>Ga0182024_10027058_pt1 | contig 10055 bp, 15 predicted proteins | sample P32metaG_FD_120480 | JGI IMG/M metagenome (GOLD analysis project Ga0182024, IMG submission 120480) | Permafrost microbial communities from Stordalen Mire, Sweden - P3-2 metaG (Illumina Assembly) | ecosystem: Environmental > Terrestrial > Soil > Wetlands > Permafrost | place: Sweden: Stordalen...
CTCATATCAACGACCCGTTTCCACACATCCATCCCTGCAACTGCCTTCTTCTGCTCCGTCAAGTGCTCCCCTCGAGCCTCCTCCACCGTCTTCACAAGCAATTTATTTCTTCCATCAACGCGGTCGCGGGAGGAAAAGGGAGTACAATTGATGGCATGTTTGGAGGATCTTTTCTAGTTCGAGGAGGACAGTTGTTTGGGCCTTTGTCATTGCATTTCTACCACATTAAACAGTGAATTGTAGAAGAAATACTTCGTTTCTGGCATCAAAATGGACCTGAGAATGCCTTTTTGCAGCTGTTTCAGTGTTTAGAACTCCGCCCGAAGCCCAAACTCCGCCAAATTACGTAATGTCACTTGCTCACAAAGCCGCCTTTAATTCAGGTTTGCGGGTTTATATCCACTTGCACCTTTTAGGGCTCCAGACCTGACCGCAAATATAAAAAGGACGCCCGGTCCGGATTGAAATGTTTTTTCCTTACTTACCTAGCCGTCAATTTCCATGATCATAGAGATGGAGTTGCACAGAATGGCCTAGCATTGCACAGCGCTTGGTGTTTCTGTGTTCGTCTGCCTTCGGGCGGTCGCAACGGCTTCATTTTTTATTTCTGCCTTCGGGCTATTCGGAGTATTCTTGATCGTGATCAAGGTATTCGGGAATAGTCTCATCGTAAACAAACATGTAAACAAACATCTCGCCAATGCCCAATATCATCAGTATCAGACTATAGAACCGTAATCATGTATGTATGCTACGAATGTTATACCAACATCCTATACCAGTACCCTTTCCTCGTATGCAGATTAGCCAGAGACGAGGTTCACTGCCTTTCCCCAGTACTCGTCGCTGTAATCGCCTTCGATCATCTTCAACGCTACGGCGGCGATGTCCTCACGACTGACTTTATGGTACAGCTGCGCTTGTTTTTCATCTAGGAATCTCACTTTTTCGACCTTCTCCTTGCGGTCACTGAGCCAGCCTGCTCGAATGGCACACCATTTCTCAATCCCCGATTCCGCGAGCAGGGTCTCTGAGCTGCGTTTATCTTCACATAACTCCGTCATGAAGGGGTCCAGAAGGAGATGTTTCATGAAGAAGTTTTGGTGTTTGCGACTTTCTCCGAGGCCGATATTAGACACCATGATCACTTTGGTAGATTTAGGGAGGATATCAACGAGGATCTATTATCAACTTCCGCGCAGCTGGGTGGGATATGTCAATATGGTACCTTGGTGGCATCGGTGGTGACGCTGGTTTTGAGTGCTCCCCTTGAGCCGAGGAAGTTGAGGACTGCTTCGCTTCCATTTGTTGCTTCGATCAAGTTGTCTCTGTTGGTGGCATCGCCGGTGATGACTTTCAAGAGTTGCTCTGCTTTGGGATGGTCTTTGACTGTGCTGGGGAGGGCATCCCGTCCTTTGCGCACGAGTGCAACGACAGTGTAGCCCTTATCGAGTGCTTTGACAATAACATGGGCTCCGATGGGTCTTGTTGCTCCGAGCACTGTGATTTGCATGATGGTATTTGACAGTACACAAGTGAAACAGGCCGCTGTGCAGTCGGTGGACAGACTTGTTTCGCGTAGCGTTACCTTTCCGTACACGGCACAATTGATGATCACGTTCCATCACCACATTGAAATTGCAATTGAACTTTATTCCCAAAAGAAAGATGAGAAGATCATAACAACTACGCACGGTCCCGAGCCATCTCCATCTCCAAGAAACTCTAATCGCAGCCAGTTAATCGCGGATGGGATCTACGATCGATGAAGTGGTTTCGAGCACCATCACGCCCAAGTTCCAGAAGCCGGAGGTAGGCCATACGCGGATGGAAGGCTCCGGAATTAAAGTTTTGTAAGGAGCGAGCCTGATCGAGTTATTTTTATCCGCTCATGTCATCCGCTCAACATTTTGTGATTGGACCTTGGCGCGTAGCATGCTGGCCGCGGTTTGTTTTTATTGGCCTTCTTAGGTAAGGACGGCTAAAAATAAAGGACGAGCGGGAGTCCCCATGCACACAAAATGGAAATTATACTTTCTGAATGGTGCAAGTTGTGTACACGCCGAGAAGGCTAATCCAATTTACCACCACTCCTTGCCAACGCTCTCTCTCACAGGCGGTCGTGCGGCAACACACAGCGCGGACAACAACGTCTGCTGCTCAATCTCGTCGCTCGTTATCTCCCACGTTGCCAACCAGGAATCACACGTCTTGAGCCCGGTAATTGTTTGATTCAGGGGTCAAAACGTAAATATCCCTCACATCCCATTGCTGCCCCCTTTCTTGACATCATTGCCTGTGGCAATAACAAGGCTGACGACGGGCATAGGGAACCATCACAACTGCATCAGATTCCGATCCGCAATCATTGCGTGACTTGCAAACACTGCACCTCAGATCCATACTAGGCTTATGGACGCGAGTAATAATTACGAGAGTCAGGATGTCACGTCGCCGACGAGACCGCTCACTTCCCGGCGACCCGGAGAGGCTTCGAGACAGCCTATCGAAAGCAGACCAAGCGATGTCGAGGCGGCCTTGGGAGTAACATTCCCGCCTGGTTCATCTGGTGGAGGCGGTGCTGCTGGAGGAGCGTCAACATTGGCAAGCATGCTGAATCGCAAACGTACCTTGATTCGTCCCGAAAGACAGAGAGTGGACCCTACGCATCGTAATTACCATTACCTACAGCATACGCAACAACAGAATATGCCTGTTCAGGCGTCGACTACTGGCAATCGCGCCGATGCTCCCATCGAAGACTACGACTACGAGGACTCCGAAAGTCAGCCCAGTCAACTGCCATACACCGACACTTATGGTACTGAAAGTCCCAGAACAAGTCCTCTTGCTAGTCCGAACCCAGACTTGAGACGAGGCAAAAGTCTTCTCGGGAGAGACGATCCTCGTCGCGTGCCTGTTAAAACCGAGGAACGACCTAGATCCCGAGGAAAGCTACGGAGAGGTCGAACGGGTACTCCGAAACGACGACACCCAGAGACCATCCAATTGACTCCGTGGGTATTCTATTGCCGTGTCATCACGGTTTGTTTTCCTCCTACATTACTACGATGTTTTGGCGTTCCTGGCCGTGCACAACAACAAGCCTGGCGGGAAAAAATTGGTTTAATTTCATTAATTCTTTTGCTCGGCGCAGTTGTCGGATTTCTCACTTTTGGATTCACTCAAGCCGCCTGTTCGGCACCACCCTTCTCTTTCAGCATTAATAAAATCACAAATGGATACCTCATCATTCATGGGCGAGCATATGATCTTACTTTGTCCGCCCATCCTGCGGCCATTGGCGTGCCGGGCCAGTCGAATATCTTGTATCCCCCCGTCAATGCTGGCGGTCTTGACGCGTCGTTCATGTTTCAAAATGTCAATTCAATGTGCAAGGGACTTATTACTGCAAAAAATGGAAGTGGCATCTTGCAGGACAGTAGTGGCAACTTGGGGTGGTATTATCCCTGCGATTTGTTCAAGCCGGATGGATCCACTCCTATCAATTTCACTGCTGGTCCTTATCCGGGATACGCGTGTCATACTACCTCCGCTGCAAGGCAGGCATACTATTCTCTCAGAGTACAAGGCGAGGTTGTCTTTGACTGGGATGGAATAACCAATTCATCAAGAAATCTGATGGTTTATTCAGGGTATGTACTTGGGATGCCTTTGCTAATTTCAGGAACGTCATTGATTTGGACCTACTTCGCTGGCTTGATCCGGCTAAGCTCAGTTGGCCCGCCGAATTCGACACCCTCCGCACTGGGGATTTAAACCAATACGTTCGTGGCGTCGATGCAACTCACTTCTTCAGCCGTATCAACAGTAAGACACTCGGCCAATGTCTCGTTGAAATCGCCAAAGTTGGCACCGTCGACACCAACAGTGTCGGCTGTGTTGCGTCCTCTGTAGTCCTTTACGTTTCCCTCGTTTTCATTATCGGCATCGTCCTCACCAAGTTCAGCATGGCAATCTGGTTCCATTGGTTTCTCAGTTGGAGATTAGGCAGTTATACCCAGAACGCTATCAAAAGCCGTGATCGAGAGAATGAAATCGAGCAATGGACAGATGATATCTTTCGACCTGCTCCGAATCTACCGACCGTCAAAACAGCTGCCTTGGAAAGACCAAAGAGTTCTTTCTTTCCTAATAAATCTCGGTTCACGCCAAAGTCATTGGTTGATGGGCGACCAGCGACATCGTATAAAGCTGGCGAACGACGTTCACGGTACGGAACTCCTCGTCCGGGATCCACTTCGAACCTGCTCTCCACACCAAGTTTGTATGAGGGAAGTATCAATAATCAGTCTGGATATTTCGATGATCCCGCTTCTCAACCTGCGAGACTATCGACGTTTATGTCTGACGAAGACTTCGAAGCTGGTCCATCTGGATTCATTCACGAGAGTGTCGTTCCTCAACCTCCCCCAGAATTCATGCCATTTAATTTCCCGCTTTCGCATGTTCTTGCAATGGTAACAACATACAATGAATCTGCAGCCGGTCTTCGTACGACGTTCGACTCCATTGCAACTTCCGAATATCCCAACTCGCATAAACTTCTATTTGTTATTTGCGATGGAAATATCAAAGGAGCTGGAGAATCGAAAACAACCCCGGACTATGTCGTCTCAATGATGAAAGATCTTGCTATCCCTGCAAACGAGGTCCAGGCGTTCTCATATGTTGCTGTCGCAGAAGGCTACAAGAGACACAACTTGGCGAAAGTATATGCTGGATTCTATGATTACGATGATAGTACAGTGGCTCCCGATAAGCAACAACGCGTTCCGATGATTTGTATTGCGAAATGTGGGACTTCAAGAGAACAAGAAGAGGATACCAGGCCCGGTAATCGTGGAAAACGGGACTCTCAAATCATTCTCATGTCCTTCTTGCAAAAAGTTCTTTTCGATGAGCGAATGACAGAGTTGGAGTTCGAAATATTCAATGGCATTTGGAAGATCACTGGTCTCTCGCCGGATATCTATGACCTGATGTTGATGGTAATGCACGGATTGATCTTAGTTAACAGCAGGTCGATGCGGATACAAAGATCTTTCCTGACTCGATGACGTTTATGGTTGCTGCGATGGTCAAAGATGACAATGTAATGGGGTTGTGCGGAGAGACCAAGATCGCAAACAAAAAGGCTAGTTGGATTTCTATGATTCAGGTTTTCGAGTATTACATCTCTCACCATCTCACCAAAGCTTTCGAGTCCGTCTTTGGTGGTGTCACCTGTCTTCCTGGGTGCTTCAGTATGTACAGTACGTCCCGTCATGTCTCTATAACTTACGCAATAGGAATCAAAGCGCCGAAGGGGGCGGAAGGGTATTTCGTGCCTATCCTTGCAAATCCGGATGTCGTTTCGAGATATCAGGAAAATATCGTCGATACCCTGCACAAGAAGAATTTGTTGTTGCTGGGAGAGGATAGATACCTTTCGACATTGATGTTGAAGACTTTCCCCCATCGAAAACAGATCTTCGTTCCTCAGGCGGTTTGCAAGACTGTAGTCCCAGATTCGTTCAGCGTTCTTCTCAGTCAGCGACGTCGGTGGATCAACAGTACTGTGCACAATCTCATGGAGCTTTTCCTCGTCCGAGACCTCTGCGGAACATTCTGCTTTTCCATGCAGGTATGTCATATCATGTTTCGTTGGCTAATTTCAGTTTGTTGTGTTCATTGAGCTGGTGGGAACTTGTGTTCTACCGGCAGCCATTGGTTTCACGATCTATGTCATTGTCATTGCGATTGTCAGACGACCCATCCCGATTATTCCGCTCTGTCTTCTCGGTCTTATCCTGGGACTGCCGGCCGTTTTGATAGTGATGACCGCCAAGCGCTGGTCATATGTCGGCTGGATGCTTATATATCTTGCCTCCCTCATCATCTGGAATTTCGTTCTTCCACTCTACGCTTTCTGGAACTTTGATGATTTCTCATGGTATGACTCATTACTTCATCTTCTAATATCAGGGGCGATACGCGTCGTGTCGAAGGGGAATCCAAGGGCGGAGCATCTGGAGGTGATGCTGGAGAATTTGATTCGTCTCAGATTGTAATGAAACGATGGGCAGAATTCGAAAGGGATCGTCGACGCACTCAACTGGCGGGTCATCAATTTGATCTTCCCCAGCCTATTCCTCTTGGCGGGGGACGCCCTGCCTCGCGACCACCCTCAAGCAAGGAGCCACCTTCCGTAAGAGGCTATGATGCAGGATATATTTGAGTTTTTGCGAACATTCCAAAAAGAAGAGTTTCGGGTTCATAGGTAATGGGTTAGAATGCATTGTTGGAGTAACTAATATATCTTTTTGATGATATCCTGAATATGATCTCTGAATATCTGATGCTAGGGATACAGTGAATTTGTAAGTACAAACAAAACTTTTATTTTCCTCCTTGAAACACCTCTCTGGACCTTTGGAATCACCTTTTAAACAGAACCATCTGATGTGTGTAATTCCAGGTTGAAAACACTCAAATAACGAGATGTTTCCACAGTTTGTACAGGGCCTCATCCTCCGGATTACCCCGTGTCCACTCTCGTGGCGAATCTATATTTAACATTGGAAGAAGCGGATAATCGTCCGTGGATTGTCTGGAAGGATATTCGTCTGACGCGTACGATGATTGTCGGGAAGGATAATCGTCCGAATCTGACCTCAACAGATATCCGCTCTCCTGCAGCTGACGCAGAGCAGCCTGCTTCCTTGGTGTGGGCAGCTTCTCTCCACAATCAGGGAACCCTCTTTCTACACACCGTTGACACGGTTCATTCTTGGTATTGTACACACACTATAATCAATATTTGGGTGAAAAATAAGAAATACCTTACGTTTGCCTTTCTGGCACCGTTGACAACGATGGGAGCCTGATTGGCCATATCTATTATTTCCTTTGCGCTTCTTGGTAAGGGGTAAACTGCCATCAGAGGAGAAAGAGGGCCAATTGTACAGCAAGCGTTCATCGCGAGCATTCGTATCTATACTTCTAGGTTGAATCGTGATATATTTACCGATGGGCGGTGTTTTTGGAGAACCAATGCCATAATCAGGAGATTCGCATCTCCTGTCGTCCCAGTATGCCACCCGGGGAGGTGCCCAATACGCAGGGGATTCAGGCCTGCAAATGAGTCAAAAGTTTTGCCACAAGGTACCATTTGTGGCGGTAGTTTTCTGCAGGAACCCGGTCGAAAGTGTAGTCTTTGTATTGCTCGAGAGTTACCGGGTCCCTTTGATATTCCATTTGAATGCAGACTCACCTGGTTCATGCACAAAGTTTGGCGTCAGAGGGAAGCTGATTAGGCGCAAACTTATACCTGTGCACCCCGCCCCCATCCGCGGCATGTGTCCATTTGATAATCCCGAAAGCGTCGGGATCTTTACATTGCGCTTAGTTTTACTTTTTTTCGTGGGATTTTGTATTTAGAGTTTTAGAAAAAGGTCACAAGGGCGAGATTGCGCAGAGACTTTTCGTGGGGGTTGCAAATAGCGAGTTGATGCGGACAGCCAATCGGCGATCCGCGGTGGCGATGCAGGCTGCGGAATACCGCGATTTCGCTTTGACAAAGAATCGAATTGGGATAAAACATCAAAAAGGCCGGTGCGTGACGGAAAACTACATTGCAGCTTGGTCCCCGGTTATTTCGGTACGGTTCTGGCCGGTTGGCTATCTGCGCGGCGCTACACAGCCAGACGGCTTTTGGGAAATGAAGTCCAACTACAGTAACACAAACTTTATTACTATACATCCGTAAACATACATCACCCGATTTTAGGTTTATGCGCCTCGTCATAGTCCGCAAAATTTATGACAAGGAAAAGGCGGCTAACCGTCTCAGTTGAGCATGGCCAGAGCCCACTCTTTAGCGGCAGCGTCCGAATAATCGAAGTTATCATTCGTTTCCGGCATGCTGTCGGATTGTGGTTCCGGCAATTGTTCCAATCCCGAATGGCCGGAATTCTACACGCCACAGGTGAGTCATCGCTACTAGATATGAAAAGCACTTACCACAGCCCGCTGAATGTCTCTTGGATCCATGGTTGTTTGCGAGCTTTTGAAAGCCACGGATGAACGAGCGACCTGTGGAGTATAGCCCGCAACGCCTGTTGCCCCCGTGCTATCCACAATGAATCCACTTACGAACTCCGCGCCCTCCGGAAGGGTGATCATTAACATCGAAGGGGTGGTGTAAGACGGTTTCGGGGGGATCCTCGGCTGATATAGTTGAACGGAAACCTGTTCGTATGGGGACGAGATTGGCGATACATGTGGGGGTAAGATGTTAGGATCGTTTGTAAAGTGAGCGATCTGCCAAAGCATTCGGCGTGAGTCTTCAGGATTCACTAGACGCCAGCTTGACTTGAAAAGCTCCGCAAGTCTGCCATCCTCTAGTTTATCAGATAACACTTAGATGAGACGTACGATTTTTTCTTTCTGGTGGACCAAACTCGAAACGTCGTTTAATATCCTCGAAAGAAATCCCGTCATATATGTCCTCCGGGAGTCCTGTAATTGGATCGTCTTCGAAAGAGACGACCACGGCTAGCTTCTTAAGGACAACACAGTCAAGGATTTGAAGCCAGGTCAACGCTTGTCTCGTTATATTGAGATGATAGAGAGGCGGGCCCCGGGGTTTCAATAGGACATCATATTTCCAAGGCGCAGGAAGTCGTTCATCAGCCCAAGTTCGCAAATTTACGTGACACGAGACACGCCCAAATATAAATGTCACTCTTTTACTCGAATCTTCCTCCAAATATGCTTTCCAAAAGCTGCATCCCCAGTTTCTCTCTCCTTCCATGTCCCATCGAAGGAACAGTACCATGAGTTTGTTGCCAGTTCTTTTATTGATCTTGACTTTCCGTCGTAAGGTAAACTCTCGAACATCCGTCTTCCCAATAATACCAAATCTTTTCTCGATATTCGTCGCCAACACATGAATCTCTTCTTGACTCGCATCTTCGTATGGCATTCTGGACCAGCAATATTCTTCCAGACTCCTCAATGTGGGAAACCGTGGATAGCGTTCAACCATGAGGTTCATTTCTCGAAGCATTCCAGAATTATCCCGCATACCAAGCAGGGTGCCATTGACCCAAAAGCGACGACGAAAACCATGCTTCGGGAGCAAAGTAATGATTAAGCTGGTGTTCGTGGCTGGCCGCCATGATTTGCATTCGAATATGAGAAACCGAAGAAAACCTTCCAACTCATAGCACGCCTCTCTCTCAGGATTGGAGCATGGGCAGCAGGCGAATCCTACGACAGTACGGAATGGCGTCTTTGCGAGATAAGGCCGTTGATAGGTCTCCCATCGATCATTAGGCAGAATTTCGAAATCATGCGGACCGTCTAACCTGAGTTGTCGGGTGGCCTTTTCCATGGCAGCCATCATGCGTCTGAAGACTCTTTCCCCGCCGGGCCGTCTTTTGTCGGAGCAAGTCAACTTCATGTTCACACATCGCCGACAACGATCATCCTCAGCTACAGGATCGAAAATACACTTGAGTCAATTTCGATCTCAAACGTGTGTATACTTTTTTCTTTGATTTCACACAAAAAATACATTTCTCGGTCCCCTGTTGGCCAGTGACATTGTTGCCTGGTCTCTTACGCAGCTTCGGAGCCAAGATAGAAGCAAGTAATCTCTCGCTTCGGGTACCATCGGACGCGGAAGCGATTTTTCGAAACGCTCGGACATTGTGAACTGCCGCTCTTTGCGTGAAGAGACTATAATAGCGCCGTTAGCAGACTTCCAAAAAGGAAACGAACGATGCTCCAAGGGGAGGCTGGGTCAAAGCTGACCGGAATAGTTGAGCTGAGCCTGGCGTAACCACAGTCTCGCAATCAGCAAAAGTCTCTATTGTCCCCATTTTGGCGAGTTCGGGATTGGAAGGCTGTGCCTTTTAGACATGGTAACAAAGGTCTCCAGCGGCTGGATGCTACTAGTCTCGTCGTATCTGCAATGCAAGAGTGCACTGACCGCCTGCCGGCCCATGCAAGGCGCGGTAAACCTTGAACGGCGAACGGGAGTTGAA
>Ga0182024_10027059_pt1 | contig 10055 bp, 6 predicted proteins | sample P32metaG_FD_120480 | JGI IMG/M metagenome (GOLD analysis project Ga0182024, IMG submission 120480) | Permafrost microbial communities from Stordalen Mire, Sweden - P3-2 metaG (Illumina Assembly) | ecosystem: Environmental > Terrestrial > Soil > Wetlands > Permafrost | place: Sweden: Stordalen...
AGGTCGTAGGTGAGTTGTTTTGACTCGAAGAGTTGGGAGGGACGGAATGTGTTGGACATACGCGGCGTCAGGAGTTGATGGATTATACTCCGGATGTGCCGCCATTTCTCACTGTAGTCCATAAAGAGGATACGACGCCCGCCGGAGACAATATCCTGTGCGACAGGGAACGCGGGACGAGATGAAGTCTTGGCGGATTGTCTGTCCAGGATTTCCTACCATCAACTCACTGCCAATTGCAACCCGCAAACAAGATGATCTGGGGGAAGGGGGGAGGGAACCTTCACCGCCTCCTCGCTATTGACAAAAACCCATTGATTCCAACCCAATTGCACTTGGAATAACTCGCCATATTCCCGCGCCCATTTCATATACTGTTTCTCAGGATACTCCGGCAATGCCAGCGCACTACCCACAATTGGCAGCCCCCTCGGTCCCGGCACAGGACGCAGACCTTTCGGTATCCTCGGCTTGGTCTAGACGTTAGAATCGGAAGGTCAGGGACTTGGGGGTAGTGCCTGGAAGTAGTAGACGAAGATGGCGAGCGTGAGAAGGGAGATGATGCCTCCGAGTGCCATTACGAATCCTCTCCGCGTGCAATGGGTGAATGTAAGATTATGGACGTATGCTCTTTGGAATGCAAGGTTCGCTGACGGCGACAAGTCGATGATGGTGCTGGAGTTCGCGGACTTTGCGCGTGAGTGACAGACATGCTTATATCCCCCCACCCGCGCGTGGAGTCGATCACTCAACTGCGGGGCGCGGGGAGCCCCTCATTCAGCTTTCATACGTGCATGGTGCCTTGCAAAAAAATCTGCGTTATGGTGGTTGGTTGCTAGGGAACGAATCAACCAATGACCCGCACGAATCAGGGTGGGTCGGAAATGAAGCACACGGCAAGTTCCATCTCGGATCAGCGTCCCTTGTGTGCCTGGAAATCAATGCTCATTTCGCAGAACGGGAACCCTGTATCCGCGCCCCTGATTGCGCACAGGCGTCGTTCCTTTGAAAAAGCTATTTTCGAGAGGGCCTTTGTCGAACACGAGAAAAGAAGTTCTTTAACGGTGCGTGCATACAATGCTCTATTTTCGCTGCTCGCGCAGGGACCGTTTTATGACCGATTGAGATTGAGAGCGGGAATTATTCGAATCATGTGGGCAGAAAGATATCTCTGCGCCTCATTAATCTAATCTCGGATCGCTACTCGCACGCGCCTTTGCATCTCCATAAGTTTCACCCGGGACTGAAAGTTCCCCCTTGGACAGGAAGGCACTGCTTCATGGGACTGTTCTTCGGAAGGCAACTGCAGTGGTTGTTCAACGTCGCGACGAAGTGCTGCAAGGGCAATATACATATGCATACCATATCGACTATTGGTCCAACGAATTTAAATAAACAGTGACTGATCGATTTGATCCAGATCCCACGGGTCAATGCCATGTTGTGTCCCAATCAGGATCTGTCCCCACGCGATGGGAAGAACACTGCATAACTTAAGATGGCGTGGGCGGAACGGAAGCGGGTTATTAATAGTATTTATACCTAAACGGGGGTTAGAGTTTCGCATAAAAAGCGGTTCGTGCGGCTAAGATTACTTTCAGTTTAATCTACTTAAATTTCGGCATATCCGTTGTTCCTTTTCTCGTACGCGTTCGTTCGTTCGTTTCTTGGCCTTCAAAGTTGTCACTCGTTTCAACTATCGACACTCCTTTTCACGTATTCGACGGTATTTTCTACGCTTACTCAACGCTCGTTACTCTTTCAGCTGCGACTCTGGGGATCTTCCAAACCCCTGAGCCATGCGCAACTTGACTTTCCTTCCCCTGTTCACGGCATTCCTTTTCCTCAATGCAGTCTCCGCCTTCATGCCCTGGGACTGGCGCGAAAACCTAGTCGGCAAAGGCGGCACCTCCCACCAAAAAATGACCCGCGACGCCTTCCTTCTCCTCTCCCAAAAATACTGGCCCTCAATCCCCGATCTCACCGCCAGCATGATCAAAGCCCGCGACACCATCGTCAACGCAAACGGCGAAGTCGACAAAGACCAAAAACACTCCTCCAAGCATTTCGACGCCGAAAACTTCGACGGCGGACAATACGTGCTTACCGGGCAGCCGGTGGTGCCGCAGCCAATCCCCCTGGACCCGACCGATATTAATCTCTTGCAGCAGATACAGGATTTTCTGGGACAGGGGAAGGGGGAGGAGGCGCGCGAGGCGCTGGGCAAGGCGTTGCATACGATACAGGATTTTTATTCCCATTCCAATTGGGTTGAGTTGGGGAACTCGGGGCCGCATCCCGGCATCGGGAGACCCCCCCCTGAGGGATCGGATGCGAAGATGGTCACCGGCGCGGGACCTTTGGAGAATACTTGTACTACTTGTGCGGGAGCACTTCTTAGTCCTGGGGACGAGAATGTGTGTGTTGCCAATTGTGTTTTACCAGTTGTTACGGATGGTGTGACAGCGATTCTGGAGGAGAGTATTCTTCTGGGAATCAAGACCGGCGCAGAAGCATTGTTTGCAAAGCTCTGCGTGGATGATTGTCACTGCAACGATTGTTCGCACAATATCATCACCCCCGGTCTCACGAGCGGGTACTACCACGGCGAAGACATCTCGCCTCCCGCCGGTGTAACAAAGTGTCGTCACGGGGGGGATCTCGATAACCTCGGCGCCGAATTCAGTAGTATCGATCTCATCAACCAAATCGCAGAATACGTCACCGGAGTAGCCACTTCTCCCACCGAGGGAATCAACAAGGATTCCCTGGACTGTGGCTGGTCATCGCATTTCGGTTTCCATAACGCGGCGGTCAATCTGGCGGTGCAGGCCACGGAACAATTTGTCGACGATATCAAAGCGGCGATAACAACGGCGCACGATGCAGATACCGCGGAACAACAGATGAAACTGCTTTTTGGTGTCGGTCCTATCATGGCTTTCGTGGTTGATACTACGGGGAGTATGGGAGATATCATCGATGCAGTCTCAGCGCAACTCATTTCCATCGTCGACGAACGAGTCGGAACATTATCTGAACCATCGAAATATATCCTCACACCATTCAATGATCCCGCAGATGCAGTTCCCTTCTCCACCGTCGACGCAACACTCTTCAAAACCGCTCTCGGCGAGCTCTTTGCCTCGGGTGGGGGAGATTGTCCCGAACCCTCCATGGAAGGTCTCCTGAGCGCCTTGGCCGCCATCGATCCCGGAGCAGACGTCTTCCTCATCACAGACGCCACGTCCAAAGACCCAGATCTCCTCTCTCAAGTCGTCCTCTTGGCAAACTCCAAGCAAATCCACGTCTACACCTTCCTGTTCGATTCCTTCTGCTCAGACGTCGGCGTGTACTTTGACCTTGCCGTTGCGACTAACGGCGGATTCTTCCCGCTCGGTCGTAGTGAGGCAGGGCTAATTACCCAGCAGGTTGATTTCTGGTTACAACCGGATCTTACCCCCGTGGCGTCTTTCAGCAGTGTGGATTTCACTTACGGAATCGGGGCAAAGAAGTTCCGACGCGGCACAACAACTTTTGATATCCCTGTCGATGGCTTCACTTCCGTTATCCAATTCACTATCAAAGGCCAAATCGCAAATGTGGTAGTCACTCGTCCAGATGGTTCGACCGTCAGCCCAACTGATTCCGGCGTGACCTTCACCGTCTTATCCACTGCAACATTCATCGCCATCAATTCGCCTGCAACGGGAGTCTTCACCGTGACCATCACCGGCGACACAGAGTACACCCTCGACGTCTTCGCCCGCTCACCCATCAACTTCTCCTTCGACTTCGCCTCCTACGTCGGCCGTCCCGACCACAGCGGCTGGGGTCCCGATCCCACCATCGTACCCACCCCCGGCACCGATATTCCCGCCCTCGCAAAACTCGACGGCGGCTCCTTCACCGACGTCAAATTCCAAATCAGAAGTGCCACCGGAACCGTCCTGCGAGATAATTTGCCCTTCGCGCAGGGAGGCGGAGATCCTGGACAGCCGGGCAAGGACACGTTTTTTGGATTCGTCAATTTACCACCGGTGAGTTGTTTGATTTATGTCACTGGGACGGATTCTTCGGGGAAACAGTTTGTCAGAGTTCACCCGATTGTGTTTATTCCTTCTTTGAGTGCTGGGGCTGTTCCGAGTGGGCTTCCTAGCTCGATTGCGAGTGGCTTGCCTTTGTCGTCGGGGACACCGCTTAGCAGCGCCGCGGTTTTAGCGTCCGGGTTCCCTGTTTCCGAGTCCCCTAGGATTGTTAGTTCAAGGTTCGATCTGTTCCCCAGCGGCGGTGTAGTCAGCTTACCAGCCTCGTCCTTCATTCCGTCTTCCGCAATTGCCATCTCAGGTCCACATCCGAACCCCTCAGCGCCGTTAGAGAGCCACGGCCCTAGTGCCCCTCATATCTCAGCCCAGCCAAGCAAGTCAACATCAACCGCCGGTAGCAGCAGTGGTGGGCGCACAACAGACGTAACCACCATCATCACCAAGACAATCATCAAACCGTGCCCTCATAAGACGACTACCGTCAAGGGCACAGTAACTACCATCACCGAATCGACCATCTGTTTGACGATCAAGAGTGTGTTACCTTGTGAGTGTTGCGAGGGCCCGAATTATGGTGGTCCGAATACACAGGCAACGGGGACGGGAAGTCCGTTCAACCAGGGTGGGAAGCCAGGGCAAGGAGGAGGAAATTGTCCGACTTGCAAAGGGTCCCCCAACGTTCTAGTCTCCCCTACTGGTGCCGAAACGGTCACCTTGGGTGGAAACGGATCTGGTGGAAGTGCTGGTGGAAACGTCGGTGGAAATGGTGGTAGGAATGGCAATGATGCTGGGTCAGGGAAGGGCGTGCCCAAAGCAACTGGAGCAGTTGTTTTCACGGGCAACGCATCGACCCTGCAGCTGCCAATCAGCGTAAGAGGATTGCTTTTCGTTGTGGCGGCCCTTTTCGTGGCATTCTTCTAGAACTTTAGTTACAAAAAGCTTATTTCTTTCTTCGGAGATTAACTAGTAAGCCACCGCCGTGTCTCGGCTTACGACCTACTTCGGCGGAGACAGTTGGAATTCTCGTGCCACTGAAATTCTTTATTAGTCAGTGCACCTAAAAATAAAATCTGTATCATTAGCTTTAACTCCGTCCGGGAGATAAATCTATGGGATATGACTCGCCGGCCACTTATCAAGTTGAGCACGCTTGCCAGCACCAAGTTATAGCTGCTATCATAAACAGTTCCCGGTCACCTGAGTATCCTTCCGAGATAGCCGTAACTTCACTTAACCAATCGGGAAAATCCCTTATTGAAGACCCAGTGGGATGAATTCCACGGCGTGCATTAACCTCCTATCGTGGTATCCTTTCAGCCAATGAACAATCCTGTTTACGCCGGATATCTCTTTCACTATTTTCCGTGTTTTACATGCCGATTTCTTCATACAGATACCGGGAATGTGTGCTTCCAGTGCCTTTTACCAGTGACCGCGTGAGAATAACGCAAAACTGACAATTATACTCTGTTTGGCAGCCTCTCGGTGAAGCGAGTTAGCGCCGCCCAATCCATCTCTCGGCTAATTCGGACATTTCTTTGAAACAGTGTTTCTAAAATTAGGGGGTAATTAAACTTTATCTCCGCTCTGGCCTTTTTGCCCGTTTCAGGGCCCCTGAAAAGCGTAATTCGCTAGATCTGATTGGGTTAACTGTTGGGGTCCACCAAGGGGAATGCGACGAAATATCTTTTTTAAGATGCGGCGCATGAGGACGGTCGTGAAAACTTACTTCGCATTTCTGTCAACCGATAGACTTCGACGATGACCACCGCCAGACCGGCGCAGAAGCGAGATATTCAATGGGCCGATGTAAGTCCCCTGTTCCGTCGCAGAACTCTCATCTCGCACGTGATGGAACTGATTCTAGGGAATACGAGGGATCGCGTGTTTCCTCGTATTGACAGCCCACGGAATCGAAGCCTTCGCCCGTCCAAGAAATGCCTTCGGACTCCCCTTCCCCCTCACTCTGCCCATCATCCGCCTCCTTTTTTGGGGCGGGTACATGTCCGTGGGCATCTTCTTCATCATGTCCGGCTATGTCTGCAGTATCAAACCTCTCAAACTTGCCCGCGCGGGCAAACCTGACGAGGCGAGGAAGGCCATTTCGACCAGCGCGTTCAGAAGGGTTGTCAGATTGGGTATTCCCGCCAGTATTGCCACGACGATAAGTTGGCTTTTGTGTCAGTTGGGGGGGTATAATATGGCGCATAATAGGACCCCGGAGACGGGGTTCCTGTATTTTCAGTCGGCGTGGGCTTCTTGGACTTGGCCTGCTGCGGTGAAGGATTTACTCAAGGCATTGGTACGTTTCCTATTTGTGATAAACCGAGCAGGGTTAATGGTAGGCGCATACTTGGACGTATGATGGAGAAACTTGGTCTACCGTCCGAAATCGGTATGAGAATATTCAGTGGACTCTGGCAATTGAGTTACGGGGATCATTGATGTGTTATTTGGTCCTCATTATCACCGCCAATTTCACGCCATATTGGCGACGCGCAGTGTTTCTCGTACTTCTTACGTGGTCGGCGTACTGGGGCGATCTCATGGCTGAGATCCCTTTCTACATCGGCGCCTTAATGGCGGATATGTCCATCGTCCTGTCGCAGAAGGGGAATACAGTTTCAACGACATCTTCGCGCAACATTGAACGTCTACAGAAGTACTGGCCAGTAACACTAGGGATAATCAGTCTGGTTCTCTGCTCCTACCCACCCAACTGGGCCGAGTTATCCCCCTGGTCCCACGCGATGATGCGTCTGGCAAACAGATTCTTTCACTCGAATTGTACCATCTCCACCTTCCGTTGGATAATGCTGACGGACAGGGGAACCCAGATGGGCCTACTCAGTCATCGGCTCCGCAGGCCTGATCTTCTCACTCCACCACTCGCCCATCCTGCGCCGACTGTTCTCCCTTAACTACGCTGTCTTTTTCGGCAGTATTTCCTTCCCCGTCTACCTCCTCCACTCCCTTCTCATGCGCTCCGTCCTCGTATGGATTGTCTTCGGGATCATTCCCGAGGGACCCTGGCCGCTACGGTATATCTTCATGACATGTGCGTTTGCAGCGTATTTTGCCTTGGTGACGTATTTGAGTGTGTTGTGGAGGGATATTATTGATCCGGCTTGTGCGGCGGCTACACAGTTCATTGAGTCGGTGATGGTGGGGAAGAAGACCATTGCGGGAGTGTTGCTGGGATTTCTAACGCGGGGGAACAGTGATTCGGGGAGTATTGACTCGGAGAAGCAGGATGTTAAAGTTGGAAACGGGGCTGTGCAGGTTTGACGTAGCAAAGCATAATTATCATCAAAGTACTCGGTTCCAACTAGCCGCAATTGCGTTCGGCTAGAGACTGCATGACGCCACGCTTTAACTTTTGAAATGCGGGCCAGGCCGACGCACAACTTTGATTCGACAATTCAATTCCATTTAGCTATTCAGCGCGACAACGCAACAATTGAGTGCAGAGCCGAGCTATCCCAACCTAGATGTCAACCTTAATTTGAAACTTTCAAATCGGATAAAGTTCAAACAGAGCAAAGACTAGCTGTAGTCTGCAAACCTTGTCTGTGTTAATTCCGGCGGACCATCCAATCCCCCGTCGTAATTTGATGAATGCAACTACAGCGGCTCGGGAAGAAATATTGCCATGCTGGGCGATCATTATTATAATCGGCAGCGCCGGAAGTTGTGCTTGCAAGTTATAATTATTTAGACGGCAAAGCCCGGTTTAGATAGCCACGAGTTATTCAACGCGAACTTGACCCTCTTAGACCGATAACTCGAAGGGACATGGATTACCCCCCGCTTTGATGTTGCGGCACACATACACCGTGCATCTCTGCATGGACTATCTTTCTGAGTCCTTGTCCGAGGGATGGGGCATCGTGCTGATTGGCCCAGAAATGAGATGGATAAGCTTTTCCGGGAAGAACTTTCTTAAAGAGTAGGTTCGTTCTTGCAGCAAGCGGCCCCCGCCTTTTGCTGGAGGGCGGATAACGGTATCATTGATGGAGGCTCAGCCTCAAAGATACGCGGGGATATAAGTGTCGCCTCAATCACATCCTCGTTGTTGACATTCAAGTTCTCACCTCGTCTGACATCAAACCCCGAGAGATGGCACGCTCAAACCCCATGATGTTCGCTCTTGTCCTTTTGCTCCTATTCACTACTCCCGGAACACCGGCCCTATCCCTCCCCTTCATCCTCCCATCACGGCCGTTCCTCTCGCGCCGCCAGAACGGCAACTCGGATGCCCAGGGCGATCTCTACGGGATCGGAATCCGCACAGGCGCCTACCTCCAAATCCTCGGCATGCTCCTCTCCTGCGTCCGTTCCCACAAACGCACCCGCGCAGGCATCAAACTGCTCTCCTCAGCAATCTGCGTCTCCCTCCTCATGTCCCTCACAATCCTCCTCTCCCGTCGCAACATCAGTCCCTGTGAAGCATGGCTCGTGCTCTATTTGACAAACGCTTATGGCGCCCCCAAGGCCCCTGCCATCAACAGCACAGCGAGACGATCCGGTGGTGTGGCGCTGCTGTTTTCGGCCATTTCGGGTATTTGGCAGGACATTCTTATGATGTGGTTTTTCGTCACTGTGATCAACGAATTGCCGGCCTTGGGAACAGCCAATGTGGTATGGTTTTTTGCGCCAGTGAGTATTTTTGGTGGTTTTAGAGTCGTTATGATTATTTACGGGTCACTTTGGTGTGCGATGTTGCCTGCTGAGGTGGCGTGTTGTCTCAGTCTGACGGCCAAGCGATTCAAGGAATGGGCGGAAGGACACTCCGGAGAACTGGACGAGGAAGACGACGAGACTCACCCCCAGAGACCTGCGAAGGGGGCCGCCAGGCGTTGGAGTTCGGCCATGCTAAACTTTGCAAACTTTCTCGTATATCTCGAAGAAAGTCATATCAGTCGCGCAATCCAGCATTTCACCCTCGGCATATGCTGGACCAAACTCATCAACGTCACAGTCTACAAATTCAAAAAATTCAATCCCTGGGATAAACAAGCGAAACACGACTACATGGAAAAATGCATCCGACTCACCCTGTGTGCATGGGGCTTCATCATCCTTATCATGACGATCGCGGGAGTCGAAAAGATTATCGATTATAATCGGCTTGCGCCACAGAATGATCTCACCAAGCCGGGACAGATCATTCCGTTTGTGTTGGGGATCATTACTGTCGTTGAGGGCGCCGCGAGTGCGTCTATGCCGAAACCACTTGAGCCACATCGGCGCGACTCTGATCATGAGTTGGGAAGGAGGAGATCTAATGCCACCGTGGGAGAGGGGAGGATTCCTGAGGGTTCGTCAGTGGGTCCTACCCGTCCATTGAAGGTGTATATACCCGAATAATTTCATGTCTAGGAGGCGGCTTGACTTTAGGCGTACCAGTATCTTAGAACTTCATAGGTAATAAGTGGATATATCCTGTACCGTTGAACTTCCCAGCGACATCCCTGGACCGCGTAGACCAAGACAGTTTGAAAGACAAGAGATAAGATAACGGCCATTGCTATTTACTCGCCTTCCAGCCTACATACACTATATACATCCCTGCCATTCCTTCACGCTTCACAGAATCCCGTATGTTCCAAAAACGACATAGACTCGAAAATAATCTTGACCTCCAAAAACCTGACCTCCGTGTGCTTATCCCACGCATGAGGATCAACCTGCTCGATCAGCCTTTACAACTCTCCTGTGGACATACACTCAAACACGCCGTTGCCTGAGTATGGAACACTTTCTCAGGGGCACGAAGTCCCACCTTAGGCCTACTATCAGCAACGTCAACGGGGATTAGGTACAGTTTTATTTTCTTTTCAAAAGGGAGTAACAACCAGATCACCAAGTCCTTACTATTCCATCCGATCTTGGCGTTGTCATGAATGTATTTAGGTTTGGGCTTCACCCCAAGAACATCCTTCAAGACCTTGACTTGTCGATCCAACTCTGGACCAAGTTCCCAATCCCCCTTGGAATTCTTTCGGA
>Ga0182024_10027060_pt1 | contig 10055 bp, 7 predicted proteins | sample P32metaG_FD_120480 | JGI IMG/M metagenome (GOLD analysis project Ga0182024, IMG submission 120480) | Permafrost microbial communities from Stordalen Mire, Sweden - P3-2 metaG (Illumina Assembly) | ecosystem: Environmental > Terrestrial > Soil > Wetlands > Permafrost | place: Sweden: Stordalen...
GAGATCCGCGTCGCCCGAGAAGACTCCGAGAGCCGCAGGAACGGGAAGATGCTCGGCAAGCAGGCGCGCGATGAGTTCGGGGCCGAGCACGGCGCCGGCGGACGTGCCGTACACCGCGATGTCTTTCGGCGCATGCGTCTTGAGCAGCACGCGGTAGACCGCGAGTGCGTCATTTACGGCGGCGGGGAAGGGATTCTCGGGCGCAAGCCGATAACGCACCGCGATCACGGGAATGCCGGTGATCGAGGCAATCGGGACGTTCTCGGTCATGGAACCGGAGTCGAGTTGAAAGCCGCCGCCGTGAAGATCCAACAGCACTTTCTTTTGTTCGGTCGAAGCGGGAGTGGGAGAGATGATTCGTACCGGCACTCCGCCCCACGTTGCCTCGGCGATGGTCACCGGATAGCGCAGTTTTTGCTTGGCGGACCAGGCGAGCTGGAACTGATCGGCAAACGCGCGCATCTGCGCCATCGTGGGCGGAGGCCCTTCTGGCGCGGAAGCCACAGCGGATAGCTGCGCACGCGCTTGCTCACTGAGGGTCTGCGGTAGCGGCGGTAGCGGTGGCGTCTGTGCTGATGCGAGTTGTGTCCCGAAAAGAGCGGCCCACACGACCCCGCAACTGAATGCTAGACCGATTTTCTTCAAGCCCGAGAGACCGTGTCGCTGGATCGCCATCGTTAGTGTCCGAAGGAGTATTTGACTTGCACCCCATACATCCGCGGCGGCCCGTAAGTCCTGGTCACGAAGCCAAAAGTATCGTAGGCATCAAACTGCCCAATTGGATAGGTCTTGTTGGTGAGGTTCGTAACGAATGCTGACAGGTCAACCGAACTCCGAAAGACGCCTCGCCAGTCGAGTCGCGCATTCACGAGCGAATAGCCCGGCATGTAGGGATAAACCGTTTGATTGGTCTGTGCGATGGACTGCGGACTCTGATACGTATAGATCCCCATGATTCCAAGATCACCCACTGAGGCGGGCAATGGCAATCGGTAGCGTGCGCTAAAGGACCCCTTATTCTTGGATATGTACGGGAACGGTGCCCCCTGCAGCACCAGCGCGGCCTGTGCGCTCGTCACCTCGGTGTATTTCGACTCTGTGTACGCGTACAGAGTGGACAATTCGACGCTGGGAATCGGCACTAACGTACCTTCCCATTCCACCCCCTCGATCAGGCCTTTGGCGGCGTTATTGGTCAGGTTAACGAGAATTCCACCGGCATCGACGGGAGTCGTTCTTTGGATGTTGGTATAGTCTCCGCGGAATATATCGATGTTGGTCCGAACCGCCATCTCGTTCAGATGGAAGTCTGCTTTCAAACCCACTTCAACGTCCTTCAATTTCTCGGGCTGGAAAGTCGCGAACGGCGAACCCGCGGGTAGTTCGCTGTTGACGCCGCCCGCCTTGAATGCGCTGCGCGCCGTGACATAGGTCAGAACAGCCGGGGTTATCTTGTAGTCCACGCCGAAGGTGTAACTGCCGTAGTTCCAGCTACCCGTACCGGTTACGAACGGCGGCGCGAGGATCAAACTGCCTTGATATAGTTCGTCGTGTGTATAGCGGTAGCCGGCCGTCACGCTGAGGCCTTCTACTGCCGGTGCAAGCTTCCCCAAGTCATAAGTCAATTGACCGAAACCGGCGCGACTTTTGGTGCCCTCGTACTGTTGCACAGGCAACGGCATTCCCAGCAATACACTAGTGGGGAAGTAGTCGAACTGCCCGATGCTGTATTCGGTAGGCCACTGCCTGTCCAGAAAGCCGCCGACCACGTATTGAAGACCATCGCCGAGCGCCCGACCTTGCAATTGCAGTTCTTCCGTCATGTAGGTCTCGGCCTCGGTTTGTGTGCCGGGGCTCGTTTGACCGGCGATAGGAGCGGGCGTCGCGTCATAGTCGTATCCGTATGAGAATTCCGCTTTCGAATAACTGATGATGTTCTTGATTTTGAATGAATCGGAAACGGTGTAGCTCGTTGTGTTGATCAGCTGGTCATAGTTAGAGGTGACGTACTGATCAATGTTGTAGGCGACTTCGCGAGGACCGCGGGCCAATTGCTGGCTAAGGTATGTGGGCACGTTTGGGAAGAAGGCGGCGACGGTAAAGGGTGGCGTCCCCGCGTTTGGATTGAACGCGATCAAAGAAGTCCCCGGTCCATTGTCGCTCGAATGGTAGTAGCGATAAATCGTATAGTTTTCCAGTGCGTCGACAGGGCGCAGAAGCAATTCTGCCCGGAAGCTTTCGTAGCCCAGATTGTCGTACTCCTTGCCGGGATAGAGCGGCCCCACATCCCTCGTATAACCGTCGCGGCGTGCGTACGCGCCGGATACACGGAACATCACCTTGTCTTCGAATATTGGCAGATTGAGCGCACCCTCAAACTCATGGTCGTTGTAGTCGCCCGCCTGGACTTGCACGTAACCGCCGAATTGATCTGTCGGTCTCTGAGGCTCGAATAGCACGTTGCCGCCGGTCGCGTTTTTGCCGAACAAAGTTCCTTGCGGGCCTTTCAATATTTGAACGCTCGCAAGGTCGTAATAGGTTCCTGGGCGGCCGTCAAAGGTTAGTAGACCGTTTGGGACTTCCGAAAAATAGCCGATGGTCCCCGGAGTGGCGCCGAACGCCGGACCCTGGCCACGAATTGCAAAGCCACCTGTTTCCGGCGGCTGGCCGCTGCTAATCGAGACCATCGACGGTGTGCTATTAGCCAAGGAGAGTTGATCGGTAATGTTATGCGTCTTCACATCCTGCGCCGAGTATGCGGTGATGGACGCAGGCACGGATTGGGCGCGTTCTTCACGGCGTCGTGCGGTGACGACAATCTCCTCGATTGTGCTTTCTTGTTTGCGCTCCGCGGCAGCGGCGCTTGTTTGGCCGCCACTCGTCGGCGGTGAACCCGCGCCGGAGATCGATGCGCTTCGGACATAGGGTGCTTGCGTTCCGGCAGGTGAGTTGGTGCCACCGCTATGCGCATCACGGCGAATGCTGACCGTATGAGTATCGACCGGATCAAATCCCAATTGCGTCCCCATCAAGAGCAACGTGAGGGCCTGTCCGGCCGGAAACTCCCCGCTGACGCCATTTGAGCGTTTCTGTGCGACAAGATCGGCAGCACTGGTGACTTGAATGCCGGATTGAGCCGAGAATTGCAGAAGGACGTTGGGTAGGGGGCCCGCCGGAATATTGAAACGGGCAATTGAGCTTAATTCGCTGGCAGCAAGACTCGGCTGAATGCTTGCGCTGAAAATGAAAAATGCCGCCAGCACGCTTACTCTGCGAGAACCCATAGTAATCCCCCGCCATGTTGATAATTGTTCGCATCCATTAGACGAAGTGTTGCTGATAAATTGCATTCCGATGGCAAACAGCGCATAAGTTGCAAAATCGGAGGGGTTCTTCGTCTTAGTAAAGATGCGCAAGGAATTACCGCTGACTGGCGAATTTGGCGACGCACCCGATCTAACGGAGCATGCGCAGCAGATTGAGCGCCTGTTCCGTGAGCACAACGAGGCACTCCTGCGATTTTTGCAGAGCCGCTTGCACTCTGCTCAGGACGCGCGGGAAGTTGCGCAGGAAGCCTATGTGCGACTCCTCAGCCTCCATTCGCCCGGGGCTGTAAGCTACTTGCGAGCATTCCTATTTCAAACCGCCGCCAACCTGGCATTGGATCGTTTACGGCGGGGCCAAGTGCACAGTCGCGCGACTGCTCAGCCGATGTTCACAGAATTCGTCGATAACTGTACGCCGGAGCGCCGGGTTGCGGGCACCCAAGAACTCGAAAGGCTACAGTTAGTGCTACGGGCATTGCCCCCGAAGTGTCAGCGAGCATTCTTGCTCAATCGCTTTTATGGAATGGACTTCGATGCAATCGCCAAAGAAATGGGACTAAAAACCCGGATGGTGCGCGTCTATGTGGTTCGCGCCTTATTGTACTGCAGATCGGAAATGGATGAGGAAACACGCGGTGATTAGTGAGAGCGGGATGGTAGACCCCGAGAATGACGAGACCTACGCCGAAGCGGCAGATTGGTTTGCGCGGCTTCACGACGCGGAGATATCCATGGAAGAGACCATGGAGTGGCAACGCTTAATGGCGTCGAGTCCGCGATTTGCAGCTGCGTACGCCGGCATAGAAGAGATATGGAATGCCGTCGGCAAAGTGCGCAGCCCGCCGTTAGGAACGACGGACGATGCGAAGCGTGACGCTTATGATGGATCGATACCCGTTTCTAAATGGCTGTCGAGGCAGCGACGCGCGCCGGTGCGATGGCGAACTCCCGCACGCTTGGCAGCCTCAGTCGCAGGCGTTGCGTTGGCTACTTATTGGGTGCTCTGGAGTGCACAGCCGAAAGTGATTGTTCTGCAGACACCTGCCGGTCAGAACCAGGCATTTATTCTTGCGGATGGGTCGCGACTGAACCTGGGCGCGAGCACTCGGCTGGAGGTCAAGCTTGATGCGAGAGCGAGAGACATTAATCTCGTGCGTGGAGAAGCATTTTTTTCGGTCGCCAAAGATCGTGATCGACCGTTCACTGTACACGCGGGCGATGCCACCGTGACCGCCGTCGGCACGGAATTCAGCGTCAATCGTGGCGCGGATCAAGTAGTCGTTGCAGTCATTGAGGGGCGAGTGTTAGTCGGTTCGAGAATCGTGGCACCGAAGGTTGACGAAAACGTGCGTACCGAAACTAAGCAACTTGGCGCTGGCGAGCAAATCTTAGTAAGTGCCGCCGCGGGGCCAAGCGCGCGGCTTGGGGAAATTGCAATTGGTATTGGATGGGAGGGTGGCCGTCTTGCCTTCCAAAGTGAGCCCCTGAGTCGCGTGCTTCAGGACGTGAACCGGTACGCGCCTAAGCCTATAGCGCTCGACGATCCCTCAATTGGCGACTTGATGATCACCGGGACCGTCGTACGCGACGACGTGAGTGGTTGGCTCGCTAGTCTCGAGAAATCGCTGCCCGTCCGGATAGTCGAAGAATCGCAACGTGTCACCATTCGGTCGCGGTAATGAGCGTTGAAAAGACACCCGTGTGCGGGAGCGGCCCGATTACCCGCCGGACTTAAACAATTCAGCCACCAGACCCGATTCACCTACGGTGGCGAAAACCGGTGCTCCTGTCGATGCTCCCTTGATCGCCATGTCGGCCCAAATCGAACCCGTGCCCGGACATGGGATTCGAAATGGCAAACGACAGCTCAATTGCCAGCGTGAGAATAGTGCGGTAGATTCGAGGAAATGGTCGTAACATATTGATTAATTGGCTCCCCGGGACGGAACCGCAATCGGCGACAAAACATCGAGAAATCTAGAGGCTTTTGACTTCCATTTGTTGAGATACCCCCAAAAACACCCCTTCTAAAAGGTGGCTGCTGCCGGACGTTGTCGGATCCGCGGCGCAGAAGATTCTCACGAGTCCCCACCAGCCGTAAAACACCTTGGTTCTCGTGTTTGACATTTTGGACGTCGAAAAGCACTGGAATTTCTAGATCATGCTTCAGTTTGGAAGTAAGTGTTTAGTTCGCTCCCCACCAATTGCGGTGGCTATTAAACTTCCGCTGCTCTTATGATACAAGCTAAAATAAGTCAGTAATTGATGAGTAATATTCAATAATGAATTTTACGTCGCGACAGCTTCGCGCCTTTCTGTTGGCTGCCCGCTACCGCAGTTTCACGCGCGCGGCTCACGCACTCTTCATAACGCCGTCCGGTCTAAGCGTGCTAATTAAGGAGCTGGAAACGCAACTCGGATTTCGGTTGTTCGACCGCACGACTCGCCAGGTAATGCCGACATCCTACGGCAACGAAATGCTGCCGCTCGTGCAGAAAACGTTGAACGAGATCGAGGCTGCCACAACACGAATTAGCCGTTCTGCGATCCAGGCAAGTCAGTCTCTGTCCGTGGGCGCGGCTCCACTCATCTCCGCCAACGTCTTGCCGCAAGCCATAAGGGAGTTTCGCGGACACTACCCAGCGCTGCGAATTAAGTTATTCGATGGGATTCAGTCAGAGATTTTGCGGATGATCGAGTCTGGAAAACTCGACATGGGCCTTGGCGTGTTCGGCCCAACACCCGGGATTCGGCGAACACCATTTTTTCGCTTCTCGCTGATGGTGATCCGAGGAGACAACGATGCAGCGGCGCATCGCGCGTCGACGACGTGGTCGAGCTTACAGGGCGAGACAATGATTTCGCTCCCGCCCGGCAGCCCGATACAGAAAATGGTGGACAAGCACCTGACCAAAGCAGGTGTAGTCTGTCGCAACGCCGCCGTTGTCAACTTGCTGGATACGCAGATTGCTATGGTAGAAGCGGGCGAGGGCATTGCGGTGATTCCGGCATTCGGACTGGCCGCCGTTCGGAACCGGCATGTAGTAATGAGCCGTCTAGTGAGCCCCGTGGTCAATCTGGATTTCTTTCAAATCAGCGATCGGGGGAAGACGCTCCCGCCCGGCGCAGGCGAGTTCACCGCGTTTCTCAAGAGTTACATCTCCCGCTGGGCGGGTCGTTCGGGCGCATTGTAACGGCGCGTACTTTCGCGCTCGCCACATTGGTTGGCTTCCACAGTCATCGTTCCATGTCCCTCAATGTGACGGTCCCAATCGACACCAGCTTTCGCCTGCATATACATGACTAGTCCGCGAGGTTCAATTTGACTAGCAGCGGCCGAAATCGCGAATCCGAATGAAGATCCAATAGGGACGGATCGAACTTCATGTTCGACGGACCTGATTGCCGTTCGCGGTAGGCCCGTTCCAACCACTCGAAAGCGCTGTCTGCATCTCCGCGGCAAGTGTACATACCCGCAATGTTGTATGCCGATTTCGCGGCATCCGCTTCGAGTTCTTTCAGCGCGGCGCTGGATTCCGCCTTGCGCCCCAACTTCCAGTAAACGCAAGGTAGTATGCTCAAACGGCTGCTCTTATCGGGATCCGATTGTGCAGCGGCCAACGCCTTCTCAGGCTGGCCCAATAAAAGGAGAGTTGCGGCGTATTCGGACTTGGCACCGGCAATCCGCGGGTTCAATTCCAATGCACGCTCAAAGTTGTCGGCGGACTCCTGATAGCGTTGCTCCGCCCAGTATGCGACGCCCAAATCTGAGAGGATGTTTGCGTCAAGTGGATCGCGGCGGAGTCTCTGCCGCAGAGTGACGATTTGCTCATCTAGATCGCCTGTGAGGATCCAATTCAGATAACCACTGTCCCTGCCCCAACCGCCGTTCGGATCCAGGCTTGCCGCACGATCGAACGCCTCCTTGGCCGCCTTCCAGTCCCAATCGATGTCTCGATAGATCTTGCCCATCACACCGTGCGCCTGGGCAGAGCCCGGGTCGATGGATAACGCCCGCTGCAGGGCAGCTATAGACTTTGAGCGTGCTTCCGAAACGGTCATCGATCCGCCGACGCCAAGCGAAACATACACATAGCCGACCGAAGCCCAGGCACGTGCGTAGTCTGGATCCCGGCGCGTGGCTTCCCTGTAAAATGCTAGCGCACGTTCCTCGTCACCCGTCTCGTTGCGCCGCCAGAAGTAGTTACCTTTCTGTAGGGCTTCATATGCGTCCAAATTTGGCGTCTTCGCCGACGCACTGGAATCGGCCGTTAGTGTGGATTCCAGCTCTTGAGCCACTTTTTCCGAAATGTTTTTCTGTATCTTGAAGAGATCCGTGACACGTTCGTCGTATGAGTGTGACCACAGATAGGTGCCATCGGATGCCTGAATGAGTTGGGCTGTGATGCGAAGCGAAGTCCCGGATTTCCGCACACTACCTTCTAGTACGTTCGCAACACCCAACTTGGCGGCGATGCTCCGCACGTCCTCACTCTTTCCCTTGAATTGGAAGGATGAGGTTCGCGCGATCACCTTGAGGTGAACTATGCGGGCAAGGCGATCGATCAGCTCTTCGGTGAGTCCATCCGAGAAATACTCCTGGTCCTTCCTTTCGCTCATGTCCACGAACGGCAGGACTGCGACCGAATGCGGAGGCGGTAAAGAGTCGCCCGCCGCCGAATCCGATGGCAATGAACCTGAAGCTGGTATCGCTGCGGAGGGCGGCGATCCAGTCTGCGCCGGACCAGGTATCGTGCGGCGTGTGCTGTAGATGGCGAGGTAGGCCAACGCACCGGCCAGGGACACTGCAGCGAATAGAAGCGCGATACTTCCAAACCCCACAAACGCCGACTTCGATTCCGGCGCACCGGATGCCGACTCGTGCCAAGCGGAGCCGTTCAGCGGCGGCACCGGCCCGAGCCCGGCCAGTTCCACAGTCGTGTCCGGCAGGATCCGGTAGCCCTGACGACGAAGTCCGACGATGTACCTCGGCGCTCCAGGGTCGTCGCCCAAAGCGTCGCGAAGCAGCTTGACGCGCTGGGTGACCGACTCCGGCGAGACGAGCACGCCTTTCCACACGCTACGGGCCAATTCGTCGTTCGACACGATGTTCGGCGCGGCTGCGAGAAGCGCTATGAACAGGTCGAAGGAGAGCTTTGGCAAGTAAATCTCCGAAGTACCCCGCCGCACGCTGCGCAGGCCGACGTCGATCACCAGATCGGCAATGCGATACCGCAATGGGCAATCCCCTTGAGACACCATCCAGCACCCCGTTCCTTTGAGGCTTATGCGCCCTTGCGATGAATTCTATGCGGCTTGCAACCGCCATTGGGCCAATTTTTGGCCTGTTGTCATGCAATGCCAGGCTCGAGGAGGCAGTCTTTGAGTCGCCGCGAATCATATGCGGTTCCAATGAAATGACTGCGAGTACCGTGAGATGGCCTACAACCACAATTTAGACGGGGACGCCTGCATCGCCCCTGCAATTGCCGGCGATTTTAGGTCATATCCATTTCGATCCAAACTACGGAGGACAAAAAATGTTCAACAACAGACGTCTAGTCGCAAAGGCGGCGCTGGTTTCCCTTGCCTTACTCGGTACGTCCGTCGCGACAGCCGACGAGGAACCCTGTTTCACGGTTGCCAGCATTCATGGCACGTACGCACTCGTCGCAACCTACAGCGCTAACGTCGCACTCGCGCTTGGAGTGAGGCATTTCGATGGTCAAGGCAACCTGACCGGGACGTTTGTTCTCAACGCACCCGTCGTGGGATCACCCACAGGCGCCAGGACAATAATCACTGGCACGCAGGTAGGGACGTACTCGGTAAATTGCGACGGTACAGGTACGATAACGCGCACCCTTACGTCTTCAAGCGGTGTCGTTACGACCCAGACGGACAATTTGCTCATCACTAAAGTGGTGGAGCAAGAAAGGGGTCGACGCCTAGCCATCTCACTCGAAGACGCGACACAGACCCCGAGTGCGTTAGTTCCGGGCGGACTTTTCGTGTTCCGAAGCTATACGCGCCAGTCGGATTGAGCGTGATGTGTCCCGGCGCTGCGCTTGTCGCCGCCGCGCCGGGCAAATCTACAGGTGGCGATGTCGATGGATGGCAACCAAGACGCATTTACAATCACAGACTCTCGAAGTCTGAATTGGCACCGGCTGCGCCGCGCTGTTCACGATATGTGGCGAGAGGGAAGCGACTTGAGATTAGTCGACTAACCACCCGCCGTCTCCGAGTAGGCGAGGACATCGCTGTCCTCGCCCCTCACAGACCCGAACGAGCGCGATCGCAGAAGTACATTGGCAAGCTCTTTGATTTGAAATAAAATCAATAAAACAGTATAACAACATAATTGTATTGATATTTTATGGCTCCACGGGACGGATTACTCGGCGCTACGCGCCTCGCCCTTCGGGTCGCCCTGGCGGGCGATCGCCGCCGCTGCGCGGCGTCGTCGAACCGTATTGTCTATGTCGGCGGTTCGAATTAGGATCGAACTGCCAACTAAGGCCAATCGGCGCTACTCAGAATTTTTTTATTGGGTGGCTCCCCGGGACGGATTCGAACCGCCGACCAACGGATTAACAGGCGAACTCAAGAGTTATCAGGCCATACAGAAAAACACTCTGTAACGTTCGCCACGGCCTGAAAGAGCTGAGGAGAGCTAGTCGCCGCCTCAAGAGAGTTACGAATTAGCTACGTGGCTTGACCGCGCTC
>Ga0182024_10027061_pt1 | contig 10055 bp, 9 predicted proteins | sample P32metaG_FD_120480 | JGI IMG/M metagenome (GOLD analysis project Ga0182024, IMG submission 120480) | Permafrost microbial communities from Stordalen Mire, Sweden - P3-2 metaG (Illumina Assembly) | ecosystem: Environmental > Terrestrial > Soil > Wetlands > Permafrost | place: Sweden: Stordalen...
ACCGGATTGGCGTGGGACCAGATCGGCGGCATGGCCGCGTCGAGCCGCTGCATCGTGGCGGGCGAGATCTCGGCCAGCGCGCCGCCGAGATCGGCGAGCCGGTCGACCGCGAGCACGCCGATCCCGCCGCCATTGGTGAGGACGGCAAGCCGCTTGCCCCGGAATACCTTCACCTGTCCGAGGGTTTCGGCCGCCGCGAACAACTCGTCTAATCCGATGACGCGCAGCAGACCCGCCCGCCGGAACGCCGCGTCGTAGACCGCATCGGCGCCGGCGAGCGCGCCGGTATGGGTCATGGCCGCCTTGGCGCCCTGCCGATGGCGACCCGATTTGACGACCACGACAGGCTTGGCCCGCGCCGCAACCCGCGCCGCCGACATGAACTTGCGCGCGTCCTTGATTGATTCCACGTAGAGAAGGATCGCGCGCGTGGATCGATCCTGCGAGAAGAAGTCGAGCAGATCGCCGAAATCAATGTCGATACCGTCGCCGAGCGAGACGACCGCGGAGAAGCCGATCGACCGCGTCGCCGCCCATTCCACCAGCCCGGCGACGATCGCGCCCGATCGCGAGATCAGGGCGAGATCGCCCGGATTGGGCATGCTGGCGGCGAAGCTCGCATTGAGCCGGGCGCCCGGAACCATAACGCCCAGGCAGTTGGGGCCGACGAGACGCAAGCCCTTGGCCCGCGCCGCGTTCTCGCAGCGCTCGGCGAGCGAGCCCGCTCCATGGCCCAGCCCGGAGGTGATGATGATGCCGGCAGCGGTGCCTTTTTCGCCGGCGGCGGCCACAATGTCCGGCACCGTCTGTGGCGGCGCCGCGATGACGATCAGGTCGGGGGCGTCCGGCAGCTGGTCAAAGGAACGGACCGCCCGGATCCCTTCGATCTCGTCGTAATGTGGATTGATGAGATGAATCGGGCCGTTGAACTTTGCATTCTGGAGGTTGCGTAGGGCCGCGCGTCCCGGCGATGTCGGGCGGGGGCTCGCGCCGATCAGCGCGACCGAGCGAGGCGAAAAGAGCTTGTCCAGACGATAGGTGGACATGAGACCTCAAGGCACGGCGAGGGAACGCCCCTGATCGTGGCCCTGCGACACAGTGATTGACTTGGACGACGGCCGCAAGACGCTGGTCCTGCGGTCTCCAGGCGATGCAATTGAAAACCAGATCGGACCGAGAGGCCCCAACCGAGTCCGCGTCAGGGGCTGGGATGTCCTGAGCTTACGATAAGGCGATCTTACAATGAGGCCAAGCTGCCGACGCAGGTCGAGAATTGGGAGAGCACGTCGGCGGGGGGCGGCGAGCCGACCCGGTAGGATTCGACGGCACTGGAATTCGCCCGCGTGAACGACAGCTCGTAATCGGCCCGCAGAACCGCCGTGATCAGCTCCCTGCCCTCTCCGAAGTCCAGGGTGGACGCCGCTACGCTGCCGTCTTGAAACGGCGCGCTCTTGGGCAGGGCCACCGAGTTGTAACGCTGCGACACGAAGGCCACTGAGGCAAGCTTGGCCTGTCGGCTCAACCGTGTCGTGAATTGCAACGAGCGGCTGTCGACCGTGAAGGCGGTGACGAGCGGGCCCGCCAGAACACCCCCCTGCTTCATCTGCGCGACGATGAGCTGAAAGTTCACACCCTCGCCGGCGGGGGTGTTTCGCATCGCCAAGCCGAGCTGGCAAACCTTCGCGGCCGGATCCTCGTTCACGCTGGCTTTGTACTCGACCTGCTTTGGAATCATCGTCGCAGCATGAGCGTTCGCCGCGAGCACGGCCAAACCTGCGGCCACGCAACACGTCCGTAGCAAACAAACTCTCCTTGCATTGGGCTTTCGCCCCAACGGCCTGGAGAAGCACGATGCGAACGCTGCCATTTAGGTCTCCCGGTGTGCGAAGGCCCCGCCCGATTGCAAACGGGCAGAGCCTTACGTCGCCTATCGCTTAATATCAGTCGTGGTCATGGTCGTGGTCATGATGGATCACCACCACATGGTGATGATCATCGTCGTGATGATGAACCACGATGACCTTGTGATGATGGTCGCGATCGTGATCCCGATCATGGTCGCGGTCGCCGATGCTGACGGAGACGCCTTCCTCCGCGACCACCATCGGCTTCTCGCTCGTTGCCGACGCTGCCAGCGCCGGCGCGCTCACGATCGCGAGCATGCCCGCGATAAATGCTAGTTTGTACATGTGCTTCTCCTCTTGGGATGATTTTCTTGCTTGCGCCACCGCCAAACGTGGATGCCGTTTGGTTGCGCGAGCGGGAAAGCCGGAAAGCCCCAGTTGGTTCCTCCGGACGCACAAAAGAACATCAGAAAGGCGCGACAGGCGCAAATCTGAACACCCATTCAGGACACGATGAACGCTCATTCGGGAAATGCATCACGCCAGGAACGCGATGCCAACGCGGTTCGGCCCGATCGCCGAGAACTTCATGTGCGCATGGAGGTTCTAATAATCATTATCCGCCGGCATCTTCATTGTGTAAGTCGGAATGGCCGCGTCGGTCCATTTTGCCATCACCTGATAGCAGACCTCGCAAGTTGCGGAGCCGCTATCGCGAGCAGGCAGTCTTACGCTGACCCGATACTGCGTTCCACAATGCCGACAGGAGAAAATTTCCTCCCGGCCGCGCGTGATCCGGACCATCGGTCGAGCACCATGCGCCACAGGCTCAATTGCCGCGTCTGGCGACGCCACCAGCCATCCCGATCAGGATGCCGATCCCGATGGCGACCGCGAGCGTCATCAGTGGACGGTGCTCGACCTCGCTCGCCACCCGCTCCAGTGCGTCGTTGCCGAACTTGGCGCCGAACTTGGCCGCATCGCGCCCAAACCGGACGGCCTCGTCTTCGGCCATGCGGCGGCCGCTGCGAAATCGGCCAACGATCTCGTTGACCGCGACCGCGATGGCGTCGCCGATCTGGTCGCCGGCCGCCGACATGCCCACGGAAGCCTGCCGGCCGGCCTTGCGCCCGAGTTTCTGGATCTCGGTCTCGATCGCGTGCAAGCGGCCCTCGAGAGCGGAAATGTTGCGGTCGAATGCAGATGAGCGCTGGTGAAACATGAATCACATCCCTTTGGTGCGGTGACGGCAAGGTCTCGTGGTGTGCGGTTAGGACTGCGCGGTCTGACGCTGGAGGTAATGTCAGCTCATACCGGCTTGCGACGGCGAATCAACAACGCCGGCCCGCCCGATCGGTTCCATTTTGGGAACCAAAGCACCCTTGAGGGGTTAGCCAAATATCAAATCACCCATAACAAGTTCGTCGGAGCAGTGACCATGGACGAGAATCGCGTGAGCGGCACCGCCAAGAATCTTGCGGGAAAGGTGGAAGAGGGCTTTGGCCGTGCCACCGGCGACGCCAAGACGAGGGTTCAAGGGCAGGCGCGGCAGGCTGAAGGCAGCATTCAGGATCTCTATGGCAAAGCCGTCGACTCGGCGGGCGATACGATCGAAGCCGTGAAGCAGATGCCGGGATCGGTGGACGATTCGATCCGTCACTATATCGAAACCAATCCCTACACGACCGCCGCCATCGCCCTGGGCATCGGCTGGCTGATCGGAAGATCGCACCGCCCCTTCTGATGCTCTGGCGCAAAGGCCCGACTCGCAAATCGGGCCGTTGGTCGCGCGCCGGCGATGAGACGCCGGCGGAAGCGTGCCTGTGCACGCCGCCGCCGGTGAAGCCAATTTTTCCCGAGAGCGCCGCTCGCGGCGACCCCAAGCGATGAGTGTCTATATGCCCGAATCAGCGCCGGCCCAGTCTTGGCGCCCGATTCGCGCCGAGCTGCCGGCTTCCGCGCCGACCACCATGCTGTTCATCGTGGTGATCGTATCGGCGCTGTATTTTGGCCGCGAAGTTCTGGTCCCGATCGCACTGGCGCTGCTCTTGAGCTTCGCGCTGGCACCCCCGGTGCGGATTCTGCAAGGCTGGCATATCCCCCGCACGTTTGCCGTCATCCTGGTGGTGCTAGCGGCGTTTGCCGGCATCTTCAGCCTCGGCGCCATGATGGTTTCGCAGGTCAACGAGCTCGCCGGCGCGCTGCCGCGCTACCAATCCACGTTGCGCGAGAAGATTCAAAGCCTGCGCGGGGCGGCGGCCGGCACCGGCACGCTCGAACGCGCCTCGCAGGTCCTGCAGGATTTGAGCAGCGAGCTCGACAAGCCGGCACCGGATCGTCCCACGGTCGGATTGGCGGCGACCGCTCCGGATAAGCCGATTCCGGTCGAGGTCAAGCAGCCGGACCCCGGCGCATTGCAGACCTTGGTGGCGCTCATCACGCCACTCATTCATCCGCTCGCGACCACCGGCATCGTGGTCATCTTCGTGATCTTCATCCTGATGCAGAGGCAGGACTTGCGGAATCGGCTGGTGCGGCTCGCCGGCTCGCAGGATCTCCAGCGCACCACCGCGGCCCTCGATGATGCCGGCCAACGGCTCAGCCGCCTGTTTCTCACCCAGCTCGGCCTCAACGCCGCCTACGGCGTCGTGGTCGGCGCGACCCTGTGGCTCATCGGCGTCCCGAGCGCTCCCTTGTGGGGAATGCTGGCGATGATCCTGCGCTTCGTGCCCTATATCGGAGCGGTCATATCGGCCATCTTTCCGCTCATTCTCGCCGCCGCGGTCGGACCGGATTGGACGATGGCGCTGTGGACCGGAGCTCTGTTCCTGGTCCTGGAGCCTGTTGTCGGCCAGGTCATCGAACCCTTGCTGTTCGGCCACAGCACGGGTCTTTCGCCGGTCGCCGTGATCGCCTCGGCGACGTTCTGGACCTGGCTATGGGGCCCGGTCGGATTGATCCTGGCCACGCCGTTGACGGTCTGCCTGGTGGTGCTCGGCCGCCACGTGGAGCGCCTGTCGTTCCTCGATGTGATGTTCGGCGACAAGCCGGCGCTCTCCCCGGCCGAGCTGGTCTACCAGCGGATGCTGGCGCGCGACCCGATGGAGGCGGCCGAAGAGGCGCAGAAATTCCTCAAGGACAGGCCGCTGATCGCCTACTACGACGAGGTCCTGATCGAGGGCCTGCGGTTGGCACAGGCCGACGCCGAACGTGGCCTGCTCGATAATGGGGTCAAGCAGCGCATCCGGGATGCCGTCGCGGAGATCGTGGACGACCTGGACGATCACAAGGATGAAATCGCGGGGCTCCCCGCGCTTGACGGCGCTGACGAGGCGACGCCGCTGGCGCAGCTCGACAAGGCCGAAAGGTTGCCGAGCCCTTCAATGCGTGAGCAATGGCGCACGCACCAGCCGGTGCTTTGCGTCCCGGGCCTCGGCCTGCTCGACGAAACCGTCGCCCTGATGGTCGCCCAGCTCCTTCAAAGACAGGGCTTGAAGGCCCGCGCCGAGCAGGCCGACGCGTTGTCGATGTCGCGAGTCTTCAGCCTTGATACCAAGGATGTCGCGTTGGTTTGTCTCTGCTACGTCGAGAATCCGACGGCGGCACAAATCCGCTATGCCATTCGGCGCTTGCGCCGAAAGGCCCCAGCCGCGTTCATCGTGGTTTCGCTGGTGGGAGCAGGCGACGCAATCGATGAGCAAGCCGTCCGCGAGTTTGCCGATGTCGAGCTGGTCAAGCAGTCGCTCGCCCAGACGGTCGCCAGGATCATCAAGGAATCGACCGCCACGGCCAAAGCGACCGGCGTAACTCTCGAAGACCTCGCATTGCAGGCGATGCCGGCCTGAGGCTCAGGACCCTTCGATCTTGGAGAAATCCGCGACCGCTCGGGTGGCGGCGCGGATCTCATTGAGCAGCCGCAGCCGGTTCTCGCGCAAGGGCTCCTCGCCGACATTGACCGTGACCTTGTCGAAGAAGGCATCCACATGCGGCCGCAGCTTCGCCATCGCCAGCATGGCGGCGGCAAAGTCCTCGCGGGCGACCGCTGCGTCCGCCTCCTCCCGGGCCACATCGATGGCCTTCGCCAGCTCCCATTCCTCGGCCTGACGGTAGAACTGCGGATCCGGCTTGCCGACATATTGGCGCGCGTCCTTCTTCTCCTCGATGCGGATGATGTTGGTGGCGCGCTTGTAGCCCGCCAGCAGGTTCTTGCCTTCCTCGCTGTCGAGGAATTTTCCCAGCGCCTCCACGCGGCGCACGATCAGCACCAGATCGTCCTGACCGTCGAGCGCGAACACCGCATCGACGAGATCGTGCCGCGCGCCTTGCTCGCGGAGTTGGACTTTCAGGCGGTCCGCGAAGAAGGAGAGCAAACTAGCGGAAATATCTCGAATGAACCAATTTTGGTAATTCTTGAATTCAAGCGAAGCCTCCGACTTAGTTATCGGCGCCTTCTGCTTCCGCAATGAATGCGCCACTGGCCTTCCCTCAAATCTGACTTCCAACCGGTGGGAAAATTCGTCGCTATCGATTGAGGTTATCGAACCGAAATTTAGACTCATCCACAGGACTTGCTCGATAAATTTAATTAAGGGCAGCTTTAGTTCATTGTCCAACAGAATGCGAATTACTCCTAGAGCGGCTCGTCTAAGTGCAAAAGGATCTTTTGAGCCAGTTGCTTTCTCACCGATTATCCAAAAACAGATCAGCATATCAAACTTGTCGGCGAGCGCGACCGAGACCGAGACCGGGTCGGCAGGCACCAGATCGTCGGGGCCCTTGGGCTTGTAGTGATCCTCGCAAGCATGGGCGACGGCTTCGTCCTCGCCTTGCGCCTGCGCTAAGTATTTTCCCATCAAGCCTTGCAGCTCGGGGAATTCGCCGACAACCTCGGTGAGCAGATCGGCCTTGCAGAGCAGCGCGGCTCGCCTCGCCTTTTCCATGTCAGCACCAGTAATTAATGCAAAGTCTGTGGCGAGCAGCTGAATGCGTTTAATGCGTTCCGCCTGAGTGCCAAGCTTCTCATGAAAGATAATATCCTTGAACTTCGGCAGCCGGTCTTCAAGCCGGGTCTTCAAGTCGGTCTCATAGAAGAACTTCGCGTCCGCGAGCCGCGCCCGGATGACGCGCTCGTTGCCGGCGGTGATCGCCGCGCCGCCGTCCTGCGCCTCGGTATTGGCGACCAGGATGAACTTGGCTACGAGCTCGGCTGTTTGCGGGTCGCGCAGCACGAAGCATTTCTGGTTGTTGCGGATGGTGGTGCGGATCACCTCGGGCGGGATCGCAAGAAATGCCGGATCGAACGCACCCATGAGGACGACCGGCCATTCGACCAGGCCGGCGACCTCGGCCAACAGGCCGGCATCCTCCACCAACTCGTAGCCCTGCGCGAAGGCGAGATTCCTGGCGTCATGCAGGATCATGTCGCGGCGCCGCTCGGGGTCGAGCACGACCTTGGCCTTGAAGAGCTTGGCCATGTAGTCGTCGAAACGCTTCACCCGGAACGGCTGAGGCGCGAGAAAGCGGTGGCCGCGCGTCTCGTCGCCGGCCGCGATCCCGTCGACCGAGAAGGCCACGATGTCGGGCTCCTCGGTCTCCGGCCCGAAGGTCGCCACGATGGAGTGCAGCGGCCGCACCCAGGTGAGCCTGCCGTCGCCCCAGCGCATGGATTTCGGCCATGGGAAGCTCTTGATCACCTCCGGCACGATCTCGCCGATCACCTCGATCGCCGGCCGGCCCGGTCGCTCGATCACCGCCACGTAGAAGTCGCCCTTCTTGGCATCCTTCTCGATCTTGGCCAGATCGATCGAGGCCAGCCCGGTCGCCTTGAGGAAGCCGCGGATGGCGCCCTCCGGCGAACCGACGCGCGGGCCTTTCTTCTCCTCTTTCTGGTCTGGCTGGCGCGCCGGCACCCCTTGCACCGCGAGCGCCAGGCGGCGCGGCGTCACGAACGCCTTGGCGCCCTCATAGACGAGCCCGGCCGCCACCAGCCGGTCGGTGACGAGCTTCTTCAGGTCGTCGGCCGCGCGCGCCTGCATGCGGGCGGGGATTTCCTCGGAGAACAGTTCGAGCAGCAAATCGGGCATTGGGTCTGTCGCCGCTTGGTGTCCGGTGAGTTGGGGCCACGGATGGGGTGTAATCAATCTCAGCGACCGTGTCATGGAACCCTTGATTACGCTACATACATGAAGTAAATGTAGATACTGTAATCATCGTAGGATGGCTCAATGAAACCGATCACCGTCACATCCGTCGAGGACGTCATCAAGAACATCCGTACGTACCAGAAGGCCATCGAGCAAAGGGAGATTCAGACGCGAGTAGCCAGGGTGTGGTCTTGGTACGCTTTCAAGGATGAGCAATCCCAGACCTGGAAATTCGCCCCCAGCAAGTTCATCGGATATCGCGATGCGGGAACCAAGCGTTACCTGGCAGAATCCGGCAAGGGCGGCGAATTCGACGGTCGCGTGACAGAACGGGTGCTTTCCGAGTGGTTCATGTTGCCGGAGCACGGATTGAAGCTTGAACGAGAGCTCACGGAAGGGTTGCGCACCTTTCTGGCAGCCTTCACCAAGGCACCAAGTGCTCGCGCGCGCATCAACGTACTCAAGGCAGATGTCAGCGCTCCCTCTCGCTCACCCGTGAAGGTCGCCGATTTGCTCAATCGCATCACCTCCGATCCTGCGATCTGTGGCGGTCGGCCGTGCATCAAGGGCACCCGCATGCGGGTGGCGGATATCGTGGAAGCCATCGCCCACGGAGCAAGTCAGCAGGAGCTTCTGGCCGATTTTGACTATCTCGCGGAAGAGGACATAGCGGCGGCCTTGCTCTACGCCGCGCGCGCAACGGAGCACCGGGTTGTGCGAACGGCGTGACGATCCGCTTTCTCATCGACGCCCAACTCCCGCCCGGGCTCGCGCGGGGGTTCACCGCGCGTGGGTATGCCGCCGAGCACGTGAACCGGATCGGGCTCGGCCACACCAGCGATAGCGCCATTTGGCAATATGCGGGGCGCACGCAAGCGATCTTGATCACCAAGGACGAAGACTTCGTCGCATTGGCGCTGCAGGAACCTGCCGGTCCGCAAATCGTCTGGATACGAGTGGGAAATATCAGCAACGACGCCTTATGGGGTGTCCTCGATCCGCTCCTGGACGAGATCGTTCAATCGCTGAAGGCAGGAGAGCGCATCGTTGAGGTCGTCTGAACGGGGACGGCCTCACAGCGTCAAGTGGCTGTTGTCGCAAATCGGCGGCGTCTTGGTCCGCTTGCAGGTGCACAACAAGGCGCGCCGGTTGCGCTCCACCTTCCATTCCAGCGGCTCGATGCCGGTGCCCTCGTGCGAGCCGTCGCAGAACGGCTGGCTCTGCGAGCGGCCGCAGCGGCACCACCAATAGGTCTCGCCGGCGACGAGCTCGACCAGGACCGGCTCGCGGCCTCCGATCTTCGGTTCGCTGCTCATGCTGGTCCCCCTCCGGCTTCGGTCGCGAGCCAAGCTTCGCCGCAGGCCTTGGCGAGCTCACGCACGCGCAGAATATAGCTTTGCCGCTCGGTCACGGAAATCACCCCGCGCGCATCGAGCAGGTTGAACACATGGCTCGCCTTGATGCATTGGTCATAGGCCGGCAGCGCGAGCAGATGGCGGCGGACATTGCCTTTCGTCTCCCAGCCGGCTTCCAGGTATTTCCGGCAGGCCGCCTCCGCCATCTTGAATTGCTCGAACAGCATGTCGGTGTCGGCGACCTCGAAATTATGCCGCGAATATTCCTTCTCGGCCTGCAGGAACACGTCCCCATAGGTCACCCGCTTGGCGTCGTCGCGGCCGTTGAAGTTGAGATCGTAGACGCGGTCGACGCCCTGCACATACATGGCAAGCCGCTCGAGCCCATAGGTGAGCTCGCCCGAGACCGGAGCGCATTCGAAGCCGGCGACCTGCTGGAAATAGGTGAACTGCGACACTTCCATGCCGTCGCACCAGCACTCCCAGCCCAGCCCCCAGGCGCCGAGCGTCGGGCTTTCCCAATCGTCCTCGACAAAGCGGATGTCGTGCAGCCCGGCATCGACCCCGATTGCCGCGAGCGAGTTGAGGTAGAGCTCCTGCAGGTCCTCGGGCGACGGCTTGAGGATCACCTGGAACTGATAGTAGTGCTGCAGGCGGTTGGGGTTCTCGCCGTAGCGGCCGTCCTTGGGCCGGCGCGAGGGCTGCACATAGGC
>Ga0182024_10027062_pt1 | contig 10055 bp, 10 predicted proteins | sample P32metaG_FD_120480 | JGI IMG/M metagenome (GOLD analysis project Ga0182024, IMG submission 120480) | Permafrost microbial communities from Stordalen Mire, Sweden - P3-2 metaG (Illumina Assembly) | ecosystem: Environmental > Terrestrial > Soil > Wetlands > Permafrost | place: Sweden: Stordalen...
ATCGTGGCGAGATTCTTCAAGGCGAAGACTGCGTCCGGAGGATTCGAGGAATAGAAGTGGCTCTCAATCGCCGCTTTCGCCGACTCGTAATCCTTAATAGAGGTATCGACGATGGCGTCAAGTCTGGCTTGCTTGACAGCCTCTTTGTACCCTCGAATGCGCTCTTTGATCGTATATAAATCGATTTCTCCGCCCAGGCACAGGATTCGCTTGCACCCATGCATGATCAAGTGCTGCGTCGCGTCCTTTGCGCCCTTGTAGTTGTTGCTGACCACGCTGGGCACGGCAGAGTCATACAAGGGCCGGTCGAAGGTGACGCTGGGGGTGGAGAGTTTATCGAGCATGTTTGCCAGGCTGCGATTCTCAGAAAGAGCCGGAGCAAGTAAGAGACCGTCCGTGCGATGGCGAATGAGGACGTTGAGATTTTCCAGTTCAGCGGCGGGTTCGTTATTCGAAACGGTTAGGATCAGAAGCGAGTCATGAGCGCGTGCAATCTCTTGCACCGATTCGGCGACAATTGAGAAAAATGCGTCGGCGATGCTGGGAACGATCAGCCCGATCGTCTTGGTCCGTTCTCCCTTCAGGATGCGTGCCGCGTGGTTTGGCTGGTAACCAAGTTGCTCGATTACGGCTTGAACACGCGCCAGCGTTTCCTGGCTGACGCGGTCGCCACCGTTGATTACCCTCGAGACCGTGGTAGTTCCTACGCCTGCTGCCCGAGCAACGTCGGTCAGCGTTGCATGCGAAGATTGTTTCTTCATCCTGAAGGGACACTGGAAGGAAATTTCACTAACAACAGCGAGTATACCTTGTCCCGGAGTGATGATAGATGCTGCCTTGTACTCTCATTTCGTTCCGTGAGAGTTAGCAGGCTCATCCACCACCAGCACGCGGTCTCCGCTGACATTTTTAAGCGTCTGCACCGTTCCACTCGGCCAGCGGATTTCGACGGATTGCGCCTCCGCATCGCTCCCCAGGCCGAAATGCGCTCGCTTGTCGTTCGATGACAGATAACTGCCCGCGGTGGACACGGTAGCAAATTGAGTGCCCTTCGATGTAGTCAGCTTGATCTCGGCGCCGATGCCGTCGCGGTTGCTCTGGTGACCCACCAGTTTGATTCCGAGCCAGTGGTTGCGCGTCGGTGTTTCATTGCGCAGTATGTAGGACGGGCCGCCGTTCGTCGTCACCACCACGTCGACGTGGCCGTCGTTCCAGATGTCTCCGGCTGTCAGCCCGCGTCCCACCCACGCTTCATGGAAGGCGTCGCCGGATATCCCCGACACATCCACAAAGTGCTTGCTGTCGTTGTGCATGAGCAGCATCGGCTCTTTGTAACGGAATTGCGGAAAGGTCAATTGGATATTGTCGATATCGTGCCCCTGGGCCACGATCAGGTCTTTCCAGCCGTCGTTGTCGTAGTCGAGAAAAGCTACGCCCCAGCCTGAGTGCAGCAGAGTCGCTTCGGCGACACCGCTCATATAGCTTGCATATGTGAAGCTGCCATCGCCGTTATTCCGGTAAAGCGCGTACTTCTGGTTAGCAAGACTGGTGACGATTAGGTCCGGCAGGCCGTCGTTATTGTAGTCAGAAAAATCGACGCCCATCCCCGCATACGTGCGCCCGTCCCCATCCACGGCAACCTCCTCAGGCAGGCCAACTTCCTCAAAGGTTCCGTTGCCTTTGTTGTGGTAGAGGAACTCCAGCATAGAATCGTTGGCGACAAAAATATCCGTGTGGCCATCCCGGTCGTAATCTGCGATCGCAATCCCCAGCCCTTTACCTGGCTTGTCGAGTCCAATCTTCGCTGCTACCTCCGTAAAGTGCCCGTTGCCGTCATTGTGATAAACGAGCGGAACCATGGGCTGAAAGAGGTCAGGATGGCAGTAGGCGCGGTACCCCTCACGGTGTTCGCCGCACCAGAGATCGGCAAAGTCCCATTTCAAATACCGGAGCACCACCAGATCGAGCCGCCCATCGTTATCCAGATCGACCCACGCCGCGGAGCTGGACCACCCGCTGCCGCCGATACCGGCAGCCACGGTGACGTCGGAAAAGGTGCCGTTGCCGTTGTTGTGGTAAAGGTGGTTACCGCCGTATCCGGTTACATACAGGTCTTCGTAACCGTCATTGTCGTAGTCGCCCACAGCCACGCCCATATCGTAGCCCGCGCCGGCCAGGCCTGCCTTCTCGGTAACGTCTTCAAACGTTCCATCTTCTCTTTGATGGTAGAGCCGGTTCCAGTCTTTGGGTCCGGCCTTCTGGGGAATCGTCGCCGGTGCCGTTGGATCACTCAGTGGCGCGCCGTTGGCGAAGAAGATATCCAACCGCCCATCGTTGTCATAGTCAAACAGCGCGACGCCCGAACCCATGGTCTCGATGAGGTACTTCTTCGAAGTGTGGTACGCCTGACCTTCGAAATGGACCCCGCTGGTCATGGTGACATCGACGAACCTGCCCGGCTGCTCGGCGGCAGTATTGTGCTCGATGACGCTGGCGGACGAGGCGTTTTGGCCCCTTGCCGCCCAACAGCCCAACAGAACAGCGAACAGGCCAATCCGCTTCCTCATCCTCACGTGTTTCTATCCAGATCCCGGGCCAGTTTGCCTGGAAGCCGTAGCGGAAACCGGATGCACCTATCCTCTTTGCACCCGAAGGTAACGGAGTAGATAACAGCAGTTTGTTCCCCGGGTGCTGGGAACAGAGAAAACACGATCAGTCCGTTGGGAGAGGGGACCTGGAGGGCATTCTGAGCATTGGCAACGCCCGCGCTGGCGCAAAGGAGGGAAAACAGGAGGCCGAGGCGAAGCAGAGGCATAGTTTTCTCCGGCTCGAATGGTATTACAAAGACCGATTTGGCTCCAACCGGGGCTGGTTTCCGTCCCAGGTATGCCGAAATACCTGTCGCATGGCTATGCCTTAGGCGTAGAGTATTCAGCGAAATTCCAATTCATTTAAGGGGGCTCCCATGTTGAAGCCTTTCCTGATTGTCTCTGCCCTGGTGCTGACTGGTGCTCTAACCCCATTCCCGCAAGAGCAGCGAGCCGGTAGTGCCGCCGCGGCACCCGAGGCCAAAATTCCCGCGGAAGCGGTGAACCAGGTCAACCCTGTCAAACCTACCGCCGAGTCTCTGGCCCGAGCTAAAAAGATATACGGTTATGAATGTGCCATGTGCCATGGAGATGACGGCGGTGGTGCGGGCGACCTGGCTAAGAACATGAAGGCGAAAATGGGCGATTTCCGCGATCCGTCGGCCCTTAAAGGACATACCGATGGCGAACTCTTTTACATCATCAGAAATGGCAAGGGGGAGATGGAGGGCGAAGGCCAACGCGTCAAGACGGACGACACCTGGAACCTGGTGAACTATCTCCGGTCTTTCTCGAAGGGGTAGCCAGCGGTGGCATCCCAGGGCCCAGCTTAGATCTACTGCGATCTGAGCCCAAATGGTTACAGAAAATGTGTCCAATTTGCGGCTGCGCTTCCCCGGATTTCTCTCCATGCCACCGAAGCATGGGTGCCCCACATCCCCGATTTCCTGTGAAACTTAGTGGGTTCCGCGAACTTCATGCGCCTTTCCTTAAATAAAGGCGCACACGCTGCCATGTCCAGGGCCGCGCACAGGAAATTCGGGGCATCTCGCTCGTTTTTCGCGAGAGGTGGGATACCACGATGCTCAACCGGTAGTTCGGAACATCAGAGATGCTTCGCAGACCCAAAAGCCAACCGTACAGAACCGAAATAATTCCCCATCTCCGATGTTGAGGGTAGGCCCGCTCGGCTGGGGGCCGTCTGCTTACCCCAGGTCGCAGCGACGTTGATTCCCCGGCCTGAAGTTTTGCTTTAAGGGTGTCGGATTTCCCTGGAGGGCAATCGAATGAGAGCGTTGGGTCGGACATCGAAGGAAGACCTTTAACCGAGAGATTTTTGGAACCAAGATGATTAAGAAGAGCTCCGCTGCTTCCGATTGCCCGACTGGGGACTGGAGCTTTGGAAAGCTGGTTTGGTGGCCAGGCAGGGAGCGCTGTTCGTCGGTAAAGTACGCGAAAGCGCATCGGCGATTTCATTGACGGATCGCACGCTGATTTTCCACTTGAGTAACGCGCCGAGTAGTACCAGGGACTTTCAGCGAAGTCCCTGGACGCTTGATCCACCAGAACTCGCGAGCTAGCCTGTCGCTACCCCCAAAAAGGTCTCTCAACTTAGTCGAGGGGAGAACCGGATAATGAACAATCACTTGGTTCAAAGATTCTTCGACAAAGTCGAGACCAATGGAACGTGTTGGGAATGGTTAGGCTGGCGTAGTCACGATGGATATGGACATTTCCAGGTTGCTGGACGTGATCACAGTGCCACGCATTTTGTCTGGTTTCTAATCTGGCACCGATGGCCGGAAATGTTGCTGCATTCGTGTGATCATCCCTGCTGCGTTAACCCTGCGCATCTATCTGAAGCCGCGCAATCAGAAAATATGCAACAGTGTGCCGAGCTCGATTGGCATTACACACGAAAGGACCAGTGTATTCATGGTCACCCTTTCGATGAGATGAATACCTACCATTACATGGGGCGAAGGATGTGTAAGGCATGCAACAGAATTCGACAGCTACAGAAGCGAGTCGAATGCGCCAAGCCTGTACAGCCGGTCTATCTTGGCGCGGAAGACTCTTCCATGGGTAGCGCGCGGCTGGCGTCGATGTGACATTGTGCGAAGGTAGACGAGCGCCGTGAAGGAATAGACGTGTTGCCGGAGAAACATTAGTATGGGCGGCAACGGTATGCGTCGAGAAACCCGGCTCGCAGTCCTTATACTGGCGTTCTTTCCGGTCTTGCTTATTAGCCAAGACCGGCAGGATTCTGCCGTCATTTCCGTCGATGCTGCGCACCCGGGAGCGCCGATCTCACCTTCAATGTTCGGCATCTTCTTCGAAGACATCAACTTCGCGGCCGACGGCGGACTTTATCCCGAACTCGTTAAGAATCGATCGTTCGAATTTCCTGAGGCGCTGACCGGGTGGCATGAAGTCCTCGGCTACAGCAGTAAAGGACTCGATCGCCCAAAAGGCGAGCTCGATGTCCATACAGAAGACCCGCTCAACCAATCGAATCCGCACTATCTCAGGGTCCGCGTCTACGAACCCGGGTATGGATTCTGGAATTCTGGTTTTCGCGGCATCGGCGTGGAAAACGGCGCCGAATATCGATTCTCTGCTTATGTTCGCAGCGACGGACCGAAAGCCATCCGGGCCACCCTTACGGATGGTAGCGGCCGCGTAGTCGGCAGCGGACAGCTGGAAGGGTTCGATAGCCATTGGAAACATTATGAGACCGTCATCCGTACGGATTCAACGGTACCGCATGGGCAACTGAATCTCTTCGTTGACCAGGTAGGACATCTCGATCTCGACATGGTCTCACTCTTCCCGGTAGACACATGGAACCATCGTCCGAACGGATTGCGCAAAGACCTGGTGCAGTTGCTCTACGATTTACATCCCGGGTTCCTTCGCTTCCCCGGAGGCTGCATTGTGGAAGGCCGCCAGCTGGCGACGCGATATCGCTGGAAGACCACGGTGGGGGACATTGCTGCAAGGCAAACCATCATCAATCGATGGAATGATGAATTCGACCAAAGGCCGGCTCCGGACTACTTCCAGTCGTTCGGCCTGGGATTTTATGAATACTTCCAGCTGGCTGAGGATATTGGCGCACAGCCCTTGCCAATCCTGAACTGCGGAATGGCTTGCCAGTTCAATTCAAGTGAGACCGCAGCGCTGAACCAACTGAACGAATATGTCCGTGACGCGCTTGATTTGATCGAGTTCGCCAACGCTCCGGTCACCTCGCCGTGGGGCAAGCTACGCGCGCAGATGGGACATCCCGAGCCATTCCATCTCACCATGATAGGAGTGGGCAACGAGCAGTGGGGAACGCGCTACGTGGAGCGCTACAAGGTCTTCGCGGCAGCTTTGAAAGCACAGCACCCGGAGATCAAGCTCGTGGTGGCCGCCGGACCTCTTCCATCGGGCGAACCGTTCGACAGCATGTGGTCCACCTGGCGAACGCTGAGGGCCGACATTGTCGACGAACATTACTACATGAGCCCGGAGTGGTTCCTCGCGAATACCGGCCGCTATGACCACTATGTCCGCTCAGGACCAAAGGTCTTCGCCGGCGAGTACGCCGCGCAGACTGCTGGTATGACAAGCACGGAAAACCGTAACAATTGGAAGGCTGCAATCACCGAGGCTGCATTCATGACTGGCCTGGAGCGCAACGGCGATGTTGTGCAGATGGCGTCCTATGCCCCGTTGATGGCGCACATCGACGCATGGCAGTGGAAGCCGGATGAGATCTGGTTCGACAATCTGCGCTCTTACGGCACTCCGGATTACTACGTTCAGAAACTCTTCGCCAACAATGCCGGGACGCGCATCGTACCGGTCTCGCCGCAGGCCGCAGCCGGACTCTACACCAGCGCAACGCTCGACGAGCACACCCACGAACTGATCGTGAAGGCCATTAACTATGCGCCCGCTTCCAGATCGGCCGAGATCAGATTGGAAGGGATGAACCCGTCGGGAACAGCAAAGGTCACCACTCTGGAAAGCGCTGACCTGGCGGCTGAAAACAGCTTCGATCATCCAAAAGGTGTAGCTCCGGTGTCTTCGACTCTGGACGTGAAGTCTCGATCCATTGCTGTACAGCTGCGCCCGTACTCGGTGACGGTGTATCGCATCCCCGCACAGTAGGGCGCTCTACCCAGCGGATTTAGGCAGCGTCTGGACGAACATCTCAATAATCTTGTGCACCGACTCCTGTTCGCGGTCGCGCAAGGTAGCATACTCACTCACTTCGATTACGCGGACACGAGCATCGCGGAGAAACACGCCCAGGAGCTCGGTTCCCTCTGTAAGGGAAAGGCCCTCTGGGTGAGGGAAGTAGGCAGCCGGCAAATCGCCGCTCCGGAACACGTCGATATCGAGATGAAGCAGGATGGCAGCGGAGGCCGGCACGGCAGCAAGAACTTGCTGCGCCAGTTGCCGTGATCCAATGCGGCGAACGTCGGCAAGAGGGAAGGAGCGCATGCCTGCTTGCTCCGTCTGAGAGCCTCGAGTCCAACCGACCTGAGAGACTTGCGACGGCTTGAGCGCCGGGCCGGATGAAAAGGCAGAATCATGCGTCAAGAACCATGTGGCGCATGAAGCCGCACTCTGGCAATGTGCCGAGGCCGGAGCAGCGTCGTCAAAGTCTCCATCGATGTAGATGACATGGACTTCCTGAAAGGAACCGCGCAACGCGTTCGCAGTTCCCACTACTATGCTGCAGTCACATCCAATCAGGAGAGGGATCTGCCCTGGCTGCTGTAGCGTCTCCGAGACCTTTTCGCTGACGATATCCCAAACGATTCTGGGGCCGGGCCAACTTCTGATTGGAGGAATCGAGTGATGTGGGAGATAACTCGGGATCGCGACGTCTCCGCCATCCATCACTTTGCGGCCAGCGGCGCCGAGGCGTTCGATCAAACTGGCCTCCCGGTAAGCTTGAGCATCGTTCTCATTTCCGGGGTACAGAGAGCCCGTCCGAAAGGGAACTCCCAAAACCAGGTAGCTCGGCCTGGATTCACCCACGCTGGCACTCGTCGCCGTTTCAGAGGCTAAGCTGGGTTGTCCTTGAGCGAGAAGATCAGCGACATCGACCGTAAGTCCGAGGACCATCGCTCCCGCGCCCCCAAGAAAGTTTCGTCTCTTCAACGGGTAATCCATTATAACCACCAATACCGCTATAGATGGTTATAGCGTAGAGATAATCCTGGCGCCTGTCAAGTTCGCCCCTTCGCCCTCCCCATTGGGGTGCTCCGGGCAATTTACTCGCAGTATTCATGCCGCAAACTGGTCATTGACGCAGTTGAGCAAATTGTTACTTTTGTATTTATGAAAAGCTTGGCGCTTGCTGTCTTGCTGACCTCCGCGGCATTCGGTCAAACCAATAAGACCGACATAGCCATCCACTGCGTCTCGTTGCCTGGGGATGTAGTCGGAGGTCAGCTTTGCAGCGCCCTTCGGCTTGCTGTGGCGAAAAGTCCCCGATATGAGGAGGCTGCTATCAATCCGCAAGGATGGCAGCTCAGGCTTGCTACGATGGGGATTGATGGCAACAACGGCACCGCAGTTTCGATGACCCTGGTCTATCACGCCATGTATGTCGTGAATACTGTCCAGGTTTGCGGGGCATCCGTCATTCCTGATTGCGCTCAAGGCATGCTGTCTGATTCCGATGATCACATAAGGTTGCTGGAAAAGGCAGTTAAAGAGCAGATGGCTAAGCAGACTCCCTAAGGCCGCCGCGCGGCGTGATCCTTACAGATGTTGTGCGAGTACGTGTGCCGATCATCGCCTGAAGATAAGGACTGCTCTCGTACTTCGCCCGATACGCGTCGTCGATTCGATCATTGGTAGGCCCTTCGACTGGTTCAAAGCTGACATCTTTCGTCATCCCGGCTGCGGTGATGCGACCAGCCTTTTTCGTCATCGCAGCTTTGTACCAGCGTGAACCGCTTCCGTTGTAGGCACGGACGTAGACCTCGCCCTCGACGACTACCGACCAGATCCACGTCGGCGTTCCATACGTCACTCCGTCCTCTCGAAATGGCGAGATATGCAGATCGTTCATATCGGCTATCTTCTTCACTTCGTCTTTCGTCCAGGCGCTCATGGCGCTCCTCCTTATTGCTCCGCCACTATGGCTATTTCTGCCGCTTCTCAAATACTTCCTTGACGACGGGAAGAGCGGAAAACGCGTTTGGCCAACCGGCATAGAAAGCGACTTGTGTCAGAACTTCAGAAGCCTGTGGTTGTGTCAGGCCGTTGTCCATAGCGCGATTCAGGTGATAGGTAATTTGTGCAACCTGCCCGGAAGCGATCAGCGCGCTCACAGTTACGAGGCTGCGGTCGCGAGGTGTCAATGCAGGTCGTAGCCACAAATCGCGGAAGAGGAGGTCCGTGGTGTTCTGCACCAGGCCCGGAGAGACCTGCCCGAAGTTGCTGCTCACCTGGGTGGCTCGTTGAGCCTCGGCCTCTTCGTTCAGAGGCAGCGGACTTTCCTTCGCAGGGGGCAGTTGATCGATCCCAACTCTTCGTTGATGAAACAACTCCTTCGCCACCGCGACAGCGGACATGGCGTTCGCCCATCCGGAGTAAAACGCAAGGTGCGTGATGATCTCGGAGAGTTCACCCGGCTTCACTCCGTTGTCGAGCGCCAATGCGAAATGAAAGGGCATCTCAATGGTCTGGATGCGCGCGATGAGAGCAGCCACGGTGACGACGCTGCGGTCACGCGGCGAAAGCTCGGGCCGCTTCCATAAGCTGTCGAGCAGCGCTTCTTTCGTGTAGTGCTCCAGCGCTGGAGAGACGGCCCTTACATCGTCATAGGTCAGTACGGACGGCAGTGCATTCGGCTTCCTGGTAGCCAGTCATTCTCTTCTCCTGAGCGGACGCCGGCCCGGCGCCGCAAAGTGCAGCGATCAGGAGAGCCGTACCCGCTTTCATAAACTCACGCCGGTCTGCATCGTCCAGCAGACCTGAGGTGTGAAGCTGCGCCATTTTCTAGCGCATCACAAAGCCGCCATCGACTGAGATCGACTGGCCGGTAACGTAGCTGGCTGCATCGCTCGAAAGCCAGAGGACGGCATCCGCAATCTCCTCCGGCCGCCCCAATCGTTGCATCGGAACGAAAGTCTTCAGCATCTTATCCAGCTCTTCTCCCTGGCCCTCGGCGATCATCTTGTCGGACATGGGCGTTTGAATCATGCCGGGGCATACGTCGTTTACGCGGATGCCCCGCGTAGCGTATTCGAGCGCCGCACTCTTGGTAAAACCGATGACCCCGTGCTTCGCGGCATGGTACGTTCCACGCCGGTTCCCGCCGATAAGGCCTCCAAGCGAAGAGCAGTTCACAATGGCCCCGCTACCTTGCTCGCGCATCTGCTGCAGTTCAAACTTCATGCAACTCCACACGCCGCGCAGGTTGATGCTCATGACACGGTCGTAATCGTCACG
>Ga0182024_10027063_pt1 | contig 10053 bp, 16 predicted proteins | sample P32metaG_FD_120480 | JGI IMG/M metagenome (GOLD analysis project Ga0182024, IMG submission 120480) | Permafrost microbial communities from Stordalen Mire, Sweden - P3-2 metaG (Illumina Assembly) | ecosystem: Environmental > Terrestrial > Soil > Wetlands > Permafrost | place: Sweden: Stordalen...
ACGGACCCGATCGGGCCATCGGCCCTCCTTCGGCGCTGCTGATTCTCCTTATCTCTCATTTCAGAAAGCTCAACTACCTTCTTTTCAAGACCCTGTACTAGGTTATGCAACAGCTTCTAATCAGCGTGTAAAGATCAATCGTTCGGACGCGAAACAATCCGACCGTAAACGTCATTTGCCGTTTTCTCCTTTGTCGCCGGTCCGTCGCTATATTTATCAGAAGTGTATATACTGGGTCTATATAACTCCAGTTTAGTGCGGTGTCAAGCGATATGACACGCCTGGGCGGGTGACAATGGTGTCTTATGCCGGATTGAAGTTTGCGCTAGATTGCGGGATCAATGTGTGGGACTACGCCGAGACATACACTTTGCAGGCGGTCATTCGCGACTATGGTTCCCCCAGCACAGAAGCAACGGCTGAAGGAAGAGGTTATCGCCGGGCGGTGGACGACAGAAATAATGTTAGCTGGCGCGTAGTGCATGCTGACTGGGCGCGGTTAACGAGATGCACGAGTCCATTTGAGATGCAATGTACCGTGATTTTACAGGTGTTGCGGGCGAATCAGTACATGCCGTGATTATACTGACCGCCTGAGCGGGTTGCCAAGGTGCTCGTGCGACCCTACAATTCTGTCGGCCTTTTCTCCTGGTCACGTAAGGTGAAGTTCGGATCGTAAAGACGCACAAGCCCTTCTATGAATTTCCGAGTTTGCCCAATCATCCGCGTCGCCTCAGCCTCGTTACTGAACTCACCACGATGAACAATGTCGTTGCGGTGGCGATTTATATCGTCAACGGGTGTCTTCAAGTCACAGATGGCGCGTTCTCGGTCGGTGCCCTTAACCAGTGGCAAAAGTAGGCGGTCCATCTTGACCTTGAGGCCATTGGCATCTTTAAGAAATCTATCGACAACGTCACGTCGTAGATTGCCCTGCCGAGTAAACTCTGTGCGGACAGCGTAGTTGCATGCGATTTCGGCAGCGGTTGCGGCCCGTACGATGGCGGCGGCCCATTCTTCAAGGTCATGCAACCCCGTCAGTTTCCACCACTGGGCTTGACATTTCTCAAGGTCACTTCGTTTGTTATATGGCTTCCTTTTCTTTCTCTTCCTTCCCTTCTTTCCCATGGCACGTCCCGCCTATTCGCGCAGCTTATCACACAAAAAGTCGCAGGCTGCGGTACGAAAAACCCACCAAAAAATGTCCCTGATTTTGTCACTACCACATCCATTCCGTTGTTCACAGATGTTGCTACGATTCCATCCGCAACGCGCAAGGGGTCGGCTACTTCGAGAATTTCCGTCACCGCGTCGGCTCCTTCCTCAATCTCCGAACGCGGCATCAATTTGACCGCGCAACTTGCCGCTGTCCGTCGCGCAGAGATACCGCTGCGTCGTTTCTAAGTCCTTGAATACGCGAGACGGACAGCATCGCAATAGCCACCTCGTACCACCGAATGACGCGCGCGTGCTCGGCGATGCGGTTTCGTCCTCTCGGATTGTCAGACTTGCTCGAACTTGATGTCTGTTAGAACAAGATTGTTGGCCGTGATCCTCGTCCGATATTTGCGTCCTGCCAGACTTTCGTAGCTGAGAACGATCTCCCAATCATTACCTTGTAGTGTCCCACGAGGAATGGGCGTCAGGATTTTCTGGCCCGACAACACAGTAACCAGATAGCTGCTCGGACGCGCAACCGTGGAGGCCGGATTAATCGGGGTCAAGCTATAGCGAGCATTAACTGTGGGACCATTGCCGATATTTTCCAGTTGAGCCTGCGCTTGAGGGCACAAGATCATCATGGCGCTGTCGGTGCCGCCCATCTCTAGAATAGCGTCTTCGGGAGCACGCAGAGTCGTGGAAAACATCAAACACGGTTTCTGTGCCGCTTCCACTTGTTCTTGGGAAACCTCAATCTGCTTTCGCGACGCACCCAAGATTCGCCATGTCACGACTGTGTACACGGTCAATCCCACAAACAGCAGGCATTGAACAATGAAATTGGCAATCGGCAGCCACATCACGACTGCGAGGCTATCACAACATCTGCAAGTATTGAACTTGGTATGAATATGCCGTGATAGAATCCGCGCACGGTGTTCAGACCGAACGCTCCCCTATACCTATCACGCCCAAGCCGCATTACGCCGCCTCAGCCAGGCAAAAACAAAAGTGGGCGGACTAGGAAGAACGTCCGGTAAATGCCGTTTCCTCATGCAGTACCACATTCAGGAGCGAAGAGTTAACGTGGAGACCGCCATCGTATCCAATGAAACCTAGCTTCCTGAATTTATTCATGAAAAAGTTGACCCGAGAGCGCGTTGTCCCGATCATTTCCGCCAGCGTTTCTTGAGGTATTTTGGGAAGCACCCTTTGGGGTTTGTCCCGCTTTCCGTAGCGAGCGAGCAGCAAAAGAGTCCGGGCCAGTCGTTTCTCGCTGGAGTTAAAGAGCTGATCGATCAAATCCTGCTCGATTCGGATGTTCCGCGTAAGCATATAAGCCACGAAGCGGTCGGAAAACGCATGTTCAGCGTGGAGCACGCGAATCATCTCGTTTTTTTGAATGGCGAGCACAGTCGCCGGTGTGAGCGCCGCCGCTGTCTCCGTACGAACAGACTGACATGCCAGGCATCCTTGACCAAAAAAGTCGTCTGGTCCCAGAATTGCCACAACTGCCTCTTTGCCAACCTCGTTGACAACGGAGAGCTTCATTTCGCCTTTTTGAATGTACATGACATCCGTGGCGGGATCACCTTGAGAGAAGGCTTTCTCTGATCTTCGATACTCGACAACTTTCCTCGCAACACCGACCGAAGCGAGATACGCCTGGACATTGAAAATATGCTTTTTCTTAGATTTTGTCTTGCTGGAACTCTTGATTGCTTCCATGACGCCCCCGCTTATCACATATCGGGTTCAAACTTGTCAGTAACTCCTAAGGCCATTGCAAGCTGCCATCTAGTCAAATTCTATGACAGTGGGGTGCAAATCAATTGTCCACTTCTTGACTATATTAACTCTTACGGCACGCACTGGCCCAGTTCCTGGAAAGTTTTTACGGAATGTGGCCCAGTCCTCGCTTTGTTAGCGGGGTATCTTGATTGCACATCCACGCCGTGGCAACAAACGGCGGCCCTTAACGAATGATCTTCAGGATTGACTAAGTCCCGGCCAAGCATAGAAAGCCGGCCGAAAAAGGCAGCGCGGAAAGGTTGAACCTATCGGAGGATCAGTTCTAGTTGACTAACCTCTTCAGAATAAGCCCATAAGAGCTTTCTGGAGAGCTTCAGCAGCTTGGGCATCACTCGTGCCGATGTACGCTAGTGTGGAATTGATGGACCGATGACCCAAGGCCTGACGGATCAATGCAAGGTTGGCATTTCCCACGACCAGATGCGACGCTAGCGAGTGTTTGAGGACGTGGGGATGCCGCTTCTCTGGTGAAAAGCCCGCACTCTCGGCAACTATTTGGAAATTCCTGAAGAGCTGGACGCGGCTGAGCTTCCCTCCTTTCTGCGATGTGAACAGATAGTCTGAGCCGTCAGCAAGTCGCTTGCGAAGCCACGCCCTTATTGCAGCTGCCTCGTCGAGCAATGGCTGTCCGCGGTGCTGATAGACTGGCTGGACCGTGTGCAATGAGCCTTTGAGCCGTTTAATTGAAATCGAGCCAGCCTTTAGATCGAGATCGGCAAGCTTGATCCCACAAACTTCGGATGCTCGCAGGCCATGCCGATAGGCCAACAAGATCATGGCCCGATCACGCGTCGAGTGCTTACGGGCCGCTTTGAGCAGGTCGAGCATCTCTTCCGGAGTGAGAATATTCATCCGGCCGTGTTTGCGCCGGATGACCTTATGGGCGGAGATAGGGATGACGATGGCTGGACTTGCCATAGTGTTTCCTTCCTTAGATTGTTTCGTGATTTAACTTTGGCGGGAACAAGCCATGCGGTTTTCTACCTTCACAGCATCTCGGATTCACTTCCTCCTTTCGCGTCCGATTCGATTTCGATTGCAGCCTTACCCAGGATGTAGTCAGCTGCTTTCTGCGCTTGAGCTGCAGCTGAAACTACGAGTCGCGAATCGGACTTGAGTCGGTTGATCCAGCTTTGCACGTAGGCTGCAGAGTTGCCGAGCGTTTGAGATTCAATCCCGGCGATCCCGCAGAGCATGGCCGCTCCCATCTCGGCCACAAGCTCTTCCTTCGAGTAATCCTCACTGCCGAAAGGGTTATGATTCATGATCCCGTCGCGGGCGACGCGAGAAGCGTGTCCGGTTGAGTGCGTGAGTTCGTGAAACAGCGTCGAGTAATACTCTTCGCTGGAGTGAAACGCTGATCGGGCAGGCATACCGACCGTGTCGATCAAAGGCCGATAGCAAGCCTGGGCCTCCTGCTCGAGTGCTGGAGCGTTCGACATGGAGTGGACAATGCTTTCACATTGTTCGATAGGGCAGATTTCGGGAACGGGATCGGGAGAGTCAATTTCCTCGCACTGCTCGGCGTTGAAGAGGGTGTAATAGCGGAGTAGGACGGATTTGTGATTCTCGATCTCTCCGGTTGTACCGTTCTGTTTCCGATATTCATCGATCTTCCAGAAAACAACCTTTGAGCCGCGTTCTCCTTTCTTGACGTTTCCGCCCAGTGATAGAGCCTGACGATAGGTCAGCCAGTACCGCGAGCCGTGACCCTGAAAGGCGAGAAGGAAAATGTTGATGCCGCGATATTCCTTCTTGCTCACGAGGTTCACTGGAGTTCTGGTGCGCCAAGGTTTACGCCAGGGCGCCACACCTGATTCGAGCTGCTTGATGATTGTTTCCGTGACGATCTCATACGTAGTTGGCATGAGCGTGCTTCTCCTTTTTGTTTGAGCTGATCGAATTCGGTTGAGCTGTTAATGACGCGAGGGATACTGCGAGGCGGGGAGAGCTACTGTCGAAGGCCGATTACGAGGATGATTCCGCCGTCTGAACACCAGATCTCAGGCAGTGGAGGCTTAGCGCAGAGCACGCGCAGCCGATGGCGATTAAAGAATTGACCTGCGGCAAGGATGCTTGAACCGGCTATAACAATGCTGCCGGGCAGGTTCGGTTCTGGCTTGTTGCCGCCCCAGGCGCCGGGACAGCCATAGAAGATGCGGTCCCACTGCTTATCTGTGAGGGATTCACGAATGGATGTATCTCGCATTTACTGCACCTCCTTGTTTGTGTCTTTTAGCTCTGCTGTGTTGCGTCGTCTTATGCTTCCTCCTTGAGCCGTTCTCGAATTGCCGCGAACTCGGTGGGATAGCGGTCGCGGACGAACTCCTGTTCCTTGGTGCTCAACCCTTCCCATGCTTTGCGCGTGTCACTGTCACCGAGCAACTCATCCCAGTCGAAAAGGTGATAGGCCGTGACGGGCTTACCGTTGAACTGGACATATGAAACAACTCCCCCGTTCACCTCGATTAGAATGCCTTTCAGTTTCTTTGCCATTTGCTTACGCCTCCCGATTTGAATTGAAATTGATTCGTTCACACAGAACGTCGATTTCTTCGTTGCTGAGAGGAACACAAGCCGCCTCCGCGATATCGCGAAGTTCTCCTCGGTTGTGCTCATCGGCTTCTTGCCAGAGCCTCAGAGCTGCGAGAATCGTGGCGTGCTCGCGTTCTGTGATTGAAATAATGAACCCTCGTTTCTTTTGCTTCGACAGGATCACGGCATTGGCCACCATGAGCGCCGCGTCCGTCTCTTTGCCGTCTGCGTCCCCAGGGCCGTTGAGCCATAAGTCCAACACACTGGCCGCTTGTTTCAGGGCTGCCAGTACATCGGGCTTTGCTTGTGGCACAGCCCCGGGATCGTCATTGCGGTGGCCGTGGGCTGCGATGTTGGACAACTCCGTGGATAGGTGCGTGTGGATGTGGGTTGCAAAAGCCTCGCTGACTTCGGATGGCTTTAACGTCGGCAATAACGTTTTGAGCTCCTCTTCTGCCGAGGTCAATGCAGCATCCAGAACATCGAGGTAAGCATTCGAGTTAAACAACTTCTTGCGTGCCGACTGAACGTGTTTCGTTGTTTTATTTCTCTTCATTGTGTCCTCCGTTTAATTGCAGCATCTCTGGTCTGGTTTTGGGTTCTCTGGTTTCACCTCCACTCCTGCTGATTTATGAGTTTTTGGCAGAGTAGGACGCTTGCAACATCGACAGACCTTGACGTTGTGTGCCGCATCCAGCGTCTCGCGCATGATGTCGGTGTCATAGCCGGAGTGTTTCCAATCGTCGCCGACAAATCCTAAACAGGAATCAGCGTGTTGCCACGCCTCCCCGTCGAAGTATTCGCCGATGATTCCCCACACTCCTTCCCGATTCACTTTCTCGATGAACTCCTTGCGATCGCGTTCCAGCCTTGACGCGGGCATGTCAGGGTTGGCTTTGGGGTTGAAGCAATCGCCCTCGAGGTCTTCGAGAGAACACATTTCATCGGGCACCAATCGGAGCCGCACATTGCCCCGTTGCGGGTCAATGGGCTCTCCACTGGAATACTCGGCTGCTTCGTGTTTGTCCCATTCCAGGCGAGTACGGGCGTTGGACAAAGCACACTGGGCCTGAAAACCTCTGGTCCGCTCACGTTGATACATCCGAAGCAATGCTTTCCTTTGTTTGGTCATCCTCACGGTTGCACCTCCAAGGTGGAATCAGTTGTGGCGGTGGTTGTGGGGATGGAATCGATAAGAGGAGCAATACGTTCTATCTCTTTCCAAGAGACGACATGGCAGCCAGCCTTGACGGTCCCGTCTGGCTCTATTCGGTCAAGGGCATATGGGCCGAGGTGGATGGTGTGTCCGTTGCGAACATAGGCTTGCCCGGATTCACGGACCTTCCGAATGAAAGCCAGTGCTCGCTTGGCATGGGAGACGGGGAAATGCGCTCCCCGACTTGTCACTACTTCACCCCCGTCGATGCGCAGCATCACGGGAACGTCATAGAGACAGCCGGAATACTCCCCACCCCGCCACTTGATGATGAGTTCTTGCTGACGGACGATAGCTTCCGCCCGCTCACGTTTGGTTTGCTCTGCTTTTTCCGCTGTTCGCTTGGCTTCGCGCTTGCGAATAACGGTTAGTGCGTCAGAGTCTAGCTCTGGCACTTCGGGGATATTGGGAACGGGCAGGCCGAAGAATGCGCAATAGGCAATGGCCTCATCACGCAAACGAACGGCATGTTCATGGCTCCATTCCTTCGTGTAGGACGACCTGGCCCGGGCAGATGTGACGACGTGCTTCTCGATCAGCTCGGTGTAATCTGCCAGGTTGCCCGCATGATCATCCGCGGTTAACTCGCTTCCGCTGTATCGTCCGTGGCATACATTCGGGCCATGGAAGACACGAATGCCCGAGGGAATCGCGGAACGAACAGCAGAACAATGGCTTGAAGTGGTGACACTGTAGGTGGCAGTCGTGAATAGGACGGCCCGTTCCCCAGACTCATTCGTCACATGACGAGCAATTGGGAAATGCGCGCCGTAGCTGTAGATGGTATCGCCAGTGAAATAGAGATTTCCCTGGCGATTCCTTGCTTCATCTTGTGTGCGATGTGCCCACAAGTGTGGGATTTCGCCCGTATCGAAGACGTGCTTCTTTCGTTTGTTCGTGACAGAGCTCCTTTTTGTGAAATGACTGCGTGTAGACACACCCCGACCGGGGAGTGCTGGACTTCACGGGAAATGGGGAAAAGCCGGAGAACTTACAGATTACGAATTCAGCGTATGGACCGCTGTTGGGGGGAGTTAAACGAGAAGAGAGTGAAGGGTTTTATTCGGCTAGAACGTAAATCGAAGCGATAGTTGCTCCAGAGTCTGGGTCCGCCACGGCAACAAGCTTGTAGACATCCGTCCACCGCTCGTTGCATTTGTAGCAGGGGATTCTCTGAGTGATTCCATCCCAATCGAAGTCCATGGAGCCGCCCTCGATGTCCCCTGAACCACAAAAGGGACACGCGACGCCATGGTGTTCAAGGTATTCCTTTGCTTTTTCTGGTTTCATTGTTCGCTTCCTCCTTTTTCTTTTTCCGGCGTTGCTGTGTCACGGTCGAATTGGTGAATGATTCTGGAGATTGGACGGCTTTTCAGGTCTCGGGCGATTACCTGCACCTGAGACAGTGAAGCCGCATCCGCTGCGATGACGTAAGGGCGCCGCTCGCAGATATGGGCTACTGCATCTTCTGGTGTCTTTGCCGCGACGTAATCCCAGAACCATTGCTGTTGATCATCGTCATAGCTCACTACCAAATATTTCTTCTTGATCATCTCCTTTTTAGTGTGACTGTCGTTCTGGATCAAGCTGACTTCTTGGTCTTGGCCTTGCTGATCAGGTAATCGTGAGCACCGGCTGTGTTGTTGGCTACCACTTCCAAAGCCTTGCACGTGCCCCGCAGCACTGCAGGAACAACCCGCTCGTGGAACACTTCCTTCGCCTTCTTGGACTGATCCTTGATGAACGGTTTGACCTGGCAGTGATCGAAATAAAAGCTGATTCCTGGAACACCAATTGACATACGCATGGTTGCACTTCCTTTTCTGAGTGATATTAGCCACTCCTCCTGCCCATTCAGTTTCGAATGGGCAGGCAGCGAGGTTAATGTGGTCTGTTCTTACTGGATTGTTGCGATGCCCGTGCCCCTGTGACGCAGCAGCTTTTCCAGGCAAGGCAGGAAGAGATAAATAAAGAGCACGTTCACCACTGTTCCGCCGAGCGAGAACGAGACGCCCAGCGGATCGAGGCCGTGCGTGCCATAGTTGAAAAGCTCGGTTCCGAGCAGAGATGTGCTTTTGTGCTGGCCAATCCAGCGTATACAGCGAGAGGAATTGAACCACCGCTGGATGTGCATGGCTGTGGCGATGTCATCTGCCTTCCATATGGAAGCCCAGATGAGCACCCAGAGACCGACACCTGCAAGGAATGAGCCTTTTTGTGACGGCGTGAGATTCACAAGATCACCTCCACTTTTGAGATTTCCGACTCCCGTCGAGATCGACGGGATTCGGATTGAATTAGCTTCAGGACTAGGAGTTCGAATGCTTGGGTGTGAACGGCGTGACGACAGATTGCAGCAAATTTCTGCGCTGCAAATGTCTGAAGCCTCGACGGGTTGGTCGTTTGTTGTCTGAGGTATCGATCGAGAAACGGCAGGTTAATTTCAGGTGCATTTCCGCCCATTAGGATTTGTCGGCGCCTCAATCGAGACCGCCGAATCCATGAGGTAGAGAGCACAGACGCTTCGGTTGCCACGATCAGCTCGATGAGCATGATTAGCGGCCTCCGATCAGGTGATAACCAACGCTGGTGAGCCCAGCGAGGATTCCCATCACGAAGAAGAGAGCCACCGCACCAACCGCTCCCAGAGAAACCAGAACACCTGACTCTGACTTGGGAGCAGGATCTGCGAGTGACTTTAGCTTCCTGATTGCGGGGATCTGTGCATCGAGCAGGTCGGGATCGATGTTCCAACGACTGGTGAATTCTGAACAGAGTGTGTTCGCTTGCTCTCTGAGCAGCTTGTACTGAGGATGACCGGCTGGCAGCCCGACCGATTGATGGGCAAGAGCAGTCCTGACGATCTTCTCCAGCTTGCGTTCGAAGGACCTCCTCTCGATTGAGAGTTGAACTGCTTTGTATTTATGCGCTGCGAAGGACCGTATTCGGATCCATGCAGACACATGTGTGCCTTCAAGTTGAGTCATGCCTAGCTCCTTTTATGGGGATTTGTGTGTAGGAAAGACCCCCCCGGGACTCGAAACAAAATTCCCGATTGTGGTCTTACCTGCTCACTAGGTGTCTATCCGATTTTGAAGATTTAGCCTCGCGCGTTGATCTCCTTGGAGGGGATGGTCTACGGAGTCGAGGAGAATGGCTCAGAGTCGCCAGCGGATGTTATTTTGAACGGGTCTGGGTTAGAAGCTGCCTTTCCTCAGCAACTGGAGATGGCCGTAATCCCTTCTCGGTTACAACGGCTGCGGTTCCTTATCCTTTTCCTTGTTGGTGTTCCCCAAATATTTCTCCAATGCCTTCCGAGCCAGATCTTG
>Ga0182024_10027064_pt1 | contig 10053 bp, 8 predicted proteins | sample P32metaG_FD_120480 | JGI IMG/M metagenome (GOLD analysis project Ga0182024, IMG submission 120480) | Permafrost microbial communities from Stordalen Mire, Sweden - P3-2 metaG (Illumina Assembly) | ecosystem: Environmental > Terrestrial > Soil > Wetlands > Permafrost | place: Sweden: Stordalen...
CGTCTTTCGTGGATTTCGGAGCTTCTTCGGGGGCCACACGGAAAACTTCAACTCTCGTTGCGCCCTTGAGAATAGAGATGCCGGAATTGAGGTGCTGACGATTTGACGGACAGGGGAACGCTTACGTTTGGGTGGTGTTAAAGGCGCTCGAACTGCTTTGGCGTGAGGTAGCCGAGAGACGAGTGCTTGCGTTCCGTGAGGTAGTAGTGGATGTAGTCGCCGATTTCGTTTTGAGCCGCACGATGGTTTTCATATTCGGTCATTTCGAGTTCGGTCTTGATGGTTCCGAAGCAAGATTCCATGAAGGCGTTGTCGTAGCAGTTGGCGGCGCGGCTCATGCTTTGGAGGAAGCTCGCGCGGCGCAGCACGGCGCGATAACGCGAACTGGCGTACTGGCCGCCGCGATCGGTGTGGTGGATCAACTGTGGCGCCGGCTTGCGATCGCGAATCGCCATACGCAGCGCCGGCAGCACCAGTTCGTCGGTCATCACTTCCGCCAACCGCCAGCCCACCAGATAGCGCGAATGTCGATCCATCAGCATCGCCAAGTAACTGAAAGTGCCGCCACGCAACGGTACGTAGGTGATATCGCCGACCCACAGTTGGTTGGTACGGGTCGTCACCGGAGCCTCCAAAAGCAGGTTCGGACTGTAGCCCAATCGGTGCCGGCTGTCAGTGGTTTTGGGGACGAACGATTTCGGTTGAATGGCTCGCAGGCCTTGGGTTTTCAGCAGTTTCGCCACGCGTTTGGGGCTGCATGTCTCGCCCAAGTCGGCCAGATCTTCGGCAATGCGTCGAGCACCGTAGCGTCGTCGATGTTTCCAAAACAAGGCTCGCACCAAGGGCGTCAACTCCTTATCGCGCTGCTGTCGAGCCGATGGATCGCCACTTCGCCAGGCGTAGTAGGCCGAACGGCTGACATCCAGCACGTCGCAAACCGACACAGTGGACGACACGTCGGATTGGGAAATCGCTTCCACGGCGGGATACACCTCGACTATTCGTGCCGGCCGAAAATAGCCAACGCTTTTTTTAAAATGTCGCGTTCCCGTTCGACGCGGTGCAGCTCGATCTCCAATTCGCGAACTCGGGCCTCCAGCGACGTTGCGACGGGGCCGGAACGCTCCAGTTGCTCCCGCTTCCAGCGATACAACAGGTTTGTGCCCGAGAGGCCCAATCGCTCGGCAACGGAACTGGCCGTGTGGCCATCCAGCAACATCTGCACCGCCTCGCGCTTGAACTCCTCGCCAAACCCTCGCCGGCCCGCCCTGGGCGGCGCCAGCTTCCGATCCAACGGCTTCTTGCTCATCGGGGACTCCTTTCAAGTCATTCATTTTAAGGAGTTCCCCTGTCCGTCAAATCGTCAGCACCTCACTACTCTCAACTTGACGCCGAGCTTTACTTCAGCGTCTACGGCAAGTAAATGCCTGTCGGGAGGCGCCACGGCGGCTGATCCCACTGATATTTACAATCTCGTAGTCGGCACCGGCGGCACCGACCCGTCCTGCTCCCTGCGCTTCCGGTTCAACTAGGGCATTGGTGGATCGTTGGACCTGCGAGAACAAGGGACACGACGGAGCTGCCCAACCGCAGTACGTTCTCGTCAGGCAATCGAGGCAACGCAAGGATAGCCGACGATAATCCACGGAATGCTTTACTGATTGAGCACGTCAGGGGCTAAACCGAAATCCGCTCGACGATATTCCTCGTCACCCGGCGTTGCCGGCGGTCGTAGAGTTGCGTTGTTCGCGGATCGGCATGACCGGCAAGATACTGGACGTCTTCTTCGGGAACACCGCCACTCAATAGATCGGTAAGCGTCGTCACCCGGAACGAATGAGGAGAAAACCTCGACGGCAAACCAGCATCGACGAGCCGTCGCTTAACCATCCGGCAAATATCGACGTTGCTGATTCGGTTAGTGGTGAGTCGGCGGCCCCGGCGTGGTGCCGACCGGAAAAGCGGCGAGTCGCTGGGCGCATCGCGGAGGCCAGCGGCGTTGATGTATTCGGCGATGAATTTCTCCAAATCGTCGTGGCGGACGGGAATCTCTCGCGATTTCCCGCCCTTCTCGATGAAGCGGAGGCTCCACAGCGCGCCATCATGCACGAAGTGTCTGAATTGTAGCTTAGCGACGGCGCTGGCGCGAGCGCGGGTGTAGATCAAGATTCCGATGATCGCCCGGTCACGGAGCCCGACGATGTCGCGGACGGAATCGCCGTTTCGAAGCGTCATTGCGAGCCGGATACCGGCGATGAGCGTGCGGGCCTGCTCAATGCTGATCTCGGGCGTTTTGCCTTCGACTACTTGGTATTTCTCACCTCGGACGGAGGCGGCGGGATTGAGCAGCACCGCGTGGCGAAGCGGCGAGCGTCGTCCATGAGCAACTTCCGAGCCATGCCATTGGCCTCTTCCTGGCGAGGAAATTGTTCCCCGCGTAATTTCCACGACAACCGCCAACCATCACAAATCAGTTTGGAGACAAAACCTAGCAGATGCCTCGATTGCGACGTACGACGATCGACCAATCCTATCTGGAATCTCTTGCAGTTAGCGGATATTCTTGATTATTCGGCCTCGAAGCTCAGGAAAGCGACGGCTGTCGGCAGAAGTAGTCTGATCACAGCATTTGATTCCCTGCGCGGCAATCGCGACCGGTTGGAGCAGCGTGGCCGCACAGTTTTCGCACCGACCCCAGACTTCTAGACGTCACGGAAAGCTGTTAAGGGCTTTTGTAGATTCAGAGCGCGACGCACTTACGACGGGCTGAAGGCAAGTTCACATGAACCAGCAACAATTGCGGCGTATTTTTTTCAATTGCGCGAATCACGCTGGAGAGGCGTCATTTGTAGGTTTGTCGTTTTCGCGGAGTGACTTCGTTGAAGCACTGACAAAGCTTCCTAGTCTTCCTACGCTAACAAAAATATCCCTCGATCGATCCACAATCGACGACAGCGGCGTTCGATCCCTGGCTCGAGCGGCGAAAGGATTGGGTCGGTTCAAGAACGTGGAGACTCTTTCACTTTCACAGACACACGTTGGGAATGAGGGGATCAAGCATTTTTCTCGTCACCTGCTAGACGGAAGTTTCCGGCGAGTTATGCAGCTTGACCTTTCGCACACCGATGTCGGCGATGAGGGCATCATAGCGCTAGCCAGTGCGATCCAGGCCGATGCACTCCCCAACCTGCGAGACCTCACATTGAGCGGAACACAGCTCGGCGACCCAGGAGTCGAAGCGATTGCTCGTATTGTTGAACGGAAATGTCTGAGACGACTAGAGTCGCTCTCATTGAATGGCACGTCTGTTACGGACCGAGGTATTAAAGGGCTGTCACACGCAGCGCGCTCTGACAATTTCGATCGACTTGAACATTTATCACTGGATGGAACAGCGGTCGGCGACGAAGGCATTGAAGCGCTGGCAGAGGCAGTGGGTCAGAATGGGCTACCGCGACTGCGGCGTTTATATCTGCACATGACGCAGATCGGTTCCAAAGGCCTCACGTGCTTGGCGATGGCCGCCCAACAGCACGGCCACTTGCAATTAAAGGAATTGAGTCTGAATAATACGCACGTTGGCCACAGCGGAGTCGCCGCACTGGGCCACACCATGCTCGCTGGTACGGGACCTCACCTCGACACATTGTGGCTGCGGGACACCCCAGCAATGGAGGGCTTTCCTGATGCACTGTACAACGACAATCGGCCTGTCGACACTTTGAGAGAATGGCTGAATTGGCAAAACGCTCAAGTGACGGGTTTCACACTAAATGAATGTCGTGTGTTGTTTGTGGGTGAATCGCAAGTCGGCAAGACCTCGTTATGTTCGGCTCTTCGTGAAGTTCCAATTCCACAACAACAAGCAAGCACCTGGGGTATTGACATCCATCGATTCTCGCTCGAAGAAGACATCGACGGCCAGAAGCATACACTGCATCTATGGGATTTCGGCGGGCAGCACGTCATGCACGCCACACATTGCCATTATTTTTCGGACGCGTGTCTTTATATTCTCGTACTTGATGCGACGCGCCAGGCCGAAGGTGAGTCGCTTGGACTACTTCAGCGTCAGGAGGAATATCCCAAGGTGGGAAATCGTATTTCCTATTGGTTGCGATTGATTCGACGATATGGGAAATATTCGCCGGTCATTGTAGTGCAGACGAAAACCGATGGACACCGCGAACTTGCTTTGCCCAATTTCGAGGTGCTAAAAGCGACCTATGGTGTCAACCTGCTAGGAACTCAGCCTATAGATGTGAGCTGTTTGCCAGGACCGGCCGCAATGACGAGCGGGGCTCGGACGGACGTTTTAGAGAAGATTCGGTGGGCACTTTCCGACACAGCAGCTTTGAAGGAAACCGAAGTGCTGCGTTCTCACGTTCATTCCAAATGGCAGAGGTACTATTTCGAGGTGCGACAGGATCTGACTGAAGCTCTGAAAATACGTGGGTCCGTTCGGCGAGCCGTTTATGATCGTCGTTGTAAACGTAGAGAAGTTCCGAGTGATGATCGTGACTACCTGTTAACACGACTCCATCGCCTGGGCGAACTTCTCCATTACCGCGAGTCCAAGGCACATCAATTGCAAAACACAATCTACGACGTTGAGTGGGTCAACCGTGCAATTTACGACATGTTGTTTCTTAAAGATATTGGTGCGCCATTAACTGCTGCTGAGGTGAAAGCCCGGGTTGAAGCGCAGCCGGCGCGGGCAAACTCGCAACTTCTGTCAGAGGAAGCGTGGGAGCAACTATTGCTTGTGCTTCGAGAATTTGAAGCGTGTTGGGCAATCCTCGATGAGAAAGGCGGCCTGCGGTTCACGATTCCCGCTGCGTGTCCGAAGATGCCGCGCAGTGTGGAACGCCATTGGGAAGTGGATTGGGCTCGGGGAGTCAGCATCAAATGCGGTTTTGAGGCCGATCGGTTACTACATCGGCTCGTTGCGAGGTTGGCGAATTCCGTGACCGAGGTCGAAACTTACCGCGATGGCGCGATTCTAGCTATGAATGCGGGGGGCGAAGCGGGAATGCAAGTGGATTGCGCTGGAGAAGCGATCCGCATCGCGGTTCGTGGAAACACGACGCTGCGCGAATTGATTAAGCTGCATATTGACCAACTATGGCCGATGGTCGGCTTGTCTTCTTCACTGAACTGTCTTGCCGCTGCCGACGTTGTTGTCCGCAGTGATGTTGGCACGGTCGATGAACATGCCGATGAGCAATCGAACAGCTTAACAATTCTTAAAGATAAACGCCGTCGCGGGGCTACTGTGAGGTCAGGCGAGATAGATGAACTGGGAGCCGACAAGCCAATTGAAGAATTGGGCGCAAATCGTCTTAAGGTACTCAAAGACTTTTGTATTTTCTATGAAGCAGGCAAGGAATACCGGGATGGAGCCACATCAATGAGAAACGTGGCAGAGCGATTCGCAAAGAGAGAGCAAGGACAGTGCCCAGTTGACGTACCGTTGGGTCTTAATTCCGTAGCGGGGGCTTTTGAGTCGGTGGCTGAGTGGTTCGGTAAGGAGTATTTCAAGCTCGGAGGTCCGGCATCGTTGTTCATTGTGGTTGGCGGCAAAAATGGGACGATCAAAGGCTTAAGCGAATTGGGTAAGCGTGCTTGGCGCCTCGTCCGAGAATATTTGGTAAGAACGTGAGCGATCAAAAATATGATTGACGTCCTGGACAAAAGCGCTAAACAAGATGAGAGAGGAGCGCCAGGGCAGGTATGGAGTCGTCGAGGAATAAGCTGTCAGTTGATCTTGGACAGTTGGATTTGAGTGAAATACGCTACCCGAGCGACGCGCTGTCGATCGGCGTTTTACGGCAGAAAGTCCCTCTACTATTCGACAAGGGATTCACGGAGCGACAGCCGTCGTTCTTTCTTAGGCCTCAACACGCCGGTCACGCTGAAGATGTGCTGGGGGGACTGCTTTGTTGCGAACGTCTGGTCGCCTTATCAGCATATGGTGAGACGATCGGTATGCCGTTCCCATTTAAGGTCGGATTCAATTTCGCTGAGGAACTGGCGAACTTGTATGTCAAGATAGGGCTCGCTGGCGGGCAGCATGAGGCATCGGAGCTAATTCGCGGCGTCGAGCAACAAGCTGCGGGATTGGCGAATCGAATGCACGCGCAATCGGTTGCGGTCTCACCACCTGCCCGGTAGAGCATTGCCGGTGAGCGGGTACGTGGAACACCCTTGAAATAATCTGATCGGGTGTTTTCTTTTCCGGACAGCCGCTGTCCGCATTCCTGCTGTTTCCCGTGATTTATTGCACGAGCGACGTGTGCGCTGCTCTGAAGCTGTTTGTTTTTTTCAAACACCGCGAACGGATTGCGCGGCTTAGGTGTTTGTATTAGTGGGAAAGCAATGCTGGACCGGCGAAGAACAATAACCCAATAGGTGCCCTTATGATCGCTACAACTCGTCGGACGATCGAAGAGAACTCTCTGAACGGATCAAGCCATGTCAAGGTTGGGATGACGGTCGACGAATTTGTTGAATGGTTGATCGAGAACCGTGAAGAATTGCATCGTCGGACTGCCTCGCTATTGCGGAGAATCGGAGTGCCCAATGCAAGAGTGGATGCCGAAGACCTCGTTGGCAACGTCGTACTGAAGATTCTGCGCAATCTGGAAAGGGTTGATCGCGAGCGGCCTTTTATGGGATACGCCTGGAGTTCGGTGCGGCGCGCTTGCTCTTCCTTCGCTAAGCAGAGTCATCGGAGGCTTAGCAGAGTGGACTCGCAAATGGCGTGCGAGGACATTGCCGCCCCATCAACGGTGTCGAACGACCTCGCAGTAGCCGTCCGAAATGCGCTCGATAAAGTGTCGGCGAATGAACGCGAAATCGTGTTGAAACGCGTTGCTGCCGGCCTCACGTATGCAGCAATCGCCGACATGCGCGGGGTAAGCCCATCGAGCGTGGTTCGGTGCTGGCAAAGAGCACAGGCGAAGCTCGCAATTGCCCTCAATGCTTGGCGATTGGACCGATGAGAGTCAGCAGTGATCGTAGTGCGTTCGATTCCGCAAGCGGGTGACGGAATCCGAGCCGACGTCAATTCATCCGCGCAGATTTCTAGGAGGTGTTCGCATGTTGTGGTTCGCCCTAGCTCGCTTACTCTATTCGATTATTTTCCCGCGGCACCGGAGTCAAACGACTTGAAATGTGGGTCCGGTCCTGATCGACGGTGGGCCGATCAGGGCCGGGCCATTGAAATTCAGCAGTTCGGAACGCGAAGCGAATTACAAGAAAGGCTGACGATCATGCTTCAGGAAACGATCGAATATTTGCCGGTGTCCAAGATTCGCTCGGATGAAAACATCCGCAAGACGATCTCGGAAGAGGCACTTGAAGGATTGACGCAATCCATGTTGCAGGTGGGGGCGTTATTGCAGCCCGTCCGCGTGCGGCGTGCGGGCGACTCATTCTTGACAGTCGACGGTGGAATGCGATTGCTGGCGGCACGTAAGCTCGGTTGGGAATCGATTGCCGCGATCGTGGAAAACGACGAGCGCGCGAAGGTCGGTGCAACGCAACGAGCTTTGATCTCGAATTCTCAGCGGAGCGATTTGTCACCGATCGACGCTGCGGAAGCCGTGGCCAAAATGATGCGAGAATCGGGCCTGAACGAGGCGGGAGCCGCGAAAAGCTTGGGCTTCTCCAACGCGAAAGTGTCGGGCCTGTTGTCGTTGCTGACACTCCCGGATGCGATTCGTCAGCAGATTCGGGATGGAAAAATTCCCGTCTCGGCCGGATACGAACTGGCACGAGTCAAGGATTCCGAACTACAAACCTCATTGGCGACGAAAATTGCCAGTGCAGAAATCACGAGAGACGGACTGGCCGGCGCGATCAAAGTGCATCGCCGGCCGCCGCCAAAAGCGCCGGCCGCGAGCGGAGCAAGCCGAGTCGTCGTGCCAGTCGGTGAAGGCCGATCCATCTCGATCAGCGGCGGTCTCGAATCTATAGAGGCGCTAATCGCGGTGTGCGAAGGGCTGTTGGCAAAAGCCCGCAAAGCGCGGGCGCAAGGCTGGAGCATACCAACGTTCCTGAAAGTCGCCCGTGACAGTTTGCGCTAAATGAGCGGTATATCAACCGACACCATGCAATTTGGGGAGCAGAATCCATGTGGCCGTTTACTCGCAAGAAGCGAAGGGCAGGTGCTTGGTCACTTTCGCAGCCACTCTATCGCTGGTCGAACAGCGATGCCTGGACGATTGGCGACGCGTGTCTGGGAACACAAATTTGGGGCAGCACCGGCTCCGGAAAATCGACTGGAAGTCTGGCGGGAATTTGCCGCTCCTTCCTGCGGGCGGGGTTCGGTGGAATCTTTTTGACGGCCAAGCCCGAGGATCGCGATGTCTATCTGCGCTATTGTCGGGAAGAAAAGCGATTGAAAGACGTGCTACTCTTCGGTCCGGACTATTCGCTCAAATACAATTTCATCGATGCAGAATTGCATCGCGCGGATGCCGGGGGTGGAATCGTCGAAAACCTCACAATGCTCCTGGCGACGATCCTGGAGATTAATGATCGCAAGGGGAGCGGCGGGGGAAACGAAGAAGGATTTTGGCGCCGGGCCACGCTCCAACTCTGCCACGAGGCGATTTCGCTCCTGGTGCTCGCCAAGGGGAAGGTGACGATTCCCGATCTTTACCGCCTGGTGGTCAGCGCGCCGGTGTCGACCGAACAGCTTCGTTCTGAGGACTGGAGGCGAGGTTCGTTTTGCTGGCAATGCCTGACCGAGGCCGATGCGAGGTCGAAGACCGCAAGGCAACATGCCGACTTTGAACTGACGACCTCGTTCTTCATGGTCGAATGGGTCGGTCTGAGCGACCGGACGCGTTCGGTGGTGCTCAGCAGCTTTTCGAGCATGGTTCACGCGCTCAATCGCGGCGTTGCCCGCGACCTTCTTAGCACAGACACGAATGTCAGTCCGGAAATGACGCAGCACGGGGCGATCATCCTGATCGACATGCCGATTAAGCTGTACGGCGACGTTGGCCGGCTGGTCCAAATCATTTTCAAATATTGCTTCCAGCGGGCACAAGAGCGGCGCAACATCGCCGAAAATCCTCGTTCGACGTTTTTGGTCTGCGACGAAAGTCATCTGTTCGCCGTGTCGGCGGATCAAGTGTTTCAAACGACCGCCCGTAGTTCGCGCACCTGCTCGGTCTACGCCACGCAATCGATCTCGAATTATCTGGCTGCCTTTGGCGGCGACAAGTCAGAGCCGGAAGTCCATAGCTTGCTGGGCAATTTGCAGAACCAAGTCTTCCACCAACAAACCGACGTTCGCACGAATAGCTATGCAGCCGAGCTTATCGGCCGCAGTCGTCAGTTTCTTACCAATTCGACGAGCAGCTACGGGGAAACGGACTTGATGTCCACGATGCTGGGTTTCCGTGGGCCGGGACAAACGTCGGCCGGGGTGAGCGAGCAAATTGATTTCGAGGTGCAGCCGAAAGTTTTTACCTCGCTTCGTCGCGGCGGTCCGGAAAACGGCTGGCTCGTGGAAGGGATTGTCTATCAAGGCGGCGCTCCGTTCCGCCAGTCCGGAAAAAACTGGCTGCGTACCGGATTCCTGCAAAGAAAATAGGCATTGGTTTGTATTTGTTAATGGGCAGTGACAGCAATCACAAGGGTCGATCTATTGCACGGAGACTTCGCCATGTTTAACGGTCAGCAACGCCAGCAGGAGGGTGCCGGTCCGAATCCGGCGGGGACGATGAATGCCATCGGTTGGCTGATTCACACCTGGGCAACCAGTGTCCAAGTGTTTCTGCATAAGAATGTCGGCGATCGTTTTCTCGGCATCCATGCGGCGGCAGTGCTACTGCTGGTCCCCGTCTACGGAGCGTTCTGGCAAGGCTACGACCTGCGCCCGTTGATGTGGTTTCTGCCGGTCTATCTCGGTGCCGTGGCTGTCGCTCGTTTGGGGATCGTGCGGCGAAGATTCAATGGGACGCGGATTCACAGCTTCTACACCGGTTTTCCCCGTTGCATGAAACCGCGCTCGAAGTTGAGCGAAGCGCAATTCAA
>Ga0182024_10027066_pt1 | contig 10052 bp, 5 predicted proteins | sample P32metaG_FD_120480 | JGI IMG/M metagenome (GOLD analysis project Ga0182024, IMG submission 120480) | Permafrost microbial communities from Stordalen Mire, Sweden - P3-2 metaG (Illumina Assembly) | ecosystem: Environmental > Terrestrial > Soil > Wetlands > Permafrost | place: Sweden: Stordalen...
CGCATGAGCAAATTCCGGGCGGTCCATGACTTTCTTGATGCGCTGCTCCAGCGAATCGCCGGACTGAGCACGCGACGTGCTTACGCAGAAAATACAAACAAACGCCACAAACGTCACTACGGTAAAGAAAAATGCGCGGGCGGGATTTTTTTTGTTCATGCGATCGGTGCCTCCATAGAAATTACTGGCTTACTTGTACGTCGTGCTCTTTCAGAGAAACGGTTTGTGCTTCCTGATCCAAAATCGCAGGAACTTCCTGAGTGGCGGACGTTGACGTGAGCTGCTCGAACGTCAGATTCAGGATTGGATACTTCTGCCAATCGCCATAATCAAAGTGCCACCACTCGAACTCATAGACGAGAAATCCTTCGTCTTCCATGACCCGCCGCAGCAATTCGCGATGCCACCGCTGTAAAGAAGTCCCGCCAGGGTATGCGGGGTAAGAACGCTCGGACATTTCGTCGTAGACGCCGACCATCTCGATCGGTTTGCCAGTCGCGAGGCTGTAGAGGCTTAAATCAACGGCGCAGCCGCGATTGTGGCGCGAACCCTGGCTGGGATCGGCGACAAAGATTTTCTTGTCGTCCGGAGTGGCGTCCCAAAATATTTTGGTGACGTACCAAGGACGATAAGCATCGTGAATGAGCAAACCATAGCCCATGGCCATCAGTTTTTTGTGCGCGCGCAACAACGCTTCAGCGGCGGGGCGCTGTAGGAACGCGCGCGGCTGCGAATAGATAGGCGAGCTCAGGAAATTGTTGGTGGAGGCGTAGCGAATATCGAGCTTAATCGCGGGGTCAAGTTTCGTGAGCTCCACAAGATCGGGCTTGCGAAATTCACCGAATTCGACCGGGGGCTGCGCAGCGAGCGCTCGGGTCCGAAGACCGTCGAAGCCGGCGAGCGGGGTGATGCGAAAGACTCCGCCGGAAACGCCGCCAATGGAACGACGTTTAAATACCACGCCGCTAACCTGAACCTGCGTGGCGTTGCCCGTGGCGTCGCGCGTGAACACCGCTTTCTCGCCGTCGTACAAACCGTGTCCTGGAAAGTTAAAAACATCTTCGCTAGTTTGCGTCAGCGGATCGAATTCGAGCCATTCGATCAGAACGTCGAGGTGGCCCTCTTTTTCGAATACATAAAGAATGTCATGATCCCAGCCGTATTCGCCGATCAGTCCACGGAATTTCGACGACGCGTGGGGTGGCATGGGCGTCGGCACCTTCGCCAGCGTCTTCGACCCGATTCGAATTCCGTCAGCGACCGGCGTCATTTTCAGACCATAGCCGGTCGCGCCCTCAGCGATGAGGTCATCGCCAAGTATGCGCAACTCCAATCGTTCGCCGCCCGCGAGTCTCAGCATGGAGAGATGGCCGCCGAGGTATTTCAGGTCGAGCGCATCGTCGCCCGTTCCGTAGCGGCCCGCCAGCTTGCGGCCAAGTTCCTGGGAAACGGGGCCGGTGGTCAGAGGAAGAGTGAGTGGCTTGCCGGCGCGATGGGCGAGAACAAGCCGTAAAGACTCTTCGCCAATTTGCTCGGTAACAGTGTTCACCGAATCTTTAGTGGCGAAAACGACGACGCCCACCTTGTCTTCCGGCAAAAGATCGAGAGTAGTCGCGAAACCGTAGATGGCTCCGTCGTGTCCCACGAGACGGTGCCCATCAAGCGAGCTCACCAGAAAACCCAATCCAAAAACGTCGCTGCCAGAATTCGGAAATTGCGGCGACCACATTTTTTCCAATGTCGCTGGCTTCAGCAGCGCACCGTTTTCCGTTTTGCCTTGAGCCAGAAGCACGCTTTCGAAATGTCCGAGGTCTTTGACGGTGGAATACATGCTGCCTGCCGGCGACATTCCGAGTTGAAAGGTTGGTGCATCGAAATGGAGTCCGTCATAGGTCCACATTTCGGCCTTGGCGAGATTCGCAACGATGGCTGGCTCAGGTTGGAAGGAACTATGCCGCATCCCCATGGGCTCCAGGACCGAAGACTTCAAAATCTCCGCGAAGGGTTGGTGACTGCGCGCTTCCAGCAGGTAACCCACAACAGCAATGGCGGCATTGGAATACTTCGTGTGCGTGTCTGGTGCGAATACCAGTTCCGTTTCGTTCAAGCTGTGCACCGTGGCAGCCAGAGACGGTTGCGAAGTCTCGAAATAATTTCCGACCGGAGGCTCGCGCAGCAGTCCGGAACGGTGCGACATCAATTCCCGGAGAGTGATCGTTGCACCAAAAGGATTTTTGGGATGAAAGTCCGGCAGGTAATCGCTAACGGGAGCGTCCAGATTCAGTTGGCCGCGCTCGACGAGTTGCATAATAGCAAGGTCGGTGAACAATTTGGAAACGGAACCGATGCGGTAAACGGTGTCCGCAGTTGCGGGAGTTTTTGTTTTGGGATCGGCCAGTCCAAATCCCTGTGCCCATACGATTTGTTGGTCGTCGACGATGGCGATGGAGAGGGCCGGCAATTCCTTGTCACTCATCTGCTGCTGGATAAAAGGGCGGAGTGCATCGACGACTTCTGTGTAGTCCCTTCGTGCGGGTATGTTGCTGTTTTCCTGCGCCTTCGCCGCGCCTGTATAGACAAACAACATCGCCGCGATCCGACACACTGCGCCGGAGACGTTTCTTCTCAGAGCTACATTTTTTCGCGAGCTCTTGGCCATGAACTCCCTTTCCATTCGTTCGCGGTCTACAACTCATCCAGCAGCGAAAATCTTCGACTTAAACGTCGATCAACGTCGACCACACGAAATACAACCACTCAATCCGTGTAAAGCTCTATCAGGTAACTTCCTTGTTGTTCGTCAAACTCGAAGCCGATGGCGGCTCGTCCCGCGGCGATGTGTGATTCGAATTGCTCCCGGACGTGTGACTGAATGCGCTCACCCTCCGCCGGTTCGCTGGCACAGATTTGGCGAATCGTCACGGGAAGCGAGATTCGCGCGCTGATTTGTGAATTATTTGATCTGTTCTCGAGTGCGTTTTTCACGCGATCCGACTTTACCCACCATTCAGCCACCAGGCGATCGGTGGGGAGACCAGCGTGCAGTGGGCTGGAAGTCCGCCCATAACAATTGGGAATGTAACGACGAACGATGGCTCCCAGGCGCACGAGATTGAAGTGCGCATTTTTCAACTGCAAAGGATCGAAAGTCCACTCAATAAGATCGATGCCGCGGGCGATAGCGTCTTCGCGCTGAGCCAGCTTGAGCGCGCGGCCGACACCGCGATCCTGAAATTCCGGTACGACGGCGACCATGTGCGAGTGCAGGTGATGGCGCGCCCCGTGGATTCCCGCGAACGCCAGGGCAAATCCGATAGGTTCGTCATTGTGAAAAGCGGCCAGGACCTGGCCGCCGCTTTCGTTGGCAACGACAAACATCTGTTCGGGAACAGTGTCAATCGGGCTGTAGCCCCATACGCGATGTTGCAGGTCCACGCCGATTTTCATTTCGTCAACGTCGTGAAGCGGACGAACCACGATACCCGTCTGCTTTCCAGATGCGGTCCCCTCAGACATGAGCGGCATCTTCCTTGGCTGTGAGATTAGCGGTGCTGCGCCAGAAAAAATAAGCAGGAGCGCCAATGAAAACAATTCCCAGTCCTGCCGCGGCGCGAAGCGGCTGGGTCGCAATGGTATTGGCCACGAGAGCTACCGCGGCGAGGATGAAAGCAATGGGCGTGAAGGGATAAGCGGGGACGCGATATGGGCGCGCCAGACTCGGCTGACGTTTGCGGTAAACAAAAACGCTGGCAGCGGCAAGGGCGTAAAAAATCCAGGCGACGAAAACGACGTAGGTCAAAAGCTGGTCAAAGGTCCCGCTGACCGCCAGCAGCACGGACCAAACGCCCGCGGCGGCGACGGCCAGGGCAGGCGTTCCAAACTTAGGATGAATGCGGGAAAGCGCGTGAAAAAAGAGTCGGTCCTTGGCCATTGCATAATAAATACGCGGACTATTCAACATCACGGCGTTAGCCGCACTGAACATGGAAATAAGGATGGCGATAGCGATAAATTTCCCAGCGCCGTGGCCCGCCACAACACTAAACGCGGAGGCGGCCACACGATTGCTGCCGGCCACGCCGTCAGGACCGAGAGCAGCGAGGTAGCCGAGATTGGCGAAAAAATAGATGGCGATGAGCGCCGTGGTGCCGATGAGAAATGCACGCGGAAAGGTGCGCTGAGAATTTATAGTTTCTCCCGCGGCGTAGGTGATGTATTGCCAGCCTTCGTAGGCCCAAAGCACGCTGATCATCGCCAAGCCAAATCCCACCAGAGGTGAGGAGGCATGCGAAGTAGAGACGTGGTCGCCGAGAATGGAAGCTTTTCCGCGCCAAAGCAGTAGAGAACTCACCAGTAGAATGGCGGCCACTTTAATGGCGGAGGTGACGTTGATTAAATCGGCGCTTTGACGCGTGCCGCGGATATTTACGGCAGTCACGACGACGATCATGAGTACGGCGACAACTTTGGCGGCGCCGGCAGAAAGCTGGACAAATTCTCCCAGGTAGTTGGCGAATGCCACGGCGAGGGTGGCTATGGAACCTGAGCTGATGACGAAAAACATGGTCCAGCCAAAAAGAAATGCGGGAAAAGTACCGAAACAATCGCGGATGTAAACGTACAAGCCGCCGGCGCGAGGCTTCATGGCACTTAATTCACCAAAAGTAAGCGCACCCAGCAGAGACAGGATCCCGCCGGCCAGCCAGACGCCCCCAGCCAAAGGCACGGAATTGCCGACCGCACGCAGAATGGCTCCGGGCACCAAAAAAATTCCAGAACCGATCACCGTGCCGATAATCATCAATACCAGATCCCACATACCCAGCACGCGGCGGAGCTGATTTGGCGAATCCGCCTCGGAATTCAAAGGCGAACTCGCCGCGCCGGCAGCAGGAAGGGCCGATATTTGTTCAAATGTTGCCACGAAACTCCTTGTTGCTTATGCCCCGTTATCTATGCATCGCGCGTGCGGCGGTTATTCTGAGTGAAGCATCAACGCGCACCCCTGCCATTGGGTGGCGACCAATACCAACGATGATCGGCGCGGTCTTCCTGTTCGCTACGGCGGAGTAACGCCAACGTACGAGCCGTTCGAGTATGCGCGCTCGCCACCAGGATGGCGCCCACAAGCGCCATCGGAGCCACGTAGGAATTTGCGAACGAGACGCTGCTGACCGGAGTAATCGCGAAATTGTCGCAAATACGAGCGATGGGAGCATTGTCGCCATCGGTGATACCGAAGGTCGGGACACCCTGCTTCTGTGCGCGAAGAGCTGCTTCAACGGTTTCGCGCAAACCCTGCTTAAAGCTGATGGCGATCAGCAAATCCTTGGACGTCAGGGAGCGCACCCGCTTCTGAATATTTCCGGTGCCCCCTACGGGGCTTTCCGCGGCAAATCCCAAACTCATCAAACCGTAGGCTAAATGCCAGCTAAGAGAAGCGGCCAGGTCGATGCCGATGACCAGGATGCGCCGCGCGCGCTTAACGAGTCTGGAGAGGTGAATAATTTTTTGCGCGTCCAAGGTGGATTGCAGGCTTTGCAAGTTGCGAAGATCCAGTTCCAGGCTGTTCTGGATGCGATCGTTCAGGGTGCGCTTCTCGCGGGAAGCCGCTTTCAGCAGTCCATAAGGGGTGATACGGGTGATGAAATGGGTGCGCAGATCGGCGGCAAATTCTGCGAATTTGCCGTAACCCAAAGCCTGAACGGTGCGCACGATGGTGGCCGCGTCGACCTTGTAACGCTTGGCTAATTCCCGGGACGAAAGAAAAAAAGTGTCTTCGGGATTCTCCAGAATCATCTGCAACAATTTTTTTCTACTGGTGCTCAAGTCGGCCTGGGAGCGCGCAAATCGAGACTCGAGAGCAGTCTGCCCCGCGAGCAGAGCCTTTCCGTTGTAAGGGCGTCCTGCGACCGAGGCGCGTATGCTTCTTGCTGAATTCATGTCCCGGTAGCCTCTTGCCGGCGTCGCTAACGGCCCGTTCCAGAATGAACGGCAGCACCAGACAGAAGCGAAGCCGCGCGAAAAAGGCAAACGGGTGTGTGAAACGAAATACAACGAATGTTGCATTCTGTCAATAATATTCACTGTCCGTTGCACGTGGAAAGTGCATTAAATTTTTGAATAAGCATTATTTGCGACGCAACAGGTGTTGCGTTTTTTCCGATGAAGTGCTGCAGCCACCAGAATGTTATTGACTTTAGTGGCTCACGAACCTAGACTCGCGGCCATAATTACCGCGCTGACGCGCCCGCAACCCATGTTGCAAAATATGTGACCCCGAACACTTGAGTGTTCTCGCCGCCATGGCTCGGTGGGTGAAGCGCGAAGGGGAGGATGCATGCTGAGAGAAGCATCAGGTTGTTGTCTGCGAGAAGGAAAAGTGGAAGAGTCTCGGCGATTTGTGCGAGCCTGTGGCAGTGTTCTGATTTTATTTCTGTTTATTCTCTCGTCTCATCTGTACGCGCAAACTACGTCGACCATTTCCGGAACCGTGCGCGATAAGCAGGGACTGGCGATGTCTGGCGCGACCGTGGAAGTCACCAGCACGGAACTAGCCGTAGATCGAACCGCCACCACCGAGAGCGAAGGAACTTACACACTAGCGGGACTGCCGCCCGGCACCTATGAAATCAAAGCCTCAAAAGACGGTTTTCAGACGGAGATTTTCAAAGACATTGAATTGACGCTGAACCGCACAGTGACCTACGACATCACGTTGCAAGTAGGCTCGATGGGCCAAACCGTGGAAGTGGATTCCGCGACGCCACTGCTGGAGACGACCATATCTTCGACGGGCGCGACGATTACCACGGACCAGATCGAAGATATGCCCATTAACGGCCGGAACTACCTGGACCTGCTGCAATTGGTGCCGGGGGTATCGTTGAATCGCCAAAACGACCCGGCGGGAGATAACGCGACTCCGATCCTGGGCGAGCGCGGCGGAAACGCGCTGTACTTAATTGATGGCATGCCCAATCGCGACAACTTTAATGGCGGGCCCTCTGCGCAATTCAATCAGGACTCCATTCTGGAATTCCAGGTGGTGACGGCGGGGTACAAAGCGGAATTTGGTCACGCATCCGGCGGCATTATCAACGTGGTCACGCGGGGCGGCACCAACGATTTACACGGCGGGCTGTCGGTATTTTATCGCAGCAGTGTGTTCGATTCGAACGACATTCCCGGCACCACCACGGGCGCTCCGTTTTTGTCACGGTGGGATCCTACCGTGTACCTGGGTGGCCCGATTATTAAAGATAAAGTTTTTTTCTTTGGCTCAGCGGAACGCATTCTCGAGAGTCGCGACCTGAATTTTATTTTCAACCCTAATCTGCCGAGCAGCCTGGTGGCCTTCGAAGCTCCATTCAACAAACATTCGCTTACCTACGACACGCGGGCGCGTTTCAAGCTGGATGAAAATCTGGGACATCATCGCTTGAGCGAGCAATTCAATTACACCAACAACCACATCACCGATTATTTGCCGCTTACGGCATCTTTGAATTTGCCCGACACGCGTTACAACCTCGACGGGCGGACGCTCATGTTGGGATTCTCCGATCTATGGACGCTGGGAGAGAGTTCCAATCCGTGGATCCTCAACTCTTATTTTCAATATCGCGATGATCCAACCCGGCAAAGTCCTTCGCATCCACAGGCGGGCATTCCCAACGTTCTATTCAACCTCTTTTCCACTCTGACGAGCGGTGACGAGTTTGGAGACCTGGGACAGACGTCGTTTGGTCCCGGTTACAACTCTTTTACGTTTCAGCAGAAGTATTACTCCGCGGGCAGCAATCTCAGCAAGCAGTTCGGGCGACACATCGTAAAGTTCGGCCTGGATTACGAACGGACGCATGTGAACGGCACGGAGCCGAACAATTTTTTTACACAGTTGTTCGCCACGGTTGATGATTTCAATACCTTTGGTCCCGTCAATTCCGGGCTAAATCTGATTACGCTTCAGGGGGGCGCCACGCCAGCCGACAATCTGGTGAACATCAACAATAATTACACCGGCCTGTTTGTCCAGGATGATTGGCGGCTTACCAATAAAATCACCGTAAACGCGGGCTTGCGTTGGGATTACGATTCGACTTTTCCGAACAAAACGGATTTTTCGCCACGCATCGGCGTTGCGTACGCGATGAACTCAAAGACGGTGATCAACGCCAGTTTTGGCGTGTTCTACGATCAGTTCCGCGAAGGCGTTGCGCGGGACATTCCCGCGTTTGGCGGCGCTAACATCCAGCGCGAAAGGTTGCTGTCCTTTCCGCGGCTGTTTTACGGCAATCCCACTACGCTCACAAGCCTGTTCCAAACTCTGGGACGCCCTACGGTTTGCGTGTCGAACAACATGACCGAGGCGCAAGTTTTGGCGTCGGGAGCGAGTTGTCCAAACGGTTTGGGCACGACGCTCTACGGCGTCGACTACCTCAACAATGTGGTGGCTCCGGGACACGCTCCCATTCCGGCGAATACCGCTGTGAACATGTCGAACATCATGCAGTTGACTGGATATTCTCCCGCGCAATTCCTCGCGGCCGCCGATGCCGCGACGGCCAACCTCGCCGGCACGGACACGAGCATAACTGTGCCAGCAAGTTATTGGTCTTATGATCCTTTCGGAAACCTGACCACCATTGGCGGCATCAACGGAACGGCTGGGGAGGTTCCGATCAGCGTGGACCCGGGATTGAAGGTGCCGCATACGTTCAATTACCATGTCGGAGTTCAGCGGCAACTGGGTTCGGATATGGTGATAACCGCGGATTACTACCACAAGGACATCGCAGATATCACCACCGTGCGCGCTACCAATCTGGCTTTTGAAGCGCGACTGGACGGTTTCGCAAACGAACTCGTTCCAGGAACAGGACCCAAGCGCATCGAAAGTTTCGGGCCGTGGGGAGCGGGCACCTACGATGGTTTCACCCTCGGCTTTCAAAAGCGCATGACACATCGGCTTAACCTGCAAGTCAGCTACACGTATGCGCATGCCACTGACGATGTGCTGAACTCCACTCTGACTAGTGAAATTCAAAGCGGTGAGGGCGTGAACTTCTTAGCCATCGCCGGTCTTTCCGACAGCTACGTCGGCAAAGTTCCAACGGTTACCGATCCCGATACCGGGCAAACGAATGCCAATGGCGCGTTTGTCGACAGCGTCGGAAATTTCGTGCCCAAGGCGGGGACGTTCTACAACGGGGCCAAGATCGATCAGGGTCCGTCCGATCTAACTCTGAATCAAACCTTCCTTGCAGACGCCATCGTTCAACTACCGTGGAAGTTTGAGCTAGCAGGAATATTTCGCGCGCAAAGTGGATTCCACTACAGCGTATCGCCCGCGAATGGCGGACCGGACTTTGACGGAGATGGTCTATTCAACGGTCAGGGCCTGAATATCGACGGCTTCGGTAATCCCTTGTATGCGCGCAACTCGCAGACCGCTCCGCCCTTCGTCAACATGGACCTGCGCATCGCGAAGCGATTTAACCTGGGAGAGCGGGTGAAGGCCCAGATTCTCTTCGAGATGTTCAATTTGTTCAACCGCGACAATCCCGCCGCGGTGCAGCAACTCGAAGGCGGAACTCCTCCTTTGGGATCCGCGTTGCAGTATTTGCCTGGTCGCGAAGGTCAGATCGGATTGCGATTCGACTTCTAGTCAGCGGCTTGTTCATCGTTCGAAGCGGCAGTTGCGGCGCTTCCATTGCAGGGGACCGCCCCTGTCTTATTTTGTCCCATAGCGGACGCTTTCCGCGGCGGCTACTTGACCAGCATCGCTCTCACGCTCCGGCTAGCTGATCAAACGGATTGCAGATTGGTATTTCGAGAGTCAGTCGCCAGCACACCTTGCACTTGTGCTGGCCGCAGAGGCTCATCGCAGGAACCGCAATAGGAGCGATGATCTCTCCAAATGACCTCTAGGCCCTCCGAACAATGAGAGCAGCGGTCCGACCAGGGGTGCCCACATTCGGGACAGCCATTTACAACGAGTGAAGAGCGCTTGACCGTCGGCGCTGCCTGTCCCAAGTCGAGGACGAACC
>Ga0182024_10027067_pt1 | contig 10052 bp, 6 predicted proteins | sample P32metaG_FD_120480 | JGI IMG/M metagenome (GOLD analysis project Ga0182024, IMG submission 120480) | Permafrost microbial communities from Stordalen Mire, Sweden - P3-2 metaG (Illumina Assembly) | ecosystem: Environmental > Terrestrial > Soil > Wetlands > Permafrost | place: Sweden: Stordalen...
ATAAATATCAGCGAGGTATCTCTTTTGGGAGCGGAGCTGCTTGATGTAGTTTTGGGAATCTTGTGGTGTCAGGCCGCCAAAGTCTTGGCAGATGCGGTGGAGGGCGGACTCGACATCTTTGGCCATGGGGTCGGCCTCGCCGCAGACATAAAAATGGGCGCCTTGCTGGAGCCAGTCCCAGATCTGAGATCCTTTTTCAATCAGCTTATGCTGGACATAGACTTTATCGCTTTGGTCGCGGGAAAACGCCAGGTCAAGCGCGAGCTTCTCTTGTTGAACGAGATGATTCCAAAACTCTTCGTAGAAGAAGTCGTAATCGCGGTGCCGCTCGCCAAAGAACAGCCAGTGTTTGCCCGACGCGTTTTTAGCCACTCTTTCTTGCAGGAAGCCGCGGAATGGCGCAACACCGGTTCCGGGACCGACCATGATCAAAGGAACAGCGTGGTCGTGAGGCAGAGTAAAATGAGGCGTCGATTGGACATAACAAGGAATGGGAGTTTTTTCGGGCTCGGCAAGGTGGCTTAAAAAATGGCTGGCGACTCCATAGCGGAGTTCCTCGCGATGCGTATAAGTAGAGACGGCAACAGTGAGATGGGCCTCATTGGGATGGGTAAAAAGAGAAGAGGCAACCGAATAGAAACGAGGAAGGAGAGGTGAAAAAGCGGCAATAAGTTCCTGGAGAGAAAAAGGCAGGTGGCCGAATTCCAAAAGGAAATCTAGAATGTCATGGGTGGCTAAATAGTGATCTTTGTCTTGTTTGAAAACTTTTAAAAAAGAAGAGGTGAGGCGGGAGATATTGGCTTTTTGGGTTAGAAAAGTTTTCAGGGACATTTTTTCTTGCGTACGCGGATGGACGATTGGAGTTTCAGGTCCTACTTTCATCGAAGAAATAAGGCGGTCGACTAAAACAGGGTCATTATCGCCGTAGATGCCGAGCGAGTCGCCGACTTTAAATGTCATGTTGGAATTTGTCAGGTCCAAAACGACATGGTGGGTCTCTTTGGTAGATCCCAGCTTGGTTAAGGGATACCGTTCTTTGATCACAGCGGAAAAAGGTTTTAATCGACTAAAATGGTTGGACATTTTCCGGTATAAAATTGTATTTAATAAACATGTATCTACTTTTCATTGTTGCTTTGCTTTCACTTGCTGGATGTGCCGATACGGGCTATCAAGGATCGTATATCATTTCTCATACGGATGAGGAAGCAGATCCTGAAGCTCCATAAAGCTCTTTGCAATCTTTTTTGGTCCAGCCTTTGGTAAGGAGGTCCATTTTCTTATTGGAGATTCCGCCGAGAAAATCGATTGATCCTAAAAGTCTTGCTCTGCAACGGTCCTTGCCCAAAAGTTCAAAAGAGTCATAGAGCGGCGGTCCTTGGTGTTTGCCAATGATCGCGGCATATAGGAGCGGGATCAGGACTTTTTTATGATTGGCCCCGAAGGTTTCAGCGACTTCTTTAGAAGCGTTCTCAATGGCCGTACGGCCCCAATTTTCTTGTTCGTCCAAACTCCAGATGATCGTTTGTAAAATGAAAGCGGCTTTTTCAGGGGCAAGATTGCCGGGTGCAAAAATCGCCGGAGTGTAAGGCAGGTGATTGACGAAGAAAAAAGAGCAAAGCTCCATGAATTCTCCGAATGTCTTGATCCGGGTGTGGCATAAAGGCATCAGCTTAGCCATGAAGACATCGTTAAATCCCCAGGCGTGGATGCGGTCCCACAGTTTATTTTCTGGTACGGTGTTGATCAGATATTGCTGATTGAGCCAATCGAGTTTTTGGACATCGAAAAAAGCTCCGGAGACGCCGATGCGCTTGGGGTCGAATTCTTTAATGATCTCAGGAACAGAGTATATTTCTCTATCGCCCGGCATGCTGTAGCCCATGAGTGTCATAAAGTTCAGGAAGGCTTCCGGCAAGTAGCCGCTGTCGCGGTAGAAAAAGATCGAGGTTGGATTGCGCCGTTTGGAGAGTTTTTTCCCATCTTTGCCCAAAAGTAGCGGCATGTGCATGAAAACAGGAGGCGTCCATCCGAAACTTTCATAGAGAAGAATATGTTTGGGTGTCGAGCTGATCCATTCATCGCCGCGGATGACATGGGAGATTTGCATGAGATGGTCATCGACAACGTTGGCCAAGTGGTAAGTGGGAAATCCATCGGACTTTAAGAGGATTTGGTCGTCAATATCGGCCCACGGAGAAGAAATACGGCCTTTGATGCCGTCTTCGAAAACGCAGTCTCCTGTGAGAGGAACTTTCAGGCGGATGACAAAAGGCTGTCCTGCATTTTCCCGCTCAGCGACTTCTTGCGGACTTAAGTTGCGGTAACGTCTGTCGTAGCCGACCCGTTTGCCCATTTTAATGCTCATCTCGCGCATTTCGGCAAGCTCTTCGGGCGTTGCAAAACACTTGTAAGCTTTGCCATTATCGAGAAGCTGCTGGCAGTATTTTTGGTAGATTTCAGTTCTTTCCGATTGACGGTACGGGCCGAAAGGGCCGCCGACATCAGGGCCTTCATCCCACTCGATCCCTGCCCAATGGAGAGCATCGAAAATGCTTTTTTCATATTCAGGACGTGAGCGTGTCCGGTCGGTATCTTCGATTCTAAGAATGAACTTCCCATTAAAGTGTTTGGCAAAAATTAAATTGAAAATAGCCATGTAGGCGGTCCCCACATGAGGGTCGCCTGTCGGAGAAGGAGCAATGCGTACACGTACTGTCATAAAAAATTTAAGGGTAAATGTTCCTGACCATTTTCCTCTATTGAACGATAGTTTTCAAGATTATAGAGGATAGCTGATAGGCTAGCATAATGCACTCATTATTAAGAGCTTAAACAAAAATGCGGAGAAAAACCTGCTTATTCTCCGCATAATGCCAAAATCTAACATTTGAACTGACATTAAGTTGCAGCATGAGAAGGGTTTGTTCAAGCTGGTGCTTTAGATTTTTTTTATATCGCTAGCTGATAGAAACTCTCAGCATCTATTCTAACCCCCATTTCCTTGACATCTGGGGAAGCTCGGACAATAACCGGTTGTGCACCTCATCGTCCATCTTCATGAAATTATTGTTTATTCTCATTTGAACTTGATCGTAGTAATGCTTTCGAAATGGTAGCTTTGAAACTAGTTCTTATCGAAAAATGTCTTCGGGAACCTGATCAAAATCCCTTTTTCAACCGGGCATTGAATACCGGCTTCTTTGAAGAAGGGGGCGATATCGATAATCACTTCAGCATTGAAGGCATATAGAGGTGCGGCAGTATTTTGTTTAATGAAAGGCAGAAGCTTTGCAAGAGGTATTTGATAAGCTGCTGATATCACCTTCTCACCGTCATATCCATCCAAGATTATATCTTTGGAGTCGTAAGAGCCACAATGAAGAACAGGCATAATAGTGGGAATACGGATACTATCGCGGATCACAACTTCTAAGAAGAAATCAGGGTTGACCTGGATTAAAAACCGGCCATTATTTTCGACAATCACTTTCCCTTTCACTATTGCCAGGTTAACCAAATCTGTGACTTGTTGTTCATTTTGAAACTGCAAGGGCAGATTCGAAGAGAATTTCGATTTTTTAAGTTTCGACTCAGTTTGCTGGGTGACGCACCAAACACCAGAGCGGGGATTGATGCAAGAATTTGGCAGGTAATTTTTATGAACGTGCTGTCCTCTAACTGAAAGTCTGCCTTCAGTTGCTTCCAATGACAAAATATGAGTTAAATCTAGAAGCAAGATTGGATGTGCTTGCGCTAATATTTGTGTAGGTTTTGATATTTCCTTGAGTCTTTGACTGATGTTTTTCAAGATCCTCATAAACCAACAAACGTTACCATTTTTGAGGTCAGTAACCCCTAAAATATGCCCGATTTGACTGTGAAAAATTGTAAAACCAGAATTGGGTCTCTCTAAAACTTCCATTGTTGCATTGATCAATCGCTCGCAAGCCTGAGGGACTAATTCTAAAGGAAGTTTTAAAATTCTTTCTTCAGCCTTTTTTAAAAGTTTTGTTCTCTTTGGTGTAAAAGTTTCTTCAGCTTCAGAGTCAAGAATCGCTCTGGTAAGTTTTTTCACTGGGGTTTCAGGAATAGAAGGAGGTGTTGTCCTCGGGCTTCCAGGAGAAACGGGCATTCCAAATTCGTTATTATCATCTTCTTCAGATGAGAAATAGTCATCAATTGCAGATTCTATCTCCCGAGGAATTGGGTCTTCCTTCTCATTAGGAGATAAAGTTAGATTGGCAAATTGGTTTTCAACCGGATCAACTTTTGCTTTTGGTGATGATGAAGCTGCTGCTGGATGAGTTGATAAAACAGATGGAACACCCCCAAATTCGGATAAGAGGTTTTGAGGCTTCATAGGCTTGCGCGCTGGGCTTTTTGAACGTTCGGAGGGGAGATTGGTAGAAGCCTGAGGATCTCTCTTGGTTGCTCGATCTGCAAGTAGGCTAGGTGCTTTGGGAGAGGGTGTACGTAGGAGTTCAGCGTGTTCATGGGCAGCCTTTTCTGTTCTTTTGGCTAATGCAAGCCTCGCTTGAGCGTCCTTTACTCCCGAGAGCCCCTCGTCTTCTGGGGTTGCGTCTAAGGTTGCTGGTGGTGGGCTATTACGTCCTAACGCTGGTTTTGATGCCATTTTTATCTCTTACAAATTGTTTATATTATAAATACATTATACACGATATAAATTATAATCTAAATTATTTGTTTACTATTATATAAACACTTTATTATTAAATGCTTAAAAATTAAAGGACGGGCAAGTCAATCTGATTCAATGGGTTATGTCTAAAAAAGTGGAAAATATCTTTTTACTTTAACCTTTCAAGAGGCTAGCCTATTCGTATGACATTAAAATTTTGTGTCCTTGTTGCTGGATGGCCAATCAGTTATGGAACGAAAAGCCCCCAGCTAGTAGGTGGGGTTCGTTTAAAGTTATCAAATTACCAGCCTGAGATAGAAATCATTAAGGAACGTCTTTTAGAGGTACTACGGGACGATTTAGACAAAGATCCAGATCATGACCAGTGGGTCTGGCGGTTTCGGACAATAACAACAGCCGGATGCTGCGATGAGATCTTAGCCATTAATTTTAGCCCAGTAGATCCTTCACTTCCGCAACATCTCTATATTGAGAGATTACAGAGGGATGAATCTATAGCAGACAAATATATCTTTTATCATCGAACAGCTCAACATCGGTTCCTATTACCAGTTAAACGAATAAGCCATACTCCTTTTGATCTTTCCAAAATTAAGACTACTGTGGCTGCCGCAGTCGCCGAATCAGTTGAAAAATTACTAGTTGGAGTTGATGAAAGGACAAGAACAACGATTGAAAAAATATTGGGAAAATTTTGGCAAGATAAGGACGCGAATGGATTAGCGATTACTCTTAAAGAAGGAACCTATGTTTGGTTCAAATGAATCTTACTCATTCACAAGACAACTTTATGGGTAACTGCAATGTTTACTAAAGCGGAAAACAGGCCGGACTTCCCTTTCATCTTCCTGAAACAGGTTTTCGCCAGGACGAGCGCATCAAATGTTCAAATCTAACTGAGTGCGTACCTCCTTACAGGGACATCTCCTCTGAGATCGAAAACGGAGGGCTTTCCACTGTCGCTACGACTCCAACCCCCATTTTCCTATGTAGGGGGGTACAGACCTACTAAGTTTTGAACATTTGATGCGCTCACCCTGCATCTATTTTGTTGTCGAAAAATGATCTACACAAATGGAACAATTATATTCATTCGCATGAATGGCTAGAGGAATCTCAGGAAGTTTTCTCGCAAAAAGATCATTATGCCGAGCTCTATCGATACTATAAGTGTTCTATGATTTACCGTTGGTATAGACCCGATAATTCTTTACATCAAGTAGGTGATCGTTCTTTAGAGGCTAGCTATAAGCCGGAGAGTCGAACCGCTTGTTTCATAAAAAGTTTTGAAGAATATTTGGCATCAATACAAGTTCATGCGTGATATTAAGCAGCAGCAGCCGGGACTGCCGAGGCTGTAGGAGCAGCGTAAGCTTTGACTTGCATGAGCATGAGAAGGTCTTTCATGATATTGAGCCCTTCGTTCATCTGGAGGTCGTTTTGACCGAATTTGGGGAGCTGAGAGAACTCTTTTTTAGAGAGGGCTTCGAGGAAGTTTTGGTAATTTTTATTCAATTTCAGGCGTTCTTCTGAATTTTTTTTCAAAGTCACTAAGTAGGGCTCATAAGTCGTTACGATTTTTTGGAGATCGTATTTGTACATCCGCATGACTTGATGACGATGGATGGCAGGAACATCAGAAAGATCGTCATTGAAACTGGGCTCAATTTGATCCGGTTCAAGAGGGAATTTAGAAAATTTCTCTCCAATTTCCATGGTAGAGAAGAAGCCGGGGACAACGATATCTGCAGGAACGCCGACGAGCTGAGGACTTTTTCCAGAGACGGTGTAATACCTACCGCGCGTAACTTTATATTCACCTTTGGGATTGACGCGGCCATAGTTAGATGCTTCTAATGTAAAGGTCTGAAAAGTGCCTTTTCCGTAGGTCTCCGGATCGCCGACAATAATGGCGCGTCCGTATTCCTGAAGTGTTTGTGCAACAATTTCAGCAGCGGAAGCGCTGGTTTTATTAGTTAGGATAATTAAGGGGCCGTCCCAGACGAGATTTGTCTCGACATTGCGGAGTTTTTGGATAAAACCGGTATTGTCTTTCACGGAGACAACGACGCCCTTTTTCATAAATAGGCCTGCGACGGAAACGGCTTGTGGAAGGAGTCCTCCGGCATTATTGCGAAGGTCAAAAATGATACCTTTAAGATTGTGTTCATTTTTCATCTTATTAAGGGCCTCTAAAAGATCGGTGGCAGAAGCAAAGGTGGGATCTTGATAGAAAGAGAAGAGCTTCACGATACCGATGACGCCATCGCCAAACGGCTCGGTCGTACTCTCTAAGCGGCTCTCTTTAAGGACAATTTCTTCACGGACGATGCCAACATCGAACTTTTCCTCTGTTTTATCGTCTTTTTTGCGCAAAAAGGTCAGTATCACGGAGGTTCCTTGAGGTCCGCGGATGAGCTCGACTGCCTCAGTGAGATCTTGCCCAATGACAGGCTCGTTGTTGATGGCGATGATCCGGTCATTGATTTGGATCTGGGGATGCTTGCTGACGGGGCTGTTTTCCAGGATGCGGACAATGGTAAATCCATTAAGGTCGTCGCGGAGCTGTGCGCCGATGCCGAAGAGGCGCTGCTGGACCTGGATCATGAATTGGTTGGCCTCGGCGGGGGTAAAATAATTGGTCTGTGAATCTAATGCAGAACTTGTGGCCTTTAGGACAAAGGATAGGATGTGCTGTTTGCGATGATTGGGATCAGAAGAGATGAATTCTTCTTCTTTGGCAAGCCGTCTTTTATCGAGCCTATTTAAGAAGGTCTGTTTGGCCTCCTCATCGAGAACCCTTTCTGCAGCCTTAAGTTGTAACCCTTTGATTCTTAGGAGCCTGGTTTCGAGCTCTTCAGGGGTTTTAACCCACGTCATATCCTTGAATTCTGCGGAATCGACCTCGGTTGGGGGTATCATCCCGATAAGCTTTTTTTCGACGATCCTGCGCCGTTCTATGGCGCTCAGCATGACCTTATAGATGTCTTCAAAGGCTGAGAAGTCTTCTTTTTTATAGCCCTCAAGGGTTGCTGTTAAGAGCTCTTCAGCGGCTTTAGTCCACTTAAGTATCTCCGGTTCAATGAAGTAGGAAAAATTTGGGTCGAGTTCATGAAGGAAGTTTTCAAAGGATCGTTGTACAAGTTCCTGAGTTAGAGCATGATGGGTTGCGTGGGCGCGCAAAATTTCATCGATTTTGGTGCGGGTATCTCGCGAGGTGAGCTCAGGGGGCTTGGAAAATATACCTATAGGAGTTAACAGAAGGCAGATAAGAAATAAAAACCGTCGAATTTTCATGCTATGCCCCTGACATTCTATAGGGGGGTGTAACCCCTGTCAAAGCGTAGATTACAGCAAATGAGAGGTTTATAGCTATATAAAAAATATTTTAAAATAATTTAGTCAAAATTCTTACCTATCTCACTTGATTTCAATTCCTTTTTATGACATAATTAATAATCTACTAAGAACGTAATAACGTTTAATTAATAAAAGCTGCAAAAAAAACAGAAAGTTGAAAAACAATAGGTGACAGCGTAAACTTAAAAGCTGCACCACAGAAAAAAAATTAGGAGGATTTAGTATGTTCACCGACTCAAACCAAATGCTAGGCGCAGTAGATGCTGGCAAGAGGGTCGTGTCCATCACTGAGGCAGCTAGGATCAATAACGTCACGCGACAAGCGATTTACGTTGCCATCAAGCAAAAGAAGTTGAAAGCTTTCAAAGATTCAACACGATGGACGATTGATCTGAAAGATTTAGAAGAATATCGTAAGCACAAGTATTCCCGAACGAAGTCAATGTTCGCTGGGGAATTATTGTTTGATAACAATAAAGGTTACTATTCTGTGAATCAAGCTGCTCAAATGTTGGGCGTGCCTGCACAGAAAATTTATTACGCTACACGCGTAGGCTTATTGAAGGCTACACGTAAAGGCGCTGCATGGGTCATCCATGCGAACGAAATCAAGTCTTATCAGGAGAACTACCTGAGTAAGAAGACCGTTCAGTCTCAAGTCAGCTAAGACTTTGAGATACTGAAAGCCTACCCGGCTTTGAAGGGGCAATGCCTAAAAAACTAGGATTAGGCATTGCCTCTTTTTTTTTGCCTATGAACCTATCCCACTAATTTCTCTCAATGAGCTTTCCGACAATTTAGTGGGATAGGTTCATGTGCCTATGTGGGAACGACAACTTGAAAGTCTTTGATTTGGAGCTGGATGCTCGATTTGTTCAGGAAGTTATTGATGTGAGGGGTGAAGGCGAGATGCAGAGGAAGACTCTTTTTCAGGAGCTCTAACCTGCGGTCTGCCATCCCGAAAGCGATCCCTTCCAGCATACGGCCCTTCTCTTCGAGGTAGAACTTGAGGTGGGACTTGCCGACGATCTTAGGGGGCCAAGTCTGGTTCACATCGCAATAGAAGATGGGGGCGGGGTTCCCATTGCCAAATGGCTCCAGAAGATTGAGCGACTCCATAAAGTCGAAAGTGAGGTCTTCAAAGCAGATTTGGGCATCGACATGGAGCTTGGGCCGGATATCTTGGTCTTTTAGCGCTTCGTTGGCGGCCCGAATGAACTTCTCCTTAAATATCTCAATATTACTCTCTTTGATCATTAGTCCCGCGGCATAGTCATGCCCTCCGAAATTGAGGAGGAGTCCGGCATTGTTTTTCAGGGTGGGGAGCAAGGGAAACTCCGAAATGGTGCGGAGCGACCCCTTTCCAATGCCGTTATCGATAGCGATGACCAGGGTAGGCCTATTATAGAGCTTTGCGATCCGGGCCGTGATAATAGGGATGATGCCGGGATGCCATTTTTCGGAGTAAAGGACGATGGCCTTTTCTTTAAAGATATCAGGGTGATGCGTGATGAATTGGTCGATATCTTCAGAGTCTTTCCGTTCGATTTTTTGCCGTTCTTGGTTATGCTGTTCGAGCTCTTTGGCGAGGCCTTCGGCGGCGACGGGGTCGCGGCAGAGCAGGAGCTGGACCCCTTTATTAGGGTCGGCAATGCGGCCTAAACTGTTAAGGCGGGGGGCGACTTTTGAAGCGATATCTAAAGGGGTGATTTCACTGAGCTTGACTTCGGAAAGAATGCATAGTTTAGCAAGACCGATTCTTTTGGTCTTGCGGAGCTGGCGCAGGCCATAGCGGACGAGGATGCGATTTTCTCCGAGGAGTGTGGCCATGTCGGCAACTGTCCCTAAAGCAACGAGATCGAGATATCTTTTAAGATCGATTTTGCCGGCGCTGAGCTTGCCGTCTTCGACAAGTTTATTAGTCACGGCGTGGGCAAATTTGAAGGCAACGCCTACACCGGTGATGTCGCGGTTAGGGTAAGTGCTATTGATGAGCTTGGGGTTGAGCGTGGCGATGCAGTGGGGAAGG
>Ga0182024_10027069_pt1 | contig 10051 bp, 6 predicted proteins | sample P32metaG_FD_120480 | JGI IMG/M metagenome (GOLD analysis project Ga0182024, IMG submission 120480) | Permafrost microbial communities from Stordalen Mire, Sweden - P3-2 metaG (Illumina Assembly) | ecosystem: Environmental > Terrestrial > Soil > Wetlands > Permafrost | place: Sweden: Stordalen...
GCGGCGGGCGGTTGCGGACTCGGCGCAGCCTTGGCAAGAATGGCGGTGTCCTGATGGGTGAGCAGCATCCAGCCAGCCGGCCGCTTCACCCAGACCCGCGCGAAAAATGTTCTGCCAACATTATCCCTGCCCGTTCCTGTGACGACGGCAAGCTGCCCGTACTCGCGCGCCTTCACATCGGTGTACGCGGTGTCGCTGTCGGTTGCGCCCGCCGAGGTGTCTTTCAGAAATTGGGCGCTCTTCCGGGTTTGTCCTCGCTCATTGGTCCAGGTGAACTGCTGATCCAGCAGGGCGCCAGCAGCTTTCGCGTCCTTCTTTTTAAGGGCCAGCTGCAAAGCGTTGTCGGCCTGCAAAGCTGCCGCGTTGCCCGCACCCTCGGCCGCGAATGTAATGGTCATGCCTGCCGTCCACGCGCCGAAACAAATCGCGAAGATAACGAGAAGACTCGCGAGCAGACGCTTCATATCCGCCTCCCTAATCCGTAGTAGGACAAGCAGCAGTGAGACCGCACACTTATACACCCGGCAGCTTTTGAATCGAATCAAATTGTTCGTCGCAGCGGGAATTCAGTGGCGCACGCTTTAGCTGGTGGGGTTAAGTTTCGATGCACGAAACTCTACAAGCTAAAGCATGCGCCACTAAAACCTCCGCGCCCGCTTGACACCAACAGCAGGCCGCCATAGCATCCATCGTACGTGTTACCTGTCGTCCTTCTGCAATGGATTCAGTTGGAGGAAGAGAAATCATGTTGTCCTACGCGAATCAACGCAGGTTTACGGGTCTTCTCATCCTTGTCTTCTCGGCAGCGCTCTGGGCGCCCGCTGCCTCCATCGCATATGCGCAGGAGAGGGCGCCGATGGGCCACAATCAGACCCAGCCGCCGCCCCTGGTGCAGGAAAACAAGACCATCAAAGTGTCCGATCATGTCTATGTGATTCCGGACGGGCGCGTGAATCTTGTGCCCAACATCGGCATCATTGTCGGGAGCAGGGCGACGTTAATTGTTGACGCTGGGATGGGGCCTCGAAATGGTCAGACCGTCATGCGCGAACTCGCCAAGGTCAACAAGAATACCGATCTCTATTTCACGACGACTCATTTCCATCCGGAACACATGACCGGCGTTCAAGCCTTCCCTGCGAATACGATTGTGATTCGTCCCGAAGCGCAACAGGAAGAAGTGGATCGAAAACAGCCGGAGTTCATCCGCAATTTCAGCAAAAGGACCTCGGACCTGAAAGCGCTCCTGCAGGACGTCAAGCCCCGCCCGCCCGACATCCTCTTCGATCACGAAGCAACACTCGACCTGGGCGGCGTTACGGTGAGGCTGGTTTGGCTGGGGCCGGCGCATACGCGGGGCGATAACTTTGTCTTTGTCGAGCAGGATGGAGTTCTCTTTACGGGAGACGGGGTGATCAATCGATTCTTCCCCATCTTTCCCGACGCAGACGCGAGCGGAAAAAACTGGCTGTCCATCCTGGACCAACTCGATGAATTCCACCCGCGTACAATAGTTCCCGGCCACGGCGAAGTGGGGGACGCCTCTCTCATCAGTGTTGAGCGAACGTACCTCAAGGCCGTGCAATCACGCACTGCGGAACTCAAAGCGCAGGGGAAGACTGTGGACGAGACCGCAAAAATGCTGTCCGCTGAATTTCGCACGAAATATCCCGACTGGGAAAATCCCGGCTGGATCGCCGACGCAGTCGAGCGGTTCTACGCCGAGGCAAAATGATGTGGCACAGGCTTCAGCCTGGGGGTTTCCGTAAGAGCTTCAATAAACGCGGGCGTCGCCAAAACCCACAGACCGAAGTCTGTGCTGCTAAGGCATCGGCATCAGCGGCTTGTCCGCCGGCCGCACATGCTGATCGAACGTATCCAATAAGATTGCAGTAGAAGCGTAATCGCCCATCAGCGCAACGATGTTGACAAGCCCCTGCTTGCCATACAAATTCAGCGCGCGAGCAGCGACCTCCGAGCTCACATGATGTTTGCCAATCACCTCGCGGCCCAGCGAAATGATGACCGCATCTTTCTCCGCGAGCCCGTCCGTTGATTTGCGGTACTTGACGACATCGACGATCTCCGGCTGCAAGCCTGCCTTCAGCCCCTGCGGTTCATGAGCGGTCCATACATATTCACAATCGTATTCCCGGGCCGTAACCAGGATCACCAACTCCACCAACCGTGGATCAAGGCCCGACTTGTGTCGCAGAAAGTCATTCACATCGCCCATATATTCCGCCACAGGCTGGCTATAAAGCCTGATCGGCCCGGGACCGAATGCCCCTCCCGTCCCTCTCGCGTCGAAAAGTTTTTTTCCCGTGTCGTCCAGATCTTCGCGCTTGAGGGCGGGCAGGCGGTTGCCCGTATCCGCGTAGACATCCTTTGGAAATGTTCCCGCGGGAGTTTGCGCAGACATTCCGCCGGCGATGTTGGCAGCTTGCGGGTTTCGTCCGCTCATTGCGCGTCCCGCAGCTACGGTGGCCGCAATCGCCGTCACCAGGCAAATCACGGATTGAAATGATTTCACGCGCTCCTCCTATCGATTGATTCCAAAGCCTCGCCACGAATGGACATCAGGTGGGGATATGCCTTCAGTTGCAGAGCTTGTCGCCGAATAAAAGGTTTGTCAACGATATTTCGACTTCGTTGTAACCGGGCGCAGCCCTGCGCGAATGATGAAAATATACCGATGGGAATTGAAGTGGCGTATGATTGCGCCGCAAACGGCAGTGCGATCTTCATGGAATATTTTCTGCGTGGAGGGCACGATGGGTTTTCCAAGAATCATCGCGGCGCCAATGATTTCGCTGGTTCTTCTAACGCTGCCTTGCCCGACTCCCGCGCAGAATCAGGCGGGCGCATCTGAAGCGGATTCCGCGGCGATCAAACAGGTGTGCGCCGATTTCTCCGGAAATTTTAGCGGTCACGACGCGCATGGCGTCGCCATGACTTTCGCGGAGGACGCGGACTTCACCAACATGGGCGGAAGGCACACCCACGGCCGCAAAGATATTGAAAATTGGTTTGCGGGGCTTTTTCGGGGCAACCTGAAAGATTCGCAGCGCACCGACACCGTGAGGAGCATCCGCTTTTTTACTCCGGGACTGGCAGCCGTCGATGCCGACACTGTGATCACCGGGACGAAAGCCCCGGATGGCTCGGAGATTCCGCCGCGCAAAGGCCTGATGATCGTGCTGGTGACGAAGCAGAACGGCCGTTGGCTTATCTCCACGTTCCATGAGTCGGAATATCCCGCGCCGCGAGGCGCCGCGGCGAATCCGCCCGCCGGTAATACCCCGAATTAATCGCGTTTCACTCTTAAATCCAGTGGAACAGGCTTCAGCCTGTGGGCTTTGGACCGTGCAAGAACAAAACCAACAGGCTGAAGCCTGTTCCACTACAAACCTGCGCCGGATTATCTTCTTGTGAGAATTTCACGCTTGGGAGTGGCGGGCTGCGAATGCAGCCCGCCCTTGCATCGCGGGATTCGCGGAAAAGCGCTCAGTTCTATTCGCCGACTACCTACCGTAGATGAGCACTGTAAATGTGCCAGTAACAGGCACCGGCCGCGGATTCGGATTATCGGCCGTCGCCGGAGGCGGCGGACCAAAATCCGCAGTGACGGTCAGTATGTGGTGGTTCGCGGTGTCAAGGGCCATAGTCCTTGCGCCGCGCTGTGTTGAAATGGTTTCCACCACGGTGTATTTGTCCGGTGAATCTTCATGCGCCACCGTGATCGTGCCGTCGCCGCAGGAGGCAAACGCTAACTGATTTGCAGGATCGAAGGTGGCGGCATCCACGCCCTGCCCGATGGGCACGCTGGCGACCACTTTGCCCGCGTAATCCGTCACGAGCATCACTTTGCTGTGGCAGCCGATGAACAGCCGTTTGTGAACTGTGTCGATGGCCATTCCGGTCGGCTCCTCACAAGTCGGCAGAGCCCAGGTGTTGAGTACCTTGAACTCTTTCGAATCGAATTCCACGAGCTGCGCTTTGTCCTCGATGTTGACCCAGGCGTGGCCCGCGCCATCGGCCGCCGCGGCCTCGGGCTTGCCGCCCAGCGGGACCGTGCCTGCCACTTCTCCGGTCTTGGCATTCACTCCCGTTGCATCGTGGCTGCGTGCATTGAACACGAAGACGTTCTTCGATGCGGGATCGTACATGAAGCCGTCCGGTCCATCCGCCGCTGGCAATTTTACTTCATTAATCATCGCGAGAGTCTTCAGGTCGAAGATCGTCACCGAGTTCGACCGCCCGTTGCTGGAAAACCCGCGGTTAAACTCCGGTACGAGTTGCGCGCCGTGAGTCCCTTGCACGTTTGGGATATCGCCAACCACTGCGCCCTCGGCATCCGTGACCACGATGTGGGTGCCCCGCGAGATGAAGAAACGATGCGAGCCGGGATCGGCGGAAAGATAATCCCATCCGCCTTCGCCGCCCAACACCACCTTCTTCAGCAAGTGATAGCTCGAGCCCTGAGGGGCGGGCGCCGCCGCAAGAGTTGCAAACGCAGCAGCACAAACGAGAAACAGCGCAGCCCAACTTGTTTTCCGCATAATTTCACCCACCATTCTTGATTTAGAATTTCTGCTTGGCCCACAGTGTACTTCTTCGCTGCCCATCAGACGTTCGCGGCGGACGGGGAGTTACAAGTTTCCCCACTTCGCCTCACAAACTCACCGTCATTGCTGGGCGGAATTAATTCCCACCCGACATATTTTTCTTTTCCGCCGCCGGCTCAAGCCGGGCCCTTACCCAGGGCATGATGACCTCATCGGCTACCCTGGAATTCGGCCACTCCGCCGAGCGTCCTGTATGTCCCCCGTCGGGATTGACCCAGGACCACTTGGCCGAGCCGCCCGATTGCATCAGCATATATAGATCGGAGATCGGCACCTGGCTGTCTTTTTCTCCGTTCACGACAAACATCGGCGCCGAGGGCTGACCCAGAAACCCTTGCGTCTTCAGCGACAAACGCGGGCCGTAGGCCAGCATTTCGTCCACGGACTCGACGCCGTAAATGGCTGCGCGCGCTGCAAATAGATCGAACAGATATTCCGGCGTGCCGAGAGATTTCTTCTGCCATTCCGCAGTGTAATAATCATGCACCGGTCCGCCTTGCACGACGGCGCCGAGGAGGCGGGCCCGCTCCACATAAGCGAGATTCGCGGACCAGTGTCCGCCATAGCTTACGCCCCAGGCGACAATGCGCTTGCTGTCCACGTCAGGCCGCGTGGCCAGATAGTCGAGCACGCGCGAAAACATCCGCTCCGAGCCTACGTCCGCTTTGATGGGCGACTCGCCGGTGCCGGGCATGTCGATCGCGACGACGCCGATCCCGCTGCGGAAGGTCGCGTCTCGCCCTTGCACTTCGTCCTCCTTGCGCGAATCCGTCCCATTGATCATTAAAATGAGCGGCGCCGGCCGCACGTCCTTCGGCAATCGGATATATCCAGGAATGTCCTTGCCCTCAAAGGGAACATGAATAATTTCGACAGGTGGATCGAGATACTTTCCGTAATTCCGAAACGCGGCCAAAGCGCTGAGATAGGCTTTTTGCTTGCCCGATGAGTTCGGCACCGGCCAGCGCGCTGCAGTGTAATACTTAAAGGCCCAGAGATAATCTTCTCGCGCGGCGTCGTTATTTTTCGCCGCCTCCTCGTTCTTTGCGCGCTTCTCATAGCGGTCACCGATCGCGCTCCAGGCCGCCGCCCATTCATCGCGGTCCAGGCTGTGAATGTTGGAAAGCGCTTCGCGTGCATCGTCGGACTTCAGGCCACCCGCAGGGCCCAGATTCTTGTCCACGCGCCTTTGCGTTTCCTGCTTAAGCTCTTCCCACGTGCGCGTCGGCGCCATTTGTGCGGCCGCCGAAATGACGGCAAGGGACACAAGCAAGATCGGCATTGCGACTTTGCGCAGAACGAACCAACAGCTAAAGCAATGCATAGGAATCCTCCCTGATTACCGCGCATCATGACACGTCTTCCCCTCGGCGACAACGGCAGAAACCAGATGGCAGAAACCAGAAGGTATCGCGCATCATTGACGCGAAAATGAAAAAGGGGCCGGACTAATAAGTCCGGCCCCCATGTACTTGGACCGCCAATCACTACCAGATCAGTTTCAAGCCCAGCTGGACATCACGGGCGCTTCCCGAACCGAGAACCGGGTTGCCGGCGGCTGCGTCCGGCGTTTCGATCGCATCGGCAAGGGTTTTCGCAGATGGGTCGTCATTCGCCAGGTGGCCACCATCAACCTGCCCGAAGACGGGATGGTTCAGGACGTTGAATAGCTCACCGCGGAACTGAACGGTCAGCCGTTCCTTGATCCTAAAGTCCTTGGTCATCGAGAAGTCCCAGGTGTGAAATGACGGGTTGCGGAAAAGGTTCCTTCCTGCGGTCCCGTATTGCCCGTACGGCGGCGGGACCAACACGGAACTGCCATTCGCATAGCAACCGGAGTTGGCCAATGCCGCCAGCGCGAGTTGCCCCATGGCCGTCGCCGCAGCGTTACATGCTGTATTGGCGGTCGGAGCGGTCGCGCTGAGCCCAGCGGGAGCCTTCCCAGCAGCAAAAGAAGCAACGCCGGGGAAATACGGGATTCCGGCAGGCGTTGCGGTGAAATCGCTCGCTTTGCCTAAGAAGTCCCAGGCTTCCCCAAACGCATTGGGGTTGGCATACTCACCGGTTCCGCTGAAGTCGTCTATACCATTGCCATTACTATCCTGAGCGCCCCAAGGCGTCCCGGGCTGTATCGTTACGATGGAGTTAATCGCCCACCCTTGCAGGAGCTGCGCCGGCGATTTGATGCCGGGGAGTGCGTAGTGCACCTCGAGGGTGAATCGATTGCGGATGTCATAACTGCTGTTCCCATAATTCAGATCTGGGAAGGAGTTGTTGAGCGGGATCGAGCTCCCAAAATTTTGAGAAGCATCGTCCAGGCCATGGCTGTAGGTGTACGCAGCGGTGAACGACAAACCGTGCGATGTGCGCTGCGTGAGAGAGAGCTGCAGAGCGTTGTAGTGAGACCTATCCTGGTTCGATAACTGGTCGATGTAGGAGATGTACGGGAATTTAGAATGGTAGGGGCCGACCTCGGCAGATGCGACGGGCCCGCCAAAATTTGGAGCACTTCCGCCGCAACCATTGTACGGAATTAGATCAACAGCGCTGCCCAGGCAAGATGAAATGGCTGCGGGAGTCCATCCGGCACCTACGGGAGGTGCGTTGATGTCTCTCGTCCCAAAGATTTTAGTTCCGTGGTTGCCTATATAAGCGACATCCACAGAGAGGTTGTTCGTGAAGCTATGCTGGATGTCCATGTTCCATGTTTCGATGTACGGTGTGCGAAGGTTGCGGTTGTAGGCGGCAGTGGAGCAGGGCGCCGGTGTAGTGCCATTGAGAGCGAAAAAGGGCGAGCTCGCAGGATAGGCATTTTTTGCAATCGGCGTCCCGTCTCCGCACGCCACGGTGCTAGCCGAAAAGATGGGAGTGGGGGCATTGCCACAGGGAGCGGTTGTGCAACTCTGCCATCCAGTTGTCATGCCCGAAGCGACGGGATTGAAGGTTGCGGCCGCAATGTTGCCGGTGCCCGACACACAGTTCGCGCTTATGCAAATATCGGCTCCCGACGGAACCTTGCCCAGCCCCACTGCGTTACCCCCTGAATTCAAGAACGCGGAAGAAGGCACGAATTCATACAATAAACCCGCGCCCGCGCGGAGCACCGTCTTCTGGTTGCCGAAGATATCCCAAGCGAAGCCCGCTCGAGGCGACCAATCGCGGTGATCGGGATTGTAAGGAGCGGCGATGCCGTCCCCAACCTGCACAAAGCCGGTAGGGGAATTGGGGTCGAAGTTTCCCAGTCGATTGTTGGCGTCGGCCCAAACTGTGCCCAATTCATAGCGGACGCCGAGATTGATCGTGAGCCTCGGAGTCGCACGATAGTCGTCCTGCAAGAAACCGGCGAAATGATTGGTGTGCACGTCGCGGACGGCGTCGCCCACAAAGATTGAGGAACCCTTGCCGACAGTTCCTTGAAGGAAACCCTCAAGGTTTGAGAATTTGATTGACCCCTTGGCGTTGCTGGTGGCTCCCGAAGTGGTTTCCACATACGTGTACTCGCCGCCAAACTTGAAGGCGTGCTTACCTTTCAGAAGGGAGATATGGTCGACAAACTCGAGATTTTGGTTGGGCCCGACGATCTTGGGCCAGTTGCCTCCAAGCGTGGTGAATCCGGAAATTGAGATTTTTGGGAAACCGTAATAGAGAGGGTTGGTTACCCCTGTGTTAATTTCGTAGCCGGTTGGGAATCCGCCGGTGAGGCCCCACGCGCCGGTCGGATTGGCAGTGTGGTCGGCGGAGAAAAACGGCAACTGGTAGTGCGTGTATCCCACCTTGAGCTCGTTCACTATCGAGGAGCTTGGAACATACGTCCAACTGCCTGAGCCGACTCGGGCCTTCACAGGAAACAGGGACTCGTAGAAGTTCGAAGCGATTGCCGATGGGTTGTCATTCCAAGTTCCCGAGCCATCGGCGATGAAAAACATGCCGCTCAATGTGCTCTTATCGTTGGGGTGAAAGTCAACCTTGGCCAGGCCGTTATACGTGCCATTCACGTCCGACATCGCTGCCAAACCGGTTGGAACAACCTGTTTGGCGACGCCGGGAAACTGGTTGCCCGGGTTATACGGAAACACGTTTTCCACGGAAGCCGAGGGTTGCGTCACAACGCAGGTGGTAGGGTTCAGGCCCGCCAGCTCCGCGCTGAGGGCAGATATTTTTCCGGGACCCAGTGCGTTGCAAGCATCCACTATGTTGTTCACAGTGTCGGGCGTGCTTCCCGCGAGATCCGCAGGTTCTTTAACTGCCGAGACGACTCCCAGATTTAGCGTCTGCGCCTCAAAGCCCACATACCAGAACAGCTTGTCTTTCAGTATGGGACCTCCGGCTGTAGCGCCGTATTGCTCAAACGCGAGCGGGGGCGCCGGTTGGCCAGGTGGGTTAAAGAAGTTCTTCGCGTCCCACGAGCCGTCACGGCCAAAGGCGTAAGCTGAGCCGTGAATAGAGTTCGTGCCGGATTTCAGCCCTACGTTGATGGCGACGCCGGGCTTCCACCCTACTTCCGCTTTGGGATCCTGCTGGATGTTGAAGTCCTGGATCGCATCGATGGGCAGGATCGTCGCCGCATCGCCGGCAGGCGCATAGCCATTGAGGAGTTGCGAGCCCTGGCCCCATTCGTACATGTTCAGGCCGTCGATCAGGAACATGCTGTCGCCGGGCCGCAGGCCCATGCTGGACTGGTTGCCTCCGCCGCCGCCCGGTTGATTCACAAATCCAGGGCGAAGCGTGAGCAAGTTTACGAAGTTGCGGCCATTCAGGGGGAGGTCAGCGATCTTCTCACTTTCGATATTTCCGGTCAGGGTAGCCGAAGTTGTTTCCACCAGCGGCACCGCCTCGGTCACGGTAACCGTCTGGTTCTGTTCCCCAGGCTGCATGGCCACGTCAACCTTGGCTTCCTGGCCGACGGTGATATCCAAACCTTGGCGGTCGTAAGTCTTGAAACCCTTAAATTCGACACGAACGCTATACGTGCTGGGGTCGAGGTTTGGAGCGGCGTACTCCCCGGCCTCGTCCGTGGTTAGCGTTCGACTGACCCCTTTTAGCGTGTCAGTTACAGTAACAGTAGCGCCCGCAATGGTGCCGCCCGATGCGTCTCGAACGGTGCCCAGGATCCGGCCCTGGTTGGATTGCGCAAACAGTGAAATGGAGATTAGCAATATCCCGACGATGGAAGCCAATACTTGCACACCACTCGTAAATCTGGCCCGCTCCGACACACGAAGCACCCGAAGATTCATAGCATCTCCTTTTTAGCTTCAAGTGAAATATAGGCCCGTGGAATTACCGTGTTGGCGCGTGAATATACCAGTGCGACACAAATGTCAACATCTATCTATAAATCTTTTTCCGCGAATGATTCCGGGATTCGACGGATAGTGTGGCGGACGAAGTTCGGCTTTTGTGTCATTAATAGTGACAGAGAA
>Ga0182024_10027070_pt1 | contig 10051 bp, 17 predicted proteins | sample P32metaG_FD_120480 | JGI IMG/M metagenome (GOLD analysis project Ga0182024, IMG submission 120480) | Permafrost microbial communities from Stordalen Mire, Sweden - P3-2 metaG (Illumina Assembly) | ecosystem: Environmental > Terrestrial > Soil > Wetlands > Permafrost | place: Sweden: Stordalen...
CTTGGGAATGCCTCAAAATCGGCTGCGGCACTCCACCGATCCTCACCAGGCACGGCTGGCTGGTCGTTTACCACGGCGTCAGCGAAATTGGGCAGCCCAGCAATGGTGAGCATCGTCTGTGTTACGCGGCCGGAGTGATGGTGCTCTCGAACGAGCAGCCGCAAGTGATCCGTTACCGTTCGGCAGAACCTGTGTTATCGCCGACGTTGCCGCAGGAACGCGACGGGGCTGTCGCCAACGTGGTGTTTCCCACTGGCATCGACCGGCGCGACGACATTGGCTCACCGGACCGCTTCGATATCTACTACGGGATGGCTGACTACCGAATTGGCGTGGCTCGCCTTGACCTCCCTGATTTCTTGCCCAAAGAACTCGTTGACCCACCTGCTGGCTCCGGTAATTAACGCCGGGTTCCCCGTGGTTTCTGTTGGTAGATGGTGATCTGGCAACTAGTTTTTCCGAGATCGACGGTGTCGACGACGAATTCACGAATGTTACTGGATCTATTTTGCATCTCGAACCAACAAACTTTGTGCGAACAGTGGAGGCATTATGGGCGCATTAAAGGTGTTTCCAATAGCAACGAATCGTAGACGGCCAAGCGGTCCCTGCGCCAAGCGCGTTCTGGGCGCGGAGATTGAATGTGGCGCATTTATGTCTGCAATCAATCAGCTATTCGGGGAAGAAGTGGCTCGTACAGCAGTGAGCCTTTGGGTAGAAGAATTGGAGGCGGGTCCTAACCATTTTCGAGGCCGCGATTCGGACTGGCGGGTTGTGACGATATCCGCCGCAAGCCGCCTTGCCGATCTAATGGGTACAACCTGTTCGACGGAGAAGCCTCATTATGGAGGAGACGAGGATTCGGAAGCGCGTCTCACTTCGCCGCTGCCTTCCGCCGGCAATTCTCGCAAAGTCCCACAGAATATCGATCTTCTCACCACAGCTCCCGGCTTGTGAACCAGATAAAGGTTGAGAGCGACGGCCACTGACGCTCTGGAGTGCCGGCCAGGATTCTTCGTAGAAACATACTCGGGGCTGCCTAATCGCCCCACCTGTCCAAATAATCCCTCGATTTCGACAAACGTCGCAATATTTCTCGCGCAATGAGACGTAAATTTTGATCGCCTGATAGGGAGCACCTTTTTTCGGATGGCGCGCATCTCGCCGACGCGCGGATTTGCTCTGAAAATGCTTGCCTATGAATAGGCCACAACAGACCGCATTCAGTCCAATCGAGTTCCTGTCCAAAGTAGGCGTAGGGCGGACGATGGTCCACCTTAAACAGAAAGAACCCTTCTTTTCGCAAGGGGAAAAAGCCGATTCTGTTTTTTATCTTCAGAAAGGTAGTGCCAAGGTCACCGTTGTCTCCAAGTCAGGCAAAGAGGCCACCATAGCGCTCCTATCTCAGGGAGAGTTTATAGGCGAGGAGGCGATTGCGGCAGTCGTTGGACAGAGGCTGTCGACAGCGACTGCCGTTACAGTTTGTACGGCGCTGAGAATCGAGAGAAAAGAGATGATTCGTGTGATTCACGACGAGCACGCCTTTTCCGATCTCTTCCTGGCATTCCTGCTGGCGCGCAGCATGCGAACTCAGGCCGATCTCGTCGATCAACTCTTCAACTCGAGCGAGAAGCGACTGGCGAGGATTCTACTTTTGATGGCAGAGTTCGGGAAGCCCGGGGAACCTCACAAGCTTATACCCAAGATCTCTCAAGAGACGCTCGCGAACATGATTGGCGCAACCAGATCAAAAGTAAGCTTCTTCATGAACCGCTTTCGGAAGCTGGGCTTTATTGACTACAACGGTCGCATCCTTGTAGACAAATCTCTCCTCAATGTAGTCCTTCATGATGAGCTACCCGAGCGCAACACCGGGAAACTCACACTCTTCCGTGAACCAACAAGGCGATCCAGATCGGTAGAATAGAAGGTATCGTACCGCCCAGACCCACTCCAGCGAGCAGGCTTATCGCTTGGGATCGCCAAAATCGCCCAAGACATTTCTTGCTCCATTTATGATCCACGAACTGTTACTATCCCCTACTGAAAGCGCTTCAGGTAGCCATCCGTGTCGCGTAGTTTCAGTAACTTACCATCGGCCCCTCGTACTTTCACGGCGGTAACACGGGTTCAAATCCCGTCGGGGACGCCAACAAGACTTTCGTGAGCGACATTGCGGCAGCCATGCTGGAGCCCGATGCGACTAATTCAAACGCCTTTTTCACAAGCGGTGCACGCTCGGGATCACGCACGAGAGCCTTCTCGGCATTCATGTACCCAATCGGCGAGGCTCGCAGGTATCGCCCAGCCTCGAATCCCGCACGCATACGATACCTGATCCGTTCACTCAGGCTGTCCGAGAAAAACTGAATCACACAACCTCGCCCAATCAGCAGGCGAAGGTGCGCGGGCATTGTGATCGGGTTGGATTCTCGATCATGCGGGAGTTCATTGCGGCAAGTGCAAAACCTTCTTCGGATACGGCGTTTCGGCAACGCTCCAGCCGCGCTTCAACACTTGGACCTAGAAAAAGCGCAGGGCTGCCAACCGCTGCGTCACGGCGTTCGGAGCCAGTTTCCAACGCGTGAATAGCGCGGCTTGATACTGGCGAATGTGCTCCGGGCCAAGCTGATCTGGTGAACGATGGAAGTGACGACTGAAATGCTCGACCGTGTGGATGTAAATGTGGATGGTGGACTCGGCGTAGTTGCGGCACCTTAGTTCCTCAAGCATGATCTGGCGTAGATGGGTCACAGAGAGTTCCTCCTCTGCGACAACAAACCAGCCCAGATCACCTCGACCGTCGGCTCAGCAGCACGCGAATGCGTCCGCCGCAAAGCGGCTTAGTTCAAGTCGGCTTCTAGGACGTTGTGGGATTCGCGTGGCTGTGTCGCCATTTCAGACCAAATACTCCCGCCAGTGGATGCGTCACAGGATGGCAGCCAACCAGTACCTACAAGGACGTGACAATTGACCCCGGCTCGTTGCGCTGCTTTCGCGGATGGTGGTGCGCCGGAGCGAGTAGAGACATACAGCCAAGAAACCTACATCTGCACAGTGATGACCGGTCTTCCTCCCACAACGGCTCTCCCCAGACTCGGTCTTATGCAAATGATTTGCTAAGCCGGCGGTTCGTTCGCTCGACAATCGTTACGCGCCTGCGACGGCGTGGCATCTGTTTGTCGGTGCAGAGCCACAATTTGTGGACTGACTTGCGCAGTCCGAGCTTTTGGATCACTTTACAGATCTCGCAGTTCATAGCGCGTTCGTCGTTTTCTCGCTTATGTGCCACAAACCTGCTTGTTCTGATTTTGTTCATCATCGGCCTCGCTCAAAAGTGCTCTCACTGGGGATAACGGACTTTGTGATCTTTTATTCCTACTCGACAATGCAATTTGAGCCGCCGGAGTTCCCGCCTGCTCTTCTAGAAATACGCACACCTTGGTCCCTTCGAGATTTGACAGAAGCAAATGAACCTTGTTCCAAAACTCAGCAGGAACGAAGTTGATTTTGTTTTTCCTATATATCAAGTCGTGTGATGGGATAGGGGGAAAAAACTCCCTCCCGCACGGCATTGATCCTTCGCTTACGCTAATCGAGCTACTTGGTCACTCCGAACTTCTTGTTGCTCTGCAGCGTGGCCTCCGGAGTGGTCACGGTCACGGGGCCTGTGGTCGCCCCCGTGGGCACTACGGCGGTCATATACGTGTCTGACACGACAGTGAAGTTGGCCGCAGCAGTCCCGTTAAATGAGACGGCCTCGGTTTCCGTGAATCCCTGCCCGAGAATTTCGACAGTCGTACCGACATTTCCCGACGCAGGCAGCAAGCTCACAAACGGCTTAAGACCGAGATTCAGGGAGTAAAAAACCCCCGTATTGTTGATGTCTCCGCCCAGCGACGTGTCTCCGTATAAGATGCCGTTCGTGTGCTGGATCGGCGTCACCAGAGGCTCCGCGCCATCAGTGGCGTTAAAATCCTCGCATACAGCGAACGTAGCGTTCGGGGTGATCCGGAAGACGGTCCCGAAGCCGTTTCCTTCTTGCTGCGCAGCGCCGTAGAAATTGCCGTCGGTCGCCTGAACTAGGCCAGCGTTAGCGTAGGCCCCGTCAGTGCTCCCATTAAGAGCGTGGAGTTCCGCGAAAAAGCCTGCTGTGGTGATGTCAAACACGTCACCGAAGAGACTGGCACCAGTGGTGGTTCCGTGTAGCTTGTCGTCGCCGCCCTGAATTAATCCAGCGTACGGGTAGGCGCCATCGAAAACGTCAAAGGTGAAGAGCAGCGTAAGTGCAAAGTCTCCCGACGGCACTATTTTGAAGATCGTACCGTAATTGAAACCGAATCCGGCCGTCGTTCCGTACAGGTTCCCATCAGTGGCCTGAACCAAGGGACCAATCGGAAAGGCGCCACGGATCGCGTCGAACTGATAGATCGTGGTTAGCTTACCGGAGGGCGTGAGTTGGTATATCGTCCCCACTGTGTTCGTGCCGCCTTGGTATGTTGTCCCATAAAAATTCCCATCCGTGCCTTCGATGGGCCCAGAGTAGGGAAATTGACCGTCGTTGCCCCCTGTGAAGTTCCACAGAATCGTCAGCTTTCCCGAGGGCGAAAGTTCGAACAGCGTCCCGCAGCCGCCAGTGCAGGCAGTTCCCGTTCCGCCGTTGAAGGTTGCGCCGTAGAAGTTGCCGTTAGTGCCCAGCGTCAGTCCGCTGGAAGGCTGGCCGGTGGTGCTCGTGAAATTGTAGACGACGGTCAACTTCCCTCCCGGCGTAAGCTTGAACGCCGTCCCCATGTTATTCTTTCCTCCAAAAAGCGTCGTGCTCCAAAGGTTGCCGTCTCGCCCTTGCGCTATGACGCCAACGGCCTGGGGACTCAGCGGGTCCCCCCTATGGTCGCCGAAGTCGTAAATTGCCTTGAAGCTGGATTTGGCGTGGCAGGCGTCGGCATGTGCGCCAGTTGCCAGCAGCGCAACCATTAACGCCACCAGCGCGATCCAAAGTTTTGTCATGCTCGATTGCATTTCGCGCGAAAACCTAACACCCAACATTTGATCTCGCTGCATAATTTCTCTCCACAGATATTAATCGCCAACGCGAAAACCATTCGCCTGAAACATCAGATCGGGCCGGCGGGAATAAGTTTCAATGCATCGTTAATATTGACTACCAACTGGAGGACCTTCCGAAAGGCACAATTTTGGAGGAAGGATCCTGTAACTTTCTACGGTGCTTCACATTCCATGTATGCGCCCAGGTTCCTCGGCGTCAATTCGAACGTAAATAGGAGAAAAGTTCATGAACAAGATGATTCGCAACTTGATGGCGATGTGTCTTCTGGCAGTGTCGCTTTCGGTTTTTGCACAGTCTGGCGATGCCATGAAGCAGAACAGCATGAAACAGGACGACAGCATGAAACAGGGCGGCAACATGAAGAAAGACGACATGAAGAAGGACAAGAAGTCCAAGAAAAAGGCGAAGAAGGACGACAGCATGAAGCAGAACTAGCATCGTCTGCGTTCTTCAAGTTCGAGTTCAGGGTAGCTGGTGCAGGCAATATCACCGACTACCTTGAGAGTCCCCCGGCCCCACTTCAGCACCACCTGCGCCGGCTCTTTATGCAGTGATCTTCTGGAGCGAAAACCTGCCAATTGCTATCAGCACAAGTTGAGATCAGACGGTCAGATACTTTCTCATGCAGCGGACGCAAGGGGCATATCCCTGTCGCTGCGCTTCACGGGCCGTGATTGTCTGAATGTGTGCTTTGTCGTGGATGAATGGACACCCCGCTGCGTGAAACGTCTTCCCGTCGGTCGAAACCACGACCAGCATATCCGGAGGAACCCCGGCTCCCGGTTGGGCGTGCTCTGAACGGAGCTCAGGTTGGCTGAAGAGCAAAGATCTGGCCGTCTCAAAGCTGCCCGCAACCAAGACTGCCGCTGCGGCCGCAACCATCCATCCCAGAAAGCCTCGCCGGCTACGAGGCATATTCTCCTCCTCCAGCCTGTGCTGCAGACGCTGGCTGAAGCCCAACGGCACTTCGAGCATCCTTTCGTCTCCGTACAACTGAACGACGTTACGCATGCCGTCAAGCACGGCGGTGCAGCGCCGGCAGCTGCGGATGTGCTCTTCCATGGCAAGCCGCAGATCCGGTTGAATCCCACCATCGAGGTAGTTGGAAATCTCGCGCCAGACTTCTTCGCAGTTGACTACCATGGCTTGGTCCCCTTTTCGAACGACAACTTACTGGTCCAGCTACCACCGAGCCCCGGCGATAACAGATCGCGCAACATGAGCCGTGCCCGTAGCAAGCGCGTCTTGACCGAGGCGCTTGAGATCCCGAGTGCCTTGGCGGTTTCCTCGATACTCAGATGTTGCATGTCGCGCAGGACAAAGACTTCCCGGTACTTTTCTCCGAGCGAAGCTAACGCCTCCGCGAGTTTCTGCCGGATCTCGTTTCGCTCCAGAGTCTCTGACGGGATTTCGCGCCAGTCTGCGAAGTCGCGGGGTACATAGTTGCCCTCCTCGTCTTGATGGTCAACGATAGGCTCGATCATGTTGGCGTGCTGCCTTCTTATCCGCATCCGCGACTCATTGACGGTGATCTGGATTAACCACGTGCTGAACCGCGATTCCGCACGGAATTGCCGAATGTGCTTAAGCGCTTTTAGTACGGCTTCCTGGGCGACGTCCTCGGCATCCGCCACGTTTCGCAAAATGGCCAAAGCTGCGGAATAAACGCGCCGTTCGTAAGGACGAATCAGCTCATAGAAAAGGTCGTGTTCGCCTTCCCGAATGCGCCGGATCAACATCTCCTCGTTGAACTGTTTGGCTGGATCTGTCAGCGAAGTCCCTTCTCCCGGCATCACTCCTCACCCGCACTCCTGAGTTTTCACAACCGCACACCGCACTACTCCGACGGATATTCTGGGTCTTTCTTCCATCCCGTCAACATGGAGACGAAATTGTTCCAGCCATGCAGAACCACCATCACCAGATGTCCGAAAACAAACGCCAGCATCGCCCACATGATCAGGAAATGCCAGAGCCGCGCCCAGTGGAAGCCGCCCATCATCCACGCCAGCCAGGAAAACTGCACCGGTTTCCAGACGGCGAGACCGGTCAGCACCGAGAGCACTCCCAGTCCAATCACGGAGGTGTACGCGTGCTTCTGGATCGCGTTATAGGCTTCTCTTACGGGCGGCTTCGGAGCGAAGAAGAAGTAGTGGCGCACCATTGGCCACACTCCCGGCAGGTCACGTCGTACAAAGAGCACTTGCTTGTAGTTTCCGCTGAAGACCTGGTAACCAACGTACACGAGGCCGGTCGCGATATAGATCCACATGAAGGTGAGGTGCCATTGCAAGGCGCCTCCCAGCCACCCGCCAAGCGCAAAGGCCTTCGGCCAGTTGAGAAGATCTTTTTGCGGGATCTTCGCACCGAAACTCGGAAAAGCGCGAAAGATCTGGAATCCGCTGCCGACCATCACGAACAGCGAGATCGCGTTCAACCAGTGGCATAGGCGCACTACAAATGGGTGTTCATAAACCGCCTCGGTTATTTTCCCCGTCTTCATGTCTTCGATTGCGATCACGCGGGTTGCCATCGTCATCTCCTCAGAGCTACAGGCCATAGAACTCGGAATAGCCCTGATCCTCCCAGTAGCCGACTTTCTGAAGCACATGACTCACTTTGAGGTCGGTGAGATACTTTGCCTGCTTGTAGCCGATCTTGGTGGGAATGCTCAGACGTAGCGGCGCGCCGTGTTCGCGGGTCAGGGGCTCACCGTACATTTCGTAACAGAGCAAAGACTGCGGGTGCATGGCGGTGGCCATGTCGAGCGACTCGTAATAGTCATCCGCGCACTCGACGGTCACGAAGCGAGCGGTCGGGTCGGCGCCGATCGTCTTGAGGAAGTCGGAGAGGCGAACACCCCCGAACCGGCCAATCACATCCCATCCTTCCACGCAGACATGCCTGGTGTTTTGAGTGACCCTGGGTAGGGCCTGGAGTTGCGCCAGAGTGTAATCTCCCGGCTTTTGTACACTGCCAGCCACCGTGAGGGTCCACTTCTCGAAATCCACTTCAGGGTCGTCGACGTCGTAGTCGTTGATGGGGAATTTGGCGAAAGGGGTCAGGTCGGAGTCGCCAAACGTCGGCGCCAACTGGCCGGAGCGGAACAACCGTGCCGATGCCCAATCGCTAAAGCCAAGACCGGCTTTGAGGAGTGGTTTCTGCAGTCGCGGAATGGCAAAGGCGCCTAGCACTACGGCTGGCGTCAGTTTCAACAACTCGCGCCGGCTGATGGTCTTGAACTTGCGGCTATCGGTTCGTAACTTCATCGGTGCATTCCTTGCAGGTGACAGAAGAATCCAAATGAGATTCGCGAATCAGCAAAAAGTTACAACACGGAGACCTTGGATACGACATCAGCAGTTCGAGCCCTGCAAACGGATCACCGGAGTCGTCAACGCTCGTCACCATCATGCCTCAAGCAGTTTGGGACGGCCTCAATCACACTTTGCGGTGCCATCGTCGGAACGATCTTTGTAAGCTTATAGCCAGATGCGTCAAGCAGTGTGCGGAATTCAGTTTCGGTGCGTTCTCATCCTCCGGTCATCACCAGCATATTCAAATCGAGAAGCTTGCTGAAACAATTGACACCGTTATCTGGCACAACCATGTCCACCAGCAACAGCCTGCTATTCCTGGTCATCGCTCTACGGCAATTTCCAAGAATTCTAATGGCACGATCGTCATCCCAATCATGGATCACGCCACTCAGGAGGTAAGCGGCCGCTCCTTGTGGAACCGAGGTGAAGAAATCTCCGGAAACGTATGAGCATCGACTGCCCCATGCGTCGTTGCCAAGTTGCTGCGTTGCCCCTTCGATCGTCGCGGCGGTGTCGAACACCGTACCTCTCATATCTGGATTGAACTGCAGAATTTTCTCCAAGAGCGTACCTCGGCCTCCTCCGATGTCGACGATAAAAGAGAGACCCGCAAAGTCATAGGCCATCAGAACTGCGTAGGACAACATTGACGCAACATTCGCCATACCCCCAATAGCCAGTTGCCATTTGGAACAGTGCAGTAGAAGACGAATGCCATTCCTTCGTAGACTCGACTCTCCCCGGAAATAATCGATCTCGCAAAAGCGGCTTCAACTCTGGCCACAAACCCATCCGCCTCGCGCGATAGAGGACTCGAAGAAGTGGCGAGAAATACAATCGGCGACCTACCATCTGAGGAGCGCTACCTCCGCAGCCATCCCTGGCCCGAGGGCGATCATCACTCCGAAGTCGCCCGGCCGCGGATCGCCGCTGCGCACGACTTCTGCCAAGACAAACATGACTGTCGGGGACGACATGTTTCCGTAGTTCCGCAATACCGTTCGGGAGAAACGCAGTTGGGCATCTGTCATGGCGAAATGCTTTTGCACGTTGTCGATCACGTTGCGCCCACCAGGATGAACAACCCAGAAGCGAATACGAGATCGGGAAAGTCCGTGCCGCTGCAGCAACTGCTGGAGTGCAGCTTCGATCATGGGGCCCGCCAGCTGTTGAATTGAGGCTCCCAGCACGATTCGCAACCTGCCATCGCAATGTTGAATTCCAACTTGCTCGATCTGCTCGGTGTCGATGAAAGTTTCGAAGTCGATAATTTGTGGATATTTGCGTTTGCTTTGCGGCCCGGCCGTAAGCAGAAATGCCGCGGCGCCGTCAGCGCAGATCGCGTTACCGACGACCGTTTCCAGCGTGTTATCGACGTAATAGCAAGCCGAGCAAATCTCGACGGCAAGCATTAATGCCTGGCGATCCGGATTTGCGCGGACGAAATCGACTCCGCGCTGCAAGGTGGAAAGAGCGCCCGCACATCCAAGTCCCGTGATGGACGCTCTTTGTACGCTTACTGAATCCCATGTGCGCAATCAAGCGGCTGCCTACATCCGGACAGACATAGCCGGTGCAGCTGCAAACTGCCAGAAAGTCCACCTCCTGCACCGTGGTTCGGGCTGAATTCACGCAGTTCAGAATCGCTTGGCACCCGGTTTTC
>Ga0182024_10027071_pt1 | contig 10050 bp, 9 predicted proteins | sample P32metaG_FD_120480 | JGI IMG/M metagenome (GOLD analysis project Ga0182024, IMG submission 120480) | Permafrost microbial communities from Stordalen Mire, Sweden - P3-2 metaG (Illumina Assembly) | ecosystem: Environmental > Terrestrial > Soil > Wetlands > Permafrost | place: Sweden: Stordalen...
CGATCAGCGGCTACCACATCCGGGAGGCCGGCTCGACGGCGATTCAGGAGCTGGCGTTCACGCTGCGCGACGGCATCGAGTACGTCGAGCGGGCCATCCGGCGCGGCTTGGCGGTTGACGATTTCGCTCCGCAGCTTTCGTTTTTCTTCAATGCGCACAACGATTTCTTCGAGGAGATAGCCAAATACCGGGCCGCGCGCCGGATGTGGTGCCGCACGATGCGCGAGCGTTTCGGCGCGCGCGATCCGCGTTCCTGGGCGCTGCGATTTCACGCACAGACGGCTGGATGCTCGCTGACCGCGCAGCAGCCCTACAACAACGTGGTGCGGACGGCTCTGCAGGCGCTGGCCGCGGTGCTGGGCGGGACGCAATCGCTGCACACCAACTCGCTCGATGAAGCATGGGCGCTGCCGACCGAGTCCGCCGCAACCCTGGCGCTGCGCACGCAGCAGATTCTGGCGCACGAAAGCGGCGCTGCGAGTACAGCCGACCCCTTTGGCGGGTCATTCTTTCTGGAGTCGCTGACCAACGAAGTCGAGAGTGGCGCGAACGATTACATCGAGAAGATCGACGCACTGGGCGGGATGGTCGCGGCCATTGAACGCGGCTTTCCGCAGCGGGAGATCGCCGACGCTGCTTATGAGTACCAGCTTGCGGTAGATCGCAAAGAGAAGATTATCGTCGGGGTGAACGACTATGTGATGGAGGAAAAGCCGCTTGAAATTCTGCACATCGACGAGAGCGTGGCGCGGCGGCAAGAAGAGAAACTGCGCCAATTGCGCTCAGGTCGATCGGGAGAGGAAGTACGCCGACGGCTCGACGCTCTCAAACATGCGGCTGAGGGCACGGAGAATCTAATGCCTTACCTCTACGAAGCCGCGAGAGCGTACGCCACGGTGGGCGAAATCTGCGATGCGCTTCGCGCGGTCTTTGGCACGCACGAGGAGATTGCCGTTACTTGATGATGTTTGACGATTCGCGCCCGCCCTATTCGGCAAAAGCCGTTTGCAGTATCCTCATTCGGACGTGCCTGAGAACAAAATCCGAGTCTTGATCGCCAAGCCGGGGCTGGACGGCCACGACCGGGGCGCAAAGATTATTGCCAGGGCGCTGCGCGATGCCGGCATGGAAGTCATCTACACCGGGCTGCGTCAGACGCCGGAAATGATCGCGGCGGCGGCTGAGCAGGAAGACGTGGACGTGATCGGCCTTTCGATTTTGTCCGGCGCGCACAACACGATCTGTCCGGACCTGATGAAGCTTCTGCATGGCAAAAAGATGGATGACGTCGCGGTGGTCATCGGCGGAATTATTCCCGAGGCCGATATTCCCGGGCTGAAGGCGGCGGGCATCGCCGGGATCTTTCCGCCGGGCACGTCGACGCAGGAGATTGTCGAGTTTGTGCGCGCACACACCCGCGACCGCTCTGATAACCAACACTGACGCCGGGCGGCAGAAAGCCCGTAAACAGGATAGACTGTCGTGTTTGCGGACCTCCTTGGGTGGCCGCCACCTTGCGCGCCCGGCCTGCTCAAGAGCCGACGGGCGGGCAAAGAGATTTGAGGACAGCGTCCTTGGCCAGTCCCGTCATTGAAAGCCGCATCCACCGCGACTCTCCCGAATTTGCGAAGAACTCGCGCCGCATGATCGACCTGCTGACGGAAATCAAGAATGAAGAGGCCAAGTTGTACGAGGGCGGCGGGGCGCGTGGCATCGAGGCGCAGCATAAAAAGGGCCGCTTGACCGTGCGCGAACGCATCGCTAGGCTGATCGATCCGAAGTCGCAGTTCTTCGAGCTGGGCCTCTACGCGGCGTACCAGATGTACGCAGAATGGGGAGGCGCGCCGGCGGCTGGGACGGTGACCGGCCTGGCGCGAGTCGCAGGGCGGCTGGTGATGATCATCGCCAATGACGCCACGGTGAAAGCCGGCGCGTTCTTCCCGATGACGGCGAAGAAGGTGATTCGCGCGCAAAACATCGCCATCGAGAATCACATTCCGACGATTTACCTGGTGGATTCGGCGGGCGTCTTTCTGCCTTTGCAAGAAGATGTTTTTCCTGACACGGATGATTTTGGGCGCGTGTTTCGCAACAACGCGGTGATGAGCGCGATGGGCATTCCGCAGATCGCGGCCATCATGGGGATGTGCGTGGCCGGAGGCGCTTATCTGCCGGTGATGTGCGATCACGTGCTGATGACGGAGGGTTCCGGACTGTTCGTGGCGGGACCCGCGCTGGTGCAAGCCGCCATCGGGCAGAAGGTTTCGGCGGAAGAGTTGGGCGGCGCGAAGATGCATGCACAGGTGAGCGGCACGGCGGACTTTCGCGAGGCCGACGATGACGCTTGCATCCGGAGGATTCGCGCGCTGGTAGCCATGACGGGAGAGCGGCCGCGCGCGCTTTTCAGCCACATCGATTCCGAACCTCCGGCCTTTCCGGCTGAAGAGATCTACGGCATTTTCACCGGCGACCCCGCGAGGCAATACGACATGCGCGAGATCATTGCGCGCATCGTGGATGGCAGCCGGTTCGAGGAGTACCGGGCCGAGTATGGACAGACCGTGCTGTGCGGCTACGCGCGCGTTGGCGGCTGGGCGGTGGGCATCGTGGCGAACCAAAAGATGAGTGTGCCAACCATCGACCCGGCCACCGGGCAGCGCCGCGTGGAATTCGGAGGGGTGATCTACACCGAATCGGCGGATAAGGCGGCGCGCTTCATTCTCGATTGCAATCAAAATCTGGTGCCGCTGATTTTTTTGCATGACGTCAGCGGTTTCATGATTGGCAAGGAATCTGAGGCGACGGGCATCATCCGGGCTGGCGCAAAGATGGTGAATGCGGTGGCCAATAGCGTGGTGCCGAAGATTACCGTGATCGTCGGTGGAAGTTTTGGCGCCGGCCATTTCGCCATGTGCGGCAAGGCCTACGATCCGCGATTCATGTTTGCCTGGCCCACGGCGCGCTACGCGGTGATGAGCGGCGATTCGGCGGCCGGCACGCTCGCCGAGATCAGGGCCAAGCAAATGGAACGTGAGGGGAAAAAGCTTTCGGCGAAAGAGCTTGGTGAACTGCGGGCTTCAGTGCTGGCCACCTATGAAGAGCAGTCCGACCCGCGCTACGCAGCGGCGCGGCTGTGGGTGGATGCGATTTTGGATCCGGCGCAGACCCGCGAGGCGCTGATCTGGGCGTTGGACGCCGCCGCGCTTAATCCGGAAGTGCGTGAATTCAAGACCGGAGTGCTGCAAACCTAAGGCGGCAGAAAAGCAGGAAAAGCAGATTCCTGGGCCCGCACAAACCGCAGGCCTCGGAATAACACACTCTCGTATTTACGCGGGACATCCGGGAGTGGACAGCAGAAACAAAACTTTGGCCGGGCAATTCTCAGGCGGCTTCTACAGGACCTCACTCATTTATGGAAAACGTAAAAATTGTCGAATGTCCACGCGACGCCTGGCAAGGGCTGCCACAAATTATTCCCGCGGACGTGAAGGCCGACTACCTGCGGATGCTGGTGGAGACTGGCTTTCGTCACATTGACGCGGTAAGTTTCGTTTCTCCAAAACATGTGGCGCAGATGGCCGACAGCGAAGCGGTGATGGAGCAATTTCTCGCTTCCCTGCCGGCCGGCGCCACGCCGCCGGAGATTATCGGCATCGTGGTCAACGACAAAGGCGCCGAGCGCGCGCTGGCCACACCTGGCGTCACGACGCTGGGATACCCGTACTCGATTTCCGCGTATTTCCGGCGCGCCAACGCCAACATGTCCCGCACGGAATCGCGCGCGCTGGTCGAGCAGATCAGAAAAGCGACGACGGAGGCGGGGCGCGATCTGGTTGTGTACATTTCGATGGCCTTCGGGAATCCCTACGACGAGCCGTGGGGCCCGGAGATCGTCGAAGAGACGCTGCACTGGCTCGGGAGCATCGGCGTACGCATCGTTTCCCTGGCTGACACTGCCGGTAACGCTAACCCGAAGGAAGTAGGGAAACTGTATTCGGCGGTCAAAGATTGCGTGGCGGGAATCGAGCTGGGCGTGCACCTGCACAGCCGCCCGGATGGGGCTGCGGAGAGAGTTATGGCGGCTTATAACGCGGGCTGCCGGAGATTCGATTCCGCGCTCACGGGATTGGGAGGCTGCCCCTTCGCAGGCGACGAACTGGTTGGCAACATCGCCACCGAAACGGTTGTGGGCACGCTGGTGGAGCATGGCATCGAGACCGGATTTGACCTCGCCGCGCTAACGCCTGCCTTGGTCCGCACAGCAGAAATTCGCGATCAGTATGCGCACGAGGAAAAAGCGCAGTGAGCCACGGCACGGTCATTACGCAATTTGAAGGCGAGCTGGCGATCATCACGCTGAATCGCCCAGAGAAGCGTAATGCCCTTTCGCCGGAGCTTATCGATGACCTGATGGCGGCCTTTGCGTCGGTCGAAGAAGGTCCATCGCGCGTGGCCATTCTCACGGGTGCGGGAGCAGCCTTTTGCGCGGGCATGGATCTGGCGGCGCTGCGAAAACTGGCCGACCAGACGCCTGCGGAAAATCTCGTGGACGCGCGCCGCACGGTGGGGCTATTTCGCCGCGTTTGGAGTTTTCCGAAGCCGCTCATCGCAGCGGTCAACGGAGCGGCGGTGGCGGGTGGGTGCGGTTTGGCGACGTTTTGCGACTTCACACTGGCTTCTGAGGATGCGAAGTTTGGGTACCCGGAGGTACACATTGGGTTCATGCCGGCGCTCATCTCCGCGTTCCTGCAGCTTCAGGTAGGAGAAAAGGTTGCGCGCGATCTTTTGCTCACTGGACGAATTTTTGGCGTAGCAGAAGCTCGCGAGATGGGGCTTGTGAATCGCGTGGTGCCGGACGGGCAGGTGCTCGCCGCAGCGCGCGAACTGGCCGCCGAACTGATGACGAACAGCCCGCACAGCTTGTTGACCACCAAACGGCTGCTGGTCCGCGTTGCGCAGGACGAACTCGACCGCAGGCTGGAATTAGGCGTGGCCGAGAGCATCGCCATTCGAGAAACGCCCGAGCTGCGCGAAGGGCTGACGGCGTTTCTCGAGAAGCGCAAGCCGAATTGGTCTAAGCAATGAGCGATTTTTCGGAAACGACCTTGCGCGTCCGCTACAAAGAGACAGATCAGATGGGCGTGGTCTACCATGGAAACTACCTTACGTACTTCGAGATAGGGCGTGTGGAGTACCTGCGCGGCCGGGGCATCGCCTACAAGGAGATGGAGCAGCAGGACGACAGCTACATCGTGGTCGCCGAATCGCACTGCCGTCATCTGCGCCCGGCGCGATATGATGACGTGCTGCGCATCCGGACGCGCGTCTCGCGGGCGCGGCGCCGCACGCTGCAGTTCGCTTACGAGATCGTCAACGACGCGACTGGCGAGTTGCTGGCTACCGGAGAGACGCTGCACTTCGTCTGCAACAAGGCGGGGCGGCCAAGAACGCTACCAGAGAAATATTGGAAGCTGTTCGCGGCGACTGCAGAGACAGCCGAAACGCCCGACTCCTAAGAGCGCGCTTCCGATCTTTCGAAAAAGCTCCTACCTTCAGGCTAGATTGCGGAAGAGGAACCAGCCCATATCCAGGGCTGCGGCGTATGCGAAGGGCCAGAGTTCCAGCGAATAATGGCCGCACGGGAGGACCAAATCCTTGTGCTCCGCATCATGCGCTTTCACGCTGCGAATGATCTCAGCGGAGAATTCGGGCCAGAAGGTGGGATCGTATCTCCCGCTGACCATCAACATCTTTTGCATCGGGCGCAGGAGGGAGATGTACGGAAACGGGCTGATTGGGGACCAGAATCTCCGCAGCTCATCGGCGCTAACGTGAGCGCGCAAGCCTTCCCAGACGTGCGAGGTGTTCATCCCGGTGCGCACGACGTCGGCGAAATAGGTGGAGACGTGCAGGAAGGCTCCTGCACGAACGAGCGGATCATGCGCCATGGTGATGAAGCCGACCGCCGAGCCGATGCTGGTGCCGACCAAGCCCAGCTTGCCATAGCCGGATTGGGCGAGCCAGAGCAGGCAGCGGCGCACGTCGAGCACCGCCTGGCGATTGGCCTGCAGCGTCAGGCCGATGTTGGGAGCGACGAGATTGTCGGCACGCTGGTGACCGGGAATGGCGCGGCGATCGTGGTACGGCATCGAGAGGCGCAGGACGGAGATGCCCATGCGATTGAGCCAATGGCAGAGCGCTATCTGTACGTCCCATTTTGCATTCCACTGAGGAAGCAGAACAACGGCTGGGCCCGCCGTGCTCACGGCAAATAAGCGGGCGTGAACCAGATTATTTTCCGGCCAGTACGAGCGCACGGCGCTGGTGAAGGTCAGCACGCGCCCACCGCGCGCGGAATTTTCGGGTGACTGGAGGACATAGTCGTCCGCCGGGCTGGCGGCAAACCATTCGTCGCTGTGAGCCAGCGTGCGATCTACCCAGGAATTCAGGAAATCGCGAGGCGCCGGATCGTCGGCGCGCCCGCCGATGTATTCGAGACCCCATGCGAATGGGAGCACGCGCCGGTTGTCGTCCACGGTCCAGCGCCGATGCTCGTAGCGACGGATTCTCTGTTCAAGCCAACGCATAGTGGGGAAACAATGGAATATAGCAGGGGCGCAAAGCGTGTCAATTTTTCGGCTGGGCTGCAAGTACAGCCCAGACCGGCAGGCGGTGAAGGCTGGAGTGCTGCGTTTGGCGCATGAATGCCTGAGCCAGCCCCAGATTGTCCGTTAGCCATGGGGCACGGCGGCACGCGCTGGCATTGAGACGCGCTCTTGCTTGTGGCAAAGTCAACATCGTGATTATCGCGATCGCACTTCTCTTCGGCTTGCTGATTGGAAGCTTTCTCAACGTTTGCATCCTGCGCATACCGCGCGAGGAGTCCATCGTTCTGCCGCCATCGCATTGCCCTGCTTGCGGCGCCAGCATCAAACCTTATGACAACATCCCGGTGCTGAGCTGGCTGGCGCTACGTGGCCGCTGCCGCAAGTGCAAAGCGAAGATTTCGCCGCAGTACCCGGCTGTAGAGCTGCTCACTGGGCTGTTGTTCGTGGCCTGCTATTTGGCGTTTGGATTGAGTTTCGAAGCGCTTAAGTGGGCCGTGTTCGCCGCGCTGCTGGTGGTCTTGACGGTGACCGATCTGCGGGAGCGGATTTTGCCGGACGTTGTGAACTTCACCGGGCTTGGGCTGGGCTTGCTGCTGAGCCTGGTCACGCCGCCGGTCGATGGATCCGCGGGGTGGCTGGCGGGGCGGCTGCTTGGTCTCTCTCCTCCGCAGCCAGTGCTCTCCTTGGCGGACGCGCTCATCGGCGCCGCGGCGGCGAGCGGCCTACTTTGGATCGTTGCAGAGGGTTATTTCCGGCTGCGCGGCCGCGAAGGCATGGGTCTGGGTGACGTGAAAATGATGGCGATGGCCGGTGCGTTTCTCGGCTTGCAACGTGCGATGCTTACGATTCTGCTGGGATCGCTGCTCGGCAGCGTGATTGGCTCGGCGGTGATTGCGTTCCGTCACAAGGGACGCGACTTTGAGCTGCCGTTCGGCACGTTCCTAGGAGCGGGTGCGATCTTGGTGGTTTTCTTCGGGTCGGCGACGCTCGATTGGTATCGTTCGTTTTTGGCGCTGCGGTAGGAGATGTTCATGCTTTTGCTGGGCTTGTTGCAGACAGGCACAAAGACAACGCCGCTTAACACGACTTGGATGCTGAGCGCCGCGCTGCTGGTCGTGGTTCTGCTGGCCGCTGCCTATCTGCTGCTGCTGGCGCTGCGCAGGGGATTCGGTCACGGGCCGAGCCCTGCCGACGAATCGGCCTCCGCAAAATCCCTCACCGACAACCCTACGGCGTTCATGACGGCTTCCATGCAAGCTGTAATTCAGAAGCTGCGCGACCAGGAAAAGGAATTGGCGGCGTTGCAACGGCGCGATCGCGAGCGCGCCGAGCAGACTGAAAAACTGAGTGAAGCGGTGACGCGAAACATGCCTGCGGGCCTGCTGCTGATTAGTTCGGCGGGCTTGATCACCATCGCCAATCCGGCGGCGGAGGCGGCCTTAGGCGTGCGCACGCTTTCCTATCGGCGTTATACGGAGGCGCTGGGGATCGAATCGCCCCTGGCGAAGCTGATTGCCGGATGCCTGGCGGATGCTCGCACGTACCGCCGCGAGGAAATTGAGCATGCTTCGTTGGGAGGCGAGCTTCGGCGTCTGGGCGTGACGATTTCGCCTATTCTGAGCAGCACGGGACAAGCGAGTGGAGCGCTGTGCCTGCTGAGCGATCTGACGGAGCTGGCGGCCTTGCAACATCAGGTGCGGGTGAAAGAAAGCTTGGCCGCGCTGGGAGAACTTTCCGCAGGCATCGCCCACGAATTCAAAAACTCGCTGGCAACCATCTCCGGCTATGCACAGATGATTCGCAGCGAAACGAGCGGTGACGTGGGCGAAAACGCGCAGCGCATCATCGAACAGACGCGGGCGCTGGCGCACGTGGTGACCGAGTTTTTGAAGTTTGCGCGGCCCCTGGAACTCTCGAACGAAGAGGTAGCCCTGAATTCGCTCGTCGAGCGCACGATCGAAGAAGTGCGCGACGCCATGCCGGAGGTGGAGATTTCCGTCAGCGGTGAGATGGAGCAGGTTTTGGGCGACGAGGCGCTCTTGCGGCAGGCGCTGCTAAACCTGGTGCGCAATGCCGCCGAGGCGGCCGGCAACCAGTCGTTCGGGGGACGCGTGATGGTGACGGGCACGGTGGAGGAGAGCTCCGGACGGCCCGTGCAGCGGATCTCCATCTCCGACAATGGTCCCGGTATTCCGCCTGCCGACCTGTCCAGGATCTTCGCGCCGTTCTACACGACCAAAGCCAACGGAACTGGGTTGGGGCTCGCTGTGGTGCAGAAAATCGTGCTGCAACATGGCGGTTCGGTGGAAGCCAGGAACCGGCCTGAGGGAGGGGCGGAGTTAATCGTTTGGCTACCAGCCAGCCGGGAACACTCCGCGACGCTTGATTCGGTCGCGGCAGGGACATAGACTTGGAGTGAGGCTTCCCGTCGTTCCCGAAAGGGGGCATTTACCCATGACATCCCGTAAAATATTGATTCCAATGGCAGTATCTCTCCTGGTCGCCGCGGTGTACGCGCCTGCCGGGCGGGCCCAAGATTCACAGGCGTCTCAGCCGTCGGTGGCCGACGCGGCTCGAAAAGCCAGGGAGCAGCAGAAGACTGAACCCAAGACCGGGAAGGTTTTTACCGACGACGACGTCGCGAACCTGAAAGGCGGCATTTCAATCGTGGGGTCCGAACCAACCCCGCCTCCCACCGCGGTTGCCGCGGATGCCGCGGCAGCAGCCAAGAGCAAGACCGCACCTGCGTCAGCGAAAGACGAAGCGTACTGGCGGAGGAGATTTGCCGACGCGCGACGCAAGCTTACTGATGACTCGAAGGAACTGGATGTTCTGCAGCGTGAGTACAATTTAAAGGAAGTCCAATTCTACTCCAACCCGAACGTGGCCCTGCGCGAGCAGTACAGCCGCAAGGACCTGGATGACACACTGGCTGAAATCAACGCGAAAAAGCAGAACGTAGACAAAGACAATCAAGCTCTCAGCGACTTGCAAGACGAATTGAGAACGTCTGGCGGTGAACCCGGATGGGCGAACGAGGAACCGCAGCCGGCGCCGCAAGCGGAATCGGACTCTTCGCAAGAGTCACAGCCGCAGGCCGAGCAACCGGCTGTGACTTCTCATGAAGCGCCGCAGATTCAGGAACAACCGGAACAGTCGGAAACTCCGTCACCAGCCCAGGAACACTAGGAGCGACCGCGGTAGTTGCGGCGCGGGGCGCCGGGCAAGCTTTCCTCCCGCGTCGTCCACCTGCCCATTCTTCGCACACGTCTCAGTGTGTGTCCGCGCGATTGCGCGGAATCCGTGATAGAAATGAATTCAATGGACCCATTACTCCTGGTCGAAGACAAGGCTGAGCTGCGCGCCATGCTCCGTAAGGCTCTGGAGCGCTCGGGCTATGCCGTGGACGAAGCGGCGGATGGCAGCAGTGCGGTCGCCAAAC
>Ga0182024_10027072_pt1 | contig 10050 bp, 9 predicted proteins | sample P32metaG_FD_120480 | JGI IMG/M metagenome (GOLD analysis project Ga0182024, IMG submission 120480) | Permafrost microbial communities from Stordalen Mire, Sweden - P3-2 metaG (Illumina Assembly) | ecosystem: Environmental > Terrestrial > Soil > Wetlands > Permafrost | place: Sweden: Stordalen...
ATGGCGTCATGACCGCACTCCCGACTTTGGGAGGCACCAACGCCAACTGGGGCGGCATCAACAATGCAGGCGAAACAGCAGGAGTCGCTGAGACCAACGTTCGCGATCCGAAGTGCCCTGCGGGAGCGGCGGCCAACGGCATCGGACCACTCGTTTTGGATTATGAACCAGTAATTTGGGGACCGGGGCCAGGCCAGATCCGGCAACTGCCGCTGCCGTCCGGCGACACGGTGGGCTTTGCGTTGGCCATCAACGATCTCGGCCAGGCTGTTGGGATGACCGGCACTTGCGCCACAACGACGCTGCCGGGGCCTGCGGCGTCCTTACATGCCGTGCTCTGGGAAAACGGCGCGGTCACCGACCTCGGCAATCTGGGCGGAACATTCAACCCTGCGGCACTGGGCGTCGGAAACATCGCGCTTAACGTCAACAATAAGGGCCAAGTAGTGGGATCTTCCGCAATACCGGGCAGCGCGCACAATCATGCATTTTTGTGGACCTGGGAGACGGGGATGCAAGACCTGGGAACTCTACCCGGAGACGTGATGAGCGCCGGCTTTTGGATCAACAATCGGGGCGAAGTGATCGGCGCTTCGGTGGCGGCGCCGGGACCGCCGATGGGAAATATGCGCCCGTTCCTGTGGACCAACGGCAAAATGCTGAATCTGACGACGCTCGTGCCAGCGAACTCGCCGTTGCAGTTGCTGAGCGCCAGCTCGATCAACGATCGGGGCGAGATTACCGGTTTCGGCGTCACCAACAATGGTGAAGTTCACGCATGCCTCCTGACACCGGCCAAAACGTCGTCGTCCGGCACGAGCGGCCCCGCTGGAACCGCCGCGATCGTGACGCCCCCCAATCTGACGACGAGCGATTCGTCCGTGGTGCTGGACGGCAGCGGCTCGACGAGCGCGGCGGGAGCCTTGCAGTATCTTTACATGGTCGTGCCGGGCGGCAAGCAAGCCGCGATCCTGCAAAGCGCGACCGATCCGAAGGCGACCATCGAGTTTGTGGACGGACCAGGATTGTACCTGATTCAGCTCACTGTTACGGATGCCAGCGGTAATAGCGCGAAAAGCGCGGTAATTACGCTGAATTATCAGTCTTCCTAAAGACTGTTGAACTAGGAACGCGTCGGTTCTTGCGTTCTGAAGAAGGACCTTTTGTGAAACGCTGCCGCCGACGCGTCTAATGGCTTAGATTCAGTCCGGTTTGTCGCTATGGGTGCCGACGCGGAGCCGCTTTCGATTTCTCTGATAAACCTCATCATCAAGTGCATTGAGGTCATTGGCAGTCAGCAAACCGGCCCCGAATATCTCTACGGGGCCCTTGATTTCGTAGCGCGAGGAAAAATTAAAATGAATCGTCGAGACGTACCATTCGCAGAGGCACCGGAGGCCTACGAGCGAGTTGCGGAGGGCAAGGCCCGGTTCCGCGCCGTCCTCACAATGTAATCGCCGATCCGAGCAGTACGGGCCGGTTTCGGATCACGCGTCATCCGGAACTTGGCGCAAGACGAAATAGCGCTCGCGATCAAGATGCAATCGCTGGCGCTGTCGCGTGGAGCCCGTTCTGAATGCGCGGTTTAGGTCGTTAGACCCAAGATCAGGAATGATAAACGCGCTTAACGGACTTGACCGCCTTGTCGCGGGTTCACCGGCCTGTCGGAATAAGCCGCTACCGGGTTTTCCGTCCGATTCCTAAAACCGCGCCTGAATCATCCCGCAGCAAACAGGTTCCCATGTACTGCGCGCGCGACCGCGCCGCGGCCAGGTCGTGATAGACGAAAGATCCCTTGACGAAGAAATGGCACACCAACGCGCGCCGCGAGTATTGAAGATTCCTGCGCGCCGATCCGCCATGCAGTAAATTCGCGTGCCAGATCAGTGTGTCACCCTTCTGGGCATGGAAGTAATGCGGCTCAAGGTTGTGCTTGGCGATTAGATCCTGGATATAAGGCTCGTACTTCTGGTGATACGGACCGTAGCCTTCCCGCTTCAAATCGAACTCGCCCAGGCCGACGTCCTTGCTGAACACATAGGGCAGCTTGTGGCTGCCGGGATAGTACACCAGCGGGCCGCTGTCGGGATGAATGTCTTCAAACGCAATCCAGGCGGCCGACAAATACCCGAGCGGATAAGTGGTCATGTGGATGGAATCGGAATGCACGCCCTGCTGGGAGCCTTTGTGCGACAGGATGGTTTGCAGCGGCTTGGGCTCGCGCTCCATCAACAGGCGAATCCACCGCAGCAGCGCCGCGTGTTTCAAAATGCGGCAGAGGCTTCCGGATTTTCTGTGAGGGTTTAGAAAGCGCCCGGGATAAGGGTCTTGGCCGCCGGCCGGCTCCGGTTCCAGTCGAATGCGGCCGCTGCGAATCGCCTTCTCATAAGCGCTCCAGACGATATCGAGCGTAGGGTCGTCGATCAGCTTCTTCACAATGATATAGCCGTAACGAGACCAACAACGGCACTGCTCGGCTTCTTCTTCGGTCAACTCGCCGCGCTTTAGTTTTTCATCGATGCGTTCGAGGGCGTCCTCCCGATCCAGCCATGGATACGGCCCAGCATAGGGAAAATGTTCGGCCCGAAATGCGGGGACTTGGGAGAATTTCACGGCTTGATCCGCAAAGAAACGGCTTTGCATGCAAGTCCATCCTATCGCAATGCCATTGTGATATATTCGCTGACAACTGGAGGCGCGAGGACAAAGATGAAGTACCTGGCAGCGGTTTTGACGTTGGGGACGGCGGCCATGGCCGCGACGCCGTATTCTAACGTCACCTACAACAAAGACGTTCTTCCCATCATGCAGAAGAACTGTCAGAGCTGCCATCGGCCGGGCGAGATCGGTCCGTCGTCGTTCCTCACATACGAAAGCACGCGCCCGTGGGCCAAGGCGATCCGCGAGGCGGTGCTCACCAAGAAGATGCCGCCGTGGTTCGCCGATCCGCGTTTCGGCCACTTCGCCAACGACCGCAGACTCACCGAAGCCGACGTCAAAACCTTGGTGGCCTGGGTGGATGCGGGCGCGCCGGAGGGCGATCCCAAAGACATGCCGCCGCCCATTGAATGGCGCGACGGATGGAATATCAAGCCGGACGTGGTGATCGAAATGCCCAAACCATACGATGTGCCTGCGCGGGGCACTATCGAATACACCTATTTCGTGGTTCCGAGCGGATTTACGAAAGACACTTGGGTGATCGACGCCGAAGTTCGTCCGGGAAATCGCACGGTGGTGCATCATGGCAGCGTACACATTCGCCCGCCGGGATCGCAGTGGCTGAAAGACGCCAAGGTCGGCGAAGGTTATGTGCTTCCAAAGCGCGCCGATGGCGGTGAAGCGTTGCCCGCGCCGGTGGACCCGAGCGTGAACGTCAGCAACGAGTGGCTGTTGGGATATGTGCCTGGCATCCAGCCGCAGAACTATTTCGATCTGGATCACAAGGCCGCCAAACTGATCCCGGCCGGCTCCGACATCGTGTTTGAGATGCACTACACCACCAATGGCAAGCCGGCGACCGATCAAACCAAAGTCGGCTTCGTGCTAGCGAAAGAGCCGCCGAAGTATCGCCTGCTGACGGTTCCTGTGGCCGGCGCGGATTTCGTAATTCCGCCGGGCGACGCCAACTACGCGGGCCACACCGTGGCGCAATTCGACCAGCCGGTGACGCTGATCTATTCGCAGCCCCATATGCATCTGCGCGGGAAAGACATGCACATTCGTCTGGATTATCCGAATGGCGTGCGCGAGACGCTGGTCAGCGTTCCGCACTACGATTTCAGCTGGCAGACCATCTACTTCGAGCAGAGGCCGATCGAAGTTCCCAAGGGAACCAAGATCGAGCTGTTCGCGCACTGGGACAATTCGGCGAACAACAAGTACAATCCCGATCCGAAGGCGACCATTCGCTGGGGCGATCAAAGCTGGGATGAAATGCTGTTCGCCTGGGTCGGGGTGATTGTGCCGCGCGATACCGATCCCGAAAAAGTGATGGCGAAACCGGCCAACATCGCGGCTGCCCGTTAGAGGTTGCCAGCAAAACGTGTCTGTATGAGTGCAGACATTGCACGCACTTTGCGCAATGTCACTTAGTTTTCCCAAGGCCGGGAATTGGACTGAAATCGTGGGGGCAGACCCCCTGGTCTGCGTGGGTCCCCCTGGACCCGCCGGTCGCCAACGAATTCAGCTCTATCCAAACCAAGCAAGCCGACGAGGGCGTCAGCTTGCAGACCAGGGGGTCTGCCCCACTTTGAATGCAAACTGTGCGATATCGGGAAAATAAGTGACATTGCGCACGAGAGCGTGCGCCACGCCGCTACAACAACCGGCAGGCCTCTTCGAAGCTCAGGCGGGGATTGCGCGGGAAGAGCTTGGACGCATCTCCGTAGCCGAGATTGCACAGGAAGTTCGACTTCACGTCGATGAACGCCGGCGGATTTCCGGCCGAGGCGGAGAAAAACTCCGCGTCCACCTTGGCATTGTCGAAACCCGACATCGGGCCGCAATCCAATCCCAGCGCTCGAGCGGCCAGGATCAGGTACGCGCCTTGCAGGCTCCCGTTACGAAACGCAGTGGTCTCGGCGAACTGGGGAGCTTTGGCGAAGTTTTCGCGCATCGCGGGATTATTCGGAAACAGTTTGGGAGTCTGCTCGAAAAATTTGAAGTCGTGGCCGACGATCGCGGTCACGGGCGCTTTCATCGTTTTGTCGACGTTCGTCGGACTCAAGGCGGGTAGCAGCCGTTGCTTGGCTTCCGGTGTCCGCAAGAAGACGATACGCGCGGGGCACGAGTTGGCGCTGGTGGGCCCGAGCTTCAGCAACTCATACAGTTGCCGCAGCAGATCGTCGCTGACCGGTTTGTCCAGCCACGCGTTGTGGGTGCGGGCCTGGCGAAAGAGAACATCGAGAGCGTCGTTACTGAGTGGGGTGCCGCTGGAGGTCGTCATGTGGTGGAATAATTTGAGTTTTACTTGCGGACGGCCACTATTTGATCGCCGTCAATGTAGCCGATGTAGACGGTCCCGTGCAGCGCAGCATAGCCTTTGGCCTTAGATGCTTTGCCAGTGTCAAAAGGCCGGATGGTAGGCCCGTCTTCGCTCTTGCCTGCCATAGCGCGAACGGCCAGCTTTCTTCCATCCACAGCGTCAGCCTGCGTCAGACGAAATGTCAGCTTGTGCCCACCGAGGCCGAGGAATCCCTTCTTTCCCGATTCGCCCGCCACCACGCCCGTGACCGTGGCGCCCTTAGCGATCACAGTCTTGCCGCCCACCTGCAGACCTTCGCTGACCGTGAAATGAAGGGCCTGCCCTTCGGGAGCATCGGCGGGAACATCCTCGGCGAGGTTCAGGACGAAGGGCAGAGCGTCACTCACCATCACCGGCGTAGTTTGAATCACCGGCTTCGGTGGCGCGGGCTTGGGCGGTGGGGGAGCCGGAGCGGCGACCGGTGTGGGAGGAGGCTGTACCGGAGCAACGGGCGCCGGAATCGGAGGAACGATGTTCGCGGTCTGGACCGGTTTTGGTTTTGGCTTTCGCGCGGGCCTCGCTTTCACCGATTTGGAAACATCATTGGCGTCGGTAGGAGGAACGGCAGGGGCGGTTTCGGCCGGAGGCTGCTCTGGCGGATTTCCCACGGGCGAGGGTTTTGTCTCAGCCGGTGCTGGAGGCGTTGAGGACGCGGAAGGCACGATGGCGGTCGCCACGGGCTGGGGCGACGCCTGGTGGCTCTTCCACCAGTACCAGCCGCCGGCGGCGGCCCCGGCAACCAGAACAGCCCCGATCAGACCCAAAATGGCTACCAACATCTTGGGCGAAGTTGGGGACGGCCGTGGCGCGACCTGCTTAGGCGCTGAGGCGGGTTGCTGGATACTGCCTGTGGAGGGCGTCCTGGGAGGCGGCCCGGTCACTACTGGGCCGGCTCGCGATGGGCCGGGTTTGGAGGGGCCATTCACCGGCGCGGCAATACTCGGCGGCGACGCCGATTCGACGGACGGATTCGAGTCCGTGGAAACGGACGCTACAGCCGCCGGCGCAGCCACGGAGACCGCTGCCCGGAGTGTGGAGGGTGGGGCTACCGGAGTTGAGACGATAGTCACCGGGCCGGTTGGAAGCGGCGAAGCGAAGTGGCCTTCGGGATCCAAATGCCGCTGCAGGGTCAGCAGCGCTCCTTCAATCTCCATCATGGACTGCCAACGCGCCGCGGGATCTTTATAAAGGCAGCGCAGGACAATCTGTTCAAGCAAAGGCGGGACATCCGGCGCCGCTTCATTAATTGGTTTGACGTCGTCGCGCAGAATGGCGGAGAGTGTGGAAATGCCGGATCGTCCCTCGAATGCGCGTTTGCCGGTCAGCATCTCGTACAGCACGGAACCGAAGGAGAAAATGTCGGAGCGGGCATCCACGCGCTTGCCTTCGGCTTGTTCGGGCGACATGTAGCTGACGGTGCCGATGATGGAGCCTTCGCGCGTCAGGGCGGTTTCCATGGTGCTCTGGTCGCCGATTTGGCCGGACATTCCAGAATCCACCCACTTGGCGAGGCCAAAGTCGAGGACCTTGATCAGGCCCGAGGTCGTGACCATGATGTTGGACGGCTTGAGGTCGCGATGAATGATGCCCGCGGTGTGGGCGGCGGTGAGGGCGCTGGCGATTTGAGTGGCGTATTGCAGTGCCTGCGGCGGGGCTAATCCTCCGGCCGGAGTCAAGTCGCGCAGCGTTTTTCCGCCGATATACTCCATCACGATGCACTGCATGTCTCCTTCCGAGACAATGTCATACAAAGTAATGATATTGGGATGGTTGAGGGCCGAAGCCGCCTGCGCTTCCTGGAAGAAACGGCGCTTGCGCTCGGGGTCGGTGGACAGGCCGGGAGACAGAATTTTCACCGCCACCAGACGGTTGAGACGGCTGTCTTGGGCCTTGTAGATTTCGCCCATTCCGCCGGCGCCAATCTTGTCGATCAGTTGGTAGTGAAGAATCTTTTTGCCGACCATGGTGCGAACGGAGCGCTCACGCGCATTATGACTCGAATGAGACGGCCAGCGCAATCAGGCCCCTGGGCGGCCGCGATTGGGGGCTGGGGGTTGGGGGGGATCGGCGATACACGAACTAATTAGCCTGTCGTGCGGAATCGAATCGAAGTAGCCCTTTAAGTGCGCGTCGGGGCGCGTCAAGTTTTTTGTGTAAACGCTAAGGTCGACGTCGCGTGTGACTTGGCCTGTACGGTTCTTCGCTCCTCGTCGGCCCACTCGAGTCTTCTATCTGGCTTGACCATTGCACAGTGGGATGAACTATATGGGGAACCGGCGCGACGACGCCGATCCGCGAAGTTGCGCAAAATCGCACTTTGGTTCGTTTTGCTTTCTGTCGGCCTATTCGGCTTGGTCCGAGTATTAGCCCAACCGGGACAGAAGGCGGGACGTTTATTGTTGGTTCTCGTGGCGTGGCTTGTTGTTCGTTGCGGCGATCTTCCGACCTACACGAGCGCCGATGGAAAGAAACGCGGCGAATACCGCAGACGTAGATCTTAGCCCGGACCTCAGCGATGCTAAAGTGAGAGAGTTGACGCCACGATCATGAAATACGCTTTGATGGCGTTGTTCTGCACTCTTTCCGCATCGGCTTATGCGGCGCCGACGCTCTGCTTGAGCGCCGAGGAAAATGTGTTTAGCTGCCATAGCGCCACCAAGAAGATTATTTCGGTGTGCGCGTCTAAAGACTTGGCTGCCGATCATGGCTACCTGCAATATCGCTTCGGGTTGCCCGACAAGGTTGAGGTTGCCGTGCCTGCCGATCGGTCGGTTGCTCCCGCAAACAGCGCGCTCTCGGGTACGCTGGTGTTTTCGGGCGGCGGCGGGGATTATCTGCGGTTCAAGGCAGGCGACTACGATTACGTGGTTTACACCGCCATCGGCAAGGGATGGGGAGAGAAGGACGGCGTCGCGATTGAGAAGAATGGCAAAAGACTTAGCCACGTTTCGTGCAAGGATGAGCCGGTCTCGAAACTCGGGGTTGACTTTTACCGCAAGGCTGGTTTGAAGGAAGACAAGGGCGATTTCGATTTGCCGTGAGGATAAGCCGGTAGACAATCGGGTTTCAGTCTGGTAACTTAAGGGAAGCGCTTAAACGCAATCATTTTAAATCTCAGTGGGAGGCAGGGGTCTTTAAGAAGTCAGGCTCCGCCGTCTGCACCAATGAGGGAGTATGTCGAAACACGGTAAGAAGTTCGAAGCTGCGTCCAAACAAGTAGAGCAACGCCCCTACACCCTTCACGACGCTGTCCCCCTAGTCCAGAAGGTCAAGTTCACAAAATTCGACGAAACGGTTGAGCTGCACATGCGCCTGGGCGTGGATCCCAAGCACGCCGATCAGATGGTGCGCGGCACCGTGGTCCTTCCGAACGGCCTGGGCAAATCCAAAAAAGTCCTGGTCATCGCCTCTGGCGACAAGCTGCGCGAGGCTGAGGCGGCAGGCGCCGACTTGTTCGGTGGCGAAGAGATGGTCGCCAAGATCCAAGGCGAGGGCTGGACGGATTTTGACGCCGTGATCGCCACGCCGGACATGATGCGATCGGTGGGCCGGCTCGGCAAGGTGCTCGGTCCGCGCGGCTTGATGCCGAATCCGAAGACTGGCACGGTCACTACCGACATCGCCACCGCGGTACGGGAAGTGAAGGCCGGCAAAGTGGAGTTTCGCGTGGACAAGACGGGCGTCATCCACGTGCCAGTGGGCAAAGTGAGTTTTGAGACCGGCAAGCTGCTCGAAAACGCCGACAGTCTGATCCAGGCGGTGATCAAAGCTAAACCCGCCGCTGCCAAAGGCAAATACGTCAAGAGCGTGACCCTCTGCTCCACCATGGGGCCGGGTGTCCATCTGGACGTCACGGCGTTCAACGCGAAGCAGATCTGACCGCGAGCTGAGGAAAGCCCCATCATGAAAAAGAAATCGGATAAGGAAAAAGATCTCGAAGCTCTGAAGAAGGATTTCGAAAAGGCGCAGAGCATCTTCGTCACCAGCTTCGAGAAGCTCACCGTCCAGCAGGATTTCGAGCTGCGCAAGACCGTGCGCGGAGCGGGCGGCGGCTACAAGGTGGTCAAGAATAACCTGGCTGAAAAGGCGTCGCAGGGCACTCCGGCCGAGGACCTCATGAGCCATCTGGTGGGCATGACGTCGATGGCCTACACGAGCAAAGACCCAGTGGCTCTGGCCAAGGCGTTGACGGCCTACGCGAAGGCCAACCCGACGTTCACGTTCAAGGCTGGTTTAGTGGAGGGCCGAGCCATCGACGTCAAGTCGATTCAAGAGCTGGCCTCTCTGCCGGCGCGCGAAGAAATTTTGGCGAAAGTTCTTTTCCTGATTCAGGCATCGGCGCAGCGGTTGGTCACTACGCTTGGCGGCGTGGGGCGGAACCTTGCGGTGGTGGTCGATCAGGCGGTGAAGGAAAACAAGTTCTCACAATAAGGGAGTAGAAAGAGAAGATCATGGCGGACATCAACGCGATTGCGGAACAGATTCAAGGGCTGACGCTGCTGGAAGCATCTCAGCTTGTCAAAATGCTCGAGGAAAAGCTGGGCGTCTCGGCTGCGGCGGCTACCGTGGCGGCGGCTCCGGCCGGCGGCGGTGGGGCGGCGGCTGCACCCGCTGCTGAAGAGAAGACCGAGTTTAACGTGATCCTGACCGCGGCTGGCGCGAACAAGATCAACGTCATTAAAGCGGTTCGCGAAGTCACCAACCTGGGGCTCAAGGAAGCCAAGGATCTGGTGGACGGCGCGCCCAAGCCGATCAAAGAGGGCGTCAACAAGGAAGAAGCCGAGACCATCCGGAAGAAGTTCACCGACGCCGGCGCCACGGTGGAAGTAAAATAGCTGCCGCGCTTGGCAGTTTGCGCTGTAACTTATTGGGATTGTTGGAGATGCGCTGACTCGGGCGGCCGGGACGGCGGATCCCTCCTTTTCTCACCACCGGGCTGATTTGACGAAAGTTAGATCGGTCTGATAAAGTTAGATTGTTACTGGCCGGAGACCGACCCGGATTCTTGCTCTTGTGAACCAAAC
>Ga0182024_10027073_pt1 | contig 10050 bp, 7 predicted proteins | sample P32metaG_FD_120480 | JGI IMG/M metagenome (GOLD analysis project Ga0182024, IMG submission 120480) | Permafrost microbial communities from Stordalen Mire, Sweden - P3-2 metaG (Illumina Assembly) | ecosystem: Environmental > Terrestrial > Soil > Wetlands > Permafrost | place: Sweden: Stordalen...
ACCCGCCGCCCGTTGGGCTTTCAACCGAAGGGTTGGTGTTTATCAAGAAGTGGGAACCGATCGGAGCACTTTCGCCGTTATTTCGCTATGGGGAAAATTCGGGGGACTCCATACATGCGCGGCCACATTTTCGTACATCATGCCACTACCAAATATTTTTCTAACTCGTTTGTTTTCAAAACTAAGATTGAAAAGGAAGGACTTCCAGGAGATATTACGCCTGCCTTGGGCGCAGGAGGCCCCCCGGTTCGAATCCGGGCGCCCCGACCACTAATTGCAAACTCTGGGTTATACTCGACGAAGTTCCAAAGGCCAACGCTGGAGGAAAAAGCATGTTCCACTTGATCTGGTATCTTCTTATTGGGTTAATCTCGGGCGTAATCGCGAAGTCAGTGATGCACGTCCACATCGCTCTCTTCTGGACGGTTGTGCTCGGCATCATCGGATCGATCATCGGCGGCGGCGTTAGCCACATGTTTTCGCGCCCGACGAATGAACGATATCATCCCGTCGGCCTCATTCTTTCCACTCTGGGCGCCATCCTGGTTCTCTTCATTTGTTATAAGCTGCGGATTCATTTTCCTCAGGTCTAGCCTCGTACCGATAGGACTTGTCTCTTTGGCCGGCGTATACCGGCTACGCGATGCGGTTCATTCTCGAGACATTCACGCCCCGGCCATTTTTACTTCCTCATTTTTAACTAAGTTCACGGCTCTTCGGCGTATCCACTGTCGCAATAATTGCGCGAAACCCCTCCTGAACTTCGCCCTGCTGGAATTGTCGGCGCGTGGTGTCAGGCGCACACAGCGTCGATTCTTTGAATTGACTTACTTACTGATATATTATGATATAGTTAATACAGTCGTTTATAGCGGCTCCTCCGATCAAAAAACGAAAAATTAGATCCTTCACTCGGCCCCCTGAGGCTCGGTGATTCGCCATGCAGTACAATCCCTGCGTATTCTTAACATTTATGTTATTGCACGGCAAACCTTGTGGCTCTAGGATCGGCATACTGCCTGGAGTTGGCAACCGCATTCTGGTCGAATAAGATTCTCGCTCACCCAGGAGTTGCTCGATGAGCGTAACCGATCAATACCAGGCAGTCGTTATCGGAACAGGTCAGGGCGGAAAACCCTTATCCGTGGCGCTTGCTGCCGCGGGGTGGCGAACCGCGATACTCGAACGCGAGCACGTCGGTGGTACATGCGTCAATGAAGGCTGTACGCCCACGAAGACCATGGTCGCCAGCGGCCGTGTAGCGTATCTCACACGCCGTGCAGCCGACTATGGCGTGCAAACCGCAAATATTCGGATCGACATGCCACGAATCCGTCAGCGAAAACGCGACATTGTCGACAGTTTCAGAAATCGAGGCCAAGCCACCCTGGAGAAGACCGGGAACCTCGACTTGATTTTTGGCGAAGCGAGCTTCACCGGCCCTAACTCTCTAACGGTGCGCTTGAAGGATGGGACGCATCGCACCTTGGGCGCTAAGAAAATTTTCATCGACGCGGGATGCCGGCCCGCGATTCCGCAACTCGATGGACTTAAAGATGTCCCATATCTAAACAGCACGTCAATCATGGAACTTGATAGCGTTCCCGAGCATTTACTGGTTCTCGGTGGCGGCTATGTCGGCCTCGAGTTCGGGCAAATGTTTCGACGCTTCGGTAGCCGTGTCTCCATTGTGCATCGCGGCGACCGCTTGCTTCGCGGCGAGGATTCCGACGTGGCGGACGAAATCGCCGCACTCTTGCGGCAGGACGGTGTCGACATATTTCTAAACACAACAGCCGAAAGCGTTACAAAGACCGGTTCACAAACCTTGTTAACCGCCCGCGAGAAGGCGGGCACAATGCGCGAAATTCAAGGCTCGCACCTATTGGTAGCCACTGGCCGGGTTCCGAATGTCGAAACCCTAAATCTTAGTGCTGCGGGAATCGCGACGGATAATTCCGGATTCATCAAGGTGAACTCCAAATTGGAGACCAGCGCGCCTGGAGTTTACGCACTCGGAGACATCAACGGCGGCCCGGCATTCACGCACATTTCCTACGATGACTTTCGCATCCTGCGCACCAACCTGATCGACAAAGGAAGCGCCACCACCGATGGCCGCCTGCTTCCGTACACCGTTTTTATCGATCCGCAACTCGGCCGCATCGGCATTACAGAAGCTCAAGCTCGCGCGCAAAATAAAAACATTCGCGTCGCAAACATGGCTATGTCTTCAGTCGCCCGTGCGCTCGAAGTGGACGAATCGCGCGGATTTATGAAAGCGATCGTGGACGCCGATACCGATCAGATTCTGGGCGCGGCCGTGCTGGGTATCGAAGGCGGCGAAATCATGTCCATGCTGCAATTGGCGATGATGGGCAAAATACCGTATACGACCCTGCGCGACGCGATTTTCGCCCATCCGACACTCGCCGAATCGCTAAACAACCTCTTCACCCATTTCGTTTCGTGAGACCCGCTGACAGAAGGGTGTCTACCTGATTGCTCGAAATGCTATGGCCTTTTTTATTTTGCCGCGTTATCGGGGGGAATCAGTTGATAGCTCACAAAAGCCAACTGCTTGCTATCGGGCGACCATGAAGGCACGTTAATTGTTCCCTGTCCCCCAAAAAGTTTTGCCAACACTTCGATTTTGCCGTCAACTGTGTCGTCCTTCATCGGCACGATCCGCAGCGTCACATCTTTATTCTCTGGATGGCCTTCCACTTCCTTGCCATAGGAAAGAAAAACCAGCAATTTCCCATCCGGTGAGATGTGCGGAAACCAGTTATTCAGTTCGTCTGAAGTAACCTGCTCCTGTGCGCTGCCATCCGGGTGCATTCGCCATATCTGCATCCTGCCGGTGCGCACCGAATTGAAATAAATATATTTCCCATCCGGCGTATATTCCGGTCCGTCATCGAGTCCTATCGCGGTGGTCAACTGCTTTTCTTCGCCGCCTTCCGTCGAGATGGTGTAAATATCAAATTCACCGTTGCGCTGCCCGGGATACGCGAGGGTCTTACCATCCGGCGACCAGCCATGCCAATAAGAAGGAGATTTCTGCGTAATGCGGCGCGGTGTTCCCCCAGTGATGGGCAGCAAATAAATGACGGATTGATGATCGCCTTGCGACTGATCGCTTATCGCCAATGTTTTACCGTCGGGCGAGATCCCATGATCGTTGTTACAGCGCACTGCAAACCCGGTATCGATGGTCTGCGGTTGTCCGCCGGCAACCGGCAAGCGCTGAATCCGCCCGTCGGCATTGAAAATAAATGCAGATCCGTCGCGCGTCCAATTGGGCGCTTCAAAATGTCCGGCGACGGAATACACGATGCGACGATCGGCATAGGGCACCGTGATGGTTTCGAGCGTGCTATACAGCGTGGGTTTATCAGCGGCCGTCGCTGGCGCGACTTCTTTCAGTTCCACGCCCGAAAATACCGCTTTTTCGATGGCATCCTTATCGTGACTGCACACCCCGATGCCTACATAAAAAGGCGCGCTAAAGGAAACACGCATCGCGGCTCCAGAAGGTTGTATTTTTTCGCCACGCCTCCCCAGCCACATGGAAATGTAATCACCGCGCTTTTCGATACGCAATTCAGCAGGCGCAGAAATATTCGACTGAATCTCACGCGTAGGCGCCCCTTTAGCCTCGCGATACTGCAAAGACGCCAAGCCGTCGCCGTGCAACGCCACATCCACATACGCGGAGTCCGGCTCCAGGCTCTGCCGCATCATCAGCACGGCCTTGCGATGCGCATTGCCACCTTGACCAACAAATGAAATGTCGGCCGTCAGAGATGCATCACCTGACCATTTCTTCCACGCAAACTGAAAGTTGTCTGAGTCCGACCACATGTTTTCGCCGCTACCCGTAAGTGCGTAGCTACGCTTTGAAGAATCATATTCGCTCGTCCCCACATGCAAAACTGTACCAATGTCACCATGGCCTTCAAATATTCCGACAATAGCGGCGGATTCCTGCGCAAGGGCAATTCGAGAGCCCGCAAATACCGTCAAAAGACACAAACCTGCCGCGAACCACGCTAGTAATTTCTTTCCCATGCACGATCCTCTCCGTCCGTACTTGTCCCTCGCAAAGTAGGACCGCATCTGCTTATTGTCAATTAATTACGCGCCGAATGGATCTTTTGCCCAGAAGATTGTGGATTTTTCAAGGACTTCAGTTTCTAAAATTTAGAAAACCCAAAGGTCAAACAATTTTTGCTAATGTCCGAGAAATTTTTCGAGAAACGAAATTTCCCTGTCGGCCTGCTCGAAAAACTTCTTCGCGCTCGGACCATCTTGACGTTGCAGCGCGGCTTGAGCTTTTGACATATATGACTGCATCCGCTGTTCCGCGGAAACGACGTCGCCACGCAATCCGTAGCCCTGCGCACTTTGCTGACCCTTCAAATTGTCCAGGCTTTGTGAGACAGAAGCTGCGCGTCCGTTTAGTTGATCTTCCTGAGCTTCGGCTTCTTTCAGGTCCTCAGCGGCAGCCTTTGCCCGCGCAGCCTCGGCAGCGGCAGCCTCTGCCTGTGCTTGAGCGCGTTCGGCCGCGGCTCGTCGCTGCTCAGCGCTAGCTGGCGCTCCTTGCGAACTGTGTTTTATATTTCCCGCAGTATCAGCGTGTGAAGCTGCAGTTCCGCTCGATGCATCGGCTGCTGGCTGGCCGGTCTTCTCCGGTGCCGAGGTTTGACTCGACTGCGCTGTCACGCCGCCAGGCGCAGCCACCGCCGAAGAGGTCGTGGGCGAGCCAGCCGTTTGAGAAGCCGCTTGTCCGATCGCGGAAGGTTTTGCCGGAAACGCTGCTTTGCCTTCGCCAGCATGCGCCTTTAGTCTGCGCGGCAAATAAAAGCCGGCCGCAAAAAGCACGCCGACGACTACAAGCGCACCAAGTCCCATGTAAAGCCCGCGCTTGCTGCTACCACTCGATGCGACGACTGGCAGCGGAACAGGTGCCGGCTGAACCTGTGGTGCGGGCGGCACGGCAGGCGGCAGCACAGGAATCCCTGGCGCGCTGACCTTTTTCGGCGTCTCCTTATTTCCAACCTCATCGGTATACAGGTTGTACACATGAATGCGCAGCCCGTGTTTGACTTCCACTTCTCCCAAATCATGAAGCGTAGTATTCCAGGTACTCACTTGGCTGAGCACCTCGGCCACCGTCCCCGACCCCAGAATGTGTCCCGCATCGCCGCAATCCATCACGCGCTGCGCAATATTGATCCCCCCACCGGCAACGTTGCGATTCGCGTTGATATCCGCAACTCGGTAAACCGGGCCGGTGTGAATACCCATGCGCAGTTGAAATGAGGCTTCCTGACGCAGAGCCCGCGCCAATTCAAAAGCACATCGCACAGGCGCTTCCGGATCATCAAAAAACACCAGCGCCATGCCGTCACCGGTCGGTAGCCGGATCAATTGGTTGCTGGCCTGCGCCCTGGTGAACTCTGATGTGCCGCGCACTTTATCCTGCAAATGCCGAAGCGATTCTTCTTGTTGGTCCATGGGCATCCGGGAGTAAGCCACGATGTCCATGAACAAAACATGCGCCATCTCCAGAGTTCGACTGGTCGGCGAGGAACCTTTAGAAGAATCCGATGATCGGCCTGGCAGCCCGGCGCCAGCCATTTCTTCGCCGTGCGCCACCGGAGAAGACCGCAACTGCGTGTCCCGTTGCAAACGAGATAAGTCGCTGCGCATTTCCGATGCGTGCTGATAACGGAGGTTGCGATCCTTTTCCAGCGCCTTATTAATTATTTCTTCCAGCCCCACCGGAAGATCCGGATTCAGGCGCACGGAAGACACCGGAACGCGATTCAAAATTCCGTCAAAAATTACTCCCGAGGTTTCGCCGCGAAACGGCAATTGACCGGAGGCCATTTCGTAGAGCACTACACCAAAAGAAAAAAGATCCGTGCGGGCATCGAGATCTTTCGCGCGAACTTGTTCCGGCGACATGTAAGCCACCGTGCCTAACGCCATTCCCGGACTGGTAAGTTGGTCTGGATCCTCAACCATGGTCGTTAGACTATTCTCAGCGGCGCCAGCGCTGGAATTCGGTTTGGTCACTTTGGCAAGTCCAAAATCGAGGACCTTGGCGTGACCGCGTTTGGTCACAAAAATATTGGCAGGCTTGATGTCGCGATGAATTATTCCTTGAGAGTGCGCCGCATCGAGGGCATCGGCGATCTCAATTCCCAGGGTAAGCAACTGCTCCAGCTCCAGGTGCCCGTTCGTGAGGGTATGTTTTAGAGTCAGTCCGTCAAGATACTCCATGGCAATAAATGCCTGGCCATCATGTTCATCCACTTCGTAAATGGTGCAAATGTTCGGGTGATTTAGAGCAGAAGCTGCTTGAGCCTCGCGCTGGAAGCGGGCGAGAGCTTGCGGGTCCTTTGCGACATCATCCGGCAAAAATTTCAGAGCCACGTGACGGCCGAGCTTGATGTCTTCGGCCTCGTAAACCACGCCCATGCCGCCGCCCCCGAGTTTGCGCAGGACGCGGTAATGCGAAATCGTTTCGCCTATCATGTGAGGATTAATCCTTGACTGTGGCGCTTAAGGGGTCTGTGCCACGTCTCCAACTTTGACTGGTCCCGTGCCTGCAAACGTCACCGTTGCCGAGTCTTGATCGATTTGCGTAACCGTGCCGCTACCGATTTTATCGGTAATGGCCTTCAACACCTTGCCGGTGGCTGGATCTTTCACCGTGCGAACTTGCCTGCTGATATCTAGAGTATCGCCAACCTTCAGCCCGGTTTTGCTGCCCACGTTGATGATCAACGTGTTTCCGCTGACATCTGCTACCAATCCCGAAACTGAAACTTTCACAGTAGGAAGAGTTGCTGCCTTGTTATCTAATTGCGTAGCCGCATCGCCTACCGCGGCTTTCACCGCTTCGCCCAATATAGTCTGGCCAAAATTGCTGCTTCCCATATCTAGTCCGGCGCCACCGCCACTGCCGCCACCCGCTCCCGCTCCAATCAGCGAAGTGCCCGAGCGCGAAGACTCACCGGTGCCGGTCACGGCCGCAAGTATTTCGCCCGTAGATGTATTTACCAATCGCGCGGTGATTCCCACGACTGCCTTAGCCTTGTGCGTTCCAACGCCGCCGATTCCCATCCTGGATCCGTAGCCCCCGAATCCGCCGCCACCAACGTTAGTGTGCTGATCGTCGCGGCCGAACTGCGTGATGCTGCCGATGATGATGGCGTCTACTCCCAGAATTCTGCCGATCTTTGCTGCGGTCGAAGCATCGGCGCGATCGCTATTCGAAAAATTCTGTTCGCCCAGCACTTTATCGAGCGCGTTGCGCTCGATAACGGAGTACTTCCCGTCCTCCACCAGCTTCTGAACCAGCATGTCGGAGATTCCCTTGCCCACATCCTGATCGGAACCAAAAATCGCCTGCGCGTTGGATTTCACCGTGCCGTATTCAAAATTCAACACGGCGACGCGTTTTTTCTGCGCTAAGCAAGGACTAACAATCACAAAAAAAATTAAGGCAAAACGAAGGAACCTGGGCATGGAACGCTCCTGTTGCGCATCAGGTGTGGCAGCAATCGTGACTCCCGATGCTGCCAACCCTCAGGCATATTTCAAGTGGCTGAATCCTATACCCAACAAATTCAGATGGCAACTGTTCAGACGTCCCGCTAGCCCGCCCCAGCTCCGCGCGGCTTTGACCCGAAATTTTTCAACGCTTCCAAAATTTGCGTCCCGTACTTCTCTACTTTTCGATCGCCAAATCCAGAAACCCTTCGAAGTTCTGCGAGCGTACTCGGCCGCACCTTGCATAGTTCGTCGAGCGTTGTGTCGTGCATCACAATATATGCTGGCATACCGAGTTCGCTGCTGATGCTCCAACGCCATTCGCGCAAGTGTTCGCGAAGCTCGTCGTCCTGAATAGGGGCGGGCCGAGAAACGGCCTCCGTTGCTCGCGGCGCCGGCTGAACCGTAACTTTAGGTTTCACATTGGGGACTTTGCTTCCAGCCGCTTTTCTTTTGATGACCGGGGGCGCAGCAAACCAACTCGGCTCGCCGCTGCAGACGTCGCATCCGTTGCACGTCGACCATTTCGGCGTTTCGCCAAAATGCACACAAATCTGCCGGTGCCGACAACTTTTCGACTCGACAAAGTTTCGGATGATGCGATAACGCTGCCATGCGCGCGCTTTCTCTGCTGGGTCCGTTAATTGCTCAACGAAGTAAGTGAGAAGCCCCACGTCGCGTTTTTGCCATAACAACAGACAATCCGCTGGTTCGCCATCGCGCCCGGCGCGCCCAGCTTCCTGGTAATACTGCTCAATCGATTTCGGCAACGACAAATGAATCACCGCGCGCACCGTTGCTTTGTTTATGCCCAAGCCGAACGCGATTGTTCCCACCAGCACCCGCACTTCATCGCTCATCCAGCGTTCCTGATTTTTTCTTCGCTCGGCGCTGTTCATCCTCGCGTGATATCCGATGGCTGCGATCCCGCTGTGTTTCAGGAATGCGACGGTTTCCTCTACTCGGGCGATCGTCGGCGCATAAATAATGAGGTTGCTGTCGGCATACTGCTCTACGGCTTTCAGCAGTAATTCACGCTGGCTCTTCGGATCGCACTGCTTCACGTGATAGCGCAAATTGGGACGCTGGAAGCTGGCAATGTATTTGTCCGCATCACGCAGTTGCAACTGCTCGACAATATCCTGGCGCACTTGCCGGGTGGCGCTCGCCGTAAATGCTGCAATGGGCCGGTCCGGAAATTGTTTCCGCAAGGAGTGCAGCTGCCGGTATTCAGGACGAAACTCATGACCCCACTCCGAAATGCAATGAGCTTCATCGATCACAAAATAAGAAATGGGTGTTTCGCGCAGCCAGGTAAGCGCGTCCGCCCGTGCAAGTCGCTCCGGCGAAAGATAAAGTAGTCGGTACTTTCCAGCTTTTGCGTTGTGCAATATCGCGGATTGCTCTGAGGCAGTCTGCGAACTGTTCAAAACCGCTGCAGGTACGCCCATCTGTTCCAATTGAGCAGTTTGGTCCTGCATCAGGGCAATCAGCGGCGACACAACAATCGCGGTGCGCCCTTCCGTCATTGCTGCCGGCAATTGGTAACACAGCGATTTGCCCCCGCCGGTGGGCATGACCACACAGGCATCACGCCCCGCGAGCAAGCTTTTCACTACCTGCTCCTGAAGCGGACGAAACGAGGAGTAGCCCCAGTACTGCTGCAGCGCGGAAAGCAAGGGTGAGACCATAGCGGCTTGGTATAACTAGCGAATAATGTCAGTCTACAATGAACAACTTAGCACCGCCACGGCTGACGCTCCGATGCGGTGGATCGCCATCCCCGACGTGATAGCTCATCCCCGGCGCAAGTGTAAAAGTCCGCCCATCCGCCAAACGCGTTTCCAGTTCCCCCTCAAGACACAAAAGCACATGTCCCTTGGCGCACCAGTGATCCGCCTCGTACCCCGGAGAATACTCAACCATTCGCACGCGAATCTCGCCAAAATTCTGCGTCCGCCACAATGCAACACCAGAATCCCCAGCATGTTCGGTTACCGGAACCCCACTCCAATCGGTTATCGAGAAAGCACAGGCAGCCATTTTCATGGCGCCGAGTATAGCTTCAAGTCGCGGGCCCATGCGCTGGTGTCAACTACGCGCCTAAACTCCAGAAGCGCCGCTGTCAATTTAGCGCGATCTGTGCTACTCTGTTTTTGCGCTTATTACCTCGGTTGTGTTGTGCGGTCCCTCGGTTGTTGTTAATGCTTCTTCTGAGAATCCCCGCCTGCAGTTTTCTCCGTACGTTATCAGCGTAATTCAAAACTAAGGCTGGCTTTGTGAGTTGCCGCCTGAGTACGCACCCAGGTGTGTGCCGCGAGCAACTCCACCAGCAAGAAAGCTAAACTACTCAATGCAGAATGTTTCCGTACCTTTTTCAGAAATGCTGCTATCTCCTTATATGAAGGAGAAGCTGACCTCGGCGAAGTTCTCCATGCCGACGCCCGTGCAAGCCGCCGCGATTCCGCAGGCGCTGGCCGG
>Ga0182024_10027074_pt1 | contig 10050 bp, 5 predicted proteins | sample P32metaG_FD_120480 | JGI IMG/M metagenome (GOLD analysis project Ga0182024, IMG submission 120480) | Permafrost microbial communities from Stordalen Mire, Sweden - P3-2 metaG (Illumina Assembly) | ecosystem: Environmental > Terrestrial > Soil > Wetlands > Permafrost | place: Sweden: Stordalen...
CTGCAATATCGAAGGGTGAAATCGAAGGGTGCCCCAGGTCTCGCTTTTGAGACCTGGGATCCCTCAAGCCGATTCCTCCTGGAAACACCCTCCCTGCTCTTTGTCATTAGGAGCGAAGCCGAGAAATCTGCGTTTTTTCAATCCCACATCCGGGCCAATTCACAAAACTTTAACATCCCGGGGTACCACAATTCACACTCCCAACCGACGCACTTTGTTACCGTTGCCAACACCTATAAAGGTTGGAGAGTGCGCGCGTGAAAGAAGCATCATCTGCTGTTTTGACTCCCCCAAGCAAGGGTTCAGTGCACGACAAAATGAACCGGAAACAGGGCAAGATCCCGATGATCATCTTCGGGCTTGTGCTGGTTGGCGGCATCGGATGGGCAGCGTCCCAATTCCTTGGCGACCTCTTCTCGGTCCCGCGTACCGCCTCGGTGATGGCCTACACTCTGCTTTGTATCGCCTTGCTGATCGCGCTGGGCTTCGAGTTCGTCAACGGGTTCCACGACACCGCCAATGCGGTAGCCACCGTGATCTACACCCACTCGCTCGAACCTCATATCGCCGTCATGTGGTCTGGTATGTGGAACCTGATCGGGGTGTTGCTGTCTTCCGGAGCTGTCGCCTTTGCTGTGGTCTCGCTCCTTCCAGTCGAGCTGATCCTGAAAGTAGGATCGGGTGCCGGATTCGCCATGGTGTTTGCCCTGCTGGTATCGGCCATCATCTGGAACCTGAGTACCTGGTGGTACGGTCTGCCGGCCTCCAGCTCGCATACTCTCATCGGTTCGATCATCGGTGTCGGCGTCGCCAATCAGTTGATGCAGGGTTCCACGGGCACCTCGGGCGTGGATTGGTCGCAGGTAGGCAACGTCTTCCGCGCACTGCTGATTTCTCCCGTCGTCGGTTTCGTCCTTGCCGGTGTGTTGTTACTCGTGCTCAAGTTCGTGATCAAGGATCCGCGGCTCTTCGAGGCGCCTAAAAGCGACGCACCGCCGCCATTTTGGATTCGCTGCTTGCTAGTGCTGACCTGCACTGGTGTGAGCTTCTTCCACGGCTCGAACGACGGACAAAAGGGCATGGGACTCATCATGCTGATCCTGATCGGCACCGTGCCCACCGCGTATGCGCTGAATCACGCGGTCGGTTACTCCCAGGTCCAGGATTTCGTTGCCGTATCCGAACAAGCTGCCAAGGTAATGAGCGCCCACGTTGACTCGAACGCCGTCATGGATGATCCGCGCGCTGATCTGACCGAATACCTCCAGACGAAGAAACAGACACCGACCACGATTTTGGCGGAACGCCAGATGATCCTCGAGATCGAGCATGAAGTGAACCAGTACCATACGCTGAAGGCCGTGCCGTCCGGGCAGCAGTCGAACGTGCGCAACGACATGTATATCTCGAGCGAAGCTCTCCGCCTTTTCGCCAAGTCAAAGAATCCGACGTTCACCCCGGAGGAAGCCGCGGTGATGGCGAACTACAAGAAGAAGCTCGATCTTTCCACCAAGTTCATCCCACCATGGGTGAAGGTAGCGGTGGCGATCGCTCTGGGCCTTGGCACCATGATTGGCTGGAAGCGCATTGTCGTCACCGTAGGCGAGAAAATCGGGAAAACCCACCTCACTTACGGCCAGGGTGCTGCGGCTGAAATTGTGGCGATGTTTACCATCTGGGCGGCGGATAACTACGGGTTACCGGTCAGTACCACCCACGTCCTCTCCTCGGGCGTGGCCGGAACCATGATGGCCAATAAGAGCGGGCTGCAGTGGTCCACCATCCGCAGTATCGCAGCGGCCTGGGTCTTCACCCTCCCAGTCGCGGCCCTTATGGCGGCGGGTCTCTTCTGGATCTTTGTGCAGTTTGTTCCCAAGGGGTAGCGACCTCACTGAAAGCAGGCAATACGAAGGGCGCCTCGATTTGATCGAGGCGCCTTTGTAGTTTCGACATATTAGGGACGAAATGGCATTGACCAGAGAGCTCCCATCGATTCTGGGATTCGTTTTGTATCAGGGCACGACTTTAGTCGGGCCGTAAGGGATGAAAAGAGAATTGGGCTTTAGCCCCTGAGGTCCCTGAGGTACGTCTTTCCCCATCGTTTGTGGCGAACTCTGCGCGGAAAGAGATGACTTCGCCCTCCAGCTTTCGAAAAGCGTACCTCAGCGCCGAAGCCGTCAACCGCGTAGGCGTTTTACGGCACGGCTGAACCCGTGCCCTTCGTTCGATAGTCTCTTCCCCAGCCTCTTAGGTCTCCGGATTTGGCTCTATGTGTTAGGACAAAGGGCGCCCGGCCTCTCTTCCTTCTCCCATCCCAACGCAAGCCTGCAACGGAAATTGCTTGACGGACCGTGCGACTTATGGTCTGTTATTGTTTAACACTGGACATGGGAATTTTAAACATACGTCAGGCCCCTCGCTCCTCTGAGGAGCGGCAAAGCGAAATACTGTTGCACGTCAAGGAAAAGGGCTCCGCTTCCATTGGCGAAATAGCAGAAAAGTTCTCTATATCGGAAATGACTGTGCGCCGCGTGCTCTACAAGCTAAGCGACGCGGGGCTCATCATCAGAACTCCCGGAGGCGCCATGGTCGCTCCTTCCGGATCGATGGAGAGAACATTTCTTGAGCGATCGGAGAAGATGTCCGGGGCCAAGGATGCGTTAGGCCGCGCTGCGGCTGCATTAGTGCAGGATGGCGAAACGGTCGTGCTCGATTCGGGAACGACAACGCAATACATCGCGAGGCACCTCGCAGCCCGGCGCGACCTGGTGGTAGTGACGGCCTCACTTGCGGTACTGGAAGAGCTGGCAGGCAGCGCAGGCGTGAACGTTCGCTTGACGGGCGGAGTATACCGCCGGATCAGTCACGATCTCTGTGGCAGTAGTGTCGACGAGGCCCTGGGAAATATCTATGCGGATCGTGTCTTCTTCGGCGCCGCGGCTCTCTCTTTTCAAAGAGGAGCCATGAATTACGACCAGGACATGCCGAAGTCGATTCTGCAAGCCGGCAAGCAAAGGATTCTGGTCATCGACAGCAGTAAGGTAGGCATCGAAGCCGTCTACCGGTTTTGTCCCATCGAGCAGTGCGACCTGATTATTACCGACCCCGGGGTAAAAGCAGCGGAGATCAAGAAACTCCGCAAACTAACGAACGTCATCATCGCGGAATAACCCACCCCGAGAAGGTGTCCGCGGAAAACCATAAGGAGGATTGTGTCTATGCGACGGAATGGTCTGTTGTTCGCAATCATACTTTTCGTGTGTTCCGCTATCTGCTCAGCTCAAATCAATACCGGAAAGATCTCAGGGTTTGTTACGGATGCAAGCGGCGCACTGATCACAAATGTGCCTGTTACTGCGACCAATGATGCGACCGGCGTCGTAACCAGAACCGTAACCACAGGCACAGGCGAATACCTGCTCAATTTTCTCGTGCCTGGAACCTACCGCGTGGAGTCGGAAAAATCCGGTTTCCAGAAAGCTGTTCGTTCGGGCGTAATTGTCGATGCCGGCGGCACCAATCGCGTCGACTTCTCTTTGCCCGTGGGCGATACGGGACAGACCGTCGAAGTGCAGGCAAACTCGGTCAACATTGCAACGGAAACATCAGAACTGTCGCAGAACTTCTCCCATCAGGAACTCGATAGCCTGCCCAACCTGGACCGCAATCCGCTCTTCCAGATGAACCTGCTGCCCGGAGCGAATAACGAGGTGGGCAGCGGCAACTATGGAAGCAATGGGGGCGAGAATGGCTCTGCGATTGGCCAGTCGCGGCCACAACTTGCTTCCATTGGTGGTGTCGATGCAAACGCCAATTCCGTTTACATCGATGGCGTTCCTAATCGCGAGCCGCAAAATGCGTATATCAGCTTGACCCCGGGTATCGAGGGTGTCCAGGAGGTGGAGGTGTATACCGGCAAATACAATGCCGAGTTTGGTTTCTCCGGCAGTGCGGTGGTCAACATCACCACCCGGTCCGGCAGCAATCAATTTCACGGCGCGGCGTTTGATTTTCTCCGCAATGAAGCCACCGACGCTCTCAACTATTTTGCCGGTGGGCAGCCCAAGACCCCCTTTCGGCGCAATCAATTCGGCGGCGCCCTGGGAGGGCCCATCCGGAAAGATAAACTGTTTTTCTTTGCCGACTATCAGGGCGCCATCGTTCACACCAGCACGCCTGGCTTTACTACCGCACCGACGGCCAAGATGCTCACGGGAGATTTCTCGGAGTTGTATGTTCCCGGGCAAGTCGATGATGCCGGCAATACCTACGGCCAGATCTACGATCCCAATACGCGCACTTTCGACGCCAATGGGAATGTCCTCAGCGCGACCCCATTTGCCGGCAACATTATTCCGCGGTCCCGATGGGATTCCTCCGGCGCCGCGATCAACGCTGCCAAAGTCCTTGGTGTGGCCAATCTTCCCGGCATCAGTCAGAACCTGTCATTCCTGTACAACAACAGTCAGACGGTGCATCAGGCCGACGGGCGCATTGATTTCAATCGCACCAGCGCGGACCGGATCTTCTTCCGCTACTCCGTGCTCGATTCCGTCAACGACAACGCCACCAACGTGAACCAGTTCTTCCAGGACGGCAACGCCGATTCCAAGACGTTCGACCAGAACCTGCAGGTTTCCGATCTGCTATCCATCAGCTCGACAAAGATGAACGAACTGCGGCTGGCGTTTAACCGGTCAAACGTGAAGACCAGCAACAAAACCGAGTTCGCGAATTGGAACGATCAGTTCGGCATCCCGAATGGGAACCCGCCCGGCGCCGGGTCGGAGGGTCTGGCCGAGTTCGACATGCAAGGAGTGCCCAGCGTCAATGGCAGCTCAGCCATCGCCCAACCCGATTGGGTCGGGTACATCATAAGCAATACCATCGCGGTGACGGATAACTACACCTGGCTCAAAGGACGGCACGCCTTCAAATTCGGCACCAATATCAATCACGTTGTGGATGTTTCCGCGGACACCATCGGCGGGGACAATCCGCGCGGCGCGATCACATTCAATGAAGCCATGACCTCCTTCGATGGCGTTGGCTATAACGGGGGCGGTAATGCCAGCAACGCTCTTGCTGTGCAACCCGTCGGCTATCCAAGCCTCTTGTTGGGAAACATGGTTTCCAGTGCTCGTGCTCATTTTGTCAATGGCGCCCCCTACCAAAGCTTCTGGCAAAATGCGTGGTATGCGCAGGATGATTTCAAGATTCTGCCCTCGCTTACTGTCAACCTCGGTCTTCGCTACGAGCTCACGACGCGCCCGATCGCGCGCGCCAACCGGGAGTCAAACTGGGATACCCGAACCAACAAGTTGGTCCTTGCCACCGGCAGCAATCGTAGTCCGGCCCTCAATCTCGACAAGAACGACTGGGGGCCGCGCGTAGGCTTCGCGTGGAGCCCGGATCATGGGAAAACGAGTATCCGCGCGGGTTACGGCATTTCGTATTGGATGGCGTACTGGTCGGGGCCGTTGACGATTCTCGGCCTCACCTATCCGAACTACTCCAAACAGGTTGACCTCACTCCCAACAATCTCACCCCGTCCTTAGTGCTTTCGAAGGATGGAATTCCCCTGGCACAGCCGGAATACGATTCGTCCGGCAACCTGCTCATTTCCTCCGGCGCATTGATCCGCGGGGCAGACTATAACTGGAAAAATCAGCGAGTGGACCAGGCCACCCTGAATGTGGAGCGGGAAATCCGCCCCGGAATGATTGTCGATATCGGATACATGGATGTTCGCGGCTTGCACAACAACCATTCCAAAAACATCAATCAAGCTCCGCCTACTCCGCAGGGAGTTGACTACAACACCAGGCGTCCCCTGGTTTCTACATACCCTCAACTGGGCGATATCCCGATCTCCGAAGCGACCGCCGGCAGTTGGTACGACGCGTTAACCGCGCGATTCGCTGCTAACATCGGCAAGGCCACGGCCGTTAACGCGAGTTATGCCCACGGCCGCAACTTCGTCAACGGGAACAACAACAACGGCAACGTCAACAATCTCGACATAACAAACATCAATCAATATTATGGGCCCACGCAACAAGATATTGCCCACATCTTCAACGCCCAGCTGCGCACGGAACTTCCCATCGGCCGCGGCAAGAGATTTCTAGGCAATGCAAATCGCCTGGTAGACACCGTCCTGGGCGGTTGGCAATATTCCTCGCTGATCCATATTCGCAGCGGAACCCGCTTCGACGTTACCGACCACGACACCACCTCGCTCAACAATGGAGAGACCAATCGTCCGGACCGCGTTGGAAACGGAAAGTTGAGCAATCCGACTGTGTCGAAATGGTTCGATACCAGCGCATTCGTCGTGCACACCACACCCATGACCTATGGCACCGCGGGAGTCAATCCGTTGCACGCCGATGGAGAGCAACAGCTCGATTCCTCCCTCTCCAAGACATTTCACATCACGGAACGTCAGCAGTTGCTGTTCCGCACCGACGTCTTCAATACCTTTAACCATCCGAATTTTCTTGCACCCGATTCCACCGTCGGAGATGCCGCCGAAGGACAAGTAACTTCCACCGCCATTGACAACCGGCGGATGCAGCTCGCGCTTAGATATTCCTTCTAAGCCGCGGCAGGGACGGCTCGACCGCTCGGGACCGGGCCGTCTCTGATTCAATCGACACAATGACGGAAAGCATCGGGAATTCGGTTGGTTCGGGGTCACGGGTGGACAGGCAAAGAATTCTCGTTATCGGCGCGAAAGGTTTCCTGGGCACGTACGCGGCTCAGGCAGCCGGCGATATTTTCGATGTCGTCCGGGCCGATCGCAGTGGCACGGGTCAGCCGGGCAGCATCGAGTTGGATATCGCAGACGCCTCTACCGTTGACCGTGCTTTCCGGATGATCGAACCCGATTTCGTGCTGCTGCTTGCGGCCATGTCGGATATCGATCGCTGTGAGCAAATGCCCGAGCAGGCGTTCGCCGCAAATGCGCGCGGCGCTGAGAATGTCGCGAACGCGTGCGCGCGAACCCAGGCCAGGCTGCTCTTTACTTCAACCGCAGCCGTGTTTGACGGCCGCAAGCAAGGCTATTGTGAAGAGGACGAGATCGCACCGTTAAGCGTCTATGGAAAAACCAAGGCGTGGGCAGAGGAAGCGGTAAAGGCTCTGATGCCGTCGGCCGTCGTCATCCGCTTTGCGCTGGTGCTCGGGTTTGCCCGAAAAAGCGGCACCAATGCCATGCTGGATAGCGTGATGGGAAAGTGGAAAACAGGCGAGCCGGTTTCCTTTTCTACTCGGGAAACGCGAAATCCCATCGATGCAGCTTCGCTCGCCGGGCTTCTGATTTCCATGCTCGCGGATCGCGAGGCAAGCGGACTGTTTCATGTAGGCGCGTCTGATAGTGTTTCGCGATACGAATTAGGCAAGCGTTTGGCGGCACGAGCAGGTGTTTCCATTGACCTGGTTCGGCCGCAGGGCGATCCGCCTCCGGGGCGTGCACCGCGCGGAGATAACCACTTTTTGTTGACAGACAAAATTCAACGAGACTACCACTTTAGAGTGGAAACGTGTGATCAGGTGATTGAAAGGTGCTTTTCATGACGCTACCGAAAGCGATACACGAATTGGAATATGGGCATGGGTCCTGCTATGGGAAGGAAGAACAGGAGGCGGTGCTGGAAGTAATGCGTGCCGGCGCTCCCTCCTGCGGCCCGAAGGTAAAACGATTTGAAGAGGAGTTTGCGGAGTACTGTGGAGCGAAGTACGGACTGGCTGTGACCTCGGGAAGCACCGGGTTGCAACTGGCCATGATCGCAGCAGGCGTTGGACCCGGGGACGAGGTCATTACCACTCCCATCAGCTGGATTTCGACTGCGAATGCCGCAGCGGTATTGGGAGCGAAGGTGGTCTTCGCCGACGTGGACCCGCGCACCTTGAACCTCGATCCTGCTTCGGTCGAAAAGAAGATCACGTCACGCACCAAGGCAATTCTTCCCGTCCATCTTTACGGCCAATGCAGCGACATGGATGTGCTCAATGAGCTGGCGCGCCCGCGCAAGATTTGCGTCGTGGAAGATGCAGCTCATGCTGCCGGCGCGGAATACAAGGGACGGAAGGCAGGCTCACTGGGCGATATTGCCGTGTTCAGCTTCCACCAGCAGAAGAACATGGTCACTCTGGGTGAGGGTGGCCTGGTCACGACCAGCGACAAGTCCCTCTATGAACGGATGCTCTCGCATCGCTCCCTTTGCGCCCTCACCTACGATCCGAAAGGCAAGTACCTGCCGCTCGACGAATCCATTCATCCCATGGGGAAGCGTTATTGGTTTCTCGATTTCGAGGAAATCGGGTTCAACTATCGGATGACCGATGTACAGGCCGCTGTGGGCCTGGTGCAACTACAAAAGCTGCATTCCCTGAACGAACGAAGAATGCAGATCGCGAGCATGTATTCCGAAGGGCTGGAAGGGATAGAAGGACTCACCCTGCCATTCATTGCTCCTCAGAATAAGCACGTATTTCACATCTACTGCCTGTTGCTCGAAGATTCTTTCTCGCGGAGCAAAGAGGATTTCATGTGGGAGCTCTATACCAGCAAGCGGATCAAGGCATGGTCGCACTACATGCCCATCCACCTGACGACCGTGTACCGCAACATGGGGCACCAGCCAGGAGAATGTCCGGTTGCAGAAAAGTTGTTCGAAAAATATGTGAGCTTGCCCATTCACCCACGGATGACGGATGAAGTTGTGCAGTATGTCATCGACAGTGTCAGGGAGCTGTCGTGAGTGTTTTCGAAGCCACCGTCGCTCAGATCCGCGGCGAACATCAATTCTTTGGCACCAGGGCGCCGGTATATATCAGCCGCGCTCCCGGACGGCTCGACCTGATGGGTGGCAACGTGGACTATACCGGGGGCCTGGTGTTTCAAAGCACGATTCGCGAAGCAACCTGGGCGGCGGCACAGCGGCGCGACGATCAGCGGATCATTTTCTTGAACCCACAGATGAAAGAAGAGGGATGGCTCGAGCGAGTAGAGTTCGACCTGAACCAACTCACCAATGAAGCGGCGGTGAAGCGCCTGGTAAATGCGAGCCCAGAGGCCCGCTGGACTGCATACGTATTGGGAGCGTTCCTCCTGCTGCGCAATCGTTATCCTGAGCAGGTCAAATCGGGAGCGTCAATTTACATTGAATCCGAGGTGCCCCGCAACAAGGGAGTCAGCTCCTCAGCGGCGGTGGAAGTAGCGGTGATGAAGGCCGCTGCAGCCTGCTACGGTATCGCTCTCCAGGGTGTGGGGCTCGCGGAAGCGTGCCAGTGGGTGGAGAACGTCATTGCCGAGTCTGCCTGCGGCATCATGGACCAGGCAGCCTCGGTTCTGGGCGACGAGGGCTATGTGCTGCCGCTTCTTTGCCAGCCGTGTGTGCTCCGCCCCCTGGTCAAGCTGCCGGAAGGACTACGCTGTTGGGCCATTGATTCCGGCGTGCGCCACGCGGTTACGGGGATTGAATACGAAGCCGCACGAGCCGCTGCGTTCATTGGCTACCGGATGATCTGTGAGTGGGAAAACCTGCCCGTAGAAAAAGACGAGAGCGGAGCCATCCCTCGTTATACCGATCCGCGATGGAAGGGCTTTCTATCCAATGTCGTCCCGTCTGTCTTCCGCTCGAAATACGAGCAGCGTTTGCCCGAGCTGATTTCCGGCGCGGAGATTCTATCTCGGGTTGTGGAGCATCCCGATCCGTTCACCATGGTTCGTCCGGAGGTGAACTACCGTGTGCGCGCGTGCACCCGCTACGCCATCGAAGAAAACCAGCGTATCGAGCTGTTCATCGAGCTGGCGCGGGGAACCACGCAACAGCCATCCATCGCAGCCTTCCGCCAAATGGGCGAACTGATGCTTCAATCCCACTGGTCTTACACGGAATGCGGTTTGGGCTGTGCGGCAACCGACCAACTGATCGACCTTGTGCGGCAGCATCGTGGGGATGATCTGCTCTTTGGCGCGAAAATCACCGGCGGAGGCGCCGGAGGCACGGTGGCCGTGCTGGGGTCGGCAGCAGCAGCAG
>Ga0182024_10027075_pt1 | contig 10050 bp, 9 predicted proteins | sample P32metaG_FD_120480 | JGI IMG/M metagenome (GOLD analysis project Ga0182024, IMG submission 120480) | Permafrost microbial communities from Stordalen Mire, Sweden - P3-2 metaG (Illumina Assembly) | ecosystem: Environmental > Terrestrial > Soil > Wetlands > Permafrost | place: Sweden: Stordalen...
AACGGCTTTGTCTCTAGAATTTACACTGAATATCATGTTGATCGTCACCTCGGCAATTTGAATATACCTACTTTATTTTTCTTTTCTTTGAATCCATTTTTTATTATCACTTGTGCACCTCTTGTTTCTAAATTGTGGGAATGGTTAGAACGAAAAAATCTAAATCCTTCCATCCCATCTAAGTTTGCTTTAGGCACTTTACTAATGGGGCTAGGATTTATTATCTTGCCTTGGGGAATTTATTATCAAAATTCTTCCGGCCAAATGAATTTACTCTGGATTGTTTTAAGTTATTTTGTACAAAGTATTGGTGAATTATTTTTTTCGCCAATTGGGCTTTCTATGATGACGGAGCTCGCTCCTAAAAAAATGACTTCTTATATGGTTGGCATATGGTATCTGGCAACAGCAGTGGCTTACTTACTCGCTGGATCAGTGGCTCAATGGACATCGTTGCCTGCTAACTTGCATTTTCCTCAACTTGCTTCAAACATATATTCCAGTGTTTTTGGAACCTTAGGCTGGGTAACGATTGGGTTGGGAATGGTAATTTTACTATTTGTGCCTTTATTTAAGAAAATGATGAATGCTGTCCCAGCGGTGGTTTAAACGCTGTAAATTCAATAAGTTATGTTTAACCATAATCCCCTTATTTAATATATATATAAATTCATCAATTTTTGGATATTTTAACCTTTAATTTTAGCCATATTTTGGCTAAAATAAGGTATGTATTTAGCCAAAAGTGGGTAAATTTGCATGAAAAGAGATATTGAAGTTGCACTAGTTCAATGGAAACAACAAAAAGAACCAATGCCAATCTTGTTAAGGGGAGCTCGGCAAGTTGGTAAAACTTTTATAGTAGAAAAGTTTGGGAGAGAACATTTTGAGCAAGTGGTATCAATAAATTTTGAACTGCAGCCGGAAATGCAAGATTGCTTTAAGACATTAGAACCAACAGAAATTCTTAATGCTATTTTTTTGCTTTCACAAAAAAAAGTTACTCCAAAAACGACTTTACTATTTTTGGATGAAATCCAGGAATGTCCTAATGCGATAAGAGCATTGCGTTATTTTAAAGAAAAGTTACCCAATCTTCATGTGATTGGCGCTGGATCATTATTAGAATTTATTCTCAATGATGCCGAATTTCGTCTACCCGTTGGTAGAATCCAATCATTGTATCTGAAACCTTTATCATTTAAAGAATATTTAGTAGGTAGTGGAAATTACCAATTACGTGATTTAATTGAGCAATCCAACTTAACTACCAAAATTGATGACGTCATTCATCAAAGATTGCTTAAATTACTACGAGAATACTTGGTACTTGGTGGAATGCCTGGAGTATTAAAAAATTATTTTGAAAATAAAGATATAGGGACCAGTCTCAATATTCAAACGGCATTATTAAATACTTATAGACAAGATTTTGGAAAATACGCCAAAAAATCTGATTATCGTTTTTTACAACGTTTATTTGAAAAAATCCCAGGATTAATAGGAAAAAATTTCCAATATAGCAAAGTAGATTCTGATATGAAGTCTAGGGATCTCAAAGAAGCTTTGTATTTATTGCGAAATGCTGGATTAATTTATCAAATTCTTAGCACCAGCGCTTCTGGAATACCACTTGGGAGTTTAGTTAATGAAAAAAAATTCAAAGTTTTATTTTTGGATACTGGTCTAGTAACACGTTCCTCAAAATTAGAAGCAGAAATTTTATTAAATCCTGATGTGATTCTAGTAAATAGAGGAATGATAGCAGAGCAATTTGTGGGTCAAGAACTTCTAGCTTATACCTCTCCATTCGAAGAAGGCTCTTTGTATTTTTGGGAACGTGAAGCACCTTCAAGCTCCGCGGAAGTGGATTATATTATTACTGTAGGTGAAAATATTATTCCGATAGAAGTTAAGTCAGGATCCACGGGGAAATTAAAGTCTTTAAGAATGTTTATGCAAGAAAAGAAATCTAAATATGGGATAAGGATTTCACAACAACCTTTAAGTGAAATCGACAATCTAATTTCCATCCCTCTTTACATGACCGGGGAGATTTCTCGAATAATTAAAGCCAAATATTCAAAAGAAAACTGGGCTTAGGTTTAATTGTCAAAATCAATTATAATTTTTAATGCTTTAGTTTTTTCTGCATTTTTAAAAGTGTTGTAACCTTCTAATATGTTACTAAACTTAAAATGATGACTAATTAATACTGCAGGATTAATTTTTCCATGCTCAACAGTTTTCAGTAACATGGGTAATGATATAGTATCCACGAGCCTTGTAGTAATAGAAATGTTATGAGACCAAAGACGTTCTAAATGCAAATCTGCTTTAACACCATGAACTCCTATATTAGCTATAGTACCTCCTGGGGCTATTATATCTTCGCAAAGTATAAAAGTATTTGGAATTCCAACAGCCTCAACAGCAGTATCCACTCCTATACCATTGGTAAAATTCATGACTTTTTCTACTGTCTTGCCATCGCTTCCATTTATGGTTTTTGTAGCACCAAGTCTTTTAGCTACTTCTAATCTATTATCGTCAATATCAATCATAATAATTTCAGATGGCGAATATAGTTGTGCTGTTAAAAGCGTAGCTAAACCAATAGGACCAGCACCGACGATTGCTATACAGAATCCAGGTTGAATTTTTCCATTAATTACACCACATTCAAAACTTGTCGGGAAAATATCACTTAACATTACTAATGCATCTTTATCTGCTTCTTCATTAATTTTATATAAACTGGTATCAGCGTGAGGTATGCGAACATATTCAGCTTGGGTTCCATCTATTTTATTTCCAAGAATCCAACCACCATTAATGCAATGAGAATACATTCCTCTACGACAATAATGACATTTGCTGCAAGAGGAAATGCAAGAAATTAGTACCAAATCTCCTTTTTTTAAAGAAGAGACGGAGTTACCTATTTCATCTATTATTCCAATCCCCTCATGTCCAAGTATTCTTCCAGGAGAGCAGCTAGGAACATCACCTTTTATGATATGAAGATCTGTACCACAAATAGTGGTTTTAAGCATTTTCACAATGGCATCTGAAGAAGTTTGTAGTATTGGCTTATTTTTTTCAGCCACAATAATTTTATCTGGTTCCTGGTAGATTAATGCTTTCATAAATCCTTAAACTTTAAGAATTGGTGGGAACTATTAATTATTAGACTAATATATTAAAGTAGATAAGTCTAATTAGGTCGAGACTACCAACTTAAGGTAATAAACCATGACTTACAAAAGGATTTTAGTTGCTATTGATGGTAGCGAAACTTCTACTTTAGCTTTAACTCATGCTTATGAACTAGCAAAATCTTTAAAAGCTAGGTTATGTATTTTACATGTATATTATGAAACGCCACCTTTTGATTCTGATTTAATAGTAATCGAAAATTACCAACAAATAGTCGAAGAAAATGCTTCACTTATATTAACAAAGGCAAGTGAACTTGTACCAAAAAAAGGATTAATTGTTGATACTCAGCTAGTTGCAATTAGTGATGCTTCCATTCGTATATCTGAAAAAATTATAGGAGTAGCTAAGTTTTGGCTTGCAGATTTATTAGTAATAGGTACCCATGGACGACGTGGATTTAATCGGCTTTTTTTAGGCAGCGTTGCAGAAGAAGTTATTAAAATTTCCGATATACCAATTTTATTAATTAGATCAAAACCTTCAAATTAGCTTCATTACAAGAACCATCTTTGAACATTCAATGTTGTTTAGATTGTTTGTTGCTCTCTTTGATTGGATAATATATGTGTAAAAATACATTTAATAATATACTAAATAAAGAGAGCATTGATAGAAAGTAGCAAGCTTCGTCTTACATGATTTCAGCCATCGAAGGATAATATGAAACAATTGGCAGTTTTAATTGTTGGAGCTGGACCCACAGGATTAATGATGGCTTGCGAATTAGCCCGCCATAATATTCCATTTAGAATTATTGATAAAAAATTAGAACCTACAGAAGGTTCTAATGCTACATGGATCCAAACAAGAACTTTAGAAATATTTGATATCCTTGGAATTGCTGATGAATTTTTAAGGTTAGGAAACAAGTGTGAAGCAATTAATTTTTATGCTAATGGAGAATCTATAACAAATCTTACATTAACTGAAATTGATTCTTCTTTTCCCTTCATATTAATGTTGCCTCAAAGTAAAACCGAAAGATTGTTAGAAAAGACCTTAGAAAAATATAAAATTCGAGTAGAAAGATCATTAGAATTAATTAATATAGAACAAAATAACAACGAAGTTATTTCTACTGTCAAAACTCAGAATGGAAAAGATGAAATAATTGTTAGTGATTTTGTTATAGCATGCGATGGAGCAAATAGTACTGTAAGGGAAAAATGTAAAATTCCTTTTAAAGGTGAAGACATTTCTGAACAGTTTATGGTAGCGGATGCAAGAATGAGCACCCATTTACCTAATAATGAAATTCATGTGTTTTTTGATAAAGGTAAAATTCTTCCTGAAAAAAATACTATTTTTTCCGCATTTCCTTGGGGAGGAGATAACTACCGTTTGAGTGCAAATTTATATCAAGAGGTACCCAGACAAAGCTTTACAGCACATGAAGTAAAAACAGTGGTGGCAGAACGCACTTATGGTAATTATCTAGTAGAGTCAGTGGACTGGATTTCTGCTTTTTGGATTCGTGGAAAAATTCTAGATGAAATGCGACAAAGTTCGATTTTTTTTGCTGGAGATGCGGCTCATATTCATTCTCCAGCGGGTGGTCAAGGGATGAATACTGGACTACAGGACGCTTTTAATCTTGCATGGAAATTAGCTTTAGTTATTAAGGGAAAAGGAAAATTAAATTTACTCGAGAGTTATCAAAGCGAACGCTACCCAATTGTAAAAAACATTGTTACGCAGACAGATTTTTACACCAACAAATTTTTATTCGGTAAATCATTCATGAGTGATTTGCGTAAATTTAGCAGCAAAATTTCTAAGCAACCAAAATTTACTAAAAAAATAACCATGGACCTAACTCAACTTAATATTCATTATAAAAATTCGCCAATAATCCAATATTCATCTAATCCAGAAGATACATCTCCTAAAATAGGGGAACGTTTGGTTAATGTAAGCATTGATGAATCAAAAACCCTTTATGATTATTTGAGGAATTCTTTACATAATATTTTAATTTTTTGCGGAAATGCAAAGTCGGAAGAAAGTTTATTAAAAATAAGAGATTTAAATAATAAGATAGGTAAACAATTTCCTGATTTAATTAAGACATTAGTCATTTCTTTGTCGAGGTTAAATGACGTAGATAATTTAATTTATGATTCAACAGGTCAGGCTCATCAAAAATATTGTATAAATGAACCAAGTATTTATATTATTCGCCCAGATAATTATATATGTTTTTATAGTAAAAATATTGATTCATCATCTATTGATCACTTTTTACATCAGTATTTGCAATAAAAACCAAAGTGTCAGACACGTGTCTGACACCGCTTTTTTGAGTTTTATCCTTTAACCGCTAAAATCGCATCGATCTCAACTCTGTGTTCTTTTGGTAATTTTGCTACACCAACAGTCGATCTGGTTGGATATGGCTTAGAAAAATATTTTGGAACTACGGTATTTAACAATGGATAATCATTCGATAGATCCGCCATAAATACTGTGAGCTTCACCACATCAGAAAGATCTGCGCCCATTTGACGCGCAACTTTTTGAATATTTTGGAATGCTTCTTCGATTGCTGATCCAGTTGGATCTGGAGCTGTGACTGAGCCAGTACCTTGGCCCGAAATAAATATGAGATTGCCAACTTTTAAAGCGGGCGAATCGGTTGGTTCAGCTTTAATCTGTGCATAGGAAAGCGTTACAGATAAAAGTGTAGTTACAGTGACTAAAAATTTTATTATTTGATTCATGATTGTTTCTCCTTTTTTTAAAATGCTAGAATGTTCTACTCGAAAATTAAATGAAAATAATATTATGTATTCCTTCTTTTCAACCGCGAACAATTATCCAGCTTTTCCTGAAATAGATCTAGAAGAAAAAGAACCAAGCTTAAGCACCAATAAAAAAATCTTTCTGGAACAAAAGGATCATAGATCAACCAATCTGGCGGCAAAGAACTTGCCTACACTGGTAGATCATTATGAAAATAAACACAACATTCAAATCATAATCAATGGGGAAACTAGTCTTGGCCAGAGTCTAATTCAAAAAAATCAGGCAGATATTCAGCAACAAATTGATAAGCTTAAAAATCCTGACATTCAATATGCATCCTTTTTTATCGAACATTGGATGCGGGACGGTTATTGTAATGATTCTGATTATTGGCCAATTGGTTCAATTGATTCTGCATATTCTCAGTTTTATAACAAAACCAAGAAACAAATTGCGGCTTTCCTGGATGCTGACAGAGATATCAAAAAGAATCTTACCCCAAAACAAATGTTAGAGCTTAACCAAATTTGCGCGAACCTGCCTTATACAAAGCCTGATTATGAAAATCCCAGTATTCTCATTAGCATGAAATCTATGCTTGATAACGACATAAAGGAAACAATCAAACATAAAGAAAAATTGCTAATCACCATTTGCTTAACCAAGGAACAAGCAAAACAAGAAATTTTAAATATTCAAAAACACTTAGAAGATGATGAGCCAGTTGGTTATATTTTTACAAACAAAGACAATGAACATGCCAGTCATTTTGAATTTTTAATTATTACCCAAGACAATATTATTAAACCTGTTATGTGGAATACTTGGGCATCGCTATCTTTTACCAACGAAGATTTTCCCAATATGATTCTAAGTACCGTAAAACCCTTTATTGCCTATAATGGATCACATCAAGGCGGAACCCCTATTCCTCAAGGAGGACCTATTGAGTGCGGCACTTTAGGCTTACTATATCTGAAAGAGTTATTAAAAAATTCAGAGAAACAACTTAATCAATTTGCCTTGCAAGTTCCCTATTATAATGACATAGATGCATTAAGTTATCTTTTTTTTCCTTCGCCGAATGTTTTACGTTATTCTCAATCAAGCTTGTACAATACAATCCTTAAAACTGCACTAACTCCCATTGATGAGGATATTAAGATAAGTCACAAAGGTGAAAATTATACAATTAGAACCCTTCAGGGTTTACTCAACGAAACTATTGCTATGGCCGGAACCTTTTCTAAAGCACGAAGTCAATCTATAGCATTGTTAAATCAATTGCCTGAATATAGAAAAAGCTGGCTAGAGGAATTTGAAAATGTAACTAAGAAAAGAAATTTAATGCAGGTTGATGAATTGAATTTATATTTAACTTACAAAACCCAACACCTGCAAAAACTAGCAGATAAGAATTCAAAAAAACCTATAGGTCCTTGAATCAAAAAAATATTTAAATTTTGCTATGGAGAATGATTCCAATGCTATCAGAATTGATCCAAAAAGTGATGTCTTATGGATAACAGAATTCTACTTTTTATACCGGTATACAATTGTGAGAAGCAAATTGCTCGAGTACTGAAGAAAATTAATTGCGAGGTTCAAACCTACATTACTGAAATCGTTATAATTGATAATCTAAGTACCGATAATACAGTTATTAATGCAATAGAATTTATAAAAGAATTAACAATAAAAACAACTATTTTACGCAATCAAGAAAATTATAATTTAGGTGGATCAATAAAACGAGCATTTTTGTATGCGCTTCAAAATCATTTTGATTATATGATCATTTTGCATGGAGATGACCAAGCCGATATTCGCGATTTTTTGCCAATATTAGCATCAGGAGAGTACATAAAAAATGATATTGTCATTGGTGCACGTTTTCATCCACAATCTAAGTTAACAGGATATTCTCCGATAAGACGTATAGGTAATAGAGTTTTGAACGTTGCCTATTCTATCGGCACACAAAATCGAGTTTATGATATGATCGCAGGACTTAATATTTTTAGAATTGATTTTTTTAAATCATTATTTTTTCTAGGGTTCCCTAATAATTTAACGTTTGATGCCCATGTGTTGTTATATGCTTTAGATAAAAGAGCATCGGTTTGCTATTTTCCGATTACTTGGCGAGAAGAAGATCAGATTAGTAATGCCACGGTGATAAGACAAGCACTAATAATTTTACGTTTACTAGGTCGATACTTATTACTAGGCAACAAAGTGTTCCCCGAACCTCCTCATACCTCTGAAAACAGTTTAGTCTCAGATATTGTATGGCAACATATGGGTTCCGGATCTACAGTATTGTCTGGTAATATATTATGAATTTACGCTTATAAAATATTGTCAGGGAGGCATATGCTAAATATCGTGATACCTATGGCTGGCCAGGGAAACAGATTTGCACTAGCAGGGTATAAGGATCCAAAACCTTTTATCCCTATTTTTGGGATGCCGATGATTCAACTTGTTATTCAAAATTTAACACCATCTACCCCGCATCGTTTTATTTTTATCTGCCAACAATCGCATGTTGAAAGTTATGCTTTTAAAAATCAATTAAAAACTTGGGCTGCAGGGGCAGAAATAGTTCTGACAGACCAGATGACAGAAGGTGCAGCTTGCAGTGTTTTACTCGCAAAAAAACTTATAGATAATTCAGATTCGTTAATGATTGCAAATAGTGACCAATATATTCTTACTAATATTAATGATTATTTGATGCAAATGCATACCAGACAACTACACGGTTTAATTATGACTATGCATGCAACTGATCCAAAGTGGTCATATACCAGTGTAGATGAAGAAGGATATGTAAATTCTGTAGTTGAAAAAAAAGTGATTTCTCCATTTGCCACAGTAGGTATTTATAATTTTCTGCGAGGAAGTGATTTTATTCAAGCAGCAGAAAAAATGATTAAACTTGATGCACGCTCAAATGGTGAATTCTATGTGGCACCTACTTACAATTTTCTTGATAAGAAAATGAAAATTGGTATCCACAATATTGGAAATGAAAGTGTCGATATGTATGGTTTAGGTACCCCGCCAGATTTAGAGTCATTTAAAAAATTACCTTTTGCAGAAGACTTAGTAAGAGGGAGGGTATGATAATTATAAGCCATCGAGGCTATTGGAAAGAACCAAGCCAAAAAAATTCTATACTTTCATTTAAGAATTCTTTTAATTTAGGCTGTGGAACTGAAACCGATGTTCGGGATCATGCTGGTGAATTAGTAATTTCTCATGATCCACCATTAGGTAACGAAATTAAGTTAAGTGAATTTCTTAATTTGTTAAAGGGTACCAATTATCCTCTTGCTTTAAATATTAAATCAGATGGTTTAGCAAAAAAAATAAATGACGTTATGACGCTTAGTCAGCATAGCAATTGGTTTGTCTTTGATATGACAATCCCTGATATGCAATCTCATTTAACTCATAATAATCCGGTTTATACACGATTAAGCGATATTGAAACGCAACCTTATAATATTGATCGAGCAATTGGGATTTGGTTAGATGCATTTTATTCAGATGGGTGGCAATTAGCACAAATTGATTTTTGGCTTAAAAAAAATAAAAAAGTTTGCGTTGTATCTCCAGAATTACATGGCCGTGATCATTATCCATTTTGGTCGAAATTGCTTTTATCCTCCTCTCTTCATCATTCAAATTTAGCGCTTTGTACAGATCACCCTGAAAAAGCTCAAAAATTTTTTGGATCTAAATCATGATTAAAAACAAATATTTTTGATGGGCATACTTGGATTATGGTTTCTAAGTTAATAGAATTTCTAAAACAGCGTGATCATATATTACTAATGCCATTAGTGATCGTATTCTTATATACAATCAGTAGATTTAATTACGATCAAAATATTTTCAAATATACCGTCCAAGCTTGCTGTATCTTAGCTGTATTATTGATATTTTTCGCGCCCCCAAAGTCTTTATCAGAGTGGGTACGTACGCCTCCCCATGAAACTTCAAAAAATCCTTATTGGTTGTCCTTATATTTTATTTTTGGCTTATGTACTATTGTTGGTGTGTTGTATTGGC
>Ga0182024_10027076_pt1 | contig 10050 bp, 9 predicted proteins | sample P32metaG_FD_120480 | JGI IMG/M metagenome (GOLD analysis project Ga0182024, IMG submission 120480) | Permafrost microbial communities from Stordalen Mire, Sweden - P3-2 metaG (Illumina Assembly) | ecosystem: Environmental > Terrestrial > Soil > Wetlands > Permafrost | place: Sweden: Stordalen...
AAGAGCCCTGTTTAGGTTTTAATTGAGTACGGTTGTACTGACCAATTCTCGAATGGAAGCGCTGTCAGATTAACCGGTTATGGGGTGTTGCATCGACCGGTTGAGCTGGCACCGTTTCACAGGACTTGGCTGACATACACCAACCCACTACAATGCGTGTCGTCACAATCTGGTTTACGGGGTTACGGCCGCATGGAATCGTTGCTGACGATACTGAAATGCAAATGGTGGCTCTTCCGCGCCAAGAAAGAACATGAGCAAAAGAACTACGCCGCGGCGCTCAACCTCGTTCAAAAAGTGGTCGAAATTGAGCCTAGTTCTCCACTTGCCCTTGTTCGAGAGGGATCATGCCTGGAAGGTTTGAAACGGTACGATGAAGCAATCGATTGCTATGAGCGTGCGTTACAAATTGTTCCAAATTATGCGGAGGCCCACGCTTTGTTGAGTGTTGCGCTTCGTGACCTCGGGCGCAATAAGGAGGCGCTCGAATACCTCAATCGAGCAATTCGAATCAAACCTGGTTTAGCCAAGAGCGAGTTGTGGCTATACCAGTTGGGGCACATTTGCGCAGCCATGAATCAATGGGACAAAGCGCTTGCAGCATTCACCAGCCTGACGGAGTTGAACAACAAGCACGTAGACGGCTGGCATGGCGTGGGCTGGGCCGAATCCAAACTTGATCGCCGTGCCGAGGCTGTTGCGGCGTACGAGCGTGCAGCAAAGTTAGCGCCACAAGACGCAAGTGTGCAAACGGATTTGGGAGTAGCGTACCTAGAGACAGGGCGACGAAGGGAAGGTCTGGATTGTTTACAGCGATCAAAGGAGATCGAACCGAATGACGCTCGAAGACACTTCAACGTTTGCTATGCCTATTGTGAACTGGGCGACTTCGACGCCGCGCTTACTTCCATCTCGGAAGCTCTCAAGCTCGACCCCAAGTTGGAGGACGGCAATCTCCGCCTTGGCTTTGTCTTTTCCAAACTTGGCCGCTACGTAGATGCGGTCGAGGTCATCAAGAGAGGCATTAGCATCCATCCTCGCAACGGTGAGTTATATGTCGCGCTCGCTCAATACGCTCAGCAACTGGGACAACTAACTGAAGCGTTGGGTTCCGCCAAAGAGGCAACGCGGCTGATGCCAGATTCAGCCGCAGCATACTTCAATCTTGGCTGGGTGTTGCAAAGTCAAGATAACGACGATCACGCGAGTGCTGCTTACAAGAGATCAATAGAGTTGGATCCAAGCCAAGTTAATGCTTACGCGAATCTGGGCCAAATCTATATGGAGCGGGGGCTGAACAAAGATGCCTTGGACGTTCTACTGATTGCGGAAAGATTAGACCCCAAGGACATGATGCACCATTTCAACCTCGGCGAAGTTTACATCCGACTCGGTGAGAAGGGCCGAGCGCAAAAGGAGCTTCAGACTCTGAAAGAAATCGACGCTTCCATGGCGAATGATTTGGAGAAGCTGATGAACGCGAGTGCTCTTTGACGCATGCTAGGTTTACAGAGACAAACCCAAGTCCTGTGAAGTCGGCTTATCGTCATGTGGGATTTGCCCACTGGTAGAAGAAGCGTACCGAACGCAGCCTAATCTGCGGTTTCAGGGCGCTCCCGCCGAAACACAGCCGCGCGGAATAACAATGCGGAAGCCATGGCTCCAAAAACAAGGAAATAGAGGTAAGGATCAGAGAAGGGGTTGTTGCTAATGTGGTTTTCCCGTCTAAATTGCCAATTTGATGGTGAGAACACATATTCCAAAATCCGGGATGTGAAGTAAAAGATGAGCCCAATCAATCCTCCACCCGCGGCAAATGCACGGAATGAACGGATGCGATAGTGTCGGAAAATTAACCATGCCGGAATTCCCAGAACTACTTCTATACAGTATGCAATCGGCACCGCGTAGACGGCAAAAATAATCGGCGCTAGCAGGAAGGATTGAACTGGGTGTGCCTGTGGAATGAAAGTGCCGCCCGGAAAGGGCATGAGAAACACGAATGGCACTATCCATGGGGCGATTAGGAAGGCCATGACCGTACGCGTGTTTCCATGCGAATCCATGACGCCCAATCATACGCGGTCAACGCACTGATGCCCAAGTCCCGGGAAGTCGGGCTTATCGGGAACTGGCCTATTAGCTTTGAAGATGTATCCCTGGCGATCCGCAAAAAGATTTTCGAAGGGGAAGCGCATTTTCGCCCGGTTCGCTTACAATATCCGGGTCACGCGGTCGGTTCTGAGGGGGCGCGATGTCGGACGTCACGGCGCTGTTTTGGGATGTGGGCGGCGTAATCCTGTCGAACGGCTGGGACCGCGGGGCGCGCGCCTCTGCGGCCAAAAAATTCGGGATCGACTGGGAAGAGTTTCAGGACCGGCACGAACTGGCCAGCCCCGCGTTTGAAACCGGGCGCATCACTCTCGATACCTACCTTCAGCGCACGGTCTTCTATCGCAAGCGAAGTTTCACGCGGGAAGAATTCACGGACTTCATTTTCGCGCAGTCGGAGGAATTCCCGGAATCGCGCGCGGTGCTGCGCGATGTGGCCGCGTGTGGAAAATATCTCCAGGCCACCATCAACAACGAGCCGCTCGAATTGAACGAGCGCCGGATCCACCAGTTCAATTTGCGCCGCGAGTTCAAGGCGTTTTTCAGTTCCTGTTATTTGGGCGTGCGAAAGCCCGAAGAGGGGATCTACAAGCTGGCGCTCGAAGTGACCCAGCGCAATCCCGATGAATGCCTGTTCATTGACGACCGCGAACTGAATCTGGAATGCGCGCGCCAAATGCACATGCGCACGATTCATTTCCAGGACGCGGCGCAATTGCGGCGCGATCTGGCGGCGAGCGGCGTGAGCATCCCCGAAACGTAGAGGCGGAAATGGGAACTTGGATTAGCCGGGCTCGGCGCACGAGCACGAATCGACCTGGCGGCTGGTGGGCGTGGCCTTTTGAAAGATGATATCCTCAGCGACGGCGGCAACGGCAGGTACGAAGAAACGCACCGCCTCTCTGCGAGCCCGAAAGCGCTGGGTTTTCAGTTTGTGGGGTTGGTGATGAGCGGCCGCGAAAAAGTGAGGGCCCGAACATGACAGCAAGCAAATCCGCGGTGATTGAAATCGACGAATCGGCGAGAAAGAGTTCGATTTCGCCGGCCGATCCCTGCACGATCGTAATCTTTGGCGCTTCGGGCGATCTGGCGCGCCGGAAGCTGGTACCCGCGCTGTACGGCCTGGCCGCACAGAATTGCCTGGCGCGCCGGTTTGCCATCATCGGCTTTGCGCGCACGCACATGACCGACGAAGCCTTTCAGCAGTCAGCCGTGGATTCGGTGAAAAAATTCGCCGATGCGAATACGCTTCGGGAGGCGGAATGCAAGGAATTTGCAAACGCCCTGGCCTACGTCTCGGGCGAGTACGATCAGCCGGATGCCTTCGAGAAATTGAAGAACCGGCTCGACGAGCTCGACGAGGCGCACAAACTGAATGGAAACCGCCTCTTTTACCTGGCCACTCCACCGGATATTTATCCCATAATTATTGAACAACTGGCGAAGGCAGGCCTGGCAAAAAATCCGAACGAAAAATCCTGGACTCGGATCATTATCGAAAAACCTTTTGGCCGCGATCTGGCCTCGGCAAGAAAGCTGAATCAAACCGTTCTCAAAGCATTCGACGAACCGCAGGTTTACCGCATCGATCATTACTTGGGGAAGGACACGGTCCAGAACCTCATGGTGTTGCGGTTTGGCAACGGCATTTTTGAGCCGCTGTGGAACCGGAACTACGTGGACCATGTGCAAATCACCGCGGGTGAGACTTTGGGCGTGGAGCAGCGTGCGGCCTTCTACGAAACCGCGGGCGCGACGCGCGACATGATCCAGAGCCACGTCCTGCAACTCACTTCGCTCGTGGCCATGGAGCCCCCGGCCGCCTTCGATGCCACCGCCGTGCGAAACGAAAAAATAAAGGTCCTGCAATCCATCCGTCCGTTCACTCCGGAAAGCATCGCAACGGATATTGTGCGTGGACAATACGGCCCGGGAAGCGAGGAAGGGAATTCCAACATGCTGGCCGGGTACCGTGAGGAGCCCGGCGTGGCGAAGAATTCCACCACGGAAACATTCGTCGCCGCGCACCTTCAGATCGAAAATTGGCGCTGGGCGGGCGTCCCCTTTTATTTGCGCACCGGCAAGCGGCTCCCGTCCCGGGTCACCGAAATCGCCATTCAGTTCCGGCGCGCGCCGCACCTCGTCTTCCGCGGCCAGAATTTATCAACAAACGCTCTGGTGCTCAATGTCCAGCCCGATGAAGGAATTTCAATTTCGTTTAATGCAAAACTTCCGGGCCAGGAAATGAAGTTAAAAACAGTGAAAATGGATTTCAGCTATCAGGCGGAATTCGGCGCGGGCGAGCGATCCGCTTATGCTACGCTGATCAACGACTGCATGCGCGGCGACGCGACGCTTTTTGACCGGGCCGATGGCGTGGAAGCGGCCTGGGCGCTGGTGGATCCCATTCTGAATTATTTTCAATCGAATAAACCCAAATTTCCCAACTACGCGGCGGGTACCTGGGGCCCACACGAAGCCGACGAATTGCTGGAGCGCGATGGCCGACACTGGCGAAATGCATAAGGGCGTCCCTTCGGAGATTCTCCCGGGCGTGCAAGTGTATCCAACCCCCGCCGAGGTTGCGCGCGGCGGGGCCCGGCTGTTCGTCGACTATGCCTGGCAAGCAATTGCCAAGGACGGCAAGTTCATGGTTGCTCTCTCGGGCGGAAACACGCCCCGCCAGATGTTCGAACTGCTAGCCTCCGACGAATTTCGGGGCCAGGTGGAATGGGCCAAGGTGCACTTCTTCTGGAGCGATGAGCGCGCGGTTCCTCCCACGAGTCCCGAGAGCAATTACGCAATGGCGCGCCGCGCATTCCTCATTCGAGTGCCGATTCCCGAGGGAAACGTGCATCGCATGGAGGCCGAAAAGGCCAGCATCGGCCGCGCGGCCCACGAGTATGAAGAAGTTCTGCGGAAATATCTCGATCTGGATGACCGCGGATTTCCGCGATTCCATCTGATCTTTCTGGGCATGGGACCGGACGGCCACACCGCGTCCCTGTTTCCCGGCACGCGCGTGACCCAACAAACGTCGCGCTGGGTCAGCACTCCCATGGTAACGAAGCTGAATATGCGCCGCATGACGCTGACGCTGCCCGTCCTCAATGCCGCGCAGCGTATCCTCTTTCTGGTTGTGGGTTCGGATAAAGCGGAAATCCTGCGCGCCGTATTGGAGGGAAAGGCCGATCCCCCTTATCCCGCGCAGCTCGTGCGGCCGCGGGATCTCGGAATAAAGCTCTTTCTCGTGGATAAAGCCGCTGCGGCGATGCTCACGCCTGCCCGGTCCGGCAAAGCGGCGCCTCAGGAGAAGCCCGCGGGAACTTCCCGCGGCAAACCGGAGAAAAAGACGTGATCCTCGCCGGGGACATCGGAGGCACCAAATGCAATCTGGCGCTGTTTGAAGTTCAGGGCAAGTCCCACCGGAAAATCATCGATCAGCGATATGAAAGCCGGGAATTCCCGACCTTTGATGGAATGATTTCGAAATTCTTGTCCGATACCCGGACCGAAACAGAAGCTGCCGGCGCGCATGCCATTGAGGCTGCGGGTTTCGGCGTAGCCGGCCCCGTAATCGACCATCGAGTCAAAGCGACCAATCTGCCGTGGATCGTGGATTCCGCCGCGCTTGCCACGCAACTCGGGACTCGGCACGTGGTGTTGCTGAACGATCTGGAGGCGACGGCGCACAGTTTGTCGCATTTGGCGCCGTCGGAGATTTTCACTCTCAACCCGGGAACCCCCTCCCCACATTCCACGCAGGCCGTGCTCGCTGCAGGCACCGGTTTGGGAGAAGCCATTCTTTTCTGGGACGGCAAGCAGCATGTGGTGGCCGGCACCGAGGGCGGGCACACTGATTTTGCTCCCCGCACGGAACAGGAAATCGAGCTGCTGCGCTACATGAAAAAGCGAGACGAATTTGTGAGTGTCGAGCTGATTCTTGGGGGGCGCGGCTTTCGGACCATCCATACCTTTCTGGACGCCTCTGTGCAGCATCCTTCCTTTACCGGCCCGGAGGCGGACTCTGCTCCTGAAATCACGCGCCTGGCGCTCGCGGGCCAGTGCCCGGTTTGTGTCCAGACGCTCGATCTCTGGGTGAATATTTATGGCTCCGAGGCGGGCAATCTGGCCTTGAAGGTTCTCGCGCGAGGAGGAATTTGGGTGGCCGGCGGAATTGCGGTGAAGATACGGAAGAAGATGGAGGACGGCGCGTTTTTCCGGGCTTTCTGCGAGAAGGAAAAATTCGCCGCGCTCCTGGCGCAAATTCCGATTCGTATGGTATTGAACGAGGAAGCCCCATTGATCGGTGCGATGTCACAAGCAATCCAGGCAGCAGGAATTCGTTCCTCCTAAAAACTGGTGGGTTCCGGAGATTTGTGGTGCAGGCTTCAGCCTGTGGATTTTGGTTTTTGCAAGGACGAAAACCCATAGGCTGAACCCTGCGCCACAAGATTCATTGATGTGATGCGTCGCCGGATTGGATGTGGCCTGCGGCTTGGATTTCAATGGCGACTCTGTCACTGACGCGCAGGAAGAAATTGCTTGGGTTCTTCAGTCCCCATTGGACATAGGGGATCTCGATGTGAGTCGTAATTTGCAGTTTCCCGCTGGCCGCTTTGATGTCGACCGGAAGAGTTACTTCATGATCCTGCCCGTGCAGGCGAAACAGGCCCGAAATCTCCACTCTAGAAGCGCCCTCAGGGGCCACTTTGCCCATCATGCGCAAGGGCGTGAAAACAATTTCGGGAAACTTTGTGCTTTCGAGGATTTCGCGATGCATCCGCGCGTCGCGGCCGCCGTTTCCGGTTTCACCGCTCGTTGCGTCCACGACAATCGCGCCATCCATTTTTCCGGTGGAAGGATCGAGATGAATTGCGCTGCTCTTGAGAGCGAATTGTCCATGAACGGTGTGGAAGTTGCCGGCGAGCGAAAATTCAATTTTTGTCTGCGCCGCGTCAATTTGAACGTTGGATTCCTGAGCGCGGGACGCGGGCGCGAGAATCAGTGTGGTCAATCCTGCAAGAACCGCAAGAGTGACCGTCACGGAGTGTCGCCGAAGGAGATGGGCTTTGCGAATCATCGGCGCTAAGTCCCCAGGAATTTCCAGCCGAAACCGGCGATATCAGCCACGCCAATCGAGGAAAGAGGCGACGCCTCCGTATGAATCTCGAGCAATCTCGAGAACAAGCCCGGAGTTTTCTCGAATAGGCGAATGGTCCTTCTGCGGATCCAATCATTTTTAGCCATGAGAAGCATGAGGCGCGTCATCAGAATGGGCACGGCTGCGATATGTCTGTGGGCAATCTGATAGTGGGAAAGGTCGTTTTGCTTCATCGCCTGCGCCAGAGAAACTGCTTGTTGAAACGAGAGGCTCAGACCATGTCCTGTCACCGCATCCACTGTTCCCGATGCGTCTCCGACGAGCGCCACATTCCCTCGCGTGATGGCAGGTAAAATTCTAAGACTAGTCGTGTCACCCAACTCCCTGGTAGTCGGGGTCGCTCCCCGGAGTTTTTCCTCAAGAAAAGGGAATTGCGGCAAGACCCCCTCAAGCCGAAGTCCGGGATCGCGCGAGATCACCGCGACGCCGACCTCCTGCCCTGCCATGGGAGTGATAAATATCTGGCAACCTCGCGTCCAATGAACTTCCGCTACGTCCGACCACGGCCGCACTTGAAAGTGGCTGCAAAAACCGAATCGCTTCACTGGGACGACCCGCGGATCGAGCCCCGCCCATTTCCGGACTTGCGAATTCTGACCATCGGCGCCGACGAGCCATCGGTACGATAATTGTTCCTTTGCTGTCGTCACAATCCGACTTCCGATTTGCGTAACACGCGCGCCCCAGCGGAACTCTACCCCCGCCTCAATTGCGTGGCTGAGGAGAATCTGGTGCAGCTTTACGCGGCGCAAAGAAAAACCAGTCGGGCCCGCAAAATCCGCGCGCGCCGAATGTTCCTCGTCCACAAATCGGATACCCCGGAATGGAAATGCGCTCTCCGCTGGCAAGGAAATGCCAAGCGCCCGTAGGGCAGCAACGCCCTGAGGCAAGATGCCTTCTCCGCAAGGCTTGTCAATTGGAGGATTTCGAGCATCCAGAACGGTTGCCTGTATTCCGCGTCTGCGAGCTGCGATTGCCGCAACGATGCCCGCCGGTCCCGCTCCGACAACGATGACCTCAGTATGCCTATTCACAATTAGATCATCAGATGCCCGGATGGCATGCCAAGTTGTTCTGCGGCCCTGCAATAAGTTGTAAACAAGTTGTCTCTTGTGCAGGTTTGGAACTAACCTTCGCAACGCACAGTCATCGATCAGGCCTCATGCTCGAGCGCGGCGCGCGCTGCTTTCAGCTCTTTCCGCTTCTCCGCGTCCATTTTGGGAAACGAGAGATCCAGGCACTTCATGGCGTCGATCGTGGCTTCGGCCACGACCAGGCGGGTGAACCATTTGTGGTCGGCCGGAACCACGTACCAGGGGGCATGTTTCGTGCTCGTGTTTCGGATCATGTCCTCGTACGCCCGCATGTATTTCTCCCAATGTTGCCGTTCCAGGGCGTCACTCATGGAAAATTTCCAGTTTTTCTCCGGTTCTTCCAGCCGCTCGAGGAACCGCCGTTTTTGCTCTTTCTTCGAAAGGTGGAGGAAAAACTTCAGCACCACGAATCCGTTTCCAGTGAGATAGCGTTCGAACGCGTTGATGTCTTCGAAGCGTTTCTGCCAGATATTATCCAACACCAGCTGCGTGGGGATTCTCTCGCGCGCAAGCAATTCCGGATGCACGCGGACGACCAGGACTTCCTCGTAGTACGACCTGTTGAAGATGCCAATCTTGCCGCGTTCCGGGAGCGAACGCGAGGTTCGCCACAAGACATCGTGCTGTAATTCTTCCGCGGAAGGAGCCTTGAATGCATTGACCTGGCAACCCTGGGGGTTTACTCCCGACATTACATGCTTGATCGTGCTGTCTTTTCCCGCGGCGTCCATGGCCTGCAAGATCAGCAGAATTCCCCAGCGATCCTGGGCATAGAGTTTTTCCTGCAGCCCGGCCAGGCGTGCGATCCCGCGCTCAAGAGCATCTTTCGCGTGCTCTTTGGACTTCAGGCCCAGCGTGTCCGCAGGATCGAAGTCCTTCAGACGGAAATGCGATCCATCCATGACCTGGAAAGGCTTCACATATTCCCGTGGTTTCATGATTGCGCCATGTCCTTCCTGGTGGAATGTTTCCGCGAGATTCACTTCTGTTTGGCGGGGAGCCGGACAACGATCCCGTCCAGCTCTTCCGTCATTTTGATCTGGCAACTCAGCCGGCTGTTCGTTTCAGGCCCTTCCGCGGCGATGCTCAGCATGAATTTCTCATTGTCTGTCACGGGCGGAATCCGGTTCAAAAACGAAACGTCCACATAGACGTGGCAGGTGGCGCACATGCAATTCCCCCCACACTCGCCCAGAATCCCCTCGACCCTGTGATTCAAGGCCGCCTGCATGACCGACATCCCGGAAGGCACGTCAATCTTCCGGGAAATTCCGCTCGACGAAATATAGGTGACGATGGGCATCAAGAATCCTCTTGCCTGGTCTGCACTGAACAGATGCGCGCCTTAGTGTAAATGCCGCCGGCGAATCCTGTCGAGCTTTCCTGTTCTTCCATCTCAGTTTGCACATTCGTTGGGCGAGTACACAGAAACCAATAAAGTGAAAGGACAGGTTGCCGATAGTACCTAACGACGTGCTTCTACCCCCTCCCGCTACTGTCCTTCAGGACAGCAGATTTCGCAGTCCGAACGGAATATTGTCTGCCTCCATAAGCATGGCTTTGGGGGGAAAGAACACAGCCGTTGCTTCAGATGAATTTCATTTCTCTCAAAGGAGCGCCGCCTGTCCTGACATGTGCAGAGGACGGGTCAAATAATTGTCACGAAACATGACTTACGGA
>Ga0182024_10027077_pt1 | contig 10049 bp, 6 predicted proteins | sample P32metaG_FD_120480 | JGI IMG/M metagenome (GOLD analysis project Ga0182024, IMG submission 120480) | Permafrost microbial communities from Stordalen Mire, Sweden - P3-2 metaG (Illumina Assembly) | ecosystem: Environmental > Terrestrial > Soil > Wetlands > Permafrost | place: Sweden: Stordalen...
AAGCAAAATTGGAGGCTGAAATTGAGCTTGGGCGGGAGCGAAATACGGGGATTCTTCCGCTTCGGCTTCGCTCAGAATGACAAGCGGGAAGAATAATGCCGCGTATTTCAGAGACAGCACACCAGGTTCGAGGTGCGAGGAGTGAGGTTCGAGGAGTGATGGCGGAACGGTGTCCAAGGTTGTGGCTGGCGAGGGGAAACGCAGGTCCTTCGACTGCGCGCTGCGCGCTCCGCTCAGGATGACACTTCGTTTATGTAGCTAACAGAGACAGTACACTAGTCCCGGCCTTATCTAGTCCCGGCCTATCTAGTCCCGGCCTTGTCTAGTTCCGGCCTATCTCAGGAGCGTGCTATGACTGATGCGAAGGCGACGGAGGCAGCATCGGTGCGGGGGGCGCGGCCGGCTGAGCTGGGTCTGGTGGATGGGCTGGATATTCATGCGCGCTACCAGTTCGACCGGACGGGCGGCGACTTCTTCGATGCGGTGCGGGTGGGGACGCGGGTGGCGTTTCTGCTGAGCGATATTGCGGGGCGGAGGGAGACTGCCGATCCGATTGCCGCCGCGACGCAGGACGCGTTTCGGGCAAGAGCGAGAGAGCTGTTCGCAGCCGGCGATGCGAATCTGACGGAAGGCACCGAGATGCTGGTGCAGGCGATCAACATGGCGATCATCAAGGCAGCCCAGGGGGGAGTCTGCTTCGCGCCGACGATGCTGGGTTGTTACGATGCGCAGATTGGCGTGCTGGCGTATATCAATGCCGGCGGGCAGACGGCGATGCTGCGCGATTCGGAGGGGGCACGGCCTCTGCCCAGTGCTTCGCTGCCGCTGGGGCTGACCACGCACATGCCGTATGAGGCTTCGATGCAGGCGTTCGAGCCGGGGGCGAAGCTGCTGGTGGTGACGAAGGGAGTTACGCTGAGCATGCGAGGCAAGACTCCGTTTGGCCCGGAGCGGGTGTGCGAGGTGCTTGCGGGTTCGAAGGACGAGTCGGCCAGCAAGGTGTGCCAGGCGGTGCTGAAGGCAGCGTATGGGTTCCAGAAGCCGGGCTGGCTGAGTCTGTGGCGCAAGCCGACGCCGGAGGATATGACGGCGCTGGCGATGGTGCGGAGTTCGAAGCAGTGACAAACGTCAGTCGGCGGCGACCTTGGCCATGGTTGGAGAGGACGTGCCGCGGTTGACGCGGAGGTTGTCGATGGCGTAGTTGAGGAAGCGGGGCTCGATGACGACGTCCTGCTCCATGAACTTACACGATGCGACGATCTGGTCGAGGATGAACTTGGGATGGAAGCAGGCGAGGTCGAGCTGCTTCAGCTCGCGGATCTTGTGGACGATGGAGTTGAACATCTCGTCGGAGAGATCGATGCCGTGGGAGAGGCATTCCTTGGTGAAGATGCGCTTGTAGAGTTCGACCGACGGCGAGCCGATTTCGATTTTGTAGGGCAGGCGGCGGAGGAAGGCAGGGTCCATCAGGTCTTCGGGTTCGAGGTTGGTGGCGAAGATGACGAGCTCGTCGAAGGGGATGCTGAAGCTCTTGCCGGTGTGGAGCTTGAGGTAGTCGACGCGGCTTTCGAGGGGGACGATCCAGCGGTTGAGCAGGACGGTGGGCGTGACCAGTTGGCGGCCGAAGTCGTCGATGACGAAGCATCCGCCGAGTGCCTTCATGTGCAGCGGCGCCTCGTAGAACTTGGAGGTGGTGTCGTAGCGCAGGTCGAGCATCTCCAGCGTGAGTTCGCCTCCGGCGATGACGAAGGGGCGCTTGCAGGGCACCCAGCGCTGATCGACTGCCTGGTCGCGTAGGAAGGAGACGGCGGCGTCGGCGGGGACGGATGCGGTGGTGATGGGAATGTGAATGCTGGGATCGTAGAAGCGGATGATTTGGCCTTCGACGAGCACTGCGTAAGGCATGTAGATCATGTCGGTGAAGACCTTGGCGAGGCGGAGCGCGAAGGTGGTCTTGCCGTTGCCGGGCGGCCCGTAGAGGAGGATGGCGCGGCCGGAGTTGAGCGCGGGACCGGACTGCTCGATGAGCGAGTCTTCCATGGCGAGATCAATGACGCTCTGGCGGACGCGCTGGAAGGTGATGAGCTCGTTGGTGATCTTCTGCAGGTTGACGCGATCGTTGAATTGCTCGAGCGTGACGGGCGCGGGGCCGGTGTACTGGGAGCGCTGCAGCGCGTCGGTGGCCCAGCGGCGGCCCTCGTCGGTTAAGGCGTAGGTCATGGCGGTGGGATTGTCGGGGCGTGCTCCGCGGGCGTAGAGGAGCTTCTGGTCGGTGGCGATGCGGATGAGCTTGGTGATGATATTCGAGGGGAGCTTGATGGCGTCGGCGAAGTCGCGGGCGGTCTCGAGGCGCCAGGTGTAGATGAGCTTCATCAGGAGGTTGATGAGTTCGTTCTCGTCGATTCCGGTGGCTTCGATGCTTTCGGGCTCGACCGGCGTTTTATAGATGAAGGCGTCGAGCGCGGCCTGGGTCATGCAGCCGGTGGCGATGAGGTGCTCGCCAAAGCGCCCGCCACGGTCGGCCTGGCGCTTGAGCGCGTCATTCATCTGATCCACGGTGATCAGCTTTGCGCGGACGAGCAGATGCCCAAGTTCAGTTCGAACTGCGATGACGTCCTCCTGAAAAGACTCCAGCGTGAAGGAGTGGTGTGCTGATTGTCCCACGGGGAAGTAAAGCCTGATGCACCACTAATTTGCGATGGAGGTGACCCGGAGGTGTGATGCAGAGGAGAGGATGGCGTGGTAATCAGCCCGATGAAGCGCGACCTGGGGCGGCAGTTTGCGGACGGAGATGAAAATTCGTCGATTTCGCCAAGATAGGTCTTGACATACGCAGGCCGCGCGACCAATACTCTACGTCTCTCCCGATGAGAGACCGCACTGATTTACCGGCCTTGCAACACTTGTAGAGCTTTCGTGATGCAGTATTTGCTTGGTGTAACGTTCCCGGAGAGCAGTGGCCTCCCTCCCAGCTTCCCGGTGTAATTCAGGCTTTGCCCGCGGCACGAGGCATGCAGCTCTCGGCGGCGACGGGCTTAACGCAGGCATGTTGTACCGGGTCAGCGCTTCTTCCAAATTTCCGATCGGATGTTGAGCCGCCTGCTGTCATTGAGGCAGCGACAACGTCTCCGTCGTCTTCGCCATTGCGGCGCCCCACGGGCGCATGTGAAGACGCAGCCTTGCAACGCCCGGGGTCACGCCCGGCGATCACGCACGGAGGTTGAGGTTATGGCTTCATTCACGTATCCCGGCGTTTACATTGAGGAGCTTTCGAGCGGGCAACACACCATTACCGGAGTGGCGACCTCGATCGCGGCGTTCGCGGGCTGGGCTCCGCAGGGCCCGGTGACCGCGGCCACGCTGGTGCAGAGCTGGTCGGAGTATCAGACGCTGTTCGGCGGGCTGGACTCGCGGAGCTGGCTGGGCTATGCGGTGAACCAGTTCTTTGCCAATGGGGGCGATCAGTGCTACATCATCCGGCTGGTGTGGGACGGCACGCTGAGCGGGGCGAACAGTCCGGTGGCGTGCGCGACGGCGCTGGCGAGCGGGGTGGGATACGGCAGCGCCACGATCAGCGCGGCCATCAGCGGCACTTACGGGACGGTGACGGGAACCCTGGCGCTGGGCGTGGGCACGCCGGTGCTGCAGAACGTGACCGTGCTGCCGCAGGGCATGACTGCGGCGGCGCAGCTTCCGCCACTGCCGTTTGGCGGGTCGCTGGCCCTGGCTGCGACGGGGAGTTTTTCCGATGGGAGCACGTCGGCGCCGGCGAGCGTGAACTGGGCGACGAGCGATCCGAGCGTACTGACGGTCTCGCCCGCGGGGGTGGTGACGGCGGGTTCGACCGCGGGCACGGCGACGGTGATGGCGAATGCCGGCATCCTGGTGGGGAGCATGGCAATCACAGTGACGGCGGCGAGCATTTCGTCGATCAACGTGACGCCGGTGAGCGTGGCCGCGGTGGTGGGGCAGAGCGTGCAGATGGCGGCGACGGCGAAGTACTCGGACGGCAGCGCGCCGGACGTTACGGGGATTGCGACGTTTTCCTGCGCGGACGGTTCGGTGACGTTCACTTCGACTGCGACGACGCCGCTGGCTCCGGGGCAGTTCATGGCGCTGACGGCGGACGACGTTCCGGTGGCGATTACGGCGTGGTCGATCACTTCGAATGTGGCGACCTTCACGGCGGCCAACACGCTGGCGGCGGGAGACGTGGTTTCGCTTTCCGGGTTTCCGACGAGCACGTTCTTCAATGGCGCGGTGGTGACCGTGGCTTCGTCGAGCGGAACCGGTTTTACGGCGAACTTTACCCATGCCAACGGCTCGGCTACCGAGGCGGGAGTGGGAAATCCGGGAACGACGATCTCGGCGGCGCTGCCGTCGATCTGGACTCTGCCCACGGCTCCGCAGCCGGTGCCGGCGTTTCTGGGGGTGACGGCGGCGACGGTGAGCACGCTGGCGATTTCACCCGCGAGTGCGACGGTGCCGCTGCCGGCAAACCTGGAGGCCGGCGAGACGGAGCCGCTGGGCTTTACGGTGGCGGCGACGCTGTCCAATGGCACGCCGGGGCCGAGCCCGCTGGCGACGTGGTCCTCGAGCAATCCAGCAGTGGCCACGGTGGTGGATACGGCGATTGCGATCACGGGCTGGTCGATCAGTTCGAATGTGGCGACGTTCACGGCGGCCAACACCCTGGCGGCGGGAGAGGCGGTGACGCTTTCGGGGTTTCTTACGAGCACCTTCTTCAATGGCGAGGAGGTGACGGTGCTGGCGACGGGGCTCTCCGCAACTGAATTTGAAGCGGACTTTGTGCACGCCGACGCCTCGGCGAGCGAGACGGGAGTCGCGACTCCGAATCTGGGCGCGGTGACGGTGACGGGGGTGGGCACGACGACGATAACGGCGAGCTACGCGCCGAGCGGGTCGAGCTCGCAGATCAGCGAGTCGACCACGTTCACGGTAAGCCCGGGACACCTGACCGGCCTGAACGTGTCGCCGCAGACGCTGACGCTGGCGGGGGGATTGACCCAGCAACTGACCGTGACAGGCACGTTCGACAACGGCACGTTCGTGAACATGACGGGTTATGCGACGTGGTCGTCGTCGAACACGGCGTATGCGACGGTTTCGCCGACGGGACTGGTGACGGCGGCCAAGGGCATCACGGCGAACCAGCCGGTGACGATCGAGGCGGCGTGGATGGGGATTGACGCGACGGCCGCGCTGACGGTGACGCCGCCGATCCCGGAATCGCTCGCGATCACGACGGTGCCGGCGGGGACGACGTCGATCGCCGCGGGGCAGAACCTGTCGCTGGTGGCGACGGCGACGCTGTCGGATGGGACGACCGCGGTGGTGACGGGCACGGCGGCGTGGACGAGTTCGGCGCCGTCGCTGGCGTCGATTGCGGGGCCGGGGGTGGTTGCGGCGGCGGCGACGGCGGGCGGTTCGCTGACGCTGTTTGCGAGCAGCCCGGGGATCTGGGGCAATACGCTGCGGGTCAGTATCACGCCGTTGCCGGCGAACCCGAGCCGCTTCAGCCTGCTGGTGCAGCAGGTGGGTTCGAGCGGGCAACTGACGACGCTGGAGAGCTACGTGAACCTGTCGGTGCTGCCGACCGATTCGAGCTACGTGGTGACGGTGATCAACAACGACTCGAACTACATTACGTTTACGAATCCGCTGACCAGCGCGAACGTGGCGCCGACGGCCGCGCCGGCAGCCACCAGCGCGCCGGTGGCGTTTACGGGCGGGCTGGACGGCACGGTGCTGGTGCCGGCGACGGACCTGAACTTCGAACTGGCGCTGATGTCGGCGTCGAACCCGGATGCGGGGATCAATCTGCTGGACCGGGTGGAAATCTTCAACCTGCTGTGCGTGCCGGGCGAGACGGACGCGCCGACCCTCTCGCAACTGCAGGCGTACTGCGCGAAGTACCGGGCCTTCATGATTGTGGATTCGCCGCAGTACGCGACGATTTCGGGCCTGATCCAGTCGGGGCCGGTGGGCAGCACGAACGGCAGCATCACGGGCGACAACGCTCCCAACTCGGCGTTTTACTTTCCCTGGATTCAGGCGCCCGATCCGCTGGCGGGCAACCGTCCGACGCTGTTTCCGCCGTGCGGTTTCGTGGCGGGCATCTATGCGGCGACGGATGCGAGCCGCGGAGTGTGGAAAGCGCCGGCGGGGATCGACGCGAGCTTTACCGGGAACTCCGGGCTGCAGTATGTGCTGACCGACCTGGAGAACGGGAGCCTGAATACGCAGGCGGTGAACTGCCATCGCCAGTTCAAGGTGTACGGCGACGTGGTGTGGGGAGCGCGGACGCTGGCGGGCAACGACCAGGCGGGCTCGCAGTGGAAGTATGTTCCGATCCGGCGGCTGGCGCTGTTCCTGGAGTCGAGCCTGTACGACGGCACGCAGTGGGTTGTCTTTGAGCCCAACGACGAGACGCTGTGGGGCCAGGTACGGCTGAACGTGGGGACGTTTATGCAGGGACTTTTCCTGCAAGGGGCGTTCGCTGGGACCACGCCGGCGCAGGCGTACTTCGTCAAGTGCGACTCGGAGAACAATCCGCCGTCCAGCATCGCGCTGGGGGTGGTGAACATTCTGGTCGGATTTGCTCCCTTGTATCCGGCGGAGTTTGTCGTGATTCAGATTCAGCAGATCGCCGCGCAGGCCTCGTAGGCGCAGGTGACCCCAACCAAGGAGAACGCACATGGCAATGTTTCCGGCAAATCCCACGCGTCTTGATCCTTACAAGAACTTCAAATTCCGGCTGAAGTGGGACGGGCAGTATGTGGCCGCAGTGAGCAAGATGAGCACGCTGAAGCGGACCACGGAGGTGGTGGAGCATCGCAGCGGCGGCGATCCCTCGACGACGCACAAGTCGCCGGGGAAGAACAAGTATGACGCGATCACGTTTGAGCGCGGGCTGACCCAGGACCTGAACTTCCACAACTGGGCGGGGCTGGTGTGGAACTTCGGCTCGGGGCTGGGCACCGAGGTGTCGCTGGCGAACTTCAGGAAGGACATCTACCTGGAGTTCTACAACGAGGCCGGGCAACTGGTGATCGCGTACAAGATCTATCGCTGCTGGGTGTCGGAGTACCAGGCGATGCCGGACCTGGATGCCAACGCGAATGCGGTTGCGATCGAACACATCAAGCTGGAGAACGAAGGCTGGGAGCGGGACACGAGCGTGATCGAGCCGACGGAGCCGACCCTGAGCATCGTGGCGACCTAGCATGCGGACTCTGACCCAAGTCGACTATCTCGCCTTGTGGGAGAGCGGCCGGACACTTCACCCGATCGACCAGGGCCTGCTGGCGGTCGAAACGGCGTTCCCCGAGAGCCGCGGCGAGAGCGTTGCGGACTGGCCGCTGGGCCGGCGCAACCGCGCGCTGGCGGAGTTGCAGTGCGAGTGCTTCGGGCCTGCCCTGAGCGGCTGGACGGCGTGCCGGCAGTGCGGAGAGAAGCTGGAGTTCAAGGTGGATGGAAGGGCGCTCGCCCAGACCGGCGCGGGCGAGGAGGCTGAGGCGGTGCAGGTGGCGGGCTGCGTCTTCCGGCCGCCCACCAGCCGCGACCTGGCGCGGATTGCCGTGCTGCCGGAGGCAGGGGACGCGGCGCGAGAATTGCTGGATATTTGCCTGGTGTCGCGCGAGGATACGCAGCGACCGCCGCAATGGAGCGAACAGGAGGTAGACGCAGTGGGCGAGCGGCTGGCGCTGGCTGATCCGCTGGCGGAGATTTTGCTCTATTTCAAGTGCCCGGTGTGCGGCGAGTCGTTTGAGGAGAGCCTGGACCTGGCGGCCTTCCTGTGGTCGGAGTTCGAAGGCCGGGCCAAGCGACTGCTGTGGGATGTGCATAGGCTGGCCTCGGCGTATGGCTGGAGCGAAGCGGAGGTGCTGGGGCTGAGCCCGGCGCGGCGCAACTTCTACCTGGAGATGGTGCAGCCATGAGGGGCTATCTGCAGCGCATTGCCGCCTGCGCAGTCCGGCCGCAACCGCGGATGCATCCGTTTGTGGAATCGATTTTCCCGGCGGCGCGGGTGGAGAGCGCTCCGGCACCGCTGGTGCGATCCGAAATGCAGGCGGCGGCGGCGAACGTGCGTGCGAGTGAACCTGGAGACGGCGGCGAGGGTGAGGTGGAAGCGGCGAGCAAGCCGGTGGCGCCACCAGCGGGAGCGGGTGCGGCGAAGGGTTTCGGGACGAGGCCGAATGTTCCGCAGGTTGCAAGTGCGGAGGGTCGTGCGGCGGGGCCGGTGGCAGCCGGGCGAGAGAGCTTCCGGCCGCTGCTGCCGGAGGTTGTGCAGGAGATGGGCGCAGCGGGAGATGAATTGCGAAAGAGAACAGAGGGTGGAGGAGAGAGCGCACGGAGCGCGGATGCGCGGAGTGGAGATGCGCGGAGCGGGGATGCAAGCTCGGCGGGGGCGTGGAAGTTTGAGCCGTTGGTGGCGGAAGCTGGCGGCGAGGTTGCGGGTCAGGGCGTCAGTGAGTCAGCGCGGAGTGGGGATACGGCAGGCTTCCTGCATCCCGCCCGTGACGGTGCGCCGGTGGATGGGGCACGCGGAGTAAGTCGGCTGAGGAGTGCGGCGCAGATCGCGGCGGGGCGGCGGACGGCGCAGCCGCAGGCAGAGCAGCGGGGCGACGAGATCCAGATTCACATTGGGCGCGTGGAGGTGATTGCCATGCCTGCGGTGGCGCCGCGCGCGGCACCGGCGCCGGCGCGCAAGTCGCAGACGCTGGATGAATACCTGCGCCAGGGCAGGGGGAGGGCCAGATGAGCGATGCGCTGGCCATCTCCGGGGTCTCGGCTGTACTGCAGTTCTACCTGGGCAACATGTACAGCAATCTTTCCGCGATGTTCGGCGGGACCATTGCGCTGAGCGCGCAGGCGCCCGACCTGGTGCAGAGCCGATTCAGCAGCCCCACGGCGACGGAGAACCAGGTGAACCTGTTTCTGCACCAGGTGACGTACAACGCGGCGTGGCGCAATGTGGCGCTGCCCTCGCTGGATGCGAACGGGAAGACGCTGCTGAAGAGCCCGCCGCTGGCGCTCGATCTGCACTATCTGCTGACGGTGTATGGCACGGCGGACTGGCAGGCGGAGGGGTTGCTGGGCTATGCGCTGATGATGTTTCACCAGAACCCGATTATCAGCCGCAGCGACATCACGTACGCGCTGAACAATCTTTCCGCGGCCAACAACCTGAGCGCGGCGCTGGCGACGTGCGGACTGGCCGACCAGGTGGAGATGATCAAGATTACTCCGGCGACACTGGGCCGGGAGGAGATGGCGTGGCTGTGGACGGCGCTGAAGGCCGACTACCGTCCCACGTTTCCGTTCCAGGTCTCGGTGGTGCTGCTGCAGCCGCAGCAGAACCCTTCGCTGGCGCTGCCGGTGCTGCGCCGCCACGTCAACGCGCAGCCGATACAGCCGGCGGCGATGCTTGCGGTGCAGCCGCCCAACGGGCAACCGGCGGCGGGGTTCAGCGACGTGGTGACGGTGACCGGGGAGTTCCTGGCCAATGTTACGCAGGTTGCGCTGAGCTACGCGCGCGCGGGCGTGCGGTTCACGGTCCCGGTGAGCAACAACAACGGCACCTCGTTCACGTTCGTGGCGGGCGCGCAGACGACCTATCCGAACGGCGTACCGCCGGGCATCTACTCGCTGGTTGCGCAGATCCTGGATGCGAGTTCGACGGCTTCGAACATCATCCTGCAGCAGTCGACCAACGCGCTGCCGCTCGCGCTGGCGCCGGCGCTGCCGACCACGCAGGCGGCGACGGTTGCGCCCGATCCCGACAACTCGGCCACGGTGCTGGTGACGATCCATGGGATCACGCCGAATATCTGGGAGGGGCAAACGGTTGCGCTCTCGCTGAGCAGCCTGACCGTGCCGCCGCCGCCGGGCACGCTGTCGAGCGTGACTTCGACAACCACCGCCCCGCCACCGCCGAGCAATGCGCGGGGGACGGCGGCGATGATCACGGCGTATGCGGTGAGCGACATGGTGGTGACGCTGACGGCGGCGAATGCGTTTAGCGC
>Ga0182024_10027078_pt1 | contig 10049 bp, 7 predicted proteins | sample P32metaG_FD_120480 | JGI IMG/M metagenome (GOLD analysis project Ga0182024, IMG submission 120480) | Permafrost microbial communities from Stordalen Mire, Sweden - P3-2 metaG (Illumina Assembly) | ecosystem: Environmental > Terrestrial > Soil > Wetlands > Permafrost | place: Sweden: Stordalen...
CTTCCATAACGTATTGTCGAGATCCCAGACCACGCATTTTATTTTACGAATGCCCGTGGAGGCGGGTTTCGTCTTGAACTTCACCAGATCGGCGGTCAGAAAAATCAATCGCGCGTTGTTGTCCGCCTCGGGCACCATCGTTATCTTGAATGGTATCCCGCGGTCCAGAATGTGGCGAAACTTGTCCGCGGAAAATTCCTGGCGCGAATACCCGGAGGGCAGCGAAACGGTATTAATTGACGGCGGAACCAACGGTTGCTTGCCGTTCCTTGCCGGACCGTCGATGGCGGCGAAGATTACCTGCAGAGGGATTTTGCCTTCAGTCGGATTGTAGACCTCCAGCAGGAACGCATCGGGCTGCTGACCGCGGGCTCCTCGTTCGTGCAATCGACGCGCGAGCTTTTCGACCGTCGTGTAAGTGAGCTCTCCCCACTTGCCGCTCCCGGTGGCGCCCTTAACCATCCGTCCGACTACGTTTGAGATCGGTGAACCAGCCTCAATCATGCGTTCCCATCGCAAGACGGTCGCTACCGCGTGGATGCTGGTGTCGCCGAACGCTTCGATCTTCGCCCACTTCTTGAACGATACTTCTACGCTGTAGCCGCGAAGCGATCGGAAGGCGTAATTCTTGTAAGCGCCGAATGCAAACCGGCGGCATCGCATGTCCGAGCGCGGCTGGTACAGGTCACAACTGGCGTAGCAGGCGGGCGCGGCACACTCCACGCAATGCTCTCCCCAATGAAGGAACGATATCCCCGCGACATCGGATGCAGGCTCATAGCTCCACGCCGGAGTCTCGCTTTTTTGCGAATGCAGAGCTGGTTGGTATTTGTCGAACTCAAACATTGCTGTTACGTACCAATTTTAGCATGCTAATAAGCTGCGATTCTCAAAAGCCCTTCTTGACGCTCAGGTAAGGGAGAAGGACGCATTCCATGAGCCCAGGAATCGGATCTTCGCGGCTGAAGACTGCTTCGGTGTGAAAATCCCGCAAAGATTCAAAATATTCCTTGAAGTGTAGGCGTCCACGGCTGACGTCCGCAATCCCTGTAGGAAAATCCGTGAGAAGGCGTATCCACGAGATACCGGATTTTCCGCGGCATGGGTTGACGTCTTTTCCGATCTGATCCAAGTACAAAAGGTAAGGAAAATCGACGCCAGCTAGCACCCCGAGTGTGTGATACCCCCAAGTGCGGGCATTCACATCCAGCAGCTTGAACTGCCCGTTGCGAGGATCGCGCTTATATTCCATTTCGACCAGCCCGTAGTAGTTAATCTTACGAAGAAATTTCTCGGACAGAGTCTCAAGCTCAGGCATGTCGACGGTTTCAACGAACGTGCTCGCACGGCCGAATTCGTAAGGATGCTGGCGCCGCCGTCTGGTAACCATGCTCCCCACGGCTTCACCATCCTTGAAATACGCGCAGTAACCAAACTGGTGGCAACCGTCTCCTGGAATCAGTTCCTGAATGAGAATTTCGTCCGGACCAGCCAGCGCACAGGCACGCGAGAACAGTTCTTGCAATTCTGCTTTATTGTTTGCCCGCCAGGCCTTCACTTTCGTCGCATAAAAAAAATGCTCTTTAATGGCCGGTTTCAATACAACTGGGAAGGGAGTCGTTATCTGATCCAGGTCTTCAATAGAAACGGGAAACCAGGTTTCAGGGATCGGTATCGCCAACTCTTTGGCTAGCCGATAAGTGTTGCGCTTATCCCATGCCCACTGAACGGTGTCCCAGCCCGGCGTCGGAACACGAAAGAATTTCGAGAGCGCGCATCGATGGCGGGAGATTGCGCATACAAGCTCATCGCGGGTAGGAAAAAGAACGTATCCCTTCAGGTTCAGGCGATCTCCCAATTGCAAGAGTGTTTGAACCACGGTGTCCGGGTCCCGAAGATCGCGCACCCGCACACCGACGGTCGCATAACGCGAAAAGCGTGAAATAGAACGCTCGTCGTCGACAACGCAGACGGGTATACCACGTCGTCCCAAACTACGGACGATGCCGAGCCCTTGGTAATCGCCGCCAAGGACGACGGCCCCCGGAACGGCTTCCGGCCGCTGGTTGGCTTCATTCGGATGGGCTATCTTCGTATGGCCGTTGCTGTTCATCTGTTTAGCTATTGTTTAACTAGGCGCTTCGAAAGTTCTCACTGAAATGCCGTGTCAGCTGCGTGGCCGCATATTTCGTTCCGGAAACGAAGTACATCAGCGGTCCGTAGCTCCAGGCAGCGGGAGCGCCAAGAAAATGTAATCCGGGAACGGAACTCTCGAATCCTGGCCCAAGCCGCGGAAAGCCATTTGTTCGCTGCATTTTCTGAACGATATCTTCCGACAAGAAACTGTACCGCGAAGCGTCAACACGGTAACCCGTTCCAAGCAGGACATGGTCGACGATGCGCTCGCTGCCGTCGTCCAGGGATAATCGAACGCGGTCACCAACAGGACGAGCGGATACAACTTTTTTACCGGTCGTCAGCGGCACGCGCTTGAGGCGGTCAAGCAGCCAGAAAGCCCCGGCAGGCCTTATCGACCGCTTGCGGAAACGATCCTGAACACCGCGTGGGAACTGTTGAAGGAGTCCTGGGACGGAAACAATTTGGCTGATAATTGCGGGTCCCACGTCGGTCCAGGAGTAAAAGAGCTTCGAAATCGGACCCATGCTCTGGATACGTTTCTTCCATCCGAGCCACTTCAGTTCGGGCGAGCGGACGATCACTTCCACATTTGCGCCACCCTCGTGCAATAACGCCGCGGATTCCAGCGCGCTTTGCCCCCCGCCCACAACGACTACCTTTTTGCCGGCGAAACGGCCGAGGTCCCGATGCTCGGAAGAATGCGAAACCAGCTCGGAAGGAAGACCGTCAAACTCGGGCGGACGCCACGCAAACGCGAATATGCCGGCAGCGATCACTACACGGCGCGACGTAAACATCTCGCCGTCTTCCAGTGATACGCGAAATCCATTCGGATGAAGTTCGATGTTGTTGATTTTTCTGCCGTCAAGGTTGGGAACCGCGTGCTGTTGAAACCATAGCCCGTAGCTCACGAACCGTTCGAGCGAAACCGGAGAAGAGAGATGGTTTCCGCTCGCGGCCTGATAGGCGTTAAGACCGAACGCTTCTTGTGGATCCCACAGGTAAGACGCCTCCCGGGAAGAACGAAGCAACATCCCCGCCGGCATTTGGCTCTTCCAAAACCACATCGGATCGCCGAAAGCTCGAATCTTGAGGCCCTTGATTCCTTGTAAATGAGCCGCAGCAGCTAAACCGTACGGGCCGGCACCCAATATTGTTACGTCACAATGCAACGGTATCGTCCTGGCAGATAGTGTTTCGCTTTGCGAAGAATCCAAATATTCTAGAGCGTCTTGGTCTGTAAATGTTGAGCAGCTAAGGTTCTTGCAGAAGACTTCCGTTCAGTTTTTTGAAGGTACGCGCAGAACAATGCAAGCGGCACCAGCGCGGCGGCGAAGAATACCATTCCGCCGTACTCGTGCAGGCGGCCGTGCAGGAATCCGCTATCTACATAGATGGAAAGCGCCGAGAGTGTCGCAATCCGCAGTCCATTTTTTGCGACGGACATCGGCACTACCAGGAGGCAGAGCAATAATTGTTTCCAAGTCGTTTTGAGAAACAGGTGGCTTGCCAGAACCGCCATAATCAGCAACGCCAAAGTGGATCGAATGCCGCTGCACTCCTCGGCAACCCGAATTGCTACCCCGGGCAAAGAGAAGATCAGGTCGCTCTGAAGATACGGAATACCGAGCAGATTGAAGATCGCCGCCGCCGCCTTCGCACTGCCTTCCTGCAGCTGAAAAATCGTCCACGACAGAAAGGGTTCCGGGATGGGAATCGTGAACAAAAGAAACAACAAAGGGAAGCGCGCCGCCCGGAATGCCTTGGGTCCAAAAAACAACAAAAACGCGCCTATCCACAACAGTACGAATCCGGAAAGTACTAGAGACAACTCATTGGCGGAACCCAGTTGCCAAACATTAAATCGGGCTAGTCCAATGAGGATCACTCCCGGGATAATCAGTGCGCTGCCGGCTCCCCAGCTATGAGTAATATCGGAAAAGATGGATCGCCGCTCGGTGTAGATCAAGAAGATGCTGACTACCGGAATCAAAGGGATGTGCGTATAGGTATCGTTCTGCAAGGCGAGAGCGAAAACAAGCCGCATCGGCTCCCACACGAAAATCAGCGGAAGTGCGCACAGGAGCAAACATCCAAAAACGAGGGTATACCCGATTCGGCCGCTGCCGCCGGAAACGATGCTGACTTTAGCGCTTGTACCTGTCGATCCAATTGACATTACGATTCTACGCTCTCGGTTATGCCCGCTCTGGACACTTCATACTTCAAACGGTTGCCATCCAGGACAGCATAAGCGACCCGCGCCCGCTCTCTGCCAGGACCTTCAACCTCCCAGTCGTTGGTCCCCTTCACTAGTTTCATCTGGCTGCGGGCCCTCCACCAACGATCTACCTCTCCAGGTAACGCGGCCCATATCTTCTCTCGATCGATCATTTGTCTCAAATATTCGAGCAGCTTTTCATACGTCTTGCGCTCCCGCGAAGCAATCAGATAATCAGGGTGTGCGATGAAACTCATGAGCCCGTTTTTCGCGCGGATGAGATCAATCTGTTCCTTCCAGACATCAAGCGAGTAGTCGTTCAGAATGTGGAAGAGTGAATAATCCTGGCAGGTGGTCAAAGGCATTTCCAGAATGTTCCCTACGAAGTACGGCATAACGGTGCAGCATCCACCGCGCTGCGGTTCCAGATGAGCCACATTCGGTACCGACATGTCATAGGAAAACTCAAACGCATCGTACCAGTCAAGGTTTCGATACATCGCCCCTGACCGGAACCCACGCGCGCTATATTTATGAACGTACTCATTGATCTTTTGTGCGCGGCGGAGAAACTCTTCGTGATCCCGGTATAGGTTCCCATCGTGATTGAGATCGTGCACGTTGAACTCAAAGCCACGTCCCCGGATGCAAGAAACGTACTCATCAGGAACCTCATAACGCTTTTCCGGGATAACCTGTATCGAGGCTCTGAAACCGTGGGACTCGTCGATGTCCATCAGCGCAGAGGTAAAGTTTCGGCCTGCTAGAGTCTCCACATCGTGCGTAATGATCAATCCATTCGGCGCGTCATCTGGCCAGAACCAGATGAATGGAACCTTCTGTAAGCCTTTCGCTTCCATCCAAAGCCGCAAGTATTCTTCATGCAGCGCATCAACCGAGAAGTCGACAGGCCAATTGGGGAACGGCAAAGCCTGCCAGTTGTAAAAATAGGACCTCTGCAGATACCTCCGCATAGCAGCCGGCAAAAGGTCGCGAACGACGTAATAGGCGTTGCGAGTCACGGGGTGATTGACGATCTTCTTACGTTCGGGATTCCATTGCTTCACATAATGCTCGCGCCGAAGATTCTCAATCACTTGGGAAATGTTAAACGGCAGCCGAATATCCGATCCATGACGCCGGACCCCCTGCGCGGCATCGAATGAATCAGCCCGTTCCGCTTGGGCTGCGACTCCAAATTCGCTACTGCCATAACAGACGATCTTCGAACCAAATTTGAAAAATCCCACTTCACCCACAGGAGGTTCCGAGGCGCCCGGAGTCTCCCAATCATGCGGTAAGCGGTAATAATCTGTCAGCACGTGGTCCATAGTTAGATTGGCTTATCCAATGTGGCGGTATATTAGGTTCCCGGTTGCCGTTAGCAGTCGATCGGGCATTTTCGCGAGAATCTGCTTCGCCATTCTGACCTTCCATCCTCCGCCGTTGAGCGATGGGGGAAATCTCCAATAATGAAGCGGCTGCCGTGCGTGAGACCATTTGTCCTTAAAAGAAATGAGCCCTGCATTATTCTCGTCCGTACGCCCCATATCAAATTCTTTTGCCCCAAAAGACTTGGCGCCTTCGATCGCTCTCCAGAGCAAAAGGGGTGTTGCTCCAAGCTTGTTAAACACCGAATTCGAACATCCATACTTAAAGTAAACGGTTTCCCGGAATCGCAGGGTCAGGATCGAGGCGATAGGAATGTCATCTTGGTAAGCCACGCGAATTTCAAGGGAATCACCCATGGAATCGATTAGGTTCCGGAACCAGATGTACGGTTGAGGAGGCACATGATGGCGGCTCCGCGTTAACACGAGCAAACCAAAAAAGTCCTTAAGCAGTTCTTTCGACCTTCCGCATCTTTCGACGAGGCCGGCGCGCTCGGCTCGCCGGATGCGCCGTTGAACGGAATCCTTATTAAATTGGCGGAACAACTCGTCGAGGCTCGATCGCAAGTCGATCTTGTGAAGAAAATAACTTCCAGTAGATTGAAAATCCGTCCCTCCAGCCATTTCCCGGAAATTTCCGCTAATCGGCCGGACTTCCAGATATTTCAACTCCTTATGGTCAAGCGCGGTCTGAAGGTAACGCACCAGAAAATCGAGTTCCTCGATTGATTCGTACAGGGGCTCGCAGTGGTCTGAGAACGGCAGCGATACCAGGCGCTTTCCCGTTAGCCAGCTCCGCACGTAACAGAACGCCAGTCCGTCCCTTAGCTCGCTCGTGGGAGAAGAAGTGGTGAATACCACCGGCTCATAGGAATACGTGCGACGCAGCGCCTCGAGCCACCCCACGGTGTGAAACACGGAAGCGGAAGGATGCGCCTGCACAAGCTTCCGCCATCGAGGATCTTGAATCGGATCAATTTTGTAAACGGCCGTCACGGTTTGGTTCGGGTCAGCGACATCTTAGCTCGGACTTGGGCCACGAATCTCTCCTTCAAAAACGCATCAATGACGCTTCCACATTTCCCGTATTCTCGGACCGAACTTCAATGACAAAAAGGGGCAGTTAATTTGAATGGCTCGTGTACATCGCTAGCGGCGGAGGTGACGAGATGGGAGTCTCGAGAAAAGTGCGATGCCACAGCTCTAAAGTGACCAAAGAAAACACTTCCTTGGAAAACGCTCCCGTTTTTTGGTTCTCTGCGACCAGGCGTTCGATCCCGCTCCTTTCAAAATATCCTCTTTCCAGAGTTCGTCGATCGAAAAGGATCTCGCGCACCCAGTCCTTCAATTCCGTTCGCAGCCAGAGCGCGTACGGGACGGGAAAGCCTGTTTTCCTCCTATTCAGTATCGGTTTAGGAATTCGGCCGCCGAATGCCTTCTTGAGGATGTACTTCGTTGTGAGACCGTGTACCTTGAAACTGCTCGGCAACGACGCCGCGAACTCGAGCACTTTATGATCGAGCAGCGGAACGCGCAGTTCCAGGGAATTTGCCATCGTCATTTTGTCGGCTTTTACAAGCAGATCATCGGGCAACCATGTCTTCGTGTCGACGTAAAGCATTTTGCTTAGGAGATCGCGGTCAGGAGCATTCTGGAAAGATTTCAACACTGGATCGAGAGAACGCTGTTTGTTGACAGTTGGAGCGAATTCTTGCGTATACAACCCATTGTTCGTTTGGTTGAACAACTGGAAAGGGTCCGAGGTGCGGCCGTAATAGAACGCGTTAAAGGGAGTCTTGGCAAAGTTCGCGTATTTGCTGACTCTGGCGGAATGGCTTAAGTTGCCGAGCGCAAATAGTAGCGCTGAAAAACCACCCTTCAGCGGGCCCAGAATCGTTTTGAGCCGGTCGAACCATAGAAAATTTCTGTAAGTACTGTATCCCGCAAATGCTTCGTCGCCTCCCTCTCCCGAAATAAGCACCGTGACGAATTGCCTCGCGAACTTCGAGACGTAGTAAAGAGCCACGGCGGGAGGCTCGCAGACCGGTTCTTCCATGTGCCAAACATACTGCGGCAGAAAATTCGCGAAATCCTTTGAATTAATCGTCATCTCATGATGCTGTGATCCGAACGCATGGGCAGCCATGCGGGCATAGGGTCGTTCGTCCGTGATTCCTTTCTCCGAAAAGCCGACCGTGTAGCTGCTCATCGCCTGGTCCGTCTTTCCTTGCGCCAGGCTGAGCATCCCCGAGGAGTCCACGCCGCCGCTAACCAAAAACCCAACCGGAACGTCGCTGATCATATGCAGAGCCATTGTTTCATCGAGCAGGCTCAGCAGTTCTTCTTCGGCTTTCTTGAAATCTCGCTCCCCGGGTGGATCGGGGAAACGAAGGTCCCAATATTGTCGAATATCGGCCTTCCCGTTCTGCACCGTCATGTAATGTCCGGGAGCGAGCTTTAAAACATTCTTGAGGAGCGTTTCTTCCCCGGGCATGTAATAGAGCGACAGGAAACGGTCGATGAAAGTTGTATTTACTTCGGGAGTCACCTCCGGGTCCGCGAGAATCGCCTTGATTTCCGAAGCGAAGACCAGGCTCTTGCCGGTCAAAAAATAATAGAGAGGCTTGATGCCGACGCGGTCCCGGGCAATCAGCAAGCGCTTTTGGCGATCGTCCCACAGCGCAAACGCAAACATCCCGCGAAGTTCCTGAACGAAATTGTCTCCGTATTCCTCATACAGATGCACGAGAACTTCCGTGTCCGTTTGCGTCTTGAAGATGTGCCCTTTTTGGAGGAGGCTTTTCCGAATTTCGCGATAGTTATAAATTTCGCCGTTGAAAATAACCCAGATCGAGCCATCTTCGTTGGAAAGCGGCTGATGCCCGCTGCTGAGATCGATAATGGAGAGCCGGCGAAATCCAAGCCCGACTGGTCCGGAAACGTACTTCCCCTCATCATCCGGCCCGCGATGATGGATCGTTGCCAGCATCGTTCCAAGCAGGTCCAGGTCGACAGCTCGGTGCCCGTCGAAATTCAGCTTGCCGCAAATACCACACATGTTAGAGGAAGCTCCATCGGCCTTGTATGCCGGCTAACTCTGGTTGGGAGGGCGCCGTGTTAGTCGGACGCCGTGTCTCGGCGAATGCAGTCTCAATTTCAAAAAACTGCTAGTTCCAGACTGTTTGTCTGCCCATGAGTCGTTTTAATTGCTCACGGCGCACGAAGCGAATCAAGGCGGGATCATCGACTCTCGGAACATTCTTGGCGTAGCCCTGAATATAGCCCCAGAGAATTCCGGCGGAGCGAACCACGTAGGGTTTGCTGGCTAACCGGAGAACACACGTGGCGACGAGAAACAGCGGATGATAACCGGCGATGTACCGGGCGAGTCCGTTCTTGACGAGGTCATTCCAGAGATTCTCGGCTGTTCCTGTCTGGCGCTGGTGTTGAATTTTTATATCTTCGAAGGACTCCGTCTTCCATTCCAGCATTTGTGCCTTGAGTTCATCAATCGTGTCCCAGCCGGGCGCCTGCCAGAGGCCGCCTATTTCCTTCCAGCATTCCCGGCGATATATTTTCGTTGCGCCGCGCACGTGGAATCGCGGACATTCCTCGACGCGCTCTTCTCCATCGACGAGATAATAAATAGTGCCGCCCGCGATTCCGAGGCGCGTTTCTGTTCGGAATCTTTCGAAACAACGTTCGAAATATTTCTCGTCGAAAATCAAGTCGCCATCCAGCTTGACCACAAATTCCCAGTCCGGACAGGTGATAGCGCTGTACCCTGCGTTGAACGCTTCGACCACGCCGCCGCCGGATTGACGAAATCCGCGATTACTTCGATGCACGGCATGTATCCACGGAAATTCAGCCGCGTATTGATCGATGATTTTAGCGGTCTCATCCGTCGAGCCGTCGTCGACAATGATCCATTCTGAAGGCCGGATGGTTTGCCTTAGGATCGATTGAGCCGTGAGAGCGATGAATTTCGCCTCATCGCGCACGGGGGAGATGATTACATATTTGACTGGCGCTTCCGGCATCACTCTTCCCGAAAACTCCTGATCGCAATCGCGTGTCACAAGAACGTTACTCATTTTGGTCTGAAATCGCCTTCAGGTTCAACCGCCATCGTCCGGCGGCTCTAAAAATCTGCCCACCCGATAATTCTATCATCTCGCGGCGGGCTCAAGGGCTCGCGTGCCTTGTTGAGCATGCATTGCGATCGTTTCGCGATACACTTCCAGAAGTTTTCGGCCTGCGGCATCCCAGGTAAGCTCATCGAGCATAGCCAAACC
>Ga0182024_10027079_pt1 | contig 10049 bp, 9 predicted proteins | sample P32metaG_FD_120480 | JGI IMG/M metagenome (GOLD analysis project Ga0182024, IMG submission 120480) | Permafrost microbial communities from Stordalen Mire, Sweden - P3-2 metaG (Illumina Assembly) | ecosystem: Environmental > Terrestrial > Soil > Wetlands > Permafrost | place: Sweden: Stordalen...
CGACCTGAAATGGCTGCACCGGACCATCGCCAATAGCCAGGCGTATCAGCGATCCAGCCGGACGAAGCCGACCAATCAGTTCGATAGCCGAAACTTCGCTTCGTTCTATCCGAGGCGCATGCCGGCCGAGGTGCTGGTGGACGCTTTGGGCCAGGTGACGGGCGTGCCGGATGTCTTTCGGGCGGCATCGGTGCCGCTGGGAGCCAAGGCCATCGAGATTCCGGGCACCATCGCCGATAGAATGGTAGGCAATCCGTCGGCGGAGTTGGTGTTCACGATTTTTGGCCGGCCGACGAGGAATGCCGAGGCGCTGTGCGACTGTGATCGCGAAGGCCGGCCCGCCCTGGTGCAAAGCCTGTACCTGGCCAACCATCCCGATTTGCTCAAGAAGATCGCGGCGTCCAAGGGCCGGCTGGCGGACATCCTCAAGGCGAACACGGATGACGGTAAACGGATCGAAGAGCTGTTTCTGTGGACCTTGAGCCGATTGCCGACGGATTTGGAGCGCAAGACGTGTCTGGAGCATGTGCGGCAAAGCCCGGCGAATCGGGGATATGAGGGTTTGTTCTGGAGTTTGTTGAACACACGGGAGTTTGTGCTGAACCATTGACACCGGAAAGTGAGCCAGCCATGAAACTCGGTTGCGAATCGTTCCAGCAGACGACGAGCCGTCGCGACTTTCTTCGCCTGGGAGGACCCGGGCTGTTCGGCTTGACCTTTGCCGACATCCTCCGCGCCCAGTCGAGCGGACGGCCGACGCGGGCCCGGCAAGCGATCTTCATCTTTCTCGCGGGTGGGCCGCCGCAGCAAGACCTGTTCGACATGAAGCCGGACCAGCCGCTCGAAGTGCGCGGCCCCTTCCGGCCGATTCGCTCCGTTGTGCCGGGGCTGGATGTTTGCGAACATCTTCCCAAGCTGGCCCGCTCGGCCAATCTCTTCAGCGTCGTGCGTTCGCTGACCTCGCGCGGCTATCCGCATGCGGGCGATCACCATGCCGGGCTGTCCTGGAAGACCGGCAATCCACGAGCCCTGCGCGGCACGCCCAAGTATCCCATGTACGGCAGCGTTGTGGCCAAGCTGCGTTCGGGGCCGAGCGATTTGCCCAACTTCGTCGCCATGGGCGACATCGCCAGCATGGCCACGGGGTTGCGGGAAAACTTTCTTGGCCCGACCTACGATCCGCTCTATGTGGAGATGGGTTCGCGCGACAATCGCCAGGTCGATCCGCTCACCCAGATCATCGTGCCGCAAGCGATCGCGCCGTCGGACTTCAGCCGCAATATCGAACTGGTGCGCAGTCTCGATCGGCAGTCGCAGCAGCTCGACGCCGCCACGCCGCTGATCGCCGGCATGGATCAGTTCCAGCAGCGGGCCTTCGACATTCTTCGCTCGCCCCGGCTGCGTGAAGCTCTGGCCCTGCTGCGTGAACCGGCCCGCAATCGCGATCGCTACCTGGTCGATCTGGAAGGTTATGGCCGGCTGAATTACACGAGCCGGGTGTTGGCGGCCCGTCGGCTGATCGAGGCGGGTGTTCCTTACGTCTACGTCGATTTCCCGTACTGGGACTGGCACGGCGGCGTGCTGGAAAACAACCGGGCCGGCATGGCGAGCCTCGCCGGTCTGGACGCGGCCCTGAGCAGCTTGCTGGAAGACTTGCAAGCCCGCGGCCTGCTGGAAACCACGCTGGTGATGGCCCTGGGCGAAATGGGCCGTACGCCGCGCATGAATCGCAACGGTCCGGCCGCCCGCGATCACTGGGCGGGGGCTCAATTCGCCATCCTGGCCGGCGGCGGCGTCCGGCCCGGCGTCGTCGTCGGCGCCACCGACGCCCAGGCCGCCTATGTTCGCGACGCCGAGTACAAGGTCGCCAGCCTCGGCAAGACCATGTACCATCTGCTCGGCATCGATTCCGATCAGGAACTGCACACCACCGACAATCGGCCGTTGAAGCTCATCACGGAGGATGCGCCGCTGATTCGCGAGGTGCTGTAGAGCGAAACGGCATCGTCGCATCTTGCACTATGAATTCGTGGGGCAGGTTGCCAACCTGCCGTTCGCCAGGCAGGTTGGCAACCTGCCCCACGAATTCGCCGGTCTGGAGGAGCTGCCCGACGGATTTCATTGGCACGATTTCCTTCATTCGCCGTAGCCGCATTCACAAGAATGCGGGCTTCGGCAACTTTTAATTACTCAATATGCACATCACTCACATCGAAACTCACGCCCTCACCATACCGCTGGTTCCAGCCCGGCACATGATCACCGCCCTGGGCAAGCACACCGAGTCGGCGTATGTCCTGGTGCGCATCGGCACCGACGCCGGCATCGACGGGGCCGGCGAGGCGACGGCGACGCCGAACTGGAGCGGCGAGACGGTCTGGGGCACCAGGGCGATCATCGATCACGTTTTCGCCCCGCTGCTGCTCGGGCTGGACCCGCATGACATCGTCGAGATCGATCGCCGCATGGACCGCGCCGCCCGGCACAACTGGTTCGCCAAGTCGGCCATCGAAATGGCTTGCTGGGACATTCAGGGCAAGGCGGCGAACAAGCCGGTCTACGAGCTGCTTGGCGGCAAGGTCCGGCCGCTGACGGTCCGCTGCCGATTTTCGATGGGTGCCTATGAGCCCGATCGAGCGGCGGCGCGGGCGCGCGAACTGGTGGCCGAGGGCTTCGAAACGATCAAGGTCAAGGTCGGCACCGGCGACGCTTCTGCGGACGTGGCCCGTGTCCGGGCGGTCCGCCAGGCGATTGGCCCGGACCTGGCCCTGACCATCGACGCCAATTGCGGCTGGGACGTGGACACCGCCATTCGCTGCTTGCGAGAGATGGAGGACCTGCACATCGCGCTGAACGAGCAGCCCACGCCCGACGGCGACTACGGGGCCATCGCCCGCGTCCGCCGGGAGACGAAGCCGCCCGTGATGGCCGACGACATGTGCTTCGACATGAGCCACGCCCGCGAGTTGGTGCGCTGTGCCGGCTGCGACGTCATCAGTGTCTATCCGGGCAAGAACGGCGGCATTCGCAAGGCCCGGCAGATCGCCGAGTTCGCCGCCCAGCGCGGCATCGCCTGCAGCATCGGCTCCAATCTGGAGTGGGACATCGCCACCGCGGCCATGGCCCACCTCGTCGTTGCGACGCCCAACCTGCAGGTCGAAAAATACCCCGGCGATATGCTCGGTCCCGTCTATCACGAGACTCGCGTCGTGAAGGATCCCATCGACATTCGCGGCCCCATGGTGACGATCTCCGACCGTCCTGGCCTGGGCGTCGAGGTCGATTGGCAAACAATTCGGCAAATGCGATAAGATACCGCGAAACAATAAATCTGGTCAATTTCTTGGGTGGCACGCCCTGAGGTACTCCGAAGGGCGTGCCACCCGAGCAGTGACAGATATGTGTCATTGGCCAAGTTGTTATTTTGCGGCGCCTAATTAGGCGGAGAAATTCACCTCAGGTTTCGAAAAGACCTCCGGCGCCGGCTCCCCTCTCTCCCCCGTACTCGAGTACGGGGGAGAGGGGAGCCGATTCTGGCCGATGATCTTTGAAATCCGGAAGTGAAGTTATTTGTTCTATGGTTACGAACCCGCAGGCCAAACCCGGCTCAGCAGCAGCGTCAACCAGGCGACCGCGTTGAACAGGGCGTGCAGCAGCACACCCGGCAGCAGGCTTTGCGTCCGGCTCGCCAACCAACCCAAAATCAACCCGAGCAGGAACAAGGCGATCGGATCCGGCCACGGCGGATGGACAAACGCAAAACTCATTGCCGAGCCAACGATCGCCAGGCCCGAGTTGCCAGGCTGCTGGGCCGGGTCCTCCGCGCGGAGCAATCCCTTGCCCGCATGACGGCGCAGCAACCCCAGATAAACAACGACCAGCACCGCGGTGAAACCCAAACGCCACCAGTTGACGCCCGCGACGAATTCCAGAAAACCGTCGCCCGACTCGGGCGGCAGCGCACTCATGACGCTGAACGCACTGACGATCCCCAGCACCGCCAGGTGGCTATCCAGCGAGGCCCGCCGCAGCCAGCCTTGCAGCAAGCCGCGAAAGATCAACTCCTCCGTGATCGGGGCGTAGACGACCGCGCCGTAAAAGAACAGCCCCCATTCCAGCGGCGTCAATCTCTGCTGAACGAAAACGGCGAAGGGATGGGGCGTCACGTTGGGCAGCTTGTTCAGCAACGCGAACAATCCCAAGACGATCGGCGTGGCCAGCACAAAGCCGGCGCAACCCCAGCCGATATTCTCACGCCAACGAGCCGGGCTGATGCCCAGATCGGCGCAACCGGTTTGGCTGATCCGATTGAGCAAGAGGAAGACAAGGGCCAACGACAACGGCAAGGCAAAAAGACCGGCCCACAAGCGCTGGACGATCTCGTGAGGCCTGGCATCATAGAAGAGGTCGAAGAAATGAGCCGCATTGAGGAGGGGCATGACGACGACCGGGCCGATCAGGTAGATCGTAAGGCACGCGACCGCGACCTCGCCGCCCGACCAGCGCCCGCCCTGGGAATTCGTGGGGCAGGTTGCCAACCTGCCGTTCGCCAGGCAGGTTGGCAACCTGCCCCACGAATTGGCCGCGGACGGCATATGGTTGCGCATTCGCTTCCACCAGACGAGCACCACGGCGCTGGCGGGGACGGCCAGCAGCAAGTAGCTCGTGACGGCAACGTTCAGTTCGGGAACCATAGAATAGTTGTCAGTTGTCAGAGGCCAGTTGTCAATGAACATTCTCGATCGCATCGTCGCCAGCAAACGCCAGGAAATCGGGCGCAACCAGCAGTTCGTTGCCGCCGTGGAGCTGGAGCGTCGGCTGGCGTCGGCGCCGCCGGTGCGCGACTTTCGCTCGGCGTTACTCAAGGGGCCAGGTCTGGGAATCATCGCGGAGGTGAAAAAGGCGTCGCCGTCGGCGGGCGTGCTGCGGGCGGACTTCGATCCGGTCGCCATCGCCCGCATCTACGCCGACAACGGGGCCGCGGCCATCAGCGTGCTGACCGATGAGCCCTTTTTCCAGGGCCGGCTGTCGTATTTGACGGACATTCGCCGGGCCGTGGCGGCGCCGGTGCTGCGCAAGGACTTCATTCTCGACCGCTACCAGCTGCTCGAAGCACGGGCCGCGGGCGCCGACGCAGTGCTGCTGATCGCGGAGATTCTCGAAACACAGGAGTTGACCGACCTGGTGAGGCAGACGCACGAGCTGGGCATGCAAGCCCTGGTCGAGCTGTACGAGGCGGACAACTTGCCGCGCGTGCTGGCCGCGGGAGCGACGATCATCGGCGTCAACAATCGCGACCTGCGTACTTTCGTGACCCGGCTCGAGCAGACGCTGGACATCGCGGCCCGGCTGCCGGCGGAGTGCTGTCTGGTCAGCGAAAGCGGCATCCGCTCGCGGCAGGACATGGAACGCTTGCAGGCCGCGGGCGTCAAGGCGGTGCTGATCGGCGAGACGTTCATGCGGGCGTCGGATATTGGGGCGAAGGTCCGGGAATTGCGCGGATTGTGATTCCCCGTTTAGCCGCTCGCCTCTGGCGAGCGCGGTTGGACATTGCCCAACGCCGTTCCGCGCTCGCCAGAGGCGAGCGGCTAAACGGGAAATCAGCGCCGATCCAGGTCCTCGCTTAGGCATTCCAGCGTCTCACGCGCATGATGCGCGATATCGAGGTTCTCCGAATCCGCCAATCGATCCAGGTCCGGCCAGAGCAGAAACAGATTCTCCGCCGCGATCAGATGCATGGCTTCGTGAACATTGTCGGAGTCTTCCGCCGTCAGCGCATGGCGGAACCAGTGCAGCGACCGGCGTTCTCCGAGCCGAGCCAGAGCGGCCCGAGCCGCCTGGCGAACTTCCGCACTCTGATCGCCGACACAGCACTCGTTCAGGCATTCCAGCACCTCGAACCGCTGCATCGGCTCCCACCAGCTCAGACTGCTGCACGCGGCCTGGCGATAGACAGGGTCAAAGTCGCGCGCCGCCAGGATGAGAAACCTCTCCGTCTCCGCTCCCGCATGGCCGCGGAGGGCTCGCAAGATCGCTCGATAGGGAACGCTCCCCGGCAACGACGGCCTGCTCGGCGACAGGAAGCGCCGGCGCGTCTGAGCGCGTCGGCCCATCGGCACCTGCGTGACAGCCAGGCGGCGCAGCCACGGACCCACGTCGGCATGCTTCGACCAGGCCAGCACCTCAATCGCTTTATCGATTGGACCGAAATCGGGCCGGGCGAGCATCGGCAGCAGCTCGGCCCCCGTGTCCACGCGCATATCGAGCAACGCCTGCAGCAGCTCATGCCGATTCTTGGCGTGCGGCAGCTGATCGAGCAGAGCCCGCGGCGCCTTTTGCAGATACTCCAGGAGGGCCGGCTCCAGGGCCGCGAGGCGGGAGATCTGCCAGTTGAGCGCTTCGTGCTCCATCGACTCTTCACCCATGAGGCGTTCGACATGCGGAGTGCGTCTCAGCAGCCGTACGATGGCGTGGGCGATACGCACGAATTGCGGATGCGTCGTCCGGGGCCGATGGTCCCACAAATCCTCGATCATCTCGCCCAATCGAGCTTCCGTGGCCACGTGCGGCGGCAGGTCGCAGCGCAAACCCTCGAGCACGCGATGAACCAGCCGCAGGGCGGACCGGCCCAGGGGCGCGTCGAATTGCCGCAGATATCCGGAGAAGCCGAGAAAGCAAATGGTCTCGGCCGCGAAGAATGGGCCTAGCGGACTGTCGCCCGCCTCGGCACAGCGCAGCAAATGCGGCAGACTTTCCTGTCGATTGAGCAAACGCAAACTGCTGGCCAGGTCGATCCAGTACCAGTATTGTTCGAGCGGATCGTCGGTGAGCCGGCGCTGCAATTGACCTTCGAGGATCTTGCCGGCCGATTCGGTGCCGATCTCTGCCAGGGCCCGAATCTGAAAGACGTAGTGGGTGCCGGGGCGCAAGCTGGCCTCGACCGCGGCGGCTTGACCTCGTTCGAGGAGATCGCGAAAACGGACCTTGACCGATTCGACCACCGTCTCGTTGAGCTGCTGGCCTTGAAAGAGAGCGATGTGCTGCCGGCTCACGGGCGAAAGCCTGGCGCCCTGGGGATGGCGTCGATGCTGTCGGCCGAGCAAAAAGGCCAGCGCCATCAAGGCGATGCCCAGGAGGACAATCAGCGTCGTTGTCATGGTGGGTCTCCGTTCCGATTTCGCTTGCGGTTTAGCGTTCGCGCCCGCGTTTCGGGATGATCGTCCCGAAACGCGGGCGCGAACGCTAAGCCGCAAGCGGATTCGGGACAATCTTCTCCCTATGAATATAGACGCCTACGCCCGTACTTGTCCATCACCCAGCACAATAAACTTGTAACTGCACAGCTCCTTGAGACCGCAGGGGCCCCGAGCGTGAAACTTGTCCGTGCTGATGCCGATCTCCGCGCCCAGGCCCAGCTCGAAGCCGTCATTGAAGCGCGTGCTGGCGTTGACCATCACCGCCGCCGAATCGACCGTGGCCGTGAATCGCGCCGCCGCGCTGGGATCGTCGGTCACGATGCAATCGGTGTGCTGCGAGCCGTAGCGGGCGATGTGGGCCATGGCTTCGTCCAGATCGCGTACGACCTTCACTGAAAGGATGAGATCGAGATACTCGGCCGCAAAATCCTCCTCGCTGGCCGGCTTCATGTCCGGAACAATCGTTCGGCTGGCCGCACAGCCGCGCATCTCCACGCCTTGAGCGCGCAAGGCCTGAGCGGCTCGGGGCAGGAACGTCGCCGCCACATCGCCGTGGATCAGCAGGCTCTCGGCGGCGTTGCAGACTCCGGGCCGTTGACACTTGGCGTTAATGATGATTCGCTCGGCCATGTCGAGATTCGCGGCCCGATCGACATAGACATGGCAATTGCCCATGTAATGCTTGAGGACCGGCATGCGCGCCTCCTCGGCGACCCGGCGAATCAGGCCTTCGCCGCCGCGCGGGATGGCCAGATCGATGTACTGAGGCAGCCGCAGCAAATGGCCGACCGCGGCCCGATCCGTCGTGGTCACGAGCTGCACCGCATCGACCGGCAGCTCTTCGGCACGCAAACATTCCTGCAAGATCTTGTGCAAGACGGTGTTGGAATGCATGGCCTCCTTGCCGCCGCGCAGGATGATGGCGTTGCCGCTCTTGACGCAGAGGCCGGCGGCGTCCACGGTGACATTGGGCCGCGATTCGTAGATGAAGAAGATCACACCCAGGGGGACGCCGACCTTGGAGATTTTCAGGCCGTTTGGCCGCACGCTGCTTTCGAGCACCTGGCCGACCGGATCGGGAAGGCGAACCATCTCGCGCAAGCCCTCGGCCATGGCGTGAATGCGCGGCGGCGTGAGACGAAGGCGATCGATAGATGCGGCGGTCAGCCCCGCTTCGGTTGCGGCGGCTAGGTCATGGGCGTTGGCTTCGACGATGGCGGCGGTGCGATCTTCGAGCGCCTGAGCCGAGCGGCTCAGCCAGCGGTTCTTGCGCTCGCTCGCAACCACGGCCAGCAGCCGACTGGCGGTACGGGCGCGGCGGGCGAGGTCTTCGGTGTAGGATTGCAGGTCCATGAATGGATGATACTTCTAAAGGTCGCTGGGAGTCAGGCCAGTTTATTTGGCGATACCCATCTGATACACCGGCTCCCCGTGCTCCAACCGATCGGCTAAAACGTGAAGTGCAAGCGTCTGAACTCTATCGATAGCTTCTTCGCGGGTTTGGCCGTACGCCATCACGCCGGCCAGTTCGGGCACTTCCGCCAGCCAGCGGCCGTCTTCTTCTTGTTCCGATTCAATGGTTAATGACACGTCTTCGCCTCCCTCCGAATTTCTCGTACCACAAGCAATCGAACGCCCAAGCTCGTCAGCGACTTACTTGCGCTTGGGCGCGTGAATCTTTATCTGGAGACCCTTGATTGCGCCCTTCTGCCAAATCGCGCGGGAATTCGAAGACGCAAACTGAGGAAAGAGCTCCTTTGCCAGACGGATCAACTCATGCCCAACCCAGTTCCAGTTCAAATAGTGTTCCGAGCCGCAAAAAAATTCCCATCCAGGATTGTGCAAGTCAACCAGGACGTCGAGGACCCGATCTGCAAACCACACCCGAAAGGCGAAGTTGGGCACCGAGGGAAGCCGCTCAAAGATCGGGCGCCCGTTGTAGTGCGCTTCCGGGGTCAATATACAATCCTTCAATCGTTCCGCTTGCTCATCGTTGAGCAACGGCCCGGCGGCCAGGACGGTGCAGCCAGCAAATCCGACGCCCCAACGTCTGGGGCCATCTTCGATAATGCAGCTCTCGACCCGGTCCGCTGTGGCCAAGACCTGAAGAGTGGCCGCACCGAGGAAATCCTGGACGGGACGGTAATCGCCACCAAATGGTACAAACTTGCTGAGTGCCATAGTTTAAGCCGCCGAACTTTCGATGGGCTTGCGTCTCCTGAGGGCAACTTTGCAATTATTCTACACGAATTAGTTCCAGATTTCCGCTCCACGCTCGCCAATACAGCTCTGCGGATTCCGACGGACTTGACGGTTGCGAGGATTTTCCGGGCGCCCGCTCCCCGGTGAAGGCCGCGGGTTTTTGAGGGCTGCGCCCTTTCCTCACGCGGAGCGTGAGGACTACACTGGCACAATCCGTCCTTCCGGTCTTTCCCGTGCAAACTTCATTTTTAGTGAAGAATGCAGCCCATGCACATGCGCTGCAATTGGGTCGTCTCGGTAGACCAAGCAGACAAACGAAGCTGCGAAACGTTCAGCCCCTTCCCCCCCTTTGCCGAAATTACCCCGGAACGACGCCCCGCTTCCCCTTAACGCTATGGACGGCCGAACAAGGATGCTGAGGAACACCATGAATTTGCGACGTCTCCTCGCCTGGGCCGCCTTCCCGCTCATCATCGTCTGCGTGCCCCTGGCCCTCACCCAGGAACCGACCTTTCGCCCCGTTAAAGAAAACATCGTCCGCGAAGCCGATTTGACGCGCACCGGCGCCCGCAAGACGATGGTCGTCCGGGCCATCGACCGCGTCAAGGGCTCGGTCGTGAACATTCACAGCGAACGCAACGTCCCCGCCGA
>Ga0182024_10027080_pt1 | contig 10048 bp, 7 predicted proteins | sample P32metaG_FD_120480 | JGI IMG/M metagenome (GOLD analysis project Ga0182024, IMG submission 120480) | Permafrost microbial communities from Stordalen Mire, Sweden - P3-2 metaG (Illumina Assembly) | ecosystem: Environmental > Terrestrial > Soil > Wetlands > Permafrost | place: Sweden: Stordalen...
CTACCATTCTCAGAAATGCCTTTGCCACCTAAAATACTGCAAGATTCGGAATATGCTTCATTTTCCGTCGGACAGTCTGATGCGGTAGTCCGATCCTTGAGGCATAAGAGGCACAGGTGCAGCCTCTGTAAAACGGCTTCGCGGTCGACAATGCAAACAATAGTTTCGTCCTCAAAAACAGGCAGCGGTTCATTAACAGTCGAAGGGCTGTCGTATTCGTATCGGGGACTGGAAGTTTTCAGGGAGTTTTCGCTTCGTTGTCTCTCCCGAATCGTCGTCTTGAGAGGCGCCTCCGGATGCGGTAAGACAACGCTCCTCAAATTGCTCTCCGGCAATCTGCAGCCTGACCAGGCGATCCACATGCCGCCGGCACGTGGCAGCTGTCTAGTTCTGCAAGAGGACAGCCTTTTCCCCTGGTTAAGTGGAACCGAGAATATCAGCAAGCTCACCGGTATTCCAGCCGGAAAGTTCCGACAGCATCCGATGTACGAGCTGATAGCCAGCTTCGTTGAGCGGAAGGCATGCCGAATGTCCTACGGGCAACGGCGAATGGTTGAGCTTTTCCGCGCGATCATTTTTCAGCCGCGCTTTCTTTATTTGGACGAGCCGTTCAATTTTCTTGACGAGGACAACATGGGGCTGATCGCGCCATTTCTTCAAAGCGATCTGTTGAAAGATACGACGGTGGTTTTGTCGAACCATCATCAGGATGATGGCGGAATAATCCAGGCGGCTGATATTTTCAAATTTGATGGAACGTTTCCCGTGGTTTCCCTTAAGCAGATCAGTTAGCATGCAAGCGATACTACCAAGCAAGACATCCGGAAGGACCGCAGGTCTGCTAGCTGTCGTTGGTTTTGTCCTTATTCCTGTCCTGTGGATTTCGATCAAACAGTTTGGATTAGTAAGCGACCGGTATCTTCCGGCACCAGCTGCGGTGATAGGCGCGTGCTGGGACATACAGCCTAACGTTTTCTATCATATGGCGTTCACGGCGTTTCGCCTCGTCACCGGTTTCGTTGCAGGCGTGGTGGCAGGCGTATTGTTGGGAATCGCAATCAACAAGTCGAAGGTTGTTTCCCAGTTGGTCAGTCCAATGCTGGACTCGATGCGCTCGGTGCCTGCAGTGGCGATCGTTCCCTTCTTTCTGCTGTGGTTCGGTTTTTCAGAATACGGCAAGATTCTTCTGGTGATCACCGGTATCGCCTTCAATATTGCTATTGCCACCAACCAAGTGCTGAGCGAAATTCCAGAGAAACACAGAATCCTCTTTAACAGCTTTGGCATTGCTCCCACTTCGATGATACGAGACTACACGTTGCCGCGCATCATGGAGACTCTGCTGCCGACGGTGCGATTCTCGCTATCGACAGCGATGGGAGTGGTGATCGTTTCAGAATTGTTGGGTTCTCAAATCGGTTTGGGATACCTCATGCAAACGGCGCGTTCGACATTCTCAATGCATGTGATCTTTCTGGCTACGATCATGTTGGGAGTGCTTAACGCCGTCGTCGATCGCGTTTTGACTCGTGTGTGGACTAAAGCGGTATATTGGCGCTGACGCCATTCCAGCGGGCGGAACATAGGTCGCGCTCATGCGGCTATGCTACTTCTTACGATGCCTGGGAGCGCGTATTCGGACGAGCGTTCGAATTGTTGCGGCATCCATGCGGTATCAAGTCCAAATGGCGATTGGTTTTGCTCCAAGGCGCTCGTAGAACTTGATTGCGCGTGGTGCTTCTAATCCAGTGGCATAAACATATATGGCGGTGCCGGCCTTTACAATCAACTATTTCTGCGCCTTGCTTAGAAGGCGTCCACTTGTGAGGGAGTCAGTCGATATCAAGCCCATGTCATGGACTAGTTGAGCTTGGGCAATGTCGAAGTTGATTAAAGCTTGGGCTTTGTCGACCAACGCCTGTGTATAGTCACGTTGTCCGGTGATGATATCGAGGTTGGTGCCGAGTCCACTGCTTTTACGCAGCTCGGCCAGGCGCAATTCTTCTAGCGCTGATTGGACTTCGCTGCTTGCTTGTTCGATGTTTTTTTCCTTGTCCAGAATTTGCAGATACGAGTTTCGCACTTGGGAGAGTACAGTCTGCAGCTCTTTCTGGGACTGAAGCATGGACTGGCGAGCTTGCCATCGAGCTTGCTGAATGTTAAACGAATCGACCGTTCCCATCCCTCGCAGTCGCCAATTCACATTGACTGAAAATACACCCAAAGCTTGCACGTTAGATGGCGGCCCAATTCCATATGCATTGCCGGATAACAGAACTGACGGCTGAAGATTAGCGGCAGAAACGAGAATGGCTTTCTTCGCGGCCAGCCGCAGTTCTTCGTATTGTTTGAGTTCTGGACGATGGTCGATTGCCAGCTGAAGGATATCGGCGATACTAAGTCGCGGATCGATCAAGCGCATTTTTTTTATTACGAGGTCCACCGGAACCAAATCTTGTCCAAGGTCTAAATTTAGCGAGTCCGCCAGCGTGATTGCAGCCGAGCGTCTGTTGGTTTGCTGATCGACCAGGGCTTGTCGATCTTTTGACAATTGTGTGCGCGACTGAAGGACGTCCAAATTTGTCGCCAGTCCGGAGTGAAAGCGGTCAAGATTCTGCCGCAATTGTTCTTCGGATGTCCGGACTGCATCGATGCGGATCTGCAGCAACGCTTCAGCCAGTACAAGGTTATAGTAATTTTGCGTGATGTTCATCAAGGTATCACTCAAGCTTGCATTCTCTTGATGTTTGGAGGCTTTGTAATTGTGTTTGGATTGTTGAGCACCGAAGAGAACGCTTCCGCCCCGGTAAGCGTAAAAATCCAGGCCGGCATGCATGATCTCGAACGGTTTTCGCACTCGAATTGTGGAGTTGGAAGCAGCTCCAGAATTAGCAGCTGCGGCGCCTGCGGCACCGCCGAAGATAGAGCTAAGCGACACTGGCAAGCCGACTTTCCCGCCCAGAAAATACTCACTGTAACCGAACGTTGGATCGGGCAAAAAATTACCGAGCGATGAATAGTACGCAAACTCTCTTTGCTTCGTGTTCGTGCGACTAATTGCAAGATCAAGATTGCGATCTAACCCAACTTCGAGCGCGTGGCGCAAATTGACCGCTGTCGTAGTCGAAGCATCGAGTTGGAACGGATTGAGATAATCGTTGACGGTGATTAAGGACTGCAGGGCCGGGTGTTTCAATTGAATTTCTTCAAAAGTTGGGTCAGGGGGAGAAGATGTGCTCGGTCCACGTCCTCCTGCAGATTGATTCTCATTCTTTAGAACAGCTGGTGAGCGAACGGATGTCGCTCCACTGCGTGCGGTCTCCATTTTTCCAGTTTGCGCCGCAGTCTTGTGTTTAGCAATGTCTTTGTCAACAGCGTCAGTTGCGCTTTTGACCTCGTCTGTAACAGCCCTCGGATCTTGGTTAACCGGTTGTGCGGGACGAAGCTGCACCTCCTCTGCTGGCGCAGTAACCGGTTGCAGTGCAGTCTCCGTGTTGCCGGAAGTTGAGGCACCTTGTGCACGCGCAATCGGTTGGAACGCGAGAAATACGCCGATAACGCAGACGATTCCGATAACTCGGCTAGAGTGCATGAAACGTTTCATCAGCCGAACGCTTTCATCGGTTTGTTTGGCCGAAGAGATAGTTGTAAGTTTGTCTGTTTGATTTTTCACGATTAACTCAACTGCTTCCTGAAACGTGCTGCGCTCGATAAAAGAAGAAGAACTGCGAATAGAGCCAAAATTGCAACGTCACGCCAAATCACCTCAAATCCGACACCCTTCAGCAAAATATTACGGATGCACTGAATGTAATACCGCAACGGATTTAGGTAGGTAAGTAAACGAAAAAAGTACGGCATGCTCTCGATTGGAGAAAGAGAACCGGATAGTTGAATTAGCGGAAGATTGAAGAAGAACGAGGTCAAGATGGCTTGCCGTTGGTTTTTTGAAATAGTGGCAAGAACAATGCCGATAGAAATGACTACGAAAATGTAGATGTTAGAAACGAACATGTAGAGGAAAAAATTGCCTCGGAAAGGCAGATTGAACATGATTTTACCGATACTCAATGCCAGAAGCACGGTGCCATTGAGCATTACCAATAAGGGTACGATTTTGGCTAAAAGAATTTCCCATGAGTCTGCTGGTGTCATCAGAAGCTGTTCAAGAGTGCCTGAATCCTTTTCTTTTACTAGTGTTACAGATGACACAAGAGTCCCGGTCAAGGTTAATACCAGCCCGAGCACTCCCGGAACGAAAAACCATGCCGAAATGAGACCGGGATTGTACACGTATGTCACCTGACTGACTACTGGTCTCACTGCTGGTTTTTTGCTCAGCTGTCGACCGTAGGAATCGATCATCTGGGTGGCATAGCCTTGAGCGATACCAGCAGTGTTAGCATCGACAGCATCAAGAATGACTTGGACTGAAGCTTCTTTGCCCTGGCTGATACGGCGATCGAAATCAGGAGGAATGACGATTCCGGCGTCGACCTTTCCCCTTTCGATGCTTTTCATTAAGTCGTTCAAGTCGAGAGGCGACTTGGCAATTTTGAAAACCTGATTTTCAACCAATGCTGAGCACAATTCTCGACTCTTATATGTTTTGCACTCGTCCGCGATCGCCAGGCGGAGATCGTGAACGTCAGGACTTAGAGCGAAACCGTAAAGGCAAATCTGCACAACAGGTGGAAACATGAGCAAAAATAGCTGCTGCTTGTCCCTGAGAATTTGCCGCGTTTCCTTGACTATCAGAGCCAGAATTCTGTCTCCAAACAGTGGCGCGAAATTTAGAGTCGGCGTCATCTGGTCATTCCTCCACTCATGACTTGAGCTGCATCTTACTCAAGTTTTTGTGGGCAATTCTGAAAAAGAAAACTCCGCCAGCGGCCAATATGAGAGGAAGATACCAATCGTAGCTCCAGCCGCCGCCTCTTACGAAGGTGTCTCGCGAAAGCTGAACGAACCAACGGGTTGGCACAAGAACCGTCACCAGCGATAGCGGATAGACAATGTTACGAATCGGGTAAAGGTATCCCGATAGCAAAAGGGCGGTGGTAAAACCTCCTGTCGCAACAGCTTGAACCGCCGAGCTTTGCGATGTTGTGTTGACGCCGATCATCGTGCCGAAGCAAACAGAACTAAGAACGAAAAATGTAAGACCCAAAAAATACGGTGTTGGATCGCCGACAAAGTGAATGTTGAAAAGGAGGAAGGCGCATGTGTTCAAAAAAACAGCCATGCTCAACGCTACAATTAGATACGCCAGAATTTTTCCGCCGAGGAATTCGGCCGCAGTGATGCTCGAGGCATAGACCTGCAAGATGGTTCCTGTCTCTTTTTCGCGTACCATCGCCAGCGCGGCTAAAAGAGAGGGGAAGATCCAGAGCACCACGCCTAGAGCGCCTGGGACCACATATAATGATTCTCGCCGGCCGGGATTAAACCACAGTCTTATTTCTGGTTTGATGGCGCCCTCGTCAGTATACAGATTGTTAGCTTTTAGGAAACCGTTGGTAGTGGCAATGATGCTGTTCTTAATTACTCTCGCGTTGTTTACGTCAGTTGCATCTACGAATACCTGAAACGAAGCTTGATGTCCTTGTCTCAGTTCCCGCGAGAATTGTGGCGGAATTACGACACCGGCTTTGGCGTATCCTTTATCCAACGCATCTTCAAGCGGATGAGCGCCATTCCATTTGTGAGCGTCGAACTGTGCGTTGTTATAAAGGCGGTCGACGAGGTCATAGCTCATTAAGCCGCTGTCGTAATTTTGCACCACCACGTTTATGTTCTTGATCTCGAGCCGCACGCCAAACCCGAATAACATCAGACTGAGTAGCGGCAAAACAAACGCCAGAGCCACAGTCAATTTATCTCGCACGAATTGATTCAGTTCTTTCTTGCATTGAGCCAGCACTTTCTTCACGATGCTTTACCGCTGGCCCGCTGAACTATTCCAATGAATGCATCTTCTAGCGAAAACGGGATTTCGCGTTGAGACAGCAGTTTTACATTGTTAGCTTTCAATTGTTCGTCAATTTTCGCTAGCTCTTCATTCGGATTCTCTAGATTGAGATGCAGGCTATCAGCAAAGATTGCCACCTTCCAGGCTTGTAGAGTTTTGCGCACGACTTGCACCGCTTTCTGTGTGTTGTCCGTAGAGATCTCGATTAGTTTCCCCGGCTGCGCAGCCTTTATCTCTGAAGGCGTGCCCTCGGCGACTATTTCTCCAGCGACCATGAAAGCCAGTTTTTGACAGTGCTCCGCCTCTTCAAGGAAGTGCGTTGTCACCAAAACGGCGGTTCCATTGCGAGCGAATTGACGAATTAGTCGCCAAAGCTGTCGTCTTGCTAGTGGATCAACGCCGGAGGTCGGTTCATCGAGAAACAAAATTTCCGGTTGATGCATAACCGAAGCACCAAACGAAAGACGCTGTTTCCATCCGCCCGGCAAAGAGTGGGTCAATAGTTTCTCTTGTCCTTTTAGCCCGCAGGTTTCCAGCACCCAATTCATTTTTTCTTCTCGCTCACGGCGCGGCACTTCGTAAACGCCGCAATAGAACTCGAGATTCTCTTTGATGCTCAAGTCGTCATATAAAGTGAATTTTTGACTCATATAGCCAATGCGTTTTCGCAACGACGAGCTTCTTAAATCACTGCGCGAACCAGCTAACGTCATAGCGCCGCTGGTCGGTGTCAGTAAACCGCACAGCATTTTAATTGTGGTTGTTTTGCCCGCGCCATTTGCGCCAAGTAAACCGTATATTTCACCGTATCCTACTTTCAGGCTAACCGATTTGACCGCCTGGAAGGTGCCGAAATTGATCGCGATCCTGTCAGCGCCTATAGCTATTGCGTCAGTGTGCGCCGTAGTTTTGTGAAACAAAAACTGTTTGTCTTCTCCTTTTTCTTCTTTCGTGCCCTTCAATTTGCTGACGAAGACATTTTCTAAATTCGGTTCAGACACTTCTATCTTAGGAACGTCTATATTGGCTTCTCTGGCATTGGCTTCGACTAAGGATTTTCCTTGTTCGACATCAGTTACCAATACGTCAAGACGATCGCCAAATTCTTGCGTATCAGCGATTATTGAATGGCTTTGCTCCATCGTTTTGAGCAGAGATGCCTCAAGTTTTTCAAGACGATTGGATCTGACTTCCAGGCGATGCATGTGCAGTTTTCCAATCAACTCTTTTGGCGTGCCAATCTCCGTGAGTATCCCGTCATGAATCAGTGCCACACGATTGCACCGCTCAGCCTCGTCTAGATATGGAGTGGCCACCGCAGTAGTGACGCCTTCTGATGCCACCTCCGCCAGCACATCCCAGAACTCGCGGCGAGATACTGGATCGACACCGGTGGTTGGCTCATCCAACAGAAGTATCTCTGGCGCGGAGACAAGAGCGCAGCAAAGCGCCAACTTTTGTTTCATGCCCCCGGACAACTGCCCAGCCAGTCTATGTCTGAACTTGGTCAAGTCCATCAATTTCAAATATCGCTCACTGCGTTCTGCAAATTGCTGATCAGAAACTTCGCGAACGCCTGCGCTGTAAACCAGGTTTTCTTGGATGCTCAAATCTAAATGAAGTGAAAATTGTTGGGTCAGATATCCGATCTTCTTACGAGCGTTGCGCGGTAGTTGGCCCAAGATTGACACCTCGCCGGAGGTCGCTTGCATCACTCCGCCAAGCACATGAAAGGTGCTTGTCTTGCCGGCACCATCGGGACCGATCAAACCGAAAATCTCGCCTTTTTGAACGCTGAATGACAAACCCTTTACGGCCGCAAAATCACCATACGACTGGTGAAAGTCTTTCACGTCGATAACGGTACCGGAACCTATTTGGTTTGCCATTACCAATATCACTCAACTGCTCTTGGAACCTGACGATGACGAGAGATCGATGTCTGCATCGGCAGGCATGCCAGGTTTGGCATAATTTGATGGGTTGTCTATCAAGATTTTGATGCCAAACACCTGCTTGACGCGGTCGTCTCGGAAATAGATATTTTCTGGAGTGAAACTTGCTTGCGGATCGATTTCAATAACCTTTCCGGATATGCCGTGTTTCGGATCTGAATCGTAGTAAACAAGCGCGCGTTGATTGACTCTCACCTTGCCGATTTCGCCATCGGGCACGTACGCACGAAGGAATACGGTATTGAGATCGATCAAGGAGATTACGGTTTGACCCGCTGCCACCACCGCCCCAGGCTCGACGGTTCTGGCCGTGACTATGCCGTGGATGGGACTCGGGATATTTAGGTATTGGATGTTAGCTTGAATTTCATCGATCGAAGACTTCGCGTTTTTTACATCGTGTTTTGCTTTGTTTAGCGCCGCTTCGTTTTGCGCTACCGTGCGAATGTTCGCCGCTTGCTGACTCAACCTGATTGGTGGGTTGAAAGTGTTGGTTTTGGCGAGAAGCAATGCCGCTTGTGCGCTGCTCACCTGGCGTTGCGCTGCCACAACAGCCTGGTGCCTGGCCTCAACGGTGGCAACCGCACCTTCAAAGGTGCTGTGTGCTTGATCATCCTCGTCTTGTGTGACCGCGCCTCTGACTACCAGATCGTCATAGCGTTTGCGCCTGATGCGAGCCAGCTCCAGGTCTGCCTTAGCCTGAACTTCTTGAGCTACAGTTTCACTAAGCTGCGCCTTCTGGGTCGCGACATTTGCTTCGGCTTGTTCGATCCGGGCTGTAGAATCCTGCCGAGATTGGGTGACGTTAAGCTTAGATTGCTCAACTTGTTCTCGGGCAACTTTGAGTTGTTCCTCGGACTCGTGAACTGAATCCTCAGCCTCTGAGTAGCGTGCTCTTGCGCCCCGTTCTTGCGCCCGGATGTCCTCATCGCTGAGCTTGACTAACAGTTGTCCGGGTTTGACTTCTTCGCCTTCGCGATTAGATATATATTCGACTCGACCGGCAATCTTGGCGCCGACATTGACCTCATAACCTTCGATGCGGCCATTGATGCGCAACCAGCCAGGGCGCCCTTCCTGGCGGTTTCTCAGCACTTGAAACACAATCAAGGCGCCGACTGCCACAGCGATCGCAAGCACCACCAGCGGTTTCACGAAAGATTTTTTCTTCGGACCGTCTTGATCGTTAGTGCTCTTAGTAGTAGTATCCTGGCTTTCATTTGTAGTTGAAGCGGCGCCAGTGTTGTCCACACCAGTCATAATGTTCCTTGTATTGGTCGCTAATAGGGTATCATACCAGCGGGTATGATGTTGGTCATGGAAGTATAAAGTTAGTGCCACCTAAGAAACAGAAGGACGCCAATAGCATTCAGCCGATAGAACCGACCTCATTCGAAAGCGTCGATACCTCGCTGTCGGATTTTTCCAAGAGAAAGCGCGAGCAAATTATGCAGGCTGCACTCGACGCCTTTCTTGAGCTAGGTTATGAAGGCGCCACAATGAATTTGATCGCTGACCGGGCAGGAGTAATCAAGCAGACTATTTATAGCCATTTTGGAGATAAAGAAGGATTGTTTATTAGCGTTATAAGCTCAATCACAGTTGATCGAGTTCAACATGTATTTGCACAAAAAGGTATCGAGGGAAAAACTCCAGAAGAAGTATTGCGCAACTTTGCCCACACCTTGGCGTCGCGGCAATTCGACCCCTGTTTTACTAAGTTGCTTCGGACCACAATCGGGGAATCAGGGCGTTTTCCTAAGATCGCGGAATTGTACACTGAAGCAACGATCAAACCAGGGTTGCAAATGCTTACCAATTACCTGCACACTCACAAAGATATTCATTTGCCGGATCCTGAGGCGTTCGCTCGAATTTTTGCGGGCTCGATTATCAATCATTGTTTGCAGCAGCACATCCTTCATGGAAAAATGATTTTGCCTTTTGAATTGGACAGAATTGTTAATGAGTTAATCCGGATCTTTCGGATGTGTTCCGGCCGGCCCGCCCGAGTTACATGAGCGGTCAGGACAAGGTACGGATGATCGTTCCGTTGCTTTTGGTTGCAGCGCTTCCCGTACGAGTTTGAGCTGTGGGCCCCGATGCCGATCGGTTAACCGAG
>Ga0182024_10027081_pt1 | contig 10047 bp, 3 predicted proteins | sample P32metaG_FD_120480 | JGI IMG/M metagenome (GOLD analysis project Ga0182024, IMG submission 120480) | Permafrost microbial communities from Stordalen Mire, Sweden - P3-2 metaG (Illumina Assembly) | ecosystem: Environmental > Terrestrial > Soil > Wetlands > Permafrost | place: Sweden: Stordalen...
AACGAATTCAGGAAGTACAAGCCGCGCGCGAAACGATGTTCGAAACGGACCGAAAGCCCGTTGTAATCGTTGTCCCCTGCCGGATCTACCCAGGTGATGGCTCCGAAGCTCGGGTCCGGAACGCGCGCTTGCTCCGCAAGGCAACCGGAGGTCACCGTGGCATTGCAGGTGGAGGTAAGCGCATTCGGAAGGGCCTGATTATAGTTGGCGATGATGGGCAGATTCAGACTGTGATTGCCGTTATAGGCCAGTTCAACCAAAGTGCTCTTCGTAATCTCCCTCTGAATGGAGAAGACCCAGGATTGAATATACGGCCAAGGGCTATGGGCGGGAATGTAATCGTTATTGCTGTTAATCGGATTAAAGGTGGTGGCGATACCCGCGGCGAAGCCCGTCTGCGTCGTAAGAAAGCCAGGCTGGCCCGGCGCCGCGGTGTTGGTGAAGCTTCCGAAGATCGCCAGAGGACCGTTGATGCCTTCCTCCGCGCTTCCAGGCCGATTGAAGAAAGCATAGCTGATCCCGTACCCCGCGCGGATCGAGGTTTTCGAGTCCAGGCTGTACGCCAGGCCCAGGCGCGGCCCGTAGTCCTTGTAATTCGGATTCACCAGGGCGCGATCAAAAAGGCTGCCGTTGGTGGCGCGAACCAGGGTATTCGTGGCCGGGTTAAAGTTCGACCAGAGATTGTCGCGTTCCCACACCGGCGTCGCGAACTCCCAGCGCAGGCCGACGTTCACGGTCAATTTCGGTGTCACGCGCCAGTCGTCCTGAATATAGAGCGAGTGCACGTGCTGCCGTAAATTAGTGGCCAGGTTGCTTCCCTGTGCGATAGTGCTGGGAAGGCCGAAATAGAAGTCGGCGAGGTCGTAACTGGTCGCATCCGAAGCGATGGTACAACCGGCAGCTTGTCCTAATTGCGCGCAGGTGGGCTTGCTGTACTGATTGTTGTAAGTATCCTGGCCATACAAAGGGTTGATATCCAGAACTTCCGTTCGTATGGCGATAAATTCATAGCCAGTCTTGATCGAATGGCGGCCCTTGACCAGCGAATAATTGAGTTTTGGATTGAAGGACGTCGGATTCTGGAACTGGGGATTGGTGGCCTGTCTTCCAAACGTCGGGCTGCTGAATCCGGTAACCACCTGGGTCGGGAATCCGCCCGCCAGGCTCGAAGGCTCTCCCTCGATTCCATACTCGGCTGCGATATTCGGTCCACCCAGATAAGGCGGCGATTTTCCGCCCAATACATGGTCGAATCCAAAACGTCCCTCGATGAGCGAGGTCGGCGAAATCGCCCAGGTGTAGCCGATCGCCGCCTGCTGCTGAATGGCGTGAATAAATCCGTTGGCGTCGCCGCCCGAGGGTCCCGGATCGGCGGGCCCGAAGAAAGAGATATCCTTCCTCTGGCTGAACCGGATAAACGCGCTCATGCCGGTCTTGATCTGATAGTCCAGCTTGGCGTCGTATTTGTCGCTCTTATCGGTGACAGGAATGGTCGCCTCCAGATTGTTCGCGCGCGTCGCATTGACCGGCGCCGGCAATCCAGCGAGCGCTGCCGCCGCGAACGGATTCAACTGGGCCACCGGAATCTTCGTGCCCGCGTTGTAGACCACGCCGGTAAGCGGATCGACCACAGAAACCGGCAGAACTCCCTGACGATCGTTGGTGTCCGGAACCGAGTAGAAGTTGAGGTAACCCTGCGATTGCCGCAGTCCCTCATAGTCCACAAAGAAGAATAATTTGTCCTTGATCAGCGGTCCGCCCAGCGTGACGCCGAACTGGTTCCGGTGGAATGTCGGCTGCACGAATGTCGAGGGCCGCGCGCCGAAAATGTAGCCGATCGCGTTCAGGTCGGTATTGCGCAGAAATTCGTAAACGGTGCCGTGATACCGATTGGTCCCGGACCGCAGCACTGCGTTCACCACCGCTCCTCCCACGCGTCCATACTCCGCGCTGAAGTTACTGGTAATGATCCGGAATTCCGCCAGAGCGTCGGGCGAAGGCTGCACCACCTGGGCGGAATAATTCTGATTGCTGGTTCCGTAGGAATTATTGTCGATTCCGTCCATCAGAAAATTGTTGTAGACGCTGCGCATCCCGTTGGCGTTGAAGGCGCCTTCACGCGGAGTACCGGTGGGCCCGAACGTGGCTTGAATAGGGGAAACGTGGACGTTGGTGGCCAGCAGCGCGAGGCTCGCATAATCGCGGCCGTTCAACGGCAATTCCATCGTTGCCTGCGTGCCGATCACCTGGCTGTGCTCGCTGGTGTCGGTATCCACCACGCTGGCCTGTCCGTTCACCACCACGGTTTCGGTGACCGACCCCACCTTAAGAACGGCGTCGACTCGCTGGCGGGCATTCACCTCCACGTTGATATCGGGCGAGGAGAACTTCGAGAATCCAGCCAGCTCGACGGTGACCGTATAATGGCCCACTCTGACGTTGAAAAAGTCGTAGCTGCCGCTGTCATCCGTGGTGGTTTTCGCGGCAATTCCTGTGTCCTGATTGGTGAGAGTCACCGTGGCCTTCGCCACCGGGTTCTGCGAAGCGTCGCGAACCGTGCCCAGCACCTCGGACGTTTCAAACTGCGCGAAGCACACGCTGCTTCCGACAGCCAAAAAGCCGAATACCGCTATTATGCGAAAAATCATAGTTGTCAGAATACACGGCGATTGTATCAGATGCTTTGCGGATCGATGACGAAGCCGCGACTGCCTAGGAGTTTGTTGAAAAAGGGGACAGACCGCTCTGTCCCCGCTTGTAAGCTGTTCGTGCGACGTAGGACTGTGGCCGTGGACAGAATGGTCTGTCCCCTTTTTCAACAAACTCCTGGCGGGCCGGTTATCTGAGAAATAGACCCGTTCACCCGGACTCTAGGCCCGCTCACAATTTAGGGTTAGTTTCGGCCTCCTGTGAGACTCATACTCACAGAAGCGATCGGATCCTCGTGCGATCGACCCGCACAACTTTATGAAAAAAGCTCTTGCCCTGGCTGCTCTTCTTCTGTTCACCGGCTCGGCATTCGCTCAGTCGCTCGGAAATGCGGGGACGATTGAAGGAACCGTGGTGGACCCATCGACCGCCTCGGTGCCGAAAGCGACCGTGACTCTCACCAATGCGGTAACCGGCTACAGGCAAACCGTTCAGTCGAACCCCGATGGCACGTTTCGCTTTACGAACATCCCTCCGAACACCTATCATTTGACGGCGACGGCTCCCGGTTTCAGCGGCTTTAGCCAGGATGTGGTCATTCGTAGCTCCGTTCCCGTTCAAGTCAAGGCCATTCTGCCGGTAGCCGCCGCGGAATCGACCGTTACGGTGGAGGCTAGCGGCGCGTCCGTCGAAACCGACCCCAGCTCACACGTCGATGTCGATCGCAGCGCCTTCGAACGCCTGCCCGAGCTCACCCCCGGCGGCGGCCTCTCCGATGCCATCACCTACTCGACCGGTGCGGTAGTAGCCGACGCGAACGGGGCTTTCCATCCCACCGGCGATCACGCGCAGGTAAGTTACCTGATCGACGGGCAACTGATCAGCGATCAGCAGAGCAAGATTTTTTCGACCGCTCTACCCACCAGCGCGATTCAGAGCATGGAGCTGATTACCGGCTCGCCCGCCGCCGAGTTTGGCGACAAAACCAGTCTGGTGGCGGAGGTAACTACGCGCTCCGGCTTGGGCGCCGGCAAGGTGTTCGGCGATGTCAACACCAGCTACGGCTCCTTCGGCACGGTCGGCGCGGGCTTCAGCCTCGGATTTGGAAACACTAAGGTTGGCAATTTCCTGGCCGTCGACGGCCTTCGCAGCGGGCGCTTCCTCGATTCGCCGGAGTTCCTGCCCTACCACGATATCGGCAACAACCAGACCATCTTCGACCGCATGGATTATCAGCCCACCGGCAAGGACGTCTTTCACCTGAACCTGTTCGCCGCGCGCAACTGGATCGAAATTCCCAACGATCTGGACCAGCTCGCGCAGGATCAGAAGCAGCGCGTGCTGACCTGGAATATCGCGCCCGGCTATCAGCACACCATCAATTCGCATACGCTGCTGACCATCAATCCCTACGTCCGCAAGGACCAGTTCAATTATTATCCCAGCCGCAATCTATTCAACGATCAACCGGCCACGCAAAGCCAGCAGCGCCAGTTGATGAACTACGGCCTCCGGGCCGATGTCGCCACTACCATCGGGCATCACAACATCAAGTACGGCATCGATTTGAAACAGACGCGCCTGCTCGAGAATTTCGGCTTTGGAATCACCGATCCATCGTACAACTCGCCGTGTATCGATTCGGCCGGTACGCCCGTGGGTGATACCATCCTGACCAGCCCGGCGCAATGCGCCAGCTACGGTTATCAGGAGAATGTGGCCTCGAATCCCGCCGCGATCACTCCGTTCGCACCCGGCCTCTTGCCCTTCGATCTGACCCGTGGTGGCCAACTATTCGCTTTCCACGGCACCGCCAACATCAACCAATTCGCGGGCTACCTGCAGGATTCCATCAACATAAGGAATTGGAATATCAATATCGGCTACCGGCAGGATCAGTACGACGGACTGGTGTCGAAAAGCGGCCCTCAGCCGCGCCTGGGCCTCGCCTACAATATCAAGCGCACCTCGACGGTGCTGCGCGCGGCGTACTCGCGAACCTTCGAAACTCCGTTCAACGAAAACCTTCTGCTGTCGAGCGCAACCGGCGTCGGCGGACTTGCGACCAACGTCTTCGGCTCCACCTCCGTGCCCATCGAACCCGGGTTTCGCAATGAATTCAATACCGGCTTAGAGCAATCCGTCGGCAAGTACCTTATCCTTGATGCCGATTACTTCTGGAAGTTCACGCATAACGCCTACGATTTCAGTACGCTGCTGAACACCACCATCACCTTTCCCATTTCCTGGCACAATTCGAAAAATGACGGAGTCACCTGCCGCGCCAGCACCATCAACCTGAAAGGTTTTCAGGGCTATTGGACCTGCGGCCATACCCGCGCGCGCTATTACCCGCCCGAAGATGGAGGCCTCATCCCGCAGGGCGCGCCGCTCGCCAACGGCGTTTTCCGCATCGATCACGACCAGGCGTTTCAATCCACGATTAATCTGCGCTACCAGCGAAAGAAGAACCAGGAATGGATTGCCTTCACGGATCGTTTCGATAGCGGAGAGGTGGTCAGCGGAGTACCGGATGCCGGCTACGCCATGGCCGACCTGACGCCGAATCAACAGGTCTCGATTGGCCTCGCCTGTGCAGGAATGTATGCCACGGTCGCGGATCCGATCAGGACTTGTCCCGGCCTGGTGACCTCGAAATTGCTCACGCTGCCGCAGATCGGCCAGGAAAACGACGATCACAATCCCGATCGCGTAAAACCTCGCAATCTGCTGGACCTGGGCATCGGCACCGACAACTTATTCCACACGGAAAAAACCCAGCACTGGACGGCTTCCATCTCGATCGATAACCTGATGAACAAAGTAGCGCTCTACAACTACCTGTCCACCTTCAGCGGAACCCACTTCGTCTCGCCCAGGACCGTGGTAGCCAAAATCAGCTTCGTATTCTAAGTTTTCAGAGCCGCGACCACCGGGAGCGGTTGCTTCGCTGCGACAGGCCACCAGTGGGGCAGGTTCCCGACCTGCCCTCTTACTGAATGGGAATATAAACCATATCCGTGAACCCCTGATTCGTCTGCACCGCCACTCCCACATTCCCCGCCGGGACCTTCGGAATCATGAAATTCACCTGGTATAACCCTGCCAGCGTCGGCGTCAGCCCGGCGTAGTAAATTTCATTCGCGGGAACCTGCACGCCTCCCACATAAATCGCGAGCCCTCCCGTAATCAGGGCTAGGGGAGCCTTCGACGGTGCCGCCGCTCCATCCGCGACGACAGGAGTGGTCGCCCCCAGCCCCGTCAGATACATCGAAATAATTTCGCCCTGCGTGGCCGGATTCGCGGCCGTGATCACCGATCCGTTCCCATGCTCGGCCGCCGCGCTGCTGAAGCCGTTCGAAAGGCTGCTGAACACCCCTGGTGAAGTCGCCGCCAAGGGCACCACCACCGTATTCGATTTCACGCCCGCAACGGTCACCACCAATGTTGCCGTCGATCCCGTCACCTCAAACGGCACCACTGCGCTGATCTGGATCGGAGTGACGGAATAAATGGGCGCAGCCACTCCATTGACCGACACCTGCACACCGCCGAGCGTAGTTCCCCAGGGAGGAGCCGACGCCGTCGCCGCCGTCGACGGAAACCCCGTCCCGAACAGAGTCATCACTCCACCTGGCGATATCGGATACCCCGGAGGCGCGAAGCTCGCCGAATTCAGCACTCCCTGCGGATTTAGGAACACTCCCGTCCCCGATTGTGGCTCGAGCAGCGCTCCAAAATAAATCTCGTAGCTCTCCGAATTGAAAATATCGACGCCGCTCGACGCGAACGTCGTCGTATCCACGTCGACATTGAGATGCCCCGGCGCCGACACCCACACGCCCGATCCATCCGCGTTCAGATTGTAAGTAATCAGGGGCGACGAATCGAACAGACCGTCCGTCTGCTTGGTCCTGCGCGCCCAGATCGAATCCCCGGACCCGTCCGCGTGCACGCTGCCAACGACAGCGGTCAGCCGAGCCGGTTGCGTGTCAAAACGCATTCCCGCGGCGTAATAGAAACCGTTCCAGCTCGCATTGGTGGCGTTGCCGCTGCCGTAATTTTTGATCCCCACCACCAGCCCATGCCCGCCCGCCGCGATCGATCCGCCAATAAAATAAACTCCGTTGGGAGCCAGGAAAATATTCTCGACCCCGGAGATCAACTGCGTGTCGGCAGTCAGTCCCGGGGCCAGCGGAAACGTCATCGTGCCCGACCCATCCGCCGAGATCGCGTACGTAATCGGCCCCACCGTCTGACTCATCAGAATGTTGTCCAGATTCACGGCCTGCCCGGTGACCGTGCTTTCTACGAAACTGCCCGCGCCCGTCGAAGTCAGCTCGAAATTCGTATTGCGGATGTTGGTCAGCCCTCCGCCCGGAAATTCCAGGCTCGATACCCAATAAGACCCCAATAAGGTCCCGTTCGAGGCTCCCACCGGCGCAGGAATCGCTATAAATATGTCGAACACGGACGGCCCTGCCTCGGTCGAGGAGCCGACCACGGCTCCTTGTCCCAGCCTCGCGTTCAGAGTGACACCGGACTGCAAAGGATTGGTCAGCGTCATAAATCCGCCCCCGCTCACCTTGTAGGTCCCATTTCCTGCGAGCGCTACCGCCGCCGCCGTGCCAGAAAGCTGCTGGCCGCTGACCGCATAATTGCCGTTGCCGTCGAAAGTGATCGAGCCTTCCCCGCTAAGGGTATTCGTCACGTTCGGAGACGCCGATCCGTCCGTAAGCAGCATCACCTGGCGGAAGAAATACTTTCCGCTCAACGATTGGTCGGAAGAAATCTGCCCTTGGGCAATCGCAGCAGTCGCGGCAATCAGACACAACCAGCTTGTTTTCACACGTATCCCCGTCATAAGGACTCCAACCCCACTATAGTCGCCGCGGTGCGGGAGTGTATGGCTTTTAATCGGGAAAATCTCGCCTTAGTCGAGAACTATCTTAGCGAGCGGGGGTTACACTGTTAAGAACGTAACGGCGGAGGACATTTCATTGAAGAAACAGCTTTTTCTGGTTTCATGTGTGATGACGGGTTTGGCTGTAACTGGTTTACTAGCAATTAAAGCCCAGGAACCTTTTCAAAATCAACGTGCCGAGGGTGCCTCCACGTCGGACCATTCCGATTGCCTGATGTTCGGAGCCGAGCGCGAACGCTACGCGAATCAGGCCCTCAAGAGCTTCAAATTAGGGCAGTTAACCTCGCGGGTAAGCGTTGCGCGGGCAGCCAGTATGGCCATGCCCTCAGCGCCCGGTGGCAGCAGCACCTACTCCGTCGATAGCACCAGTAGTAATCTGATCGACGGCTATATTTTCCCCGCTCTCAAAGCCCAGGGCGTCACCCCCGCCCGCATGACCAACGATTACGAATTTGTCCGCCGCATCTACCTGGATATGACCGGCCAGATCCCCCCGGCCGCCGCGGTTTCGAGCTTCGTTGCCAATAACAGCCCCACCAAGCGGGCTGATCTCATTGAGACTCTGTTCGCCGCGCCGCAGTGGCTCGACAAGTGGACCATGTACTTCGGCGATCAGTTTAAAGCGGCCTCCACCTTTCCCTCCACCGGAACCACCCTCTACTCGGGCGGCCGCGACGGACTGGATGCCTTTATTCGCAACTTCCTGACCAACGACACTCCCTATAATCAGGTTGCCCTCGCGCTGATGGCCTCCCAGGGAACCAACAATTACACCCAGGGCGAGCTCAACTGGATCATCACCTCCCGCGTCACCGGCGGGCCGAATCAGGATGTGTGGGACGGGGAGGCGGCAGCAGTCGCCGAAACCTTTCTGGGCATTTCGCACATGAATTGCCTGCTGTGCCACGATGGCCGCGGACACCTGGACTCGATCAGCCTGTGGGCCGGCGGCTTCACCCGCTACCAGGCCTGGGGCATGTCGTCGTTCTACTCCCATATCGCATTGCTAGCGCCGGCAGTCACGCCGGGCGTCAACACGCCCACTTACTGGTACGCCAACGATAGCGGCTTTAAGACCGATTACGCACTGAATACCACCACCGGCAACCGACCCGCGCGCCAGCCCGTGGCTGGGCACACCACCGTTGCTCCCAATTATCCTTTTTCCGGTCAGGGAGCCGCGCCCAACTTGAATTACCGCCAGTCGCTCGCTAACCAGGTGGTCGCCGACCGGCAGTTCGCCCGCGCCGCGGTCAATTACATGTGGGCCTATTTCTTCGGCATGGGCATCGTCGATCCGCCCGATCAGTTCGATCCGGATCGCCTCGATCCCAACAATCCTCCACCTTCGCCCTGGACCCTCCAGCCTTCGAATCCTCAGCTGCTCGAAGCTCTGACCAGCGACTTTATCGCCAGCGGTTATTCCACCAAGCACCTGATGCGGACCATCGTGAACTCGCAGGCCTATCAGCTTTCCTCCGATTACGATCCTGCCACCTGGAACGTCGCCTGGCAGCCTCTGTTCGCGCGCAAACTGGTCCGCCGCCTGTGGGGCGAGGAAGTCGCCGATTCGATTTCGATCTCGGCCAACATCCCCAACAAATTCACCTTTGACAACGGAACCGTTTCCCCCTGGGCCATGCAATATCCGGAACCCGCCAAGGAGACCTCGACCCTGCTGGCCGCCTTCCTGCCCGGCGATCGCGACACCCAGCCGCGCAAGCAGGATGGAGCCATCCAGCAAACGCTCGGCCTGATGAACGATTCGCAGGTGATGAACAAACTGACCTCAACCGGCTCGGGCTCCGCGCAAAGCCTGTTGAGCCTGGCGACCGCCACCACCAACAACTCGGCGGCCATCAATCTTCTGTTCATCAATATTCTTTCCCGCTATCCCACCGCCGCAGAACTGACCTCGGCGAACGCTTTCCTGAGCACCGGAACCAGATCGCAGAAGATGCAGGAACTGATGTGGACCTTATACAACAAGGTCGACTTCATCTTTAATTACTGAGGAGCCGCCATGAATAAACAAGGTCGGAATCCGAAGGGGACAGACCACTCTGTCCCGAGCCACAGGGCAGCAGGTCATCGAGAACTTCGTCGAGTGGACTCAAGGAGTCAAAATCGGAATCCCAAGGGGACAGATTACTCTGTCCCGAGCCACAAGGCAGCAGGTCATCGAGAACTTCGTCGAGTGGACAGAGCGGTCTGTCCCCTTGGGATTCTCACCTCAAGGAGTGCCTCATGAACAAAGAAAATATCAAAAAAATTCTGGCCTCGAATCCCGTGGCGCGCCCCTCTTATTTCCGCCGCCCCCACTGGACCCGCCGCAATTTCTTCCGCCTTATCGGGAACGGAATGACAGCCGGCATCACCGCGTCTTTCCTAGCCAAGGAAGCCAACGCTCAGTCCGGAACCTGCACCAGCCAGGGCATGACCACCATCAACAAGGCCACCAACGTCATCTTCAT
>Ga0182024_10027082_pt1 | contig 10047 bp, 5 predicted proteins | sample P32metaG_FD_120480 | JGI IMG/M metagenome (GOLD analysis project Ga0182024, IMG submission 120480) | Permafrost microbial communities from Stordalen Mire, Sweden - P3-2 metaG (Illumina Assembly) | ecosystem: Environmental > Terrestrial > Soil > Wetlands > Permafrost | place: Sweden: Stordalen...
TCACCCGCGGCGTCCTCGCGCTCGACATGCCGTGCGCGAGCAACCCACAGAGCCCTGTCGCCAGTTAGCTGAATATTCGCCAACTACAACCGGCCCCTACAGGGGTGCCCGAGCTCGAGCAGACTGCGCTCACTGGAATCGTGCAGACCGCCCGCCAGGGCGGCTGGTGGGAGCTGCACGGCGATGTGCTCGACGAGCAGTTCCGCGAGCTGTTGGCGCTGGAATCCGCGGCCTCGGAGATCCTGCTCTACGACGCGCAGCAGGTGCCCGAACTACTACAGACGCCCCGGTACGCGCGGGCAGTCGCCGACGTCAGCGTCGCACCTCCGGGTGATGTCTCGCCGAAGGCGCTTGCTGGCATCACGGCCGGCCGGCAGCGGGCCGTATTCGGCGAGCGGCGAGCCAGGGTCGTGGCCCTGATCGGCGAGGCCGCACTGAGGACACGCGCCATCAACGGCGAGGTTATGCAGGGACAGGCTGAGCGGCTGGCCGAGATCAGCGAAGCCTCTGCTGAGACAGTCATCCGGATCCTGCCGCTCCTGTGCGGTGCACCATCGTGCGCACCAGTAGCAGTCCTCCGATTCTCCGATGCCTCGAACCTGGGAGCGGTGTATTTGCGGGGGCTGTCCGGGAATGTCTGCCTGGCGGGGCAGCAGGATGTCGCCAGCTACACGCGCGCGTTCGAGCAAGCTAAGGCAATCGCGCTCTCTGCCGACGACTCGGCGCAGTTGCTCAGGGAGATGATGGTCGGCTGACATCGGGCTCGTCCTGCTTTAGTGACGGCACCAGCCGCAACCGACGGACAGACAGGCATCGCATCTTCGTTAAGGCTGGCCGGTGGCCGATTGCACGCGGCCGACGCATACATAGCGGCCGCGCACGGGGAGCCAAGGGGTGGAGACCGAGATCGGAGTGGAATTCCGGTGCGCAAGATAATCCAACAGTGAAACTCTGGCTCGACCAAATGATTAGGTCGACCAGATGTCTGCTGGTTTGACTAAAAAATCGCGTTTGCACTCGGTCGTTCACCCGCGGAAGCACACCACTGTTCTAGCGGACAGGTCGCGCAGACCGGCTCGGCCGGTCTGCAGGTCGTCTTCCCCACGAGTCGGAGTGCAGCCATGCGAAGGGGGGCATCCCTCCCGCCACCGACTAGACGGGCAAGCTCAATACGGCCGTCGGTGAGTCGGTTCTTGGCAAGCTCGTGGCCTGCGACCCTGGCGGCCACACGAAGGGCAGTGTCAGAAGTGAGCATGACGTCTTCACCCATCATCAGACGAAAGATAGCCTTTTCTGCAGGTTTTAGATTGAGTTCCCGGATGAGTTCGCCGGAGTCCTGCCATACCATCCGAAGCGAGGTAAGCGGCCGTGCACGCTCTAGGCGCCGTTCGAAGCGCGCATCTCCAGCCGCTGCACAGAATCTGTCGAGGTCCGCCGCTACGAGTTTCTCGTGGCCTATGAGCGGAACCAAAGCTCCAGAGATGTCATTACCTTCCAGCCGATCGAGACCGAGCAGGGCAACAAGCACCGCAATGGCTTGTCCGACGTTGGGACCTGGGAATGCGTACCACAGATCGCCCTGGCGTTGTCTCCATGCCCACGATGCAAGGTGAGAGTGCAGGTCCAGCCAGGCGTTCGGCACTCCAGGTTTGCCAGGGCCCCAGTCCGAGAGGGCTGTGAGGGCAGTAGCGGCGGCCTCGCCAAGACGTGGAGGAACCGCGTTCCCGATCTGACGGAAGGCGTCGCTTCGTGAACCGGAAAACCGGAAGTGGTCGGGGAAAGTCTGGATGCGTGCTGCTTCGCGAACGGTCAGCGTCCTGTGCTGTCCAGGGTGTATGTACCAGTAACCGTCCTTGGCAATGTGGGCTGTGATGGATCGACTCAGGTCATTCCAGTCAAGTCGCTTGTACTTGTCGTCGAAGGTGTCGGCCGTGTACCGGCGCAGCGCGGGGTCAATTTGCGAATAGAGGGTACGGTGGTCCATCTGCTTGAAGGTCTCAAGGTCATCGGGCCGAACAGGCCGGGTCATGTGATCCCAGACGCCGACCGTGTCAACTACGGCCTTGCGCATCGACTTCATGAATGGTGACGGCTTATCGGGAGGGAGGTAAGGAAGACGTCGATCACCGACTGGGTCTTCCTCCGGAAGAACCGGCAGGTCACCGATCGCGTCACGCAGGAACACCTTCTTCGTGGTGTCGGGCCAGGCGAACTTGTCGCCATCGAGCCGTGCCAGCACGATCAGCCGCTTGCGGTGCTGCGGAACGCCATAGGCCCACGCGTCCACGAGCCTAACTTCGGTGTGGTATCCGGCTTCCTCCAACGCGTCTACGATCGTGCGGATCACATGGAAGTCATCTCCGAGGGCCATGTCGGGGACGTTCTCCATCAGTACCGCTCGCGGGCGAACCGCCAAGACGATCTCTAGGTATGCGCCCCACAGGCCCTTACGGGCGTCGTGAGGGTCACGCACTCCCGCGTCCACCAAGCTCTTGATCTTACTTCGCCCCGCCCGGCTAAAGGGCTGGCAGGGCGGCCCACCAACGATCAGGTCGAGAGAAGCCTGGTTCAGCAGGGAAATGATCTGCGAACGTGTGTCGGGATCGCCGAGATCTGATCTCAAGGCGAGCCCTCGGAAGTTGGCCTTGTGCGTCTCCTGGGCCCTCACATCATGATCGATCGAGATTGCAACGGTCCATCCGGCCTGTTCAACACCGAGGCTGAGCCCGCCTGCCCCCGAAAAGAGGTCCGCCGCAAGCTTTGCACCGGACTCGACCTGGCATCGGCACCATTCGAGAAACTTGTCTTCGGTAACGGCATCCGGATGATTGGGGAGCTGGAGTATATCACTGCGGTGCAGCTTTACCCCATAAAAAGACACCAGACCTCCCTCGATTCAACCTCGTCATCATCCACCACCAGGAGACCACAGACGGCATCCACATGCAAGGCGCCGTCTAGGTCCGTTGATTTGATTCAGACGCATCCGTGATGCTCGTATCTGTCGTCCCCGTGGGTTAAACAAATTCGAAATCATTCCGGCGCAGCGTAGGGCGATCTAGCGATCACCCAAGACACCTCTAAGGAACCGCCAGCCTGTTCATTCAAACATACTGTCGATACACATGCAAGGCTCTAGCACGGTGCCGGTCGGCACGGGCGAGCCTGAAATCTCTCAGCCGGTACTCCAACTGATGTCAAGGACCCTCTTCCAGCAGTCTTCCTTCTTGCTCCACTCGGTGACATTGCCAGATCCGGGGGCCCGCAGCAGTACCTGCCTGATTCGCGGGCTCAGGTGCCGTACAGCGTCTGCAGCGTCGGCCGGGATCGTTTGCTGACGCCAGACCTCTGCAAGGACCGCGTCCTGGTCGATCTCCCGGACAAGGCGGGCGACGGTGTAGGTGGTGACGTTCGCGAGGTAGCCGGCACCGGGGTTAAGACGCTGGATGATCCTGCGAGTTTGCTCGAAGAGGATCGCCTTCGCGATCAGGCCATGGAAGTAGAAATCGTTAGGCGGGAACGTGCGATCGGCGAGGACGCCCAGGGTCCAGGACTGGAAGCATTTTTGCGCCCCCAGGCTGACAATGTAGGGCAGCTGCCGGAAGGTCATGTCGTACTTGGCGGCGTCGGTCTTGGTGAACCGCTGGCTTCTGGGGTTCTGATCGTCAAAGCTCCGCTGCCGTGCAGAGGTCGTCTGACGAGCACGATCCACCTGGTACTGGCCGCGGACGCGCTCGTAATACCAGTGGGACTGGCGAGTCGCTCCCGCTGGAGCCGGAGCCCAGATGTTCCGTGACAACCGCTGCAGCTCCACATGGAAGGGGTTGTTCGACTCAAAGTCGGCCTCAGCGATCGTGTTCTGGGAGTTCGCAAATCGGGAGATCTTGGGAACGAGCTGGTCGAGCTGATCTGGCCCGACCACGGTGATCTTCGCAGGCACCCTGACCTGACTCAGATCGGCATGGTCGCGTGTCGCAGCGTGGTGAAGCGTTGCCGTGGTCTGACCGCCATTGACGATCTGCAAATCGCTGAGCTTGATGAGGTAGGTTCCGTCTGGACGCTCGTCGAGCGTCACGTCGGTGGCAGTCGCCGAGATTCCGTTGTTGTAGGCAAGGAAGCGGCTGGGCTCTGAACGGATTGTCTCGATGATCCCCTTGTTGACCTTTCCCTTCAGCTGCAAGAACGATCGTACGTTGCGCTGAAGAAGCTTGGCTCCGTATCGATCGTACATGTCGGCGAGCAACTGTCCGGGAATGACCGTGAACACGCAGCTGTAGTCGGTCCCTGATCCGATCGCCGGCAGGCAGCGTAGCGGGGCGCCCAGCTCCTCCAAGTCGACGGTGATCACCTCCTCCTTACGGCCGGAAGTGACGAGCCTACGGAGGCGTTCGATGTCCCAGAGGTTCTGTATAACCGGGAGCGCATCAACCTTTTCCTCAGGAAGGCTACCGATGTTGGTACGCCCATCCGTAAAGAGAAAGATCCGGACCTTGCTGAACTCCGACCATTGGGCATGAATCGCCTGGGCCATATCGTAGGCAGGGCTTGACTCCTCCATCGCAAGATGCAGACCGTCACGGCAACGCATGGCGAAATTCAACGCCCAGCGGAACTGCCGCCGAACCTGATCTGGTGGGACAGTATGGCCTGAACAGCCAAATTTCGCCACCGCTAGATCCAACATATGGCCGTCGTCGCTAATTGCATATCCGGCCACTTCCATCATGCTCGGACGGGCAGAGGCCACGTAGTAGCAAACGTCAAGATCTTCAAGAGTGCCGTCTTCGATGAGGTAGTCGCTGACGATGCGGACAAACACGTCACGCTTCAGCCATCCTGGATAATAAGGGAGCTGATCCTCGACGGCCTGTTCAAGGCTGATCTCGAATTCCTCGACCGTTTCCCCTTGCATGGCTACTCCTCCACCAAGTCCCCTGCCCGCATCAGCGACTCTTGCACGACGCCTTCGTCCACCCGAAATGATGTGCATGTAGCGAGATTTACAAGATACGACACTTCTGATACGCCTGCCGGGAGAACATTTGGAATGATTCGGGGAAAGCCTTCCACTACGGAATAACAACGCCTTCGGGTCAGAGCATAGCGATCGTTAACATATTGGCCGCGATGTGCATCCAGCCAGCCGGCTTCGAGCAAGGAGTTCTCGAACGACAAGGGGTCCGAATTGACGTACAGATCGCCTCGGAGTTCATCGATTAGTTCCTGCAAGGTGGAGCCCTCCGGGGTCGGGCTGAGAGATTGATGGACAAGAAACAGGACTGCGTGTCCTGTGGTATCGAGCTGTTTTTCGCTGCTAATCCGACAGCGATCCGGATCTCGGCGGGAGACGGTCTTGACCTCGACGGCTGCCGACAGATGGACGAAGTCTTGCGGCGCCGCAGATGGCCCCACCCAGGCGGCGATGGCGTCAGAACCGATGGACGGCAGCACGATTTCGCGGAGCACCAAGAGTTCACCGTAAAGACCGATTCTGGCCTCTGAGCCGAGTCCAGTGGGCAGACCACGACTGAGCATTCGCTGCCAGGCGGTTAGTCGGTGGACGAGTGCCGTGGCAGGAGCGCTGCCTGACTGCTCCAACTGGCTGATCAAGTCGACCAAGAGAGTGCAAAACAGCAAACGCTCTGTCTGCGGTTCGGCGACGACCTCGACAGAGCCGCTTCTCGTCCGGCAGGTCAAACCGGCGGTTAGGACGAGATCGCGGTCCCCCAGTTGTTCGTTGCTGTTTACAAGCAGTGCCCAGTCACGGCTTGGGAACCGAACCTCGGTGAACACGTCCAGCTCAGTGTCCGGCAGGAGCCTTCTGCGCATGGCGCCTCGTCCGGTACCGCCCGCCGCCTCGCTAGCGCGGAAGGCATGTTCGAGCTGCTCCGGGGTGCTGTCCGCCGTCATTAGCCCTCGTCCTCGTCCTCGACGGCCTTAGCCAGCTGATCCATAAACACCTGATTGACGCGGTAGCGGACAGGATTGGCATTGTCGGAGCCAGGAAAGGCGATGGCGTAGCCCACAATCGGGATCTCTGGCGTTTCCACGGTTATACTTGAGGCTGTAGGATCGATGGGATAGACAAGCAGCAATCCCTGGGAAGGATCGCGGGCCATACGAAGGGATTCGCCGCTGGCACGTTTTGGCATCGCGCCTTTGCCACGCTCACGGAATTCCTTAACCGTGCGGCGATATGCCCACTCGGCTTTTTCATCAGATAGTCCTAGAGCCTCGTGTGTGGGGCTCACCAGAACACCCACCTCGCACTCCGTAGCCTGGATTCGCGACTTTCCGCTGAGGATTTTCCGTTTAACAAGATTTAGGTGAGCGCCGGGTATTGCCAGCAGGTTGGAGGATTCGCCACCGGTTATGGCGACCGTCCATCGGGTAAGTTCATCCACTGACACTTGAGCTCGAACGTACTCTGCCACGCACTCTGGATTTGCGGTAAGAACGCGTGGCGACACCTCGAATCCGTGAAGGAAGTCGAGCACAACTCCTGCGGGAACACCTTCCTTGAATAGCCCCGAGCCGGCCTTGTTAAGGCGCGAAAATGGCACCTCTGGATACGGGAGGATACGTTCAACCAGTTTCTCCAACCTAGCGTAGTTACGGGTCATAGCGCCCTTGTCCTTGCGCATTACGAGTGTCTCTGGACGTTGAGCAGGAAAGCTCACGTCCATGACAGCCGATGAGCGCATTTTCGCCGCCGCTGTTACCCGCAGGTTTCCTACACCGTCGCGTACCCGCATTCCGACGTCCCTGGGAGTTCGCCCAGCCTTTGCCACGGCACTTGCGAGATCCATGAGCTCGCGGTTGGCCCTGGTGATATGAACGTAATAGCGAACAAGTTCCGGAGTGGTATAGAGGCGGACGACATCCAGATAACCAGGCCGGTAGCCGAACCATCTGCCCATCTGCAATAGAGTGTCGTAAGCATTCGACGTTCGGAGGTAGTAGGACACCGAAAGTCCGTCCAGGGTTAGACCGCGCGAGAGCTTATCTCCGCCAACTGCCACGACGGTGATCGGAGTAGCTGACTGGTAATCCAGCACATCGCTGGCCTTGCCGTTGATCCGTCGCACCCCGCTTGCCGCATCCTCGAGAACATCGGTGATGATCTGTTCAACGTTTGGCCAGGAGACCCTAGGGCCGACGCTGTTGTTTACGTCATCTCTGCCCGCGAGCGCTGCGTACGTGGGCTCGAAGTCTGTACTCCAAAGCGCGTAAAGCCTATCGTGCAAATCCTTTCCATAGCTACCGTAATCACCCCACGCGTCCACCATGCTCCGCAAGTGATCTTCGAGCTGCCGGGCTACTTCGCCTTGCACGTCGGTATAACGAGTGACGTGTACGAGCATCGTGCTGTGCCCGCCCGCAATGTCGTAATCGCGGCTCCGGATTCTGCGAACAGCGGTCGAGAGCACGAACGCGTCAATGGCTTCCATAAGCGAGGCGGGCAGGGAGCCAGTCGGCTGAAAGCCTCTGCGATGCGTGTCAGGAAGCCAGAGCGCATGATCCTCAACTTCTCTGATGATCGGCAGCGGTTCGCGGATCTCATCCGCTGAAGGGTCCTCTAGCCCGAACACTACTTCTGGACCGCAGTAGTTGGAGGGCGGCTCGAGGGCGACCATGAAGCTACGTGGGAAGAGATCCTCCCCGTATGCCGGATGGTCGGTCGCATCTGGTATGAATATGTTGGCGAATGGTGTGGCCGTGTAGGCGAGATAAACTCGCTTCTCGAATAGCTCAAGCAGGCTACGCACCGCCTTGTTGATCGCCTTAGGATCGTAGTCAGGATCGCTGTATACCTTACCGCCACCCGGGCGTCCGGTATCAACCGAGGCGTAGTCTGCCTCATCGTCAATAAGCAGCAGAGGAAGATTCTTGATGACGCCCGATGAGCCATCGGACTGGCGCAGCCACGCCTTAAGATTGTTGAGGATTCGGGCGTTCTTCTTGGCAACTACGAGGATCCTGACCTCACGAATATTGACTGGAGTGCCCTGCAACTGCCCTACTGTGAAGTCTTTATCCCGGGTGGTAATAGCTTGGCATATTGCCTCCGGACTCTTGAGACCGAGCGCCCCAACCCCAATAATCTTTGAACTGTCCGCATCCGAGCTTCGCGTGAACTTGGTGTTGAAGCCCAGGAATTCCCGATCAAGTCGTTCCTGTGTCTGATGCCTGAGGCTTTCGTGTTGGCTGGTCAGGACGATGATCACGCGATACCCCGCATCGACCGCCTTACAGATGACGCCGGTATAGTTGGCGGTCTTTCCGGACTGGACCTGGCCGTGAACCATGCCGTAGGTCTTCCAGTGACCGATCCGCTGAGGATTCTCCATCAACTCCAGGATCTGGTCGGTAGTTTCGTCCAACGCCTCGATGGCGCTTGGTTTCAAAGACTTTTCCAGGAGAGTGCGGTAGCGGCTCCAGTAGACGAAAGAGATCTCGCTTCGTCGCTCTTCGAGCCAGATCTCGTGATCGCCGGGATCGCTGACAACGATGGCTTGGGGCACCCAGACGTCAAACTCCTCCTGCAGGTGCCTTGCGACTTCCTCCACTGAGATGACACCGACGGAAGATGCCAGCATTTCTGTCGCTTCTCTCGCAACCTCAAGGAGCTTCGCGTCGGTGCGCTCGTGCCGCACCAGTTTAAGGACCTGCACTCTGGCCAAGGTGAGTGCCATGTCGGTCGGATCGAACACGCTTAGCACTCCTCGGATGAGTCGGACTCTATGATCTCCCGGATAAGACCAGGAAATCGGTTGAAGGGCTCAGCTTTCGCGAGTGCTTCCGCTAGACCGGCCCGTCGCTCGGGGTCAGGCGGCAGCCCTGACAGCATCGCGCGGAAAGCAGACAGAGCCTCCTCAACGCCGGATCCTGTGCCGATCCGGTCCCCTTCTGGTGGTTCCGCATCTACGGGTTTTGGAGAAATGAGATCAACCGGCAGTGTGGTCTCGATCATTCTGATGATCCCCTCTACGCAGGGACCAAGGTCACCGGAAATCGCGGCAGCTACTAGCGGATGCTCGCGGTTGACGGTGTACTCATACCGCCCCAGTCTGCGCACTTGCCGCCAGACCGCTTGAACGTCTTGATCACCAAGCTGGCTCGGTCCCGGTGTGCCGCGATGTGTGAAGACTCGCTCTGAACGAGCTCGCACGTCCTCGGCAAGCTCTGCGATCCTCCCAGCCAGAGCGGCCGGGGGCCGCACCGTGGACTTACGGACGTCGACCTCCCAAGCGAGATCGGCACCTGGTGATATCTCGACAGCTATCCTTGCCAGCCTTGTAGGTGCCGAGTTGTGCATGCCTGTCATGCCAAGCCAACCACCCGCCACGATGAGGCGATCATCGCGATACACATAGAACCCCTGCCGGGCGAGCAGACCACCCGGACCCGACGCGAGCTCGCTCTCCTCCCTGGACATGCGAGACGGATGCGGGAGCACAATCGGATTGATCCTGATGCGCTGACCCTTGTGCTCAAGCTCCTCGATTCCCCGGTCCTGGGTCAACGGGTTGAGGCGCAGGTATGGATCCATCGGCCTCAATCGGTGCTGTCCGACACACAGAGACAGGCGCCCGTCGGCCATGAACCGGTGAAACAGAAGCGACAGTTCCTTGCTGGAGCTAGTGACACGCCTCCGCAACTCTGGTCCTTCTCCAAGGTTGTCCGTCTGCCGCCACAACACCAAGGTGCCCGGGTGATCGAACCCCAGCATATTAGCGATGACAAGAGCATCCGCGTCAGCCTGAGTGATCACCAGCCACTGCTTGTGTTGGCTGATGTAGTCAAGATCCCATGTCATACAGGCCAGGGCACTATGGGAGTTACGGGAGAGCACGGTGAGTTTCCGAGCCTGGGATAGTGAGGCGGTCTTAAGACCGAGGCCGAATCGACCAAGATCTCCGGTGACCCGATCACTGTTCGGATTTCTAGCGAAGCGCATGGCATTTCGAAGCTGGGCTGAGCTCATTCCTTCGCCGTCATCGACCACGGCCAGCCATGCGGCTCCAGGATCCGAACAATATTCCA
>Ga0182024_10027083_pt1 | contig 10047 bp, 8 predicted proteins | sample P32metaG_FD_120480 | JGI IMG/M metagenome (GOLD analysis project Ga0182024, IMG submission 120480) | Permafrost microbial communities from Stordalen Mire, Sweden - P3-2 metaG (Illumina Assembly) | ecosystem: Environmental > Terrestrial > Soil > Wetlands > Permafrost | place: Sweden: Stordalen...
ATCGAGGGGTTGTCGGATTTGCGCGAGATCTTGTCGACCTCGTCGATATAGACGATGCCGCGCTGCGCCCGCTCGACGTTGTAATCGGCGGCTTGCAATAATTTGAGGATGATGTTCTCGACATCCTCGCCGACATAGCCCGCCTCGGTCAGCGTCGTCGCGTCGGCCATCGTGAACGGTACGTCGATGATCCGCGCCAGGGTTTGCGCCAACAGCGTCTTGCCCGAGCCGGTCGGGCCCACGAGCAGGATGTTCGACTTCGCCAGCTCGACGTCGTTGTTCTTCGCGCCATGCGCGAGACGCTTGTAGTGATTGTGCACCGCGACCGACAGCACGCGCTTGGCGTGGCTCTGACCGATCACATAATCGTCAAGGACGCGGCAGATGTCGCGCGGACCTGGGACCCCGTCGCGCGATTTGACCAGCGTCGTCTTGTGCTCCTCACGGATGATGTCCATGCAGAGCTCGACGCATTCGTCGCAGATAAATACGGTCGGCCCGGCGATCAGTTTCCTGACCTCGTGCTGGCTCTTGCCGCAGAAGGAGCAGTACAGCGTGTTCTTGGAGTCGCTGCCGCTGGACTTGGTCATCGCCGCTCCGTCGCTTCCCAAACGCCGGCGGGGCGGCCGGAACCGCCGAACCGGCGCGGGGGCAAGGCGCCGCCCGGCACCCTCCCCCGGCCAATCAAGTATATGTGCTCCCGATGGATCAACAACTAGTTAAATCCCAATCGACTGCGGCGAAGCGACTCAGGCACGGCCTAGGCCCTGGCCTTTTCCTCGGCGCCCGTGGGCCGCGCCTCGACGACCTCGTCGATCAACCCGAACTGCTTGGCCTCGACCGGCGACAGGAACTTATCGCGTTCCAGCGCATTGACGATCGCTTCGAGCGGCTGTCCCGTATGCTTAACGTAGATGTCGTTCAAACGTGCCCTCAAGGCGAGAATCTCGCGAGCCTGAATCTCGATGTCGGTAGCCTGGCCTTGGGCGCCGCCCGAGGGCTGGTGGATCATGATCCGCGAATTGGGCAGCGAAAAACGCTTGCCCGGTGCGCCAGCGCACAGCAGCAGAGAGCCAGCCGACGCGGCCTGGCCGATGCACACGGTCGAGACCGGCGAGCGGATGTACTGCATCGTGTCGTACATCGCCAGGCTCGAGGTCACGACCCCGCCCGGCGAGTTGATGTACAGGGCGATGTCCTTGCTCGGGTTCTCGGCCTCCAGGAACAGCAGTTGGGCGCAGATCAGGCTGGCGACCGCGTCATGGATCGGTCCCACCAGGAAGATGATCCGCTCCTTCAAGAGCCGCGAATAGATGTCGTAGGCGCGCTCGCCGCGGTTGGTCTGCTCGACCACCATCGGCACCAGATTGTTCATGTAATATTCGTAGGGATCGTTCATTCCGTCTCTCCTTTAGAGCGTGCGCTCGAGCGGCGCGCGCCGGTTTGTCTCCGCGGTTTCTTTTCGGCCGATTTTTTCTCCGCCGGCCCGGGAACTTCCGTGTCGGCGGCATCATCGGCCTCGGTCATCGCGAGAAGCTCCTGCGGGCTCACCTTGCGCTCCGCAGGCTTCGCCAACTCGACGATGTAGTCGACCACCTTCTCCTCGAAAATCGGCGCCCGCAGATTGCCGGCCGCCTCGGGGTTCTTGCGATAGTAGTCGAGCACCCGGCGCTCCGAGCCGGGGAAACGCTGGGCTTCCCGGATCAGGGCCTGATTGAGCTCGTCCTGAGTGACGGTGATATTGGCATTGCGGCCGACTTCGGCAAGCAGCAGGCCGAGCCGCACGCGCCGCTCGGCGAGGCTCTGGTATTCGCCCTTGAGCTTCTCGTCGTCTTCCGCCGGCGCGGCGGCCTGGGCCGGGGCTTCCTCGGGGGCGGCATTCGGACCGGCGGCGTCCCCCGCGCTCTCGCCCGGCACCGGCTCGGCGGCGGAGACCTTCTCGGCTTCGTGCTGCTGCCAGATATTGTTGAACTCGATCTCGACCATGCCCGGCGGCACCGGGAATGAATAGGAAGCGGCGAGCTTGTCGAGCAGCTGGCGCTTCAGCCGCTGGCGGGTCAGCATGCTGTAGTCGCGGGCGATGCGGTCGCGCACTTCCTGTCGCAGCTCGGCGAGGTTTTCGAGCCCGACCTCCGCGGCCAGGGTATCGTCGATCACCGCCGGCTTGCGCTCGCGCACTTCCTTCACCGTGACGGCGAAGACCGCGTCCTTGCCGGCCAACTCGGGGCCGCCGTAATCCGTGGGGAATGTGACGTTGACGGTGCGGTCCTCGCCTGCCGACGCGCCAACGAGCTGATCCTCGAAGCCCGGGATGAACTGCCCGGCGCCGAGCTCGATCGAAACGTTCTCGCCCTTGCCGCCCGGAAATTCGACATCACCAATCTTGCCGACGAAATCAACGGCGACGAGATCGCCCTTCGCGGCGGCGCGCGTCACCGGCTCGGCCTTGCGGTATTGCTCGGCGATCCGCGCCACGGCCTTGTCGACATCGTCGTCGGGGATCTCAATCGTCAGCCGATCGAGCTCCAGCGCGTTGAAATCGGGTTGCGGCATGTCGGGCAGCAATTCGACCGACATCGTGTATTCGAGATCGCCACCCTCCGCCGCCGAGACGATCTCGACCCGGGGCGGCAGCGCCGGCCGCAGATTCTGTTCGCGCATCGCCTCGGCCGAGCTGCCCTGCACGGTGCTTTCCAGCACCTCGCCGCGGATCGCCGAGCCGTAGCGCTGGCGCAACAGGCTTTGCGGCACCTTACCCGGCCGGAACCCGGGCAGGCGGATCGACCGCCCGAGCTCACCGAGGCGATGGGTGATCTGGTCTTCGAGCTCGCCGGCCGGGATGACGATCTTGAACTCGCGCTTCAATCCGTCGGCGTTGGTCTCGGTCACTTGCATTGCATGACACTCGTGCTCTCTGGGGGAACGGCTCGGCTAGAATGCGGCGCTGGTGCGGGCGGAGGGACTTGAACCCCCACGATTTGCATCGCTGGAACCTAAATCCAGTGCGTCTACCAATTCCGCCACGCCCGCCGCTTGCGCCGCAAGGACGCCGCACCGGCCGCGGCGCGTTCTAACATACTCGCTCAGGCTAACATAAGAGGGCGAAGCTGCCTCTCACCGGTTGCGCAGCAGATGGCGCACGGTCGAGGAAGCCGCGACCCGGCCCTCGCCGCGATAGGCCTCATGGTTCGCCTCGATATGATCCAGCCGGTAAAGGTAGTTGACCATGATCCCGGCTGATTGCAGCAAGCCTTTCTCGGACGTATCGCCTAGCCAGTTGAGCCGTTCGACGCGCGCGCCGTTGGACAGGTGGAAATGCGCGACCGGGTCCGCCGCACGCCCCGAGCGGCCCTTCTCGAGCAGCAGATATTGAGCGCAAAGTCGCAACAGCGGATCGCGCAACACGGCCGTCAGCGCAGAATCGCTCTGCCAACCCGGGCGGTCGAGCAGCTGGGCCAGATCGGGCTGCGCCGCGCCGTTACCGACCACCGCCGCCAAGGCCTTCGCCTCGACCGGCAGCAGCAGGTCGGGGCGCTGCCGTTCCTTCGCGAGCCAGGCGCGGAACCCGGGCACCGGCGACAGGGTGGCGAACACCTTGAGGCGCGGCAGCTCGGCGGCGAGCGCGTCGACAACGCGCTTGATCAGGAAATCGCCGAAGCTGATGCCGTTAAGGCCGCGCTGGCAGTTCGAGATCGAATAGAAGATCGCGGTGTCGGCTGCGTTCGGGTCGCCGAGCGGCGCGCTCTCGTCGAGCAGCGCATGGACATTACCGGCCATGCCGTTGACCAGCGCCACCTCGACAAAGATCAGCGGTTCATCCGGCATGCGCGGATGAAAGAACGCGAAGCACCGGCGGTCGGCCTCGAGCCGGTTCTTGAGATCGTTCCAGCTCTGGATTTCGTGCACCGCCTCGTAGGCGATCAGCTTTTCGAGGAGCGCGGCCGGCGAATCCCAATTGATCCGCTTCAGTTCGAGAAAGCCGATATCGAACCAGTCGGCGAGCAAGTCGCGTAGATCGTCGGCGAGCCCGCGCATCGCCAAATCGCCATCGGTAAGCGCGATCAGCTCATCGCGGCGATCGACGAGAAATTTGACGCCCTCGGGCAGCGCGTTGAACTGGCGCAGCAGCCGCACCCGGGGCGCGGTCAGCGCGGCGCGCAAGGCGCGCTCGGCCGGAGGGCGCTCGGCTTGTGTCTTGACCGCCGCGAGCCGGGCGCAGGCGCGATCGACCGCGGCGCGATCGATGTCGAACTCCTCGGCCATGACGTGCAGGAAGCGTTCGCGCCCGGCCTGGTTCAGCGCCAGATAGGTGCGGCCGAGCTCGGCGGCGCGGGCGCGCGCCGACACCTCGCCGCCGCTGCCATCGAGGCAGCTTCGCATCTGCTGGCGCAGCCGCTGCGCGTCGTCATCGGGCAGGTCGGGACGCGGCGCGCCGCTCAGCACGTCGCGCGCCGAGCTGGCGATCTCGCGCCAGACATTGCGCAGATTGGCGAGCGTACGATCGACGACCATCGAAAAGCCGATCGGTGCGCGGTCGGTCATGCCGGGTCCATCCGTGTTAGAGCCATATTGTGCGCCATTTGTTGCAAGTCGGCGAGAACCGCCGGCAGCGTCTCGATCAAATCCTCGGCTACCAGCCCGGCGCCGAATCGTCGCGCCGCCGCGCCGTGCAGCCAGACCGCGGCGGCGGCCGCCTCGAAGGCCGGCATGCCCTGCGCGAGCAGGCCGAGCACGATCCCCGCCAGCACATCGCCGGAGCCGGCGGTGGCGAGGGTGGACGGCGCGTTCTCGTTGATCGCGGCGCGCTCGTCGGGGGCGGCGATCACCGTGTCTGCGCCTTTCAACACGATCACCGCGCCGCTCGTCTTGGCAGCGCGGCGCGCGCGTTCAAGTTTGTTGGCCAGCTTGCCGCCCGAGGTATCGAACAGCCGCGCGAATTCCCCCTCATGCGGGGTCAACACGCAGGGGCTGGCGATCGCGCCGAACAAGTCGGCGGGCCGATCGGCGAACACCGTGAGCGCGTCGGCGTCGATCACCGCGCTCTTGCTGGCCTTGAGGATCTCGAGCGCCTTATCGCGGGTTTCCGGGCCGGTGCCAGCGCCGGGGCCGATCAGCGCGGCGTTGCGCCTCTTGTCGGCGAGCAGCGCTGCGAACCCGTCGCCCCCCGCGACCGGGGCGACGATGATTCCGGTCAGCGCCACCGCATAGATCGCGAAGGCCGGCTCAGGCGCCGCGACGGTAACGAGCCCGGCGCCCAACCGCGCCGCGCTCCGTGCCGCCAACCGCGCCGCGCCGGTCATCACCGCCCCGCCAGCGACGAGAGCATGGCCGCGGCTGTATTTGTGACCGGCCGCCTCCGCCCAGGGGAAATCGCCGAGCCACCAGCCCGGGTGGTTGGCCGCGGTATCGGGCGCGATCGTATCGAGCACCGCCGCGTCGATGCCGATCCGCGCGACGAGGGTCTCGCCGCAATGCAGCCGGCCCGGCAGCAGCACGTGTCCCGGCTTGCGGCGGAAGAAGGTCACGGTCAGCGCCGCCCGGGGCGCGATGCCGCGAATTTCGCCGCTCGCGCCGTCGACGCCGCTCGGCACATCGACCGCGACCACGGGAAGCCCCCATTCGTTCAGCGCGCCGATGATTTGCCCCGCAATGCCCTCGATCGGCCGCGCCAGGCCGGCGCCGAACAGGGCATCGACGACGAGCCCGGCGCCGTCGAGCGAGCCGACGTCGAGCGGCTCGACTCGTCCCGGCCAGCGCGCTGCCGCCGCCGCGGCGTCGCCCTTCAGCGCGGTGCGCTCGCCGAGCAAGGCAAGCCGCACCGCCCAGCCGCGTTCGGCGAGAATGCGCGCCGCGACAAAACCGTCGCCGCCATTATTGCCCGGCCCGCACAGCACCACGATGGGGCATGGCGGCCAGCGCCGGCTAACCGCGTCGGCGACCGCCCGGCCGGCATTTTCCATGAGCACCGTGCCGGCAATGCCGCCGGCGATGGTCAGCCGGTCGGCCTCGCCCATCTGCCGCGGCGTCAGCAGGGCGTGGCCAGCCCAACCTGTGGATGAACCGCTCATGGCGGCAAAATGGGGTCAAAACGCGTCGGCGAAAAGGCGGCTTCGCGCACGGGCCGCATTCGCAGGACGCGAGGCGGTACAAATACGGCCGCCAATGGTGGCCCGCGCTTGACCTCGCCCGCCCGACTCGCTACCTCCACCCCCGACGGCGGGTGTAGCTCAGGTGGTTAGAGCGCCAGATTGTGGATCTGGATGTCGTGGGTTCAAGTCCCATCACTCGCCCCATTTTTTCAATGGCTTGTGGCAAACGCGCAGGGCCGTTGTGCGGTGGCCGGGCAGCGCCAGTCCCGCCCGATGAGATCGCGGAAAGGCGGGTCAGGTTGCTGTTGCCGATCTCTCCGCCGCCGGGGACGCCAAACCATCGGGCGGCCAGACCAGGAGCCCCTCCGCCAGCGGAATGCGCAGGTTGCGGAACAAGAGGGAGAACATCATCCAGTTACCCATGGCGATGACGAATTCGACCTGCTGTCCCGGATCGGCGACATGCTTCGCCACCTCGACCCAGGCGGCGTCTGAAATGGATTTGCCGGCGAGACATTCGTCAGTTGCGGTCAGGATGGCCTTGTCCGCCGGCGTCAGCCGCTCGGAATTGCGCCAGTCGCGCACCGCGAGAATATCCTCGGGTGGGATCCCGGCCGTGGTCGCGACCCGCCAGTGCTGAGTCCACTCATAAGCCGAGCCGGTGATCCAGCCGATCCGCATGATCATCAGTTCACGCAGCCGCGTGTCGAACTTGTTGTTCTCCAACAGCTGCATCAATTGGCCGAACGCCACCCGGGCCACACCGGGATTATTGGCCACCACGCGAAACGCCTCGCTCTGCGTGCGCCGCGCGGGCATTCCCATCGCGTCACCGAGTTCGCGGGCGCGCTCCGGCGACACCATTGGCACGCGTAAGGTCATGATCGCTCCCCCCCTTGTCGTTTCCCTGGTTGTGCTACAGGCCTAGCCGACCGTACGCAACACCCGCCCGCCGCCGAGCGGAGCCCGGCGTTCGCGAAGACAACTCGCGCATGGCCTTCTGAAGACCCACATATACCCAGCTGCGACGAACCGTTCGCCTTGCACGCTCAACCCTCACGGAGTCACAACAGCTAGATGAAAAGGTCCCTAGGCACCGATTTTACCGATCGCCTCAGTGCATCCGCCGATGCGAGGAAGCTCTTATTGGAGCGCGCGGCTCAAGCGAAGTCCGCCGCCGACAGCCCCGCCGCCGTCGAGCGCCGGGTGGCGCGGGAGGCGATCAGCCTGGCTCGCGATGCCCGGCTCACCGAGCGGAAGGCCATACGGGCGGCGACCGAAGCTCGGCAGGCCGCTGAGCGGGCCGCGGCGCTAGCCGCCGAGACCGCGGCGCGTGAGGCCGCCCTGATAGCCGAGAAAGAAGCGCGCGAGACGGAATACACCGAACGCATGGAAAGGCAGGCCAATCTGGAAGCCGAGCAACAGACTGCTCGTGATGCTCGTTATGCCGCCCGCAAGGCTCGGAAACAAAAAGGTAGGTAGTCGCCGACGGTGCGCATTGGCCCTCATCGACCGGGCGAGATCAGCGGCGCCGGCGCGGCGCCGAACGAAATCCCCGGCGCCGGAGCCGGGTTTGATGGCGCGCCGAAGCCGGTGCCCGTGGCTGGCGCGCTCAAGCCGAGTGGCGAGCTTCGCGGCGCCGGAACGGCGGTTCCCGGATTGTTTTCAGGAACGCTGGTGCCAGGAACGGCCGGCACGCCGAGGTTGGAACTCGCCTGAGCCAAAACCAAGCCGGCTATCACGATGACGGCGGCGGCAAGTTCATGCTTCATCAGTATCGCCCCGATTGCGTTCTACCAACGACACGTCACCAGCGCTGTTCCTTGTCTCGGGCTTGCCGGAAGGTCGCGGGCCGCGTCATGCTCTGCCCTATAGATAGTGACGGGAGGACGCGATGCGCCTCGACGGCAAGATCGCGGTGGTGATCGGCGCGGGGCAAAGCCCCGGCGAAGGCATCGGCAATGGCCGCGCGACGGTGCTGCGTTTCGCGCAAGAAGGCGCGCGCATCCTCGCCGTCGATCGCGATCTCGATGCCGCCGCCGCGACGGCCGCCCTGGCGACAGCGGAAGGCTTCGACTGCGTGCCGTTCCAGGCCGACGTCACGCGCGAGGCGACACTTGGCGCGGCGATGGCCGAGGCGATGCAACGCTGGGGACGCATCGACATCCTGCACAACAATGTCGGGGTCAGCGTCGCTGGCGGCGATAAGCCGCTCCTCGAACTGACCGAGGAAGCCTTCGACCGCGTCTGCGCGATCAATCTGCGCGGCACGATCATGGCCTGCAAACAAGCGATCCCAATCATGCGGGCGCAGCGTTCGGGCGCGATCGTCAACATCTCGTCGGTCGCGGCGTTCGAGAACACCTATCCGCTCGTCGCCTACAAGGCGACCAAGGCGGCGATGGTAGCGTTCACGCAGCAGCTCGCGCTGGAGAACGCGCCCTACGGCATCCGCGCCAACTGCATTCTGCCGGGGCTGATGGATACGCCGATGGCGGTCGATACCCGTGCCCGAGCAACCAATCGCAGCCGCGCCGAGATCGCCGCCGAGCGCGACGCCAAGGTCCCGCTGCGCGGCAAGATGGGCACCGGCTGGGATGTCGCCAACGCCGCGCTGTTTCTCGCGTCGGAGGAGGCGAATTTTATCACCGGCGTTGCTTTGCCCGTCGATGGCGGCGCGCTGGTGAAGATCGGATAGGCGTCTTTTTGGGGAGCGGCTCCGTGACGGGTAGCCGGTTAGGCCACGCGAGCCGCGGCAGCCACTTCCCCGGTGCCGCGCTCGCCGCGTGCGAAGGCAGAACCGACGTCCTGGCTTTGATGGATCGCGCGGACGACGCAGGCCCAGCGATCGCGACCATCCCAATCGCTCCGATCGATCATCTGATTGAGACGGACCACAGCCGCCTTCGCGGCGTCCATCCCATGCCGGTCGATCATCGCACGGGCAAGGAGTTCGATTTCGGTCTCGCTGGTCGGCATGTCGCGGCACTCCGGTGGGCGTCTCTGCGCCTGTCGAGTACCGGAAGTATCAAGCCACGTGCCACCAAGACATGCTCTCTAAAGCCTTAGGATGGTTACTATATTCGTAACGAACCGAAGCCCTCTCCGCAGTCTTTTCGCAAATTGCGACGCAATGCGCGCCGGCCGTTGCGAGAGCGGTCAGCGCAACCCGACAATGCCGATGAGCCCGACGCCCAGCAAAACCAGCCCCACCAGCTCGGCTCCGCCGAGCCGTTCGCGGAATACCCGGCGCGACACGACATAGCTGAAATAAAGCTCGATCAGCCCCAGCGTTCGCACCCGCGCGACCGGCTGCATCGCCATCGCGGTGAACCAGCAGGCCGAGCCAATCGCTCCCATCGCGCCGGCGAGCAGCGATACCCGCCAGGCGCGGATCACGGCTATCACCGCTGCTGTGTCGCGCCAAGCCAGATAGCCTCCGAGCAAGAGGGTCTGAAAGGCCTGGGCCCAGACCAGACTCTCGGCGGCGGCGAAGACCACGGATTGCGTCTCAAGCGACAGCGCCGCGCCGCGATAGCCGACCGCCGCCATGCCGAATGCCGCACCGGACCCGAGCCCAAGCAGCGCCGAGCGCGAGCCCCAGGCGCGCGCGACAGCGGTCAGCGAGCGGTTCCCGCTGGGCAGCGACAACAGGATGACGGCGATGCTCGCGATGACAATCGAGGCGATGCCGAGCGGGGATACCCGGTCGCCGAGCAGCACGAGCCCGAATAGCGCGACCTGGATGATCTCGCTTTTCGAATAGGCGACGCCGATCGCGAAATTGCGCTCCTCCATGTTGCGCAGCAGTAGCGCGGTCGCGGCGATCTGGCTTAGCGCCGCGACGGAAAGGCGCGTTGATCGCCGGCCAGGCGCCGCCGCCGGCGAACCCGGCCCAGGCGACGCCGAGCCAAACCAGCGCGAAGGGCAGTCCGTAAAGAAACCGCACCAGCGTCGC
>Ga0182024_10027084_pt1 | contig 10046 bp, 11 predicted proteins | sample P32metaG_FD_120480 | JGI IMG/M metagenome (GOLD analysis project Ga0182024, IMG submission 120480) | Permafrost microbial communities from Stordalen Mire, Sweden - P3-2 metaG (Illumina Assembly) | ecosystem: Environmental > Terrestrial > Soil > Wetlands > Permafrost | place: Sweden: Stordalen...
ATCGTGGAATAAATGAGGGGCAGCCCGTAGGGAATCATCGTTTATGCCGCGAAAGTGCCTTGACGTTAGCCTGCGGCTGTTAGGTTGACTCCGAACCCGTCCGTTAGTGGGTCACGGAAAGAGGCACATGATGACGAAGGCCGCGCGGAGAGATGCGCGAGCGGGCTGAAACGTGGGGGCCGAGGCTACTCGGCAATCGGTCGCATCAAAAGTACTTTCCTCTGCGTGTTGGATTAGAAGTCGGTCCAAGTCCGACACAAGCTAGGCAGAGGCCGGTCATTGACACTGCGCCTCAGTCCTGTCTTTCGCTTTCGCCGCCGCCGATGTCTGCCACTGCATGTTGCTGGGAGCGTCGGTTCCACCGCACTCCAGCGGCTTTACGTGGTCGATGATGTACCCCGGACATCGGCCCAAGGTCTTGCCCGTCGCGGGACACGGATGCTGCCTCTTAAACCTGCTGATCACAGCGCGCGAACGCTTGATGTGCCCGTGCTTGTCCCGCAAGCAAGATGTGCACCGGCTGGTCGTTCGCATGGTGCTGCGGTCTTGCGGCATCAAGGGCCGACTCCACAGAATCAAAAACAGCAGGAGGGCGGCTTTCCTCATCGACAGTCTGCTTCAAACGCGATATTTAACGTTCGCGTGGCCCGCCCCCCCGCCTACTTCATTTTGTCTGATTCAGCCCTTTTGTTAAGACTTTCTTCATTTGCTGTGATTGACTCACTTATTAACCTGAAATACGCCCTGAAAGTGTCAACCACACTAGCAAGGAAACCCTCTTTTAATATGATTTCACCATTGCCGCTCAAGGGCTGCGTTTCGTCTATGTAGTTAAGAACTGCTTTTATAGGTCTTAGCTCACCGTCTTCCACTCTACCGTCTCGATGAGCAACGATGTTACGAACCTCTTGTATTTTCTTAATACGATTCCATTCTTGAAATGTCTTATGTACATTGAGTCCTGCCACCTTTTCAAGGTAGCTAGTTGAGCGATCGACCCCCTTGTTCTTCAGATCATCTGACAAATCTAGCCCAAAACCTTTTTCAGATTTATAGAGCGAACATAACTCGTCCAGTTCATGCTCAAAGTAGCCCCACACCGTCAGAAATGCAGAGCGGCGCTGTAAGCTAGGAAAATATTCCTTAAATATTGTCTTCAAATCCCAAGTTTCATTGTCCAGACCCCGGTGTGTTTCAACTGCTCTCACGTACTTCTCTTCGTTTTCACCTGCAACGTCTTCCAAAACGTGGGTTTCTTTTTCCTCTTCGTATTTGACGATAGATTCCGCGGCTTGCTTCTCCACGCCCTTCACGAAGCTATCTATCAGCTCAGCTGAAAGACTGATTTCATTTTGGTACCAACTGAGAACACTTTGCCCTATTATCATAAATTCTCGAAGCGAGAGGAGCGAAGGCGCTACCACAGCCCCCCGGGTAGGAAGTTTAGAGAATGGTCTTCGTCATCAGCTTTTCGACCTCCTCGTACCTGTCAGCCGGGATTTCCGCGAGAACTTCTACTCCCTTTTCGTTGAGACTCTTGATCAGTTGCGCGTGGGCCTCAGCTACTGAGACACCCAGCGGTTCAATTACGTTAAGCCGAACTACGAAGATTCGCGTTTTCATGCAATTTCCTTTCGAAAGGCGGTCTAGCTAGAAATCGGGCGCGCAATCTTGCCAAAATCTGCGGAGCCAGTTAGTTGCTGGTCGGCGTAGGGGAAAAATCACCTGCCCGCCCACCACATAGCTGCACCGCATGTGTCAGTGCTGTAACGAACCGCTCCGCACTGTCTTTTGACTTAAACACTACTTACAAACCGGTGAGGTTTGCGTCAACTCCGACAATGTGTCCTGTGCTATCCGCCTTATCCGGGTCCACTTCGTTGCCGTATATCGACTTGTGTCGGTCGCGCGTAGACAACCTAACAGATGTAAGATCTGTTGTGATCTTGAAGTCTTCCGGATATTCATCCAAATGGGCTCGGGCGATTGCCTCGGGACTGTGTACGCCAAACGACTTTATGGAGGACGGGTCGATGTCCGCGAGATTGAATCTTGCGATGGCCTCAGGCGGACGAACGACAGTCCAATGGTATCCCCAATGTTGGAGGCCGTACGCGTCTGTGCTCTTCAAGTACACATCTTTTATTACTGCAAAGGTATAGAACGTAGTGCTGGTCATTGTGACCAAGCATTCTGTGGCCTCAATCTTACGACCATCTGGGGCCACCATCCTGCCCATGAACTCGACGGTGTCTTTGATACTTGGTCCATTCTGTGCGCTGGCAACTGCAGTCGGCTTATCGTCTTCTGCTTCATCGGGAAAAGCGCGGGCCTCGGACAATCTGTCCAGAAGCGTATGGTCTTTCACATCGTTAATCGGGATGGCAAAATTCAGGTTCTCTCCGCCTACAAGATGAGAAGTCGTGATGCCGACCACTTCCCCTACCATATTGAACAATGGGCCGCCGCTGCTGCCGGGGGAGATCGGCGCGGTGATTTGCAAGAATTTGCCCCCTTCCTCCTCGACAGTTCGGATTCCGCTGACAATGCCGTTGGAGACCGTCGATTCGAGCGAAAGTGGATTACCTATCGCCACAACTCCTTCTCCAACTTGGAGCCGATCAGAATCTCCGAGAACTAACGTCCGAAAATTGCTCCCTCGCGCCTTGATTATGGCAACATCACGATGCTTATCGGACACAAGCACCCCTTCGACAGGGAAGGAAGCACCGTCAGGGAGCTTGATGACTGCGGAGCGTCCGCTCTTGATGACATGGTAGTTGGTCACTACACGGCCATCTTTGCTAATGAGGAAGCCGCTGCCTTGGGCGATAGGATGGCCATCCTTGTTCGACATGACTATGGAGACAATCGCCCCATTTGCTTCTCGGGATATCGCCGGGATATCTAGATGGCGTCCTTTGTTCGTGCTTGGCGCGTTCTGTGCCGACATCGACGCCACCAGCAACAGAAAGGCTGCCATGTGCTTCATGAATGAGGTCCCTTCCCACCGGGGGGCGCAGACCTGCGTTCTCCTCCGAACTTCTGCGTTTCCCATGCTGTCCTCCTTCCGAGACTGCCACTTGCTCCTAGTCGACCTGTACGCTGTCAAGCACATGGCCCTGCTGATCCTTGATCGTCAGCGAGATTAATGGATGACACCAGCGCAGTGAAACGCTTTACCGATTCTCCGAGACCGTGGGTTCGTCGGTGTCTGTCCTTGTGGGCGCTTTGGCAGGGCTAGAGACTCGTTGCTGAGACCGTTCCCATTCGATGTATCGGTCTGTTTGGTCCTCGGACTTGAGGAAATAAACCGTCCGCATCACAACGATGTTTTCCGCACGTGTTGCCACTCGCTGATAGTCATAGCGGCGGCGTCTGTTCACTTTGGCGCAAGCCTCGGCCTCAAACGGGATGTGTACCAACTCCCCTATGTCGAGGTTCCGGACCGGTGCAGCAAACGGACAAGATGGGGAGCCGTCGCCTTTGCAGGCGGGATCCTCATAGACTGCTTTGAACATCGGAACCCACTGGTTCAAGTTCGCCTTGCACTGCTTGACCGTGGGCTTATCTTGCGCGGCAAGTCCGGCGGACGCAACGAGAAGAACGAAAACGGACACTGTAAGAACTCTCATGGACTCCCCTGCATTATTCAAACACCCCAACGGCCCGCCCCCAAGTAACCGGAGGTCCTGTCTTCCCTCTGTCTGTGTCTGCTCGGCCATATGCGCGTGATCTTGTGCTGCACGGCCACTTGCGGCGTCGGCTCCAATGCAGGCGCAACTGCTGCTGCCGCACCGGTACCAGTGGGTAATGCTCTGCTCGCAGATGTTTCCAGCACAGACAATCCACACTTCGGGCAGAACTGCGAATCGTCCGGTAGTTTCGTGCCACACTTGCGACAAAACATCTCAGCCCAGTATCCAGTAACCGGGAAGGGACGCACAGTGCTTTGGCTACGCGTGCGAGTACCTTCGTAACACAAATACCGAGGTTGTGATCACGAGGAATGGAGCAGCCGAAGCAGTATAGGGGTGGAAGGCGAAAATTATGACTCGTCCGTGGTGGTCGTATCTAATCATCGTCGGCGGCGCGTGCCCCGCCGTGCTTTACTTTGTCCGTTTGAAAGAATCAAAACTCCATAACCATTTCGGAGGTTTGATACCGCACAGTTTCATAATCCCCACTACTACCAGAACCCCAACGATTAGCTGAAGCATTGTGTATTCCCCATGGGCTAGATGCCCGTTCCAAGCGAGTCTAACCCTCACCCGGCCCCCGCTCTTCGGTACAATAAATTCAGTTGTCCCCCTTGCGGTGTGTCTTTTGGTCGAGTGCGTTGAAAGTCTTAAGCAAATCTTGGTCGATTAAAAATCGTTGCAGGCGGTTTGCTTGCTCCGTTTCCAGCGAGAGTTGAACGACGGCATATACGTTGGCCTTTTCGTTATCAAGATCACTGCATGCGTCTGTCTTGATTGTCAGCACCAGCAGTTCTCTATACGTCACGGCGTCAAATTGGTGCTTGAACGCATCCGGTGATTTGTTGCCTGCCGTTATGAGCTTGCTGGTAAACTGGCGGCACGCCTCAATTGTTAGCGGCTTGTCTTGTCCCCAACAAAATCCAGAGACTACGAACAACAGCATTATACCGATTAGAAAACGTCGTATCATTTCGCCCCCTTGATTGTCTTCCAAGATTTCGCCGCCAGCACGTAGCACAGCACGCCAACTGTGGCATTGCCAGCCAGAATTGGAACGAAGTGATTCATGACTTCGAGCGTAACCGAACTTGCGTGCAGAGCGAGTCCGACAACAATGCCTAGCACTGTCACCAACACACGCAGCAACACCAGACCGAAAATTACAACACCGACACCACACAGAAACTCTCTGATATGTCTCCCTCGGTGCTGATGGCTCGCGGTTCCTGGTGCTGGAGAAATGACATTTGCTGGCGCCACCGCTGCAGCTGCATTCGTAAAGCTAGTTGGAATAGCAACTGGAGCAGTGGGGCGTCCGCACGACTCGCAGAACCTCGCGTACTCGGGAAGATTCTTCCCACATTGGCCGCAAAACATTCAGTTTTCTCCTACTTCAGTTTGCGCATCGTCGCCCACAGGTGATTCTCGTCCTTGAGTGATGTGGATTGCAGGTAACCAAAGTCATGCTTGGCGGGGCTTCCGTAAGTTGATCGGTCTCCGATTCCCTGATCGAATTCAATGAGGGAGAACGCAGGTTTGCGCTCCCTGGTGGGAAGAGGAAGCTAAGTGTAAACACGGTGCTGGGACCTCAGCACAGAGAAGCAACAGTAATTGACATGTTTGACCACAACAGACCAGAGAGGAGGATTTCTTTACCGCCAATAATGCACAGGACGCAGCATACAAGGTCTGCTTTATCACGAAAGGGACAGGCGGAAAACGGGCATGAAACGACTTGAGATTGTCGTGGTTGTTTTAATCGTGGGACTTTTGTGGTTTTCGGGGCTTCATTTAATAGCGGCGATTGTAGGCGTGGGCAGTTGGGCTGTGCTATCTTACCGTGAATTTCAAACGAAACAATTAGAACAGAGTAACAAGGCAACTGCTACACACTCAGGTTCGACTACGATAAAACCAGACGATCCGGAGGAGCCTGACTTTTGGTTAAACGCGACCAACGCATACCTTGAAAAGCGGTCAGGCTGGGATTATTGGGAGGTCTTTCCAAGACGAAAACGGTTGACTCATCAAGATTGTTATGGCGGTCCGCCAACGCAAGATGAGGTCTATGAGTATGAAGTACGGGGAACGTCCCTTTTTGTGCGTCTCATTGAGAAATCAGAAAAGGGGTTTGACGGCCGTAAATACGAAGTCTTTAACGGTTCAATTGTTCAAGCGCAACTGGAGGAAGACTACAAGAAACTTGTTGAGCTTTACAAAGATGATTCCGATGAAACTAAAAGCTTGATGTGTTCTGATACTCCAACAGTTCTTTCCGCAAAACTTCAGACGAAACTCACTTGGCATGAAATGCACGGGGCTGTCCGATACTTTGTTTTGTCCAAAGACGCGACCGATGGTAGCAACCTTCTCTTCTTTGATGAGGAATACGAGCGACTCAAGGACGCCTTTGCCGCTGTTGCGGATCAGGCCGAAAAGCTGGGGGCTGTGTGGGATGACCTTACGGGCACCTATAAACCTCTTGAAGAAGCAGACTCGGAAACAAAAGAAGCCATTCAGCAAATTAGGTGGGATGCCGGTCTCTTGCGATTCGGTATTCGCAGGGTGGACGTTCGCCAGCAGAACCTGATTATGGCGGTGTTGGGTGAGGCCACCGGTCGGACAACGGTTCGGAATTTCCTCAAGAGCAAAGCAAACGAAGAGCAAGCTAGAGAGGGCAATGCCAGCAAATCGGCACTCGTCCCTGCGCCATCGTCTGCTCTAGCGCGGACTGGATCGCAAGCACCCGCCAGGCTGGGCGACCTGCTCGTCAAAGAAAAGGTCATCACATCAGAGCAGTTGGAACAGGCGACCAAGTTCCAGAAGGATACCCACACCCGGCTTGAATCCGCGCTGGTGAAGTTGGGCTTCCTCTCAGATGAGGATGTCACCAACTTCCTCTCGCGCCAGTACGGCGTGCCCGCCATTAATCTTTCTTGCCTTAAAATTGACCCCGCCGTCGTCAAGCTGATTTCCTACGAAACCGCGAAACGCCATCAGATTTTGCCGCTCAGCCGCGTCGGCGCTTCGCTCACCATCGCCATGGTGGACCCCAACAACGTCTTTACGATGGACGAGATCAAGTTCATGACCGGCTTCAACATCGAACCGGTCGTGGCCTCGGGAAGCTCCATCATCGAGGGCATCGATAAGGCCTACGGCACTTCCAAGGACGGCACCCGCAAAGTGGAGCGCGTTGACCTCGCCGACGGGGAGGAAGGCGTTTGACGTGACTAACCTTCCAGACGGTACCGTCAAAGAGCGGGGGCGCTGAATTCCCCAACGGGGAGAAGAAGTTTGAGGTGGGTTCCGATCACGAAGGAGAAGTCCAACCATGCCCGTAAAGGGGGGTCACCTCTCCCTCTGAAGAGCCCCGCTGCAAACAAAAAATGCGCGACAGGTTAGACCCATCGTGCAAGGCCAACCGCAGTCATTTATTTGACGAGGACCGCGTGTACGGACGCCTTCGCAATGGCGCAGGTCATGTGAACAGCGTGGTGACGTTCCGCCCCCAAACTACCAGCGAAACCAGCATAACTCTGCCCGGCGAGGAACCATCCGCTGTCTTTGTAGAACGTGACCCGAAACGCAGCCCTGCTGTCGGGGGTGTGTCTCTCTTGGGGCTGTATGTGCAAAGTCAGTCCGCTGCATGACGGGTCGGCCTTGAAATCCATCGCGAACAGATCAGCCGCAATATTGTCAGTGTTCACAACATCGATGAACGGAGCGGACGACGTCTTTGCGACTGAGACGGTTCCTGCGGAGCAGGCGAGGATGAAGAGAACGACGAACCATTTCATAAAGCCCTCCTTAGTTCACCAGGCGATGCAGGGTTCTCTCAACCCGTGCATCCTCACGCAGCGTGTCTCGTCTCTGGCCGACGCATTCCTTGATGACGTAGTCAGTGTCAACGTTTTTCGGATCTAACACGTGTGTATGCGCCCCGACGGTAAGAGAAGCGTGGCATGGCGTTCACAGGCTTGGTAGATACCTTTAGTTTTGAAGGCACCGCACTTGGAGAGCCGCTCTGGGGGCGCTTCCGTCGGCTACCTGCTGCCAAGATGGCTTGCGGCTTCTCTCCAGTACAGCATTGTTTCGTCGCTGATTGCGGGCATTGGTTTGTTCTGCTCATCTTCGTAACTCTCAGACAAACAGTCGAAGAATGCTTTCGCCTCCGCTTCCAGTCCGAGAAGGCTCAAACACCTCAGGATTCTCGTGATCCGCAGATGATTGTGATTTCCCGGAGAAAGCCAGACTGTCGCCTTGGCCGCAAAATTCGGAGCGCGAGTGACCGTGATTTGCTCGCCTGAACGAGCCTCTAGCCCGTAGAAGTTCATCATGCGCAGGAAAGAGACTCGCAACTTTTCTTGGAGGTCAGGACGCGTCCGAAACTCCTGAATAGACTCCTGGTTCAGAACGGGCGCTGCAACATTGAAGCCGCTCGGCTCGGGTAAAGGGAAGAGCCATTGTATGTAGTCGTGAACGGCTTCCAACTGATCATCTGGCCACGCTTGAATCTCGTGAAAGTAACGACCGCGATGATCTGGTTCCGTGCCGCTATAAAACCCGATAATCCGTGAGTTCAGCATGGAAAATGCCGCGAGGAATCGGTAATCGATTCCGCTAGATGCTGCCATCCACCGCGTACTTGTCCCACTCGACGGAACAAATCTCGCGGTCCATCAAATCTGGCAGGCTTGTTTCAATGTCATCTCCCAGCCAGCAAACGATGAGACTTGACATATCGTTACTGGGATCGGACACGGGCTCGTAGCAGACCAGATCAACCATGAACGTATAGGTCGGCAATTCTCCCTTTGGCACGGGCTTGATGAAAACGCCGCAATGTCCGGGGAATTGCTCACGGACTCTTTTAGGGAGCCGATTGATGATGCCGTCGCGAATATACTCTATGCTTCCTTCAATGACACCAAGCGTTGAAGGGATGATGTAACACCCTTCAACGGATACCTCTCGGCCACAAGCCAAGCGATACCTGAGACGACGATGATAGGGAGCGTATTCGGTCTGAACTGGAAGGCGCATCGCAGGGTTCTCTCCGATGGTTGGTATATACGACATCACAGTGGTCGAGTAAAGTGACTAGGGTGCTGCCCGGTTCGTACACTCGGCGAACACCGCTTGCATTTGGCTCGCACAAGCGGTTTCAGTAAGGGTTGGGAATGGTTCGTGGATCTCAAAAGGATCGAGAAATGTTGCCCTCGACGCTACCACTGCCTTCGGCGGATCTGGACAAATCGCCTTGGACGCGGGTTGGTCCGCACCGGCGACGCTGAGCTGGCAAGGGCGCGGCGCGGGATTGCCGTTTTCAAGCTGACAACTCAGGCGGACAAGCGGACAGCCACAATTCCATTTGCTTTGGTGGCAGGCGCTGGGGCGCATATTTGCGGAGGAAGGACCGGGCGAACTCGTTTGCCAATCGTGAATCATCGTCGGTTCTCATAATGACACACGTTGGGAAACACAATGAGGTATCAGAAAGCGGCTTTACCACTACACCTTCAGCGCGAAAGCCAAGGGCCGTAGGTTTGGTGAGGATGGCCACGCCAACGTGCTCCGACACCAAGTGAACCGCCTGTTGAGCCGTAATAACGTCGTGCGCGTGTTTCGGAGCGATTCCCTCACGTTGTGCCGCGTCCATGATTGCGCCATGAACGACGGGGTGAACTCGTCGCGCCAACAGAATCCATTCATCGTTTGCCAGATCTTGGAGCACGATGTGTTCCTTTTGGGCAGCCGCGTGGGTCTGTGGGAGAACTGCATAGAGCGGAGTCAGAGCGAAGGGCACGGCCGTGATCTGAGGGTCCTCCGCCGGTGCCGTCACCAGCGCCAGATTCAGTTCGCCTGCCATGACACTCCGGACTAGCTCGATCGAGAACTGACTGATCAGTCGAATACGGAGCTTGGGGTACAGGGGGAGACGAATTGCAAGAATGGCCGAAACCCAGGCTTGATCGGCGTAGGGCGAGTGTCCAATCAGCAAAACGTTGTCTGGTTCGTCATGGGCGGCACGAGCAAGATGAACAGCGCGCTCCATGTGCGAGAGTGCCGAGCGAGCCTCTTCGACGAAGATACGTCCCGCGTCAGTGAGTTCTACAATCTTTTTATTGTCGCGAGTGAACAGGTGAAATCTATGCTGTTCTTCGATCTCAGTGATCTGTTTGCTGAGCGTAGATTGGGTGATGTGCAATCTGTGGGCGCCCCGAGTAAAGCTCAACTCCTCGGCCAAAACAATGACTGCGTGCAGGTGACGCACTTCAACGTTGGGGAACACTGCTCCAAGCCTCTTTCGCCAAACGGCAGAAATCGGTAATTGCCCTACAT
>Ga0182024_10027085_pt1 | contig 10046 bp, 11 predicted proteins | sample P32metaG_FD_120480 | JGI IMG/M metagenome (GOLD analysis project Ga0182024, IMG submission 120480) | Permafrost microbial communities from Stordalen Mire, Sweden - P3-2 metaG (Illumina Assembly) | ecosystem: Environmental > Terrestrial > Soil > Wetlands > Permafrost | place: Sweden: Stordalen...
CTCGAGCCGTGCGACCCGCACGAGCTCGTGAGCCCTTGCGAGCACGAGACTTTTCTGCACGGCCCCGCCTGCCACCCTGATCCCGCGACCTCGCTGGAGCTCAAGGATGCCTTCGTCCCGAAGGGCCCTAAGCGCACGCAGGACCGTGTTCGTGTTCACTCCGAGTACCGCAGCGAGATCACGCGCCGGAGGCAGTTTCTCGCCGGGTTTCGCCTCACCTTGCGCTATCGCACGCCGGATGTCCGCGGCCACCTGGTCGTGGAGCAGAGCTGGGTCCGAGCGGTCGACCTTGACGCGGATCATAGGTGCTACTGATACTAGCACCTATCACGAACCCGACGCGTCGCAATTAGGTTTCCCCTGTCGGGGCTGCACGTGTGGAAAAACCTAGAAGCAGACGTCCTTCTGCGAGGGTGGGGAGCCCCAAATCTGGCGGACAGCTCCGCCGGTAGTGCGCTCGAGAATGCGGCTCTGGCATCCTGGCGGGCGACCCCGTCCCGGGTAGATCGACACGACAAAGTAAATGTCCCCATCAGTACCCACCGTGGGCGAGCCGATGTCGGCAAGCGATGTGCCCAGAGCGCTGCGGAGCGACGTGCTCGTGAGGAGCGGGACAAGGCGGGTAGCGGTCACTCGCACGAGGTTTCCGTCATAGGTCGCAACCACCTCCCCGTCGCCCGCGGCGAAGTCGCCCCCCTCGTAATCGGGGTAGCTGACGTAGGAGCCGTTGCTCCGGACGACGAGCAGCTCCGGCCCGTGCCCGTCAGCGGTGTCCCCGCCACCGCTCATGCAAGAGAAGACCTGGAACCCCGGACCCGGGACGCTATCCGCGCAGCTAATCGACGCCACTGCTGGGACGGGCTCCGAAGCGTCCTTGATGAAGCGACCGGATGGGGTCAAGAGCAGGTGCGGACCGAAGCCCTCGTCCTGCATGTTGCCCACGCAGAGGCTCGCGTTCACAGCCAAGTCACCGTCGCGCGCAATTGAGAGGTACGCGCCCCCGAAGAGAGCGGACTCCGCTGGCACCGATCGCACTGGTCCGGACAGACAACTCGGATGGAGGCCGGCAATTGTGCGGATCGTCCCCTCAGGCGTGACCTCTCGGACCACCCTGTTGACCATCCCGCCGCTCGACGACATTGGCCCGAGGTAACGACCGGCCTGGGTGAAGTAGAGCGTGCCGCTCGGCGAGATCACAAGCATGCCCGGAGAATCGACTTCGGCGCGGTCGGCGGGACCGCCATCACCGCTCAACCCTGCCACGCCAGTCCCGGCGACGACCCGGAACCCTCGCGATGGCGTCCATTCGAGAACCTCGTTGCGACCGCCGTCACCGATGTAGAGGTCGCCAGCGCGCGACACCGCCAAGGAGTACGGCTCATCGGGCGCCACCTTGCCGGTCCGGGCGGCGCCGGTGCTGGCACTACTTCCCTGCGAGATGCCGCGCGAAGGAGGTGAGGAGGACCGGCTGGACAATGTGTAGATCCCGCCTCCGAGGCCCGCCAGCACGAGGACCACACCGGCAGTGGCCAGACGGCGCCGGCGGGCTCGACGACGAACTTCCTTTATGAGTAACTCGGGCCCGGGCTGCTCGGGCTCGGCTCTGCGGGTTTGCTCCAGGAGCTGACGGCTCATCGGCCCCCTTCGTCTCTATCGCTCAGGCGATCTCATGGATGAGCTGCGTCAGCTCGTCGCGTCCGACGCCTCGTTCCCGCGCGAAGCGCACGAACTCCTTGGCCCGCGCGAGCACGAGGCCGCGGTCTGGTGTGCCGCTCACGGTCACGCCCCGGCCGCGTTGGAACTCCAGCACCCCCTCGTCGCGCAGTTGGTGGAACGCGCGCAGCACCGTGTGGGCATTGACGCCGAGGACGGCAGCGAAGTCCCGTGCCGGAGGTAGGCGCTCACCGGGCTTGGCTTCACCGTCGGCGATCGCCCGCCGGATCTCGCTGGCGACCTGTTCATGGAGCGCAGCCTGGTTCGCACGGCTTACTTTTAGCTGCAGCATGGTTTGAGTCTTACTAGAACCATCCACACCAGTCAAGGCCGACTCCAGGGAACGACAAATGAAAAATCGCGTAGCCCGAGGGCACGGCTCCTTCGGTACCCTCAGAGGGTGGGGCCGCCGCTCAACCACCTAGCACTCCTGGCGGACTGGGGCTCCTCCCTGGTGAGCCCGGATGATGCCAGGCGGCACGTCGCCCGCGTTACGTCGAGCGTCAGCACGCCGTCTTGGTGGTCGCCGCGCGGCCGGGGCTTACCCATAGGTGCGTGACCGATGGCGAGGCCGCGCAACTTTCGTGCCGGTGTGCTCGTCTATAAGGCATGGAGACGGCCGCGGGTGAAGCTGGCACCCAGGCCAATGCCGAGCTCGCAGCCTTGTACGCGGCCCACCGGCCGGGCCTCGTCCGCACGGCATGGATAATGACCGGGTCCAAAGACGAAGCGGAGGACATCGTCCATGACGCCTTCGTCCGCTTCGCTTCCGCGGCTCGGCCGAAGCTCGAAAATCCCACCGCCTATCTCCGCCAGGTGGTCGTCAACCAGGTCCGTGACCGCCATCGCCGCCGCGCCGTACAGCTCCGGCACATGGCCGCGCCGGACGGGCCCGTGCTGGACGAAGAGGACCAGTTCATCTGGGAGCTGTTCCAGGCCTTGCCGCTCCGCCAGCGCCAGGCCCTCGTATTGCGCTACTACGAAGACCTGACGCTGGCCGAGGTATCGGAGCTGCTCGGTTGCCCGCTAGGGACAGCCAAGTCCCTGGTCCACCGGGGCCTGGAGAACCTGAGGAAGGAGATGGGAGACGATGGTTGAGCTGAGCGAGGTGGAGGACCGGCTGGGCTCGATGTTCCAGGCGGTCGCCCGCCAGGTGCCCGACGGGCCAGTCACCACGGCTGCACCGCTCGCCCCCCTCGAGCTGGTCTCGGGCGAGGGCGCTGAGGCCGAGCGGCACCAGGGCCCCGGCGGGGACGCCCGACTGGAGAACAGCACTAACCCCCTTGGCTCGCCGCGCTGGCGCCGCCGCGGCGCCGTCGCCGGTGTGATCGTTGCCACCCTGGCCACCGCCAGCGGTGCCGCTGCGGCGACCGGGTGGCTGTCCCCATCTGCGGTCAGCCACAACGTGCAGGTCGCGATGACCCCGGCCGGCTCGATCGTGGGCTCGGAAGACCCCGGCGCTGTGCCCGGAGCGGTCCTGCGGGTCAGCATGGCAGGCCCCGACAGCACCGTGTTCCGTGTGACCTCCGACAGGGGCCACGCCGGCTACCTGGCGGCGACAACGTCCGTGACCCTGACGGTCACCGCCGCAAGCGGGGAACCGGTCGCCTGGGCAACCCTGGTCGACGTGGGAGGCTGCGCGGTGCTTGGCACCGAGTCGGTCCGGAGCCCGATCGCCCCCGGCGCCATGGGCCTGGGCCAGACCAGGAGCACCTGGCTGGCACCGTCGGGTCAGGGTTACGACATCTTCTTCGGCGGGCCGGAGCGTGGAGCGACCTCGGTCACCCTCAGGAACGACAAAAACACGCCGGGGGCAGTGGGCAAGGTCGTGAAGGGTTGGTACGTCATCTACATCGGCACCGGGCGCGCGGCCGCCTTCGATAAGCTCACCTTCCTCAATGCTGAAGGCAAGATCATTGCGTCCTCGCGGTGGTGAAAAGGGCACCGCTATTGGGCAAATGGGAGCTCGCTGGAAAGTCGCGATTGCGACAGCGGTCGTCACCGCCACCGCGGGTCCGGCCTACGCGAGTACGCCGCTGGCGGGGCACACAACGAGTGGCGCGGGAGCTTTGGACCAGGCGCGAGTCCCGGCGGTCGTGGCGATCGGGCGCTATGTCGCCGCCTTCAACTCGGAGAGCTCGGCCAACCAGATAACCCTGGGTAATGCTCGCACCGCCACCCATGTCAGCCGGGCTCTGGCATTGAAGAGCGCTCTTCGACACGAGCCGGGGGCTGTCGTGCTGGGCTCCGTCCTGGGCACCTTCAGGTCCGCGCCCTACCAGTACAAGCCGTTTGCCATTTGGGTCTTCGCCCTTGACCCGCCCGGCCCCCACAACCAGCCCGACGATGGGCCTCCCGGCAATCATGCCAACCTCGAGTACAACTACGACGTAGTTATCATCCGAGGGAGCTCTGAGGTCGTCATCGAAGAAGCAATGGGTTGGGACAAGAGCTTGCCACCGCTCCCGCCGCTGAACGCCGCTCGCAAATAGCGCCCGTGGCCTTGGTTGAAGCCCGGGCTACACGTGTAGCCGAGCGCCCCTCGAGCGTGGCCCAAGCACGTTATCCCGTTGTGCGTGGCGGGAAACCGTGGCGTTACAAGGAGGACCCGCCGTGGCTACCGGGCTGGCGCTTGGTCGCTCCTCTGAAGACCCGGCTGAACGGGCCTGTCGAAATAACCCGTAGTGCGCGATCCTGGGAGCTGCGATGTTTGAGCGCTTTACTGACCGAGCCCGACATGTCCTCGTACTGGCCCAGCAAGAGGCGCGCCTGCTCGACCACAACTTCATCGGGACTGAGCACATCTTGCTCGGCCTCATCCATGAGCGTGAAGGCGTAGCAGCTAAGGCGTTGGCATCTCTGGGCATCACTTTGGAAGCAGTGCGCAAAAAGGTGGAGGACACGATCGGGCCGGCCGGGACTTCGACAACCGGGTCTCCGCCGTTCACCCCACGTGCCAAGAAGGTGCTCGAGCTCTCCCTAAAGGAGGCTCTGCAGCTGGGCCGCAACTTCATCGGTACCGAGCACATGTTGCTCGGCTTAGTGCGCGAGGGCGAAGGCGTAGCCGCTCAGGTCCTTGTCAGCTTGGGTGCGGACCTGTCGCGAGTGCGCCAGCAAGTTATCCAGCTGCTTTCTGGTCAGCAGGCAGCGGGCCCGGAGAAGGCTCCCTCTCTACGCTGCGGGCGCTGTGGTGCAAGCTTGTCGGAGTCCGCTCGTCACGGCACCATCAAAGCCCACCCTGGCCTGGGCGCAATGGACCTCGCAGTACTAGGAGGGGCCGTCCTGTACTGCGGTGACTGCGGGACGGTCATCGGGCCACTTGTGAGCCCGACGACCACAGAGCTTATTCCCCCGCTCGCTGCAACCGTGCACCTACGCCCGGCGCCAAGTGGAAGTGCCGAGCCGTTGCGGCGGTTCCCCCAAGAGCTGCGGAGCCCCGTGCGCCTGGAAGAAGTCCCCGAGGAAGCCCAAGTCGAGCTTTCTTACCGAGACAACGACGATATCGACGGGACAGCGGGCGGCAAGACAGTGCGCGTGGCCGGCCAACTGGGACCGCGCGGAGGCCCCGTTCGAGGCACTTGGGGCGGGGTCGCCGTGAGCTGGCGCGTCGCAGACAAGCTCGGGACGCCCGCTGGCCGGGTGCCGGGGATAATGTGGGGCCGGGTCGGCGATGACCCCGTGAAATTGGAGGGCTCCTTTTTGCTCGGGCCGCGCTATCTTCTCGAAGAAGCCGACATCTCGGGTGACTTAGGCGGGCATAACCTTCGGGCCAAGGTGACCTCTGCCGACGGCGGTACCGGGGCGACGAGCACGGTTGTCGCCGAAGGCAACCTCGGTGAAGAACCTTTTGAACTGTTCGCCTCGCTCTCAGACGACTTGACCAGCGCAGTTGTCAGGGGGTCGCTTGGGGGTCGCACCGTCTCCCTCGATGCCACGACAGATGAGCCCTCCGCCGTTCGGGTCGTCGGTGAGTTCTCCGGCCCGCTCCCCCTGCTTGCCCTGATCGTGAACGTGCTCGTGCACTTCTTGTAGAGCCGGAGAGGCAAACCCAGCGAATAACTGTTATGGGAGCAATGGAACTTCGTCTTCGTGGGTTGGCCTTAATGCCATACCGACGGCTATCTCGGTTGTCGGGTCTCACGTCGTTGCAGGTAGAACAAGAATCTCGGCCAGCGGTGGGGACCGGAACCGTTATGGTCTCCAGCGGAGACGGAAGGTGTAGTGGCGGATGCGAACGTAGCGATTGCCAAACCAGGTCTTGGCCCCCGGCCCGAGCGTATTGAACCACAATTGGAACAGGAACCTCCTGTTGCGGAGGCGTCGCGCGAACTGAGAACGGTGCATCGCTTCGATGTCGTGAAGGCGCTTACGGTCCATGGGCTCCCTGAGCCGGTCCTCGACCCGTCTCAGCCAGTAGGCCTTCAGGGCTTCGCGTTGTGGGTCCGAGAGGTCCTCGTCGACGGTAAGGGGGCCCACGTGGTCGACCTCTACGGCGCGAAGCGCCCAATAGTCCGCCAAGCGGTGAACCCTGCCGAAGGGCACTCGAGCAAAACGGTCGTCCAGGCTCTGCACAACTCTTTCGGTCCGGTCGCCTAGGTCAGGGACCGACGGAGGAGGGGGCTCTCGGCTGGCCAGGAATTCAAGGCTGACCGCACTTATCGGTACTTGTCGGCTGTCGATGGTGATGGTTGCAGCCGGTACCCGGCCAGCGGCCGCCCAGTAGCCGTCGTCGAGGTCGCACACCTCGAACGGTGTCGACTGGCCGTCCACCAGGATCATTACTGGCGCCCATTCCGCGCCTACCGGGCGAGGGAGGCCGGTCCTGTCCGTGGCGACCCAAGCCGCCCGACCGTGCGGCGAGGCGAGGAACGGAGCGATCGCGGCCCCGTCACGGATCTGGTCGAACTGGTCGTCGTCGCCACAGCGGTGTGACGTGACCGTGATCGACCCGCCGTCGGGGCCGGCAAAGCTGCGGCCTTCCGATGTCCGGACTGCCCGCGTCCGGCGTCCGTCGCGGACCAACACCAGAGAGCCGCCTTGCGCGCGCCCTTGGTCTCGCTGCAGGCCCACCACTCCGTACAACACCAGCTCTTCGTCGTTCGAGGTTTCATCCTCTTCCACGAAACGACCCCGCTCTTCCTAGGGAACCATCAGGCGATCACCCAGCGGGGTGACCAAGCCATACTGGCTCATTCTGGCGCGGGCAGGCGGGTCGCCTCTCGACCTGGGCCGCTGATGCGCCCCGGGTTTCATGACTGCTCGGGTTATCCGGCGCCCACAACAAGGGCGGGCACCAAGCGGAGTTCCAGAACCTCGCCAACATACTCGGACGGGCCATGACCATCGAGGAATCGTCCAATAGCCTTCGTTTTGGCTTCTTTTCCGGAGACCACCCGGTCCCATGGCGGCCTGAATATGCGCAAGGTCGAGCAGTCGACATCGAAGAGTTCCCAGCTGCCACACTCGAACAGCTCGCCCATCTCGGCCAACCGTGGCGTCAACGGGAGACGGGCACGACCGTCGATGTCGGGTTCTGGTACGCGATAGATCTTCGGGATGGTCGCTGGTCAGGAGTGGCAGATCCTCGGCGCCTCGGTCTCGCGCTCGCCGAATGACCGCTCCGGGACCCCGGCGCGGAGGAAGAACCGTACCCAAGCGCCGCTCGGCCCAGCAGTGGCTATGGCCTTCGCGAACGAACGGGCTTGGTTCAGCGTTTCCTGGCGGTAACGCAGATGACAGCGACGAACGGTGTCCAGAAGGAAGGATCGTCGAGTAGGTCGAGCACATCGGTGATGTCGGTATAGGAAACCGGGGCCAGTTCTGGAGTGGTGACACTCGCTCCGATGATGGCCTTGGCGGCACTATTGATTGTGCCTGCCCAAAAAGCAGCGAGAGGGGTGCCTCCTTGGAGCATGTCGGTTTCTACGAACACCGAGATGTCGGAGATCTCGGGCAGACCGGAGAGCAGCGCAGGCAGGCGGCGAGCCCACAGGAGACGTTTTGCTAGAGGTGCCACTACTCGCGCAAAGAGGGGCGACGAGGTGCCTGCGAGCGGGTAGTAGTCGGGCTCTTCAAGAAGCAGGACGCGGCCAGGGCGAACCGCGTCGATGAGCTTGCTGACAACATCGTCCGGGTCCCGAAGATGGACTAGGACGTTTCGGGTATGGACTAAATCGAATGAACCCGAAGCTAACTCCAGGGTTGCTAGGTCCGCCTCGACGATCTTGACGTTCGGTCGCTTTGAGAGAGGCGAGAGGAACCGAACGTCGAGATCAACCGCCATGACCCCGCCGTGGGGGCCTACTCGTTCCGAAAGCCAGCCCGCGACCGATCCTCCACCTGCACCCAGCTCAGCGCAGTGCCACCCGGCGGTCACACCTGCTTCTACAAGAAGGCGGAACGAACGTGCATCCGCGAGCCCTTCGAGGAGCCGCAACCGTCGCTCCTCTTCACTGTGATGGTTCCCCCACAAGTAGCCGTCGTCGTCATCAGGCGTCAGTGGGCGGCCACCACCTTCAACGCTGCTCACGCCACAACCCCTCGATCACTGGAGCGCCTTCGTGCATCGGTAGCCGTTCCACCTCAACGAAGCCACCGTCACGTCGCTACCTATCACGGCTCGGCACCGTTATCAGCCTGGCACAATCGCGACGGCCGGCTCATGTGCCAGACCAAAGGCTATGTCGCGGCGACCGCAGGAGGCAGCGCCTTCGCCAGGCGATCGGCAACGTCGGTCACCTTCTCCAGCGTCAGCGGTCCGGGCGCGGCGATCATCTCCGCGAGTTTTTGTGCCCAGGTCACCCAGACACCGTCGAGTTGGAACGGCTTCGCAAAGAAGCTCCAGTCCGCCTCGATGAAACACAGCGCTGCGTGTACGGATACCTCCGCGTCGCCCAGGGCCGAACGGACCGCCTCGATCTGCCAGCCGAGGCCGTCAACGATCTTGATCCGGTCGCGCCCGCCAACGTAGAGGTGGTAATCGGTCTTGAAAAAACCTCCTTTATCACGCCGCTGGACCAGTCCCGTGTAGTTCTTGGCGTCAATAACCCAGACACCTGAGGCGGCAACCGCAAGGTGGTCGATGTTCCCCCTCGTACGCGGAACCTTCCGGTCATGTAGAAGAACGGAACGGTCGCCTACGGTGCGTAGCAGATGAGCGGCCAAGCGACGCTCGCCCTCGGAACCCCTAGCCCATGCCCGCGTCGATTGCGGGTCGTCGGATAGGAACTTCACGAAGCCGGATAACCGACCCCACTGCCGATCAATCCTCTCCTCGCGGGCTTGGTGCAGCCTTTCGTACTTGTTGCGTGCCGATCCGCCCGCCATCCCTGCCGCCCTCGACACCACGGCCTCGGGTGTCGATTCAGCCCCAACGTTTTCAACCGCGACGTTCCCTACCTCAAGGTTCTCCGTGCTCGGCGCCGCGCTGGCCTGGTCTGTGCACGCCTTGCAGGTTGTTGAACGTGCGTCCGCGTCCCACCACGCCCGAGTGCCCGCCGGCAGAGCCTGTCCGCAGCCGGCGCAAGTCCCCGCGTACCGGAGACGGATGACCCTAGGCGACATTACCGGCACACTCGAAACCGGCCACAGCAGTGCCCACGAAATGCTGAACGGTCGGGCGTCCTGTTCCGGACCTCATTTACAGCGGAATCCAGACCTGCCACTGAAAGGAGGGCAGACCCGACGGCTCGTTCGATTTGGTGCACTCGCCGAATGTCTGCACTTCGCGGCGGATGCCCGCGAGAGGTGCCGCGGTCGCCTGGCAACTGTACCCCGGAGGCCCAGATGGGATTTCGACGTTCTCAGCACCGGCCTTCAGCCGCCGGGCGGCCAGGGAGGATGCCCACCTATCAGCGAAGGAGCATGCCACGTTCAAGGCGTGGACATCGTAGTTGTGGCCCCCGGCACGGACGTTAGGGCACATGCCAGAAGCACCTAACCCATTGGCGGCGATACTGGTGCCACTGGCCGATGCGCCGGGCGCAGTCAGCGCTATCGCGCCTGCCGCGAGGGCTCCCCCCGTGACCAGGCGCAGCCAGTGACGCTCGCAAGCACCTCGAAACAAGGACATAGCCCTACTCCTTAGTAGCCATCAGCCAACTCTATCCGGAGCTGGTCGACCGGTCGACTCGTGGTGGCGGGTGCGATGCTCGTAAATAGTTACCTGCTCTGGCGACTCTTGCTTGAATGTCGGCGGAGGAACGTCAGTCGTCACCGACTGCCGGCGTCTCGATGATTGGCCTTCGTTGATTCGGGAAGATCAGAAACCCGATCAGCCCTGCCATATCACATGCCCTGACCCGTCTTGGCGGATCTCTATGATGCCAGCAGTC
>Ga0182024_10027086_pt1 | contig 10046 bp, 10 predicted proteins | sample P32metaG_FD_120480 | JGI IMG/M metagenome (GOLD analysis project Ga0182024, IMG submission 120480) | Permafrost microbial communities from Stordalen Mire, Sweden - P3-2 metaG (Illumina Assembly) | ecosystem: Environmental > Terrestrial > Soil > Wetlands > Permafrost | place: Sweden: Stordalen...
CGGCTCGGTCTTGGTCAAGGTCGGGTCTCATGCGGGACTCCACACAGGCTGGCTGGAACTGACGGCGACAGGAACTGTACCACATGCCGCACCCATGCGGCCGCGCCTCCCTGGATAGGGCCTGTGAAACGGTCTTACCGGAATGTGGCCACCACGAAGGTTTTGGTCCCGTTAGCCTCTTGGCCCTACCGGATTCCGCCGCGCAAAGTCCCGAACCACCAACAATATCTGTATGTGATCGAATCACTTCCGTAGTTGGCCTAATCACGTAGTTTCTACCTACCTGGAAGCCATTGGAGGCGATGGGAATAAAATATGTGTTTACTTCTAAGATAACAAGCGTATGGTTCGTTTCATGGTTGGTTACTAGACAGCCAAATCTTATACGTGAGGATACCATGACATTACTTGAAACAATGAAGGCCGAACGAACCAAGCTGGTGAAGGTTTTGAAACTTATAAGGCGGACCCGGCAATCATAGCGTGCATCACCGAAATGAAGACAGAACTCGCCAAGCTAACCGCGCAACTCTCAGGAGCCGACATCAAGGCTCAGATAGCTGCGGTTGACCGTACAATCGCTGCCATCGAAAATCCGACCAAGGTAGGAAAGCCCATGAGTGAAGCTGGCAAGGCGGCAATCAAGGCGGGACTGCAACGCTATCACGAGAACCGTAAGGCGGCTGCGCAACCTCCAGCTACCGCCCAACCTGTTGCTGGCAAGAAGAAAGGCTAATGGCCCGGTCCAATCCCATTCGCAGGGTGGGATTGAGCAGGTCCAGTAGCACAGATGTGAAGGCGTGGTCAGTGATAGGAAATACCCCCTCAATACCCGGAAAGCAGAAATGTTTCTCGCCGTCAATGCTCTTCAGCGATCCTTCAGTCAGTGATTCGTCAATGCTCTTCAGTGGATCTTCAGAACGACGGCCCGCCTGATTTCCCCGGTTAAGAATGTAACCTTCTTTACCTAAGGCTCATTCCCAACAACTTAGGTCTTTTTTCCCGCTCCCGGTATAAGCGGGCGCTATTACCGCCTCTATACGAACAACTTAGAAGCCTTTCCCCAGATAAAACGAACGCTTGTGGACGCAGGTCTTATCCCATATCTCTCCTGCATGAATAGAGAATTTGTGGACCCCCATGTGTCCCATTGAGTGGGGGTAAAGCTTGAGCTTGGTTGGCGATATAAACCTATCCAGGATCTTTCCGAGTAAACTGGTAAATTGGTAAAAGAATAAATTCGTAATTCGTGTTAGAGGAACACAGATATGAAGAAGAGACTCAGGACAGTCACTCTCAAGATGGATGAAGAGCTTTATCAATTATTCCGCCATAAGGCCTACTGGGACGCCATTCCCGTTTCCCATGCTATTGTGAAAAGACTGCAGCCTATGACAGAGAAAGAATTCGATTCTGGATCGGTAGACCTGTTAGTCGAGAGAGTAACCTTAATCCAGATCAAGAAATTTTTGAGACAAGAAGGAATTCTGGAACAGGAGAAACCAAATGAGGATCATAATTAAATCAGGAGCTGGCGGCCGCAACAAAAGTTTTCGTTTCGTTCGTCAACCCCACGGGACTCTTGTGGCCCTGCCCGACTCGACCGCGCCCGAATCTCGATACCAGCTCTCCGGCGTTCAGAGGGCTTCTCGGGAACGATATCTGGTGACGGGCGTAATCACACTGAGAATTGAGTTTCGTTCCTGAGATTCCTCCTCTAAACCTTCGAGCCATCAGCAGAGCTGCGCTACTGCGGGCATCTTGCACTCACGCCAGTTGAGACGGTCTTGGATGCAGAGACGAGGAATGCGGCTGAACCTTGTGAGCACCGCGAGAAGCGTTCGCCGAGTGGCGGCTTAATGGCCCGGTGCGCAGAAGCAGAATAGGGTTGCGTAAAAGGCTGCGGGTGGTAGAAGTGGTAGATCGGAGCCTTTACCCCCTAAATTCTCCATAGAGAAATTTCATCTCATAGTGCCCGCGTAGTGAAATCCACATAATAGAAGTAGGGGGGAACCACCCCTGATCTACCACTTCTACCACCTCTGAAGGTCTTTCCCGCTTCTCGAATGGTAGGAACCGCCGATTTCGCTCAACATTCCTTCCACGCAGTATTCGCTAATGAAGAACAAAACTTTTGGACTTTCTACCACCTTAGTAGGAGCAAGTCATGTTAATCGACCAAGCAACAAAGCCCGCTTCCCTCGGGATCGCAGTCGTGCCGACGTATAAGGGATTGCGGCACCCGGCTCTCTCAAACTGGCAGGAGATGGCGACCGCCGACCTGGGGAAGATTGCCGAATGGGCCAACAACGGCTACGCCGACTTCAACTGTGTCTGCGTCGCGAAGCAGGAAGGCACAGGCATTCTCGACATCGACGATCTTGCTGCTTGCAAGGCCGCCGGGATGCCGCCCGTACCTCAGACGTTCACCGTGAAGTCCCCGAAAGGCTATCACGTCCACTTTCTGCACACCGACGCATCTCGTGCGCTCGGCAACCGGGACGTCAAAGTTGACGGAGCTAAGATTCTTGAAGTGAAGTGTCACAATACGGCGGTCGCCGCTCCCGGCTGCGTTCGCGAAGACGGCAAGCAATACATCATCCACCGTGACCTGCCTCTTGCGCCTCTCCCTCAGGAATGGATTGATTGGCTGCGTGAACACTCTCAGTCCACCAAGCGAGGGACCGGGCATCTCCGTAAGTTCCACCCCGACTTCGACGCCGAGGAACTCTTCCGTCACTACGAATGGGAGTTCGCTGCTGAGTTCGAGAAGGACGGAGCCATGTATTACGTTTTCGCTGAATGCCCTCTAGCCGAACGCACGCACGAGGATCAGATTCGCTCGAAGAAAACCTGCTTGATTATCGGCCGCACGATTGGATTTGACTGCAAGTCGTGTGGCGAGGAACACAACTACGCGGATTTGATCGCGAAAATGGAGGAAAAGGGATACGAGAAGTTCCCCGGCTACATCTTCGAGGACGAAGACGATGCCATTTTGCTGAAGGATGTTGAAGATTGCGACGCCAAGGTCCTGACTGCCGAGGAACTGGCCGCTGCCCTCGGCGCGACTCTAGAGCAGGAATTCCCTCCCGCCGAAACGGCGGGCTTCACGTATCTCCCGAACGATACGGGGAACGCGGAACGCCTGGTCCGTAAATTCGGGAACATCATCCGCTATGCGTCCGGGAAATGGTACGTCTGGAACGGTAAACGGTGGGCACCGGATCACTATCGAAAGCTGGATCGAATGGCCGAGTACGTCGTGAAAGAGCTTCTCGCCGAAGCCGAGGAAATCTCCGATGAGAAGGAGCGCAAAGCGAAGCAACGATTCGCGCTCGCTTGTGGGGATCGCAGTCGCCGCGCCGCGATGGTCGATATCGCCGCCACCAAGTGGGGAGTCCTAAAGCGGCCCACTGATTTTGACATCGACCTCTGGGCATTTAACGTACAGAACGGCACGGTCGATCTGAACACGGGAGATTTGAAGCCTCACAATCCCATAGACAACATTACCAAGATTTCTCCCGTCATTTATGACGCCGATGCGGATTGTCCACTGTGGGACAAATTCATGCTCGAAGTCATGTGTGGCAATCGGGAGATGGTGGATTTCCTTGCCACCGCAGCGGGATATTCCCTGACTGGGGATACACGCATTCAAGCGATGTTTTTTAATCACGGGGACGGTGAAAACGGCAAGGGGGTCTTCCTTGAGACCCTCGCCTACATCATCGGGGAATATTCCTACACGTCCGCCTTCGACACCTTCGTTTACCACGAGAAGGGCAATCGCGACGTTCGCAGTGACCTCGCCGCCCTTGTCGGAGTCCGTTTCCTCTCCGCCGAGGAGTCATCCGAGGGTCATCGTCTTGATGAGGCGATCATTAAACAGTTGACGGGAGAAAACACCGTTACCACACGATTCCTCTACCAGGACGAGTTTTCCTACAAGCCGAACTTCAAAATATGGATGAGTTCTAATTTCCGTCCTTCTATCCGCACTACCGACTGGGGCACGTGGCGTCGCGTCAAGATGATTCCCTGGACCTTCCGAGTCACCCCTGCCAATCGCGACGAACAATTGAAGTCCAAGCTGCGCCGCGAGGCACCTGGCATTCTCAACTGGATGCTGCGCGGATTGAAACGCTACGTGGACGCCGGATACAAGATGACCTACCCGGAGATCGTTGAGAGGGCAACGTCCGAGTACCGCGTCAGCCAAGACATCGTGGGTCAGTTCATCAATGCGAAGTGTGAATCGACCGGGAAGATTCAGGTTACCGATCTCTTCGACGCGTTCAAGCTCTGGGCGGAACAGTCTCGCGAGCGCCACAATCTCACGAACCGCAAGTTCGGTGATGAACTGGTGAAGCGCGAGGGCATTTTCCGCAACAAGGAAAAAGACGCCACTTACTTTCACGGTATTTCTCTTCGTGTTTCGGCCGAAGACAAAGCATTAAATGAATTAGCAGAGGAGATGTAATCATGTGGATTGACAAGGAAGGCAAGATCGTTCGTATGACCCCGGGAGAGCTTCCCGTTCCTATCTTGAGAGAACGCTTGCAGCGTGAACTCGTGGGTGAGCTACGTCTACGACAGACCGTAGAGCGCAAGAAAAGAGTGCAAGCTCTTCGCTCCGCCATCAACCTGACGTATGAATTCGATCATGAACCCAGTCCAGAAGAAATCAGGGAACGCGGATTCATAGTTCACAATTTCAATCAGGTCGCAGCTCAGGACAAGGTTATGTAGTGTCCGACTTCGGCAAACTCAGCGGCGAACACGCCTTTGCCCATGCGGTTTCGTTCTGCTTCCCCTCGGCGCTCGGTTGCCGGGTCGCGCCTGCTACTTGTCCCTCTCTTTCTTGGAAAGGTCATTCGCAATGGCTTCTTTGAGCCAGGGCCGCATGGCCACTTTGTCCGGCTTCAACTCTTCCCACTTAGCGTGAAGCCTGTCCGCCCACTCCGCCACAACGTGGCCGTGGCACTGGGAAAAGTCGCGACTGGTTCCCTTGCACCAGCAGCCCAACTTCTTGCCGTGGAGATTCAAGACCTTCCCTGCAAAGTCAGGCTCGTCCCGCAGTTTCTGTAGGAGATAGGTCCGGTAATCTCCATCGCTCCGGTTGGCGAACGGCGACTCGGGAAGCCCAGCCCGCCCGTTCCGCCGCCCGATGTAGACGTCGTATTTTTCCTTCATGCAATGCACGACTTCGGTTTTGGAAGTAGGCCCACCGTGACGATGCTCCTTGGGGATGTAGCCGTTTCCGGCAGCAATGTCCTCCGGCGAAATATGCTTCGTGTTGATGGAAATTCGCAGGCCCTTCGGCCCTTTATCGTCCAGAACGCAGTGCTCATGCGAATCGTTGTTCTCGCTCGGAATGGTAATCAGCGACCCATGCTCCGGTTGCAGCAAAGTCCATTTGCTTTTATCGTTGCACAACACGCAAGTTTTGCGATGCTTATGCGCCTGCTTGCATTTTGTGCAGGAAGGTTGTGTTTCCCCGGCGCACATCCGCTTGTTGCAATTGTCACAAACGCGGCATGCATCGCACAACTTGCGAAGGCCGAACGTTCGGACTGCTCCGAGTGAAACGATGAATACACGCGCATCCCTGCATTTATCTTCGCGGTGTTGGTGCCAGGCGATGTGGTCCTCTTGATTCTCATAGCCGACAAGCGAAAAGTAATTCACGGGCTTGCCCGCCAGCTTGCTCAATTTTTCGGCCAGTGATTTGACCTCAGCCGGGGCTTCGTCAATGGGCAGCATCCATTGGTTCGTTTTTTCGTTTTCGGAGCCTCGCCAATTGGGAGTCGCGCTGTAGCAGGGCATCTGGAGCCGACGAAGACCATATTTGAAACCGCTCATTTTGGTTAGAGGCCTCTCCCTGGGCAGAGATTGAGCCAGCGCGAACAGGGCGTCCGCTTCCTCTTTGGTGAGGAAATCTTTGTCATAGCTGTATTCAGTACTCATGTTGCTTTCCTCCTCTTGTTTGATTTCCCTGTCACCATCGACGGCCACGATTGTTTCGCCAAATGTACGGAATTCCGTACATTTCATCGCCCACCACAGCTCGCGATATGCTCGCGGCCAAACAGCACAACGCTTAATCGTTCGCCCGAGAACGGCAAATTGCCGTGTACCTCGTGCGGCTTAAAGAACAGCACGTCACCGGGGCGCAGGTTGAAGCGAAGACGGTGGCGCGGCACCACCAAGTCACCGCCCTCGTAATCGCCGAGCGCGAAGAGAGCAATCCAGCCGTCCGGAAGGTCGTACTTGTCCGTGTGGTATGTAGTCTGCCAATCCCGATTCGAGTTGACTGTGCTGAACGCCGGAGAGATTCGGAAATTTCCGGCCGACTCGATCGCGGCGACCTGTGCCGCGTACTGCTCTGGAAGCTCCTCATGGAAAAGGCGGTCGCACTCAAGCACAGCCAGCATGATGTCTTCCAAGAATTCAGGATGTTGACGCGTGAGACCGGTGCGGCGACAGAAGTGCGTACCCCTTTTCTTGGAGCCCTTTTTCGCGTCTAGGAAACCTAGCTGGTCGCTGAATCCCAAGAGCCTGTTCACTTCGGGCGGAATCTCATTCGTGGCAGAAAGAAGGCCGCTTTTCTTGATGCGCGGCATCATCGACCCCTTAGCCGCCGCGCTGCCCCGATTGGTAACTCGGGTTTTAACGGCCTGCATGACTGGAAGGGCCAAACGCATCGCTGCAGGGGAGAGGATTCCCGGCAGGAACCGAGCGAACATGCCCTGCGGGGTAACAACCCAGGCGTCCTCCTCAATCACATGGATGTAATCGCTGAAGTTGGGGAACTCCCCGATCATCGACCGGGCTTCGCGCTCGAAATCCCAATTAGTTGCGAGCCTAATCATTTGTTGCCTCCTCCCCTTCCACTCGGGCCGGAACCGATACCGCGCCAGCATCGGCACCCTGCTCTGACTCCGGGTCCGGCTCACCGATCACCACGAAGAAGGCTGCCCGGCAAATTTTGCACACGCCTTCTTCGTTGCGCTCCAGTTTTTCCTTGAAGCTATAACCCTGTTCGCGCGTGACGAAAATTCCTGGCCAGGGCACGCGGACACGCCCATCCACTTGGGGAGCCGCTGGCGCACGACGCCGACCCTTGCGCCTTTCTTTGGCCTTCACGACCGCATCCTTGATTTCATCGGCCTTCGGGTTGGGTTGATCCGGCTCATCGTGCTCGTCAATGCAGTGCCCGTATTCCTGGACCCAATCGCGCATCAAGTCGTAGGCCGTGGTCCGGCCCATATCAAGCGCAGCTACCCATTTGGTCCAGTCACGGGTCTTGCGCTTCTGCACAATCGCGCGGTACTTATAGAGGCGCTCGCCCATTCCCAGGCGCCAGGCACGCCCGTTCCCGTACCATCCGAGAACGTTTTCCTCAAGCTTAGGCTCGGCCTCTTCTAACTCCTTCTCGGTCGCCCGCTCCAGCCAGAGCTTGAATTCCGTGACAGGGTCGGATGGCTGACTCTCCTCTTGCGAGCAGCCACCGACCGGGTCTTCCGCGACCTCAACGATCTGCGCATCAATCCCGCTGGCCGGGGCTATCGAAGTGATTTCGTTTTCAGACTGAATGCCTGTCGTTGCCATATCTAATCTCCTTTTTGGACCCCGCCGTCGGCTTTGGCTTGCTAGCCGCTGGTGAGTCAAACTGGTGTGAGAATACAGCCTAGTTACTGCTTGTTCAAATACCGCAAATTTTTTGCGATACCATCTATCATAAACAAACTAAGCTGTTTACAACCACCTGGCGGGTGGCTATGGGACCCGGATTTTGATTACTGCGGAGGTAGCCCATGAACGAAATTGCGACAAAACAGGCGTCGAATGACCTCTTGGCTGCGGAGACCAAGGAATCCAAGCTGGCCGAGTTGGCGCTTCAAGAACGGATAACCGATGTGGTCTGGGCCGTTCTCACCTTGGTGTCCGCTAATAAAATGAACCGCGAAGAGGCGGACTCGTTTTTGCAAGACTGGATTACAAATGACCGCGAGGCTAACTACACCTACGGCATAATGCGCGGATATGCGATTGCCAAAGGTTTGGTGAAGTTGAAAAAAAGGAAGCGAAATCGCAAAGCAAAAGCAAAAGCAAAGATTATGCGGGTACTGATGAAGAATCCCGAGGCAACAAACAAGGAAATTGCTCGCGCTCTGGACAACGCCGAAATTCCGCTGTACAAGTCAAGAAGTAGGCCAAAAGATAAACGGCTTTGGTCGGACGTAGTCAAGCTACAGAATTGCAAGAACCTTATTTCACGCGAACGCAAGCAGGTCGCCAGGGCTAAGCGCATACGCAATTGGGACGAATGGCTTAGTGAGATTACTTGTGGCTGGGGACACGGTGCAACTGATTTCCTTGCTATAGATCCCCCGCTATATTAGGCAACCAGGTTGGAACGATCCAACTTTGGGGCAGCAAAAATCACGCGCCGCGCTGCCTCAGCCAACCCACCAGCCGAGCGGGGGTCAATGGGATTATGCCCCGCACCCCGCCGATATAAGCCTCATGCGATCTTGATCAGCCCCGGCTTTGGTCTCCAGCGAAATCCGCCCAGGTCTGTTGGCATGGCGTCCGAGAATCGTTGACCGGGCCACTCGCTACATTATGGATACGTGGAGCATTGCCTGCCAGTGCGTTGCGAAGTGTCGGAGACAACGTTCTATTTGCACACTGGCTTCCCGTCACGCATCGCAACCGCTGGACGTCTGCAGGTGTTTTCGCTTCCCATTACTTGGTGCGCCGCCCTACGTCCGACGCTGCACTACACCTTGTGCCTCGCGATAAACAGGTCTACGTCGGCGTCGTCGATGCGCCAAAGTCTCCCAATTTTGACGAGGCGAATGTGCCCGGCCTTGATTAGACCGCGCACCATCTTCGGTGAGATGTGTAGGAACTCGGCGACTTCACGGATCGTCTTTAACATTAGGCCCTCTTTACCAAGCGCGGCCCCGCGCCGTGAACGTCAACGGCGTTGGCAGCCTCGCGTGCTTCTGTAGAATCCATGCGGACAAACTCCGCATACAAATCCATCGTCTGCAAATCCTCATGGCCCAAAATACGAGCGATATCGCGCAGCTGTAGTTTCCGCGCCCGTACTTGTTGGGTCGCGAATGAATCCCGCCAGCGATGACACCAACTTGCTTTGTCATCCACCGGAGGCTGAACCCCGGCGCGGGTACCTACAGCTTCGAAGATGCGGTCGATGTGATCGTCGGGCTGGCCCTCAGTATTGGGGAAAAGCAATTCAAGGGGAAGGGCCAGCAAGTCGTGCAACAGGTCATCGCCAAGCGGAATCTCACGAATGCCGGCGAGAGTTTTTGTCTCCCAGCCGTATTTGGGTTTGTCCTTGATGCGAATACACTGTGAGAACTGGTCAATATCGCTGCGTTCAGCGTGGGACAGTTCCCCCTTACGCATTCCAGTGCCGAGAGCAAGCCGAAGAAGGAGTCTCTCCGCCGGGGTAGCACATTCCATCATCGCCTTGATTTCGGCCTCTCTGAACGGTTGCGGCTTGGTTTTGCGTTTGACGGGCCAATCGGCGGGGAGCAACAGCCCGGTGATGGAAACCGTTTGGTTGTGCCTGAGCCACGTTGTCACGGTAAGCAGTTTGTTCCCGACCGTGTCATTGGCCTTGCCTTCGGAATAAAGCTGTTCCTTGTAGCGGAGCATATCGGCACGGTTGAGTTGTTCGACGTAGGGCTTGTTGATGAAGCGGATGAGCTGGCGAATGTTGGCTTCTCGTGCCAGGGTGCTTCGTTCATTGTAGCGCCGCCCATTGCGCTTGGTCGTAATGCGGAGGAAATTCAGGTAAGAGTCTAGAAGCTGTTGCATAACCTACTGAATCTCGCATATTATAGCTAACACTTTTCAAATAGGCCAGCCTGTTTCCAGACGGCGGCCACCAGTGTCGGCCGGCGGCGCAGTCGTCGCAGGGCTCGGATGGCATGAATGCTGAGTTCCCCGAGGTTTTTCGGGCAGAAGTTGGGCAGTTCATGGTGCTTCAAATGGCCCCAGAG
>Ga0182024_10027087_pt1 | contig 10045 bp, 10 predicted proteins | sample P32metaG_FD_120480 | JGI IMG/M metagenome (GOLD analysis project Ga0182024, IMG submission 120480) | Permafrost microbial communities from Stordalen Mire, Sweden - P3-2 metaG (Illumina Assembly) | ecosystem: Environmental > Terrestrial > Soil > Wetlands > Permafrost | place: Sweden: Stordalen...
CCGGAACATCGAAGCCCACTCCACAGCGATTCACCACATCTTTGCGGAACGCCACGTCGTTTTTAATCTGGTCGTAGTGTCCCGACATGCCCTCGCTGCCCCAACCAAGCCAGAAGCGAAGAAGGCCCTCTGGACAGCTGGTATGGTTCTTAAGGAACGTGTCACGAAAACGGCGAAACCCGTGGTTCCCGGACTTCTCGAAGCCGACTGCCGCAAGAGCGGGATGGAGATGGCGGCGGAGAATGTTGGATTGGCTCACCCGTGGCGGTGCCCGCCTCGACCTTCGCCCACAGCTTTCGGGCGATGCTTCGATACCGCTGGACCGTCGTGGGCACCAGCTGGTCAATTTCTCGTCTCATTCGAATCTCCCTATATAAATACATTCCATAGTCATTATTTCTCGGTCTGTTGGTGGATGATTCGGCCCCGGGGCATTCAGGGCAGACGATCTAGCTGGACTCGCTCTGCGGTTAGGCAGGGGCCGCCCTGGCGTAGCTTCGGGGTCCTGTTGTCGAGCGATGCCGAGAGGATCCAGGCGGAGCCGTTTTGCGCGTGGGCACACGGTGGGTGCTGAGCGTCCAGCATCGTCGCTTGGACCCGATTTGCAGTGCGCATTTGACCGTATGGTTGACTGGTCCGGAATTGTGAAAAGCGATCACTCGGCCAGGGCCGAGCGACCTTTTTCGGTGACCGTCCCTTCACCGTCCTTGCGTCGTTCAATCCAACCTTGGCTTTGGAAATACTTGTGAGTCTTCCGAACTAGCTTCTGCCAGGGTGGAAAATTGAATGGAACATTCACCACTAAATCGCTGTCGGGAAACTCAGAAAGAGCGTAATTATGCGCCAGCGGCGCTCAGGGGCTTTCTTCAAAAGCTCAAAATCCTTCTGCGCCATCTTCGCGAACCCGACGTGGCCGACTGTTCGGCCAAACGAAGCACTGCGGTTCCGGACTATTCTACGAAAGCTCTTCTAGAGTGAGTTTGCGGTGTACTTCCAGCTGGAGTTGTCCGCGGCCAGCACGGACTAGCCTCACGAAGTCGCAGCGTTCGTTCAAACGGCGCCGTAACAGGATCAGTCGCGTTTCCAGATTGTCCTAGATGTCCGGCAACCGCAGGCCTGCGTCCAGCCGAATCTCCTTATTTGTGAACGCCATTCTGCCGGTGCCAACGAATGCTTCCAGATGATCCGTCCGGGGATGCCCTTAATCCCGCGGCGTCCGGCAATTCCTGTGCGTCGTTTATAGCCCCGTGGATTGCTCGTCCTCGTCCTGCCGGGTCTCTCTCTCATCTTCCGCGACCGATTGCGGCCACAGCAAATCGGCGACAACCCCATTCTCGGCAGCCGCACGCTCTCTCGCGTGTTGCAGGCATAGTCCGGTTGCGGGATACGTGCCGCCGTAATGAATCTCCATCGTCTCGCCGTTGGCCAGCACCACCTTGTGCATCGCTGCCTTGGATTGGGCACGGGCGTCGTTTAACATCACGCAGTCGATGCAGTTCCCGAATGGCTTGCTGTTGCTGTGGTATATGTTGCGGGTGGCTTCCCCCCGAAGGCGGAATAGTTCCGTCAGCATCTCGGTCAGTGTTCCGGTTGGATTCAACTGATAGTGGAAATCGCATACCTGGATGATTGAGCCGTGTCCCCATGCGTGTTTCGCCGGACGCGCACAATCGACACCGGGCAGGTATTTGTTAATCTCGCATAGGCTTCCGTCATTCATCGAATGTTCCGTGGAAATCAAATTTCATTGCTCGTTCTCCTCGCGCCAAATGTGGCGCTCTTCCTGAAGGGTCGCGCGCGTAAGTTTGGAAATCTTCTAGTGCGAGAATCCCCTGATCGTGAGCCGTTTCACCTTCCCGCGTTGCACGTTGGTCATTCGAACAAATCCTCTGCGGTCACGATTGCGAGGCTCGATCACGATGTCAGTCCGAGTTCGCCGTTCACGTTGCAGATGCGGTCGGGTCCGTTCTTGATCGTGCCTTCGTTGTCCCGCAAGTCGGACAGGCGGCGTGCAAGCTGGAAGCGGTCGAGGATTCCGTATTGCGCGAGTTCCAAGCTGGTGGTGCCGGGATGGTCGTTCAGAAGCAGGACGGCCTTTTCCTTTTGCGATTCCCGTGCGCCGCTCACATCCATGCGGGATGCGGCCAGGTGCGAGGACAACAGGTCGGCCTTGCGTGCGAGCGGCGTTGACCGCCACGGATTCCCGTCACCGGCGGCGGGCCGGTGTGCCGCGCACGCGGCTCGACCGTGGCCCGGGGGGATGCCAGGTTCGGAACTTCATCACCTATGTTTTTCATACTTCCTCCAAGTCAAATTTGCCGTTCAGGTAGCTTTTCTCGACCGGCTCTTCTTCAGCTTTGTACCGTTCAGCCGCGAATGCGGCGGCCCGCTCATGGGAAGCCCAGCCACGCTGGAACTGGGCAAACAGGGAATGGTCGCCTTTGGACTCCATGCGGAATGCCAGGTCGTCTTGTGACTGGATGGATTGCTTCCAATCTTTCCGCTTCAGGACTTTCGCCAGGACTTCAAGGGAGTCATTGTCCCAGTGGAAAGCCTGGGCCGACATGAACCGGCTGACTATCTCGGGGTCAACCGCTTCGCGGTATTCAAACACACGCACGATCAAGTCATGAATCGCTTGGCTCTTCAGGTGTGCCTGCTCTGCCGTCAGCTTGGATAGTGTGGCTGGTGCAGTGGTAGCCGACTCATCACTCAAATCACTCAACTCAGCCCCCGGTTGGACGAGCGCCGTTTGTTTGCAAGGCGAGTCCAACCCTGTACGGAGTACACCAAGTAGTGCAGCGGATTTCGTTGTTGAGTTTAAATCTGGGCAACGATTTCCGTTGTTGAAATCAGCAACGATTTCGTTGTTGAAATCGCCAAATTCGTTGTTGAGTTTCCCCAGTTTTTCGATGTCGATGTGGTAGATGTTCACCGGCCAGCGCATTCTATTTTTGTGCTTCTTGGTGACCGTGACGGCACCGTTGCAGGTGGCCAGAATCGTCTGTCGCCAGTCGATGATGGTCTGGCGTCGGTCGGTGCCGAAGACTTTCATCAACTCCTTGTCGGTGACTTGATACTCACCGGCAGGGATGGTGATGGTCTTGCCGCTCTTGGTCTTGAACGGCTTGCCCGTGCCGCACTTCTCACAGATGTGCTGGAGCATACGGCGCGGGCCGCAGCGGATGACGGACTTCGGAATCTTGCAGGCAATCTTGGCGTATTCTCTACTCATAGCTCAACGGAGGGTCAAGGACGTTTGCGGCCAGCCGGAGCGCGACCGCAAACTCAAGGCGCTCGGCCTTGGTCTTGAAGCTGAACATGATGGCGGGGCAGTTGTGGTCGATGCCGGGCCGGTGCTCTGGCAGGTCAGTGAAATCACGGCTGGCGTCGATGATGTGGAAGCCGCCGTACCGCCCGCTCGCGTGCGCGGCCAGCATGGAGCGCTTGTTGGACAGCACGAATGTCTTGACGCCGGATTCGCTGGCTATTTTTTGCAATTGGTCGAGATGGGGCATTTAAAAATCTCCGTGCCCTGGCTACATTGTTGTGGCTTGTTTGACAGGGCAGAATTTCAGCGACGGTGGGATGCCTGCCCTGTCAGGAGTAGAACATCCGCGCCCGCCGCCCGAAACTCTGCATGCATAATACGAACGCTTTCGGAAAAGTTTTGGGCCTATTTCGCAGGTTATCTCTTGAATCAGTTGCGGCAAATAGTACTGTTTCCAGGAACGCCGCCCCGTGTTCCACTCGGGCGGTGGACAAAATGGGCATCCGGTTCGTGGTTTACATGGCGGCGCTTGACGGCGCTGACGAGGTCGGCTACCAGTTCCTCTTCCCGGGCGACGCGCCGACGATGTCGGGCGCGTGGTTCGTGGGCAACATGCTCGACGGGCCGGAGGACGGCCTGTACCTGTGGGAGCCAATTCCCGGCCTGGACCCCTCGCTCACGGAGGGCGTGGCGCGGCAATGGGCGAAGTTCACGGCCCTAATCAGAGAGGCCGCGAAGCCGCTGAACTGAGGAGATGCCGTCAATGGGAACCATCGTTGCGATTCGAGTGTTGGACGTAGGCGCGGACGGCAAGATGATTGACTCCGGACGTCTTCCAAGCAAACGAAAGCGGCCAGTGGAACGATCAGAGATGTAAATAGGGGGTAGAACAGCAATGAGAGTGAATCTCCGCATTGGAGTTCCTGAAGAATTGGAGCCGCTCGTCCCCCGGCTGATGCACGGCTCCGCTACGCGCATCCCGATGCTGGACGAGAGTGTCCAATGTGTCGTCACTTCGCCGCCGTACTGGGGATTGCGGAAATATCCAGGAGACCAGGACAGCGTATGGGAGGGGGACGCGTGGCGCGGCGCTTATGGCGGCGAGCCAGTGCTGGAGCTCTATGTCCGGCACACCCTCCAGATTTTGCGCGAGCTGCGCCGTGTCCTCCGCAAGGACGGCGTTCTCTTCTGGAACATCGCGGACTCCTACCACAAGAAATCTCTGGCCCTCATTCCGCAACGCATCGCAGTCGCCGCGCAGGAGGACGGCTGGTTGGTCCGCTCGGACATAATTTGGAACAAGCCCAATCCGATGCCTTCGAGCGTCAAAGACAGACCCACAAACGCATACGAACATATCCTGGTGCTGACGAAATCTGCCAAGTATTTTTGGGACATCGACGCCGTACGCGAACCGCACAAGGAAATCTCACTGAAGCGGATCCAGAAAGGTTTGCACCACCGGCACCCGGCGGGCGCGGGCGTGGGGATACCACCCGTGAACACGGAAAAAATGGGGACCCGTTTTTGCAACCCGAAGGGGCGCAACATCCGGGATGTCTGGATGCTTCCCACGTCCTCGTACAAAGGCGCTCATTTCGCGGTATTCCCCGAGAAACTTCCTCGCACGTGCATACTCGCCGCGACACGCTTCGGCGACACCGTGCTCGACCCGTTCGGTGGCTCGGGCACAACGGGGAAAGTAGCCATGTCGCTGGCGCGGCGCTCGGTGCTGCTTGACAAGAATTACGGCGGCGAAAACGGATACCACACGCTTGCTGACGGTCGCTTCCGCAAGTGGATTGTGGTACTCGACGCCTACGTCGAAGGGACGAAATCAAGACTGCCCTTTATGAGCCATATCCAAATCCCGAAGACGACAACGACGTTCAGGCAAATTGTCGGCGTGTTCTGCACGCCAGTCGTCGCCGAGGGAGGCAAAGACTTCACGGGCAGGATTATTTTCGTCGATCAACTCAAGCGGAAGCATCGCTCCGACAAAACCACCTTCACATGGGTCGGAACGACCGAACCGCCCAAGATCTGAGGAGTCTGATATGGACAACCTCTTCCGGCATATCGTTCCGCCCGAGGAATGGCATCCCACCTTTAAGGCGCTTTGGATGGAACGCAATCCTTGGAACGAATGCGTCATTGCCGACTGGGCGATGGGGTTTCAGGATCGCGACAACAAGTTTGTGAAAGAGTTTCAAACAACCTTCAACTCATCGTTTTGGGAACTGTATCTTTTCGCCTGCCTGAAGCACGTCGGCTATTCCGTCGATTTCCAGCACCACGCGCCAGACTTCGTAGCGTCGAAAGGGGACGATCTGGTCTGCGTCGAAGCCGTGATTGCCAGCCACGCCGAGGGCGCGCTGCCCGAATGGGACAAAGAGGCGAAGCTGAAACCCGAAGAGCCGGACCGCAAGAAATTGATTGAAACTGCGGTCCCCAGACTCGCTAACGCGCTCGCGAGCAAGTGCAAACTGTACCGCGATAAATATTCGAAACTGGGACACGTGGAGAAGCGGCCATTCATCATCGCGATTGCGCCGTTTGAGCAACCTCTTTTCTTCCTGCAAACAGATCAAGCCATGAGGAACGTTCTGTACCAATACGACATCCCGATTTCCAAGCCCGTTCCCGAGGAGAACCGACGCATCATCTTTGGGCACGAATATGTGGAATTCTTCACCAAGCCAAACGGTACAAAAATCGAGTTAGGTTTTTTTCTTGACGATCGGATGAAGGAAGTCAGCGCCGTCATATTCAGCAACATCGCGACCTGGGGAAAGGTCCGCGCGATGAACGCCGACCCTAATCCGAACATTCTATTCGGAAGCAAGCGTTTCAACGAACATGGACTAAAACCACACCAGAAGCTGGTGAGAAAGCGGGACTATCGCGAGTCTCTTCTAGACGGCGTTCACATCTTCTTGAACCCTCACGCCGAAACCCCGCTTCCGCCTTCCATGTTCAACTGGCCCGACGTCGAGTACCACAGCATGACCCAAGATGGACTTCCCGACGAGGACCCTAAAGACGGCCATATTTACTGGCGGATGACGCATACCCTCTCCCCGGATGAGCCTGAAGCAAAAGTCGAAGAATATATCGCCAAAACGAATAAGTACGTCGAGGAAGAACAGGCAAAGGACTTGGCGAGAGAAGCTGAAGAAGACTGAGTTACCGAATCCCGCAAGCGACGTTCACTTCTTTCTGCGACGGCCAGTGCGTCATCAGATCGATTCTGTTTTTCTGCCAGTCATCCACTTCTTTTTGCCAAGCGGCCTGCTTGACGTGAAAGTCAGGGTCGTCCAACTTCAAGTCGGGATACCTCGGCGCTGGCGGCAGTATGAACTTGTCCATTATCGCCTTACAGGCTGCCGAGTTCTGCCGCTTCTCCCAAGCCTTGGATCTGGTAAACCGGACGAAAAAGGTCATCGGACAGCTGGAGGCCATTTTGCGCGCTCTCAATGATGATGAACAGTGCGCAGATGTCCTTCAAAGGCTCGCGGCTGCAAGGGGATCGATCAACAGTCTCATGGCCGAACTCATGGAACACCACATTCGCAACCATATGCCGCGGAGCACCAAATCATCTGAAGAGGCTGCCGATGATCTGATCGGGATTGTGCGGACCTACCCGAAATAATCTCTTCGTGAGCACAACGCGCGGCTCGCGCTGCCGATTCGGATGGTTCCGGCATGTTAGAAACTCATTGGATCGAAACAGTTTTTGGTTGCAGAGGCTTGATCTGAACCAACCGCGCTGGAAATCAACCGGCCAGCTGCGCATGACAATATCTCGCGCGTGAAAGTCGCCGACTTTCGGCCAATTTAGCGGATCAGCTTGCGGCAGTCGGCTATGCGGCCCTTCAGTTTTTTGGCCAGAAGGTCGATTAGCGGATGCTCGAGCCCCTCTTTCTTCGTGCGCTTCGTCACTTCCGGAATATTTTCGAGGATGGCCTCCGCGATTTCGACGATGCGAGCTGTCACCGCGTCGGAATCGACGCCGACACCCTGGGCGAGTTTTTGCCACTGATATTTGCCGATATTCCGCAGGCGGTATTCATTTCCGATTTTCATTGAAGAGCGGGCCTTCTGAATGTCGATATCGGGGTAGGGCAGGATGCTCGCAATATCGTAAAGGGGAGCCAGGCGGACCTGCCCAGCCGAGGCAATCAGCAAGGCGTAATTCTTCGCGTGGGCGTCTGTTCCGGCGATGAGCCAGTTGTAGTAGACGGCATCGAGAAAAGTACCAATGTCTTCACGCGATTTCGAGGAAAAGGTTTTTAATAAATCGACGATGTCCCGGACGCCGGGACCGCCGTCGCTCTGATACTTGCGGGTCGGCTGGATGCTTAGAGCCTGGCATGTATCCTCCTGATGGACGCGCCGCCAGACGTTCCCGGCGTGGACCCGGTCGTAGCGCTCGATGACAATGGCGATCTCATCCTTGAAGCGCATGACTTCCGAATTTGCGACTGGGAGCCCGATGGCGCGTCCCAGCTCAAGGCAAAAGTGCTCATTCTCCGCGTGCCCATCGAAATGAGCCGTCGGCGGTTTGAGGATGTGCGTGGTCGGCGTGCGGCCGGAAGGAATGCCCCACCGGCCTTCCTCCAGGAGCAGTGCTGTTTTTGGCTGCGCGCCGGCGAGACTGAACTGGCCGGTGTCGCGCGGATTGCGCCACGCGGCGTGGTCCTCTCGCAAGGAATGAAGGCGCTGCGCGATGTCGCCCGGCGTCAGCCATTCGATTTCCGGAGGCTGTTTTCCCAGGATGGCGTCGAGACGGTCGGGCTGCACGAACTGCACCGCGCCCGCGCAATCCTCACCGACCCCCGCGATAAGGTCGAAGGCGTTGCGGGACGAGACCTGAAATTTCTTGCCCCATTGATCGAGGACCTTTTCGTTGTCCGGCAGCAATCCCCATAGAAACGGGTCGGTTTTTGAATTCCCGTGCTCACCGAGGGTGAGGGGCATCGAGAGGGAGAGGGGGTAGGCGTCAGCGGCGTTTCGCCACTTTTCATCGTAGACGAAAGAGACGCGCCCTTTCATGTCGCGGAAGAAACGGCCCATCTCGCGACGGTCAAGGATGGCGATCAGTTCCCTGATCTTCATTTGCGCCTCTTCCGGGCCGCCTCGACTATCGAATCGAGAATGACGGGTTGCGCCAAACTCGTGCCTTTTGTCGGTTTGTCCACGGTGAGAACGATGTCGAGCGCATCCGCGGTGCGCAGCACGAGGCCGATCTCGAGCCGCGGTTTGCCCTGCTCGACATCGACAATCCATTGCCGGCTCACGCCGACTTTCTCGGCCAGGGTCTTCTGGTCAAGACGCAGGGCTTTTCTGCGCTCGCGGATAAGAGCCCCCAGATCGATCGGTGTACGAATACGCATTTATCACCTCTATTCCCAATGTCAGCGAACGATGACATTATACCAATGTCAGCGAACGATGACATTATACCAATGTCAGCGAACGGCGACAAGAGGGAAAGTCGGCGAATGGCGACATTTCGCAATGTCAGCGAACGGCGACATGGGCGGTGATGCGGGCAGACGCAATGGGACTACCCGCACCACCCGCCACTAGGCCAGCGGAAGCGGCGGATTCGGATCGAAACGTGCCGGGATTTCTCTACGTTGCGATGCGAAGCGATTTGGATCTTTCGCCACCGGATCAACGCCCGGCCATCCTTGCCCGCGTCCAGTCAATTCACACTCGAAACGACGCCAGACTTTACATTGAGAGTGTTCGCCAAAAGATTCACGCCGCTCGCGCGCTCACCTCGACGTAGCAAAATCCCTGACTCCGATTTCGCCGAGGGTCATTAGCGCACGCGGACCGTGCTGGCGATTTCCCTCCAATGGTTTGATGCTGGCGAGCGTAAGAGAATTTTAGAAATTGCGCCGGAGTTACTCGTGCGAAAAATCCAAAAAAGGATCGCAAACCGTAGTAGGTCGTGTCAGCAGCTTGGCCCATTTTGCGAACACGATAGGCCAGCAATCATGGCCTAAAACATTTTCCTGCCTCCGCTTTTCTAACCAGAACCCGATCCTGAACAGAAAGCGACATTCCCCGTGTCGCTATTCACCCACCCTTCCCCAATCTTGAACCCCGCAAACCTGAACGCCGAATTCCAAACCGAACTGCCCTTTCTCCTCCTGCCCTTCCTGCGGAAAGACTGCGCCTAGACCGCCCGCTTCTCCTGTCAAGGGTCTCCGCCTTTCCGCACCAAAGCCCTCCGTCATCATTGCGCATGAACTGTCGCAAACCGCGCGCACCGATTTCCTGGGGACGTGGTCCACAGACTGTAGTCTCTTAACCAGCAGCAACCTTGAATATCCACGTTGCCAATTCAATGACTTACGGGCACTGCGGAAACAACCCTTTTGAACCGCCATCGGTTTTCAACAAGTAGCGGCTTCGGAGGCTGGCAAAAGGACCCGCGGTCCGATAATCCGACCCAAGGGGAAGTCAATCGATAAAGACAAGTGCATTACTCGGGATCTATCCCCGCGAGTGCGATGCCACCACAAACTTCCCCCAAGCGGACTTCTGGCTCGCGTCGTTGAAAGTTTGTTCCGGCGCATATCTTCCGTTCAGCGGATATTTTTGGCGAGGAACAGAGTTGAGTAAATTCGCTGCACAGCATAGAGGGAGTGGGCGCCGTCCGGTGTAATGAGCGCGTGACGCATGGTAACCATCGCGGTTTTGTCCGTCGGCGAGAAATGTGTCCAGAGCTTTTGCTGGCCGTTGGTGAGGTTCAGA
>Ga0182024_10027088_pt1 | contig 10045 bp, 8 predicted proteins | sample P32metaG_FD_120480 | JGI IMG/M metagenome (GOLD analysis project Ga0182024, IMG submission 120480) | Permafrost microbial communities from Stordalen Mire, Sweden - P3-2 metaG (Illumina Assembly) | ecosystem: Environmental > Terrestrial > Soil > Wetlands > Permafrost | place: Sweden: Stordalen...
GCCGACTCGGCCGCCAGCAATTCCTCAGGCGACAACGCATTAAAATCCAATCCCATAGAAGCCTCCATGATTAAGGGTTGGAGGCATTATGCCAAATTCGCCACCCTGGCGCGCTACACCCCCCAGAGCAAGCCCGTTGACAGATAACTTGACTGATACTTGACTCATTGTTATCGTAATTTTCCGTGGCCTACGTTCCCCAATTCACAGTCACGCCGGTGCTGCTGGCCCAGGTCGAGCAGGTGGCGGCGCTGCGCGAGCGTATTCAGAACGCCCTGGTGGAACTCTCCTGGATACCGGCCCTTCAGAAAGACACCCGCACGCGCAATGTCCATGCGTCGACCGCCATCGAAGGCAATCCGCTGACTCTTGAGCAGGTGCGGGCGCTGGAGGAGGGCAGGGAGTTATCAAACTCCGCCGCGCGGAGCGAGCGGGAGGTGGTCAACTACTTCGCCGGGCTGCGATACGTGGAAAAGCACGCGGGCAAGCGGGTGATTCGCCACGAGGACGTTCTTGCGCTTCATCGCATTCTCGCCGGGTCGGTGATGGACCAGGGTGAGGCGGGGAAATATCGCGTCATCGCGGTTCGGGTGGGATCGTTTCGTCCGCCGCCGGCGGATGCGGTGTCGGGATTGATGTTCGAGTTGCTGGAATGGTGGAATGCCGAATCCGTCAAGCTGTCGCCGGTTTTAAGCTCGGCCATCCTTCACTATCGTTTTGAGGCGATTCACCCCTTCGCCGACGGTAACGGGCGGACCGGGCGGGCGTTGGCCTTGTGGGAGCTTTACCGGCGGGGGTTTGATACGCACCATGTCTTTGCCGTCGATGAGTATTACTGGGAGGATCGGCCGAGATATTACGCCGCTCTGGACGGCGTGCGCCGGGAGCGCGAAGACCTGACGGAGTGGCTGGAGTATTGCGCCAAGGGGCTGCGGCTGACGCTGGAAAGGGCGTGGCTGCGGATTCAGACCTTCCCGGTAAAGTCGGCGCGGAAGCTGGTGCTGCGGCCCAAGCAGGAGAGATTGCTGCACCTCCTGCGCGATCACGGCAGCATGGCGCCGGGGGAAATCTGGAAAGCCTTGGGAGTATCCCGGCAGGGAGCGATGGATCTGCTCCACCCACTGCTGGCAGCCGGGCTGGTTGAAAAGACGGGTGGCAAAAAGACCGGGCGCTACAGGTTGCGAAATCCATGAACGAAGCCAAAACCGAGAGCCGGGCAGTGTAATCTGCCTGCCGCCGGGCCGATGGACAGACATCCGAAAGGCGGCTACAATTGCAGTCCCTTGTGTAGGGGGAGACCCTTTGCCGCAGATATTGTTCAAAAAAGCGTTCAAGGCCGCGATCCTGGAGGGACGCAAGACGACGACGCTGCGCCGGTGGCGGACGTGCAGTCTCAAAGCGGGGGATCGGGTCAATGCGCCGGGGGTCGGTCAGCTCATCCTCAAGGAAGTCAGAGCCGTTACCTGGGAAACGCTCACCGAGGCGGATGCACAGGCGGATGGGTTTGCGTCGCTGGCGGAACTCAATCGGGTGATTCGGCGGATTTATCCTGATCTGGATCGGGATGGGAAGACGTGGTTTCGGATTCGGTTTAGGCTGGCGCGGGGAGCGCCCCGTGCGAAGCGCCCCGCAAGCGGGGCCGCTAAACGAATCGCCGTACCGCCGCTAAAGCCAATGCCGGCGAATCCGTTGGCGCGGCAATTGGCGGTGCTGGTGCGCATGCAGCTTGACAAGGCGGTTCGCGGGAACGGATCATGATTGGGCAATGAGTAAAGCATTTGTCCTTCAGCAGGCGGCGGCGTTTGTGCCGGGGCGCATTACCGGGGTTCTGCGGGATTTTGGCATTCCCGTGGAGATTCGCAGGCTCTTTGCCGGGGATGAAGTTCCCAGCGATCTGGAAGAGATTCGCATGGCGGTCATTCTCGGCGGCCCGATGAACGTGGCGGACGCGGAGGGGGATAAGTTTCCGTTTCTGGCAAAGGAGATCGCGCTGATCAAACGGATGATCGCGGTGGATCGGCCGATTCTGGCGATTGGGCTGGGGGCGCAGTTGCTGGCGCACGCGGCGGGGGCGAAGGTTGGGCCGATGCCGGCGCCGGAGTTTGGGTGGCATCCGATCAATCTGCCGTTTCCGGGCGGGACGGAGCCGATCGTCATGGGCCTGAGCGACGCTTCGCCGATGTTTCACTGGCATACGGAGTCGTTTGAGTTGCCGCGATTGCCCGCTCCGCCGCCGGCGCCGGCGGGCAATGCGCTGCTCTGCTCGACCAAGGGGAACAAGAACGAGGGATTCCGATTCAAGAACCGGATGTTCGGGTTTCAGTTTCATATAGAACTGGACGGCGAAGAGATCGACGGGATCGTCGCGGCCGCACCAGCGGAGGAGCGGGCGGCGGCGGGCGACATCGGCGCGGGCACGAAGAAACATCTGCATCGCTACAGCCGGCTGGGAGAGCGGATTATTCGGAACTTTGTGCAGTTTACGAAAACGTACTAGGAGAATGTTGAATTCTGAATGCGAAGCAAGAGCGCCCCGCAAGCGGGGCCGCTAAACATGGCGGCCGGAGCCGCCGGTTGTTTCAAAATTCAGAATTCAAAATTTTTCCATGTCCTCATCGGCACCATTGGTTCCGCCACCGCTGGCTCGCCGGCCGCTCGTTCGTCCGTGGGCGCTGGCGACGCCGGTTCTGGTTCTGTTGGTCGCGCTTCCGTTGCTGCGGCCACTGCGGCATCCGGATGCGAACAGTGTCAGCGACGACGAAGCTGCGCGGCTGGCGACGATCGTGGCGGTGGCGGAGCATCATCGGCTGTCGCTGGAAGGATTGGACCTGGGGCCGGATGTGCCGCTGCCGGTGATTGGATTGGTGCGGTCGCACGATCATGTCTACAGCAGCCAGCCGCCGACGATGGCGGTGATTCTGGCGGGGCCGTATTGGATTCTGGGAAAGTTTTTTCATCTGACGCTGCGCGATTCGCCGGTGCTGACGGCGTATTTGCTGACGCTGATCGGGGTGACAATTCCGGTGGCGGCGGCGGGGGGACTGATTTACAAGATGGCCCGCGTGTTCGATCTGCGGCGGCCGGTGCGCTGTGCGCTGGCGGCGGGAGTGGTATTTGGCGGCGGGTTGATTAGTTACGCGGTGGTCCTCAATGCACACGCTCCGGCGGCGGCGCTGGTGCTGGGGTCGGCGGCGGCGCTGATTTACGTGGCCAACAGCGGAAAGCCGCGGCGGAATATTTGGTGGCTGATCGCGGCGGGCGCGTGCGCGGGACTGGCGATGGCGCTGGATCCGCCGGCGGCGGTGTTTCCGGGGCCGTTTCTGCTGGCGATTTTCGCGATGCGCTGGCCGATCGTGCGGCGCTCGGCGGGGGCGGGGCTTTTTTTGTGCGGGTTGGCGCCGCCGATTTATCTGCATCTGGCGCTGAACTATCCGATCACCGGGGATTGGAAGCCGGCGGTGCTGCACCGCGAACTGCTGCTGGCCCGCACGGGGAGCGGAGCGGATTTGGCGAGCTGGGGATCGGTCGGCGCGGCTCTGGCGCCGGCGACGGGGCTTGGCGTGCCGGGGGCGAATGATGATGAAGATCAGCCCATCGCCATGGCCACGGGGTGGGCGGCGCTGGTTCGGCCGTCGCTGCGGCTCTTCGGAGCGGTTTTTGGAGATCATGGATTGCTCAGCCATTTTCCGGTGCTCGGTTTGGGGTTGCTTGGATTGATGCGCGTGGTGCGGCAGAACTGGCCGGGGATTGTGAAGGGGCTGGCGGTCGCGTGCGCGGCTGGGGCGGCGGCGGTGGTCATTGGTTACTGCTTCAGCCGGGCGGACGTGCGCGGGGCGATGTTTGCCAATCGGTGGTTCGTGGTTTTTCTGCCGCTGGTCATGTTCTGGGCGGGAGCATGGCTGCGCGGGAAACATCGGGCGATGACGTGGGGGGCGGCGGCGGTGTTGCTGCTGTTCAGCACGGCGGTGTCGCTGGTCGGGGCGGCTGACCCGATGCCGCGCGGCGGCTATGATGGGTATACGGCGCTGGCCGCGCTGGATCGGCTGCGACCGCCTGTATCGGCGGCGACGACGGCGGCGGCACGATGAGAGGAGCAAAGATGATCGTGAGCAATAAAAGTTTCAGCGAAAAAGTCTGGGCGGTGACGGCGAAGATTCCGCCCGGGCGCGTGGCGACGTATGGCGACATCGCCGGGCGGCTGGCGAACAAGGATTCGGCGCCGGCGTATCGCGCTGTCGGGATGGCGCTGCATCGCAATCCGCGCGCGCCGGTGGTGCCGTGTCATCGCGTGGTCGGCAGCGACGGCCGGCTGACCGGATACGCGGGCGGATTGGCGAAGAAGAAGCGGATGCTGGAAGCGGAGGGCGTGGCGGTGGTCGATGGGCGCGTGGATTTGTCGGCGTATCGCTGGCAAAACCGAAGATAATTGATAATGGACAGTGGACAATGAAAAACTGTCAATTATTCAGTTATCAACTGTCCATTGTCCATCATCCATAGTGAGAGGGGTATGCCGATTCGCCGCAGAGATTTTTTGGCGATGGCCGCGGCAGGCGGATTGCGGTTGGCGCTGCCGGGGAAGGCGCGCGGGCAGACGGAGCCTTCGTCTCGCTCCATCGACCGCGAGGCGCTGGTGCGGCGGCATCATCCGGTCGTCAACAAAGCTGATCCGTTTTCGGCGCTGAGCGTCGGGAATGGACAGTTCTGCTTCACGGCGGACGTGACGGGGTTGCAGACGTTCAGCGATGATTACCGTGCGGATTTTCCGCTGTGCACGGCCAGTCACTGGGGATGGCACACGACGCCGCTGCCGGCGGGACTGAGCGTCGATCAATATCATTTCAAGAATTACGACACGTACGGCCGGCCGGTCGGGTATGCGACCGACGCGAGCGGGCAGGAGAAACTCTATACATGGCTGCGGCAGAATCCGCATCGGATGGACCTGGGGAGGATCGGATTTGTGCTCACAAAAGCCGACGGCTCGCCGGCGCGAATTGGCGATGTCGTGAACATCCGGCAGGAACTTTCGCTCTGGACGGGCGTGATCGAGAGCCGCTTTGAACTCCAGGGGCGGCCGGTGCGCGTGCTGACGGCGTGTCATCCGGATAGGGATTTGTTGGCGATTTCCGTTGAGTCGGAATTGGTTTCGAGTGGACGGCTCAGCATCCAGATCAGCTTTCCTTACGGTTCGCCGGAGAATGACATGGCCGATTGGAATTCGCCTGATCGGCATCAGACGCAATTCACTCCCGACGATCGCACGGCTGATTTTCAGAGGACGCTGGATGACGATCGCTATGACGTGCGCGCGGCGTGGCCGGCGGGGACGATCCGCCAGATTGCGAAGCATGAGTTTGTGCTGAGCAACGGGGGGGGCGAGCGGCTGGAGTTGGTTTGTTTGTTTGCCCCGCGATCTCCCGGCGGCGAGATGCCCAATAGCGAGCAGACGCGCCAAGCGAGCGCGGATCACTGGCGGAAGTTCTGGTCGGGCGGCGGGTGTGTTGATTTGTCGGATTGCACCGATTCCCGCGCGCCGGAGCTGGAGCGCCGGATCGTGCTGTCTCAATATAACACTGCGCTGCACTGCTGCGGCCCGATGCCGCCGGCGGAGACGGGGTTGCTGTTCAATGCAACCTGGTATGGCAAGGCCCATCTGGAAATGCACTGGTGGCACGGGGTTCACTTCGCGGCGTGGGATCGATTTCCGCTGCTGGAGCGCAGTCTTGGGTTTTATCATCGCATCCTGCCGGTCGGATTGGCGACGGCGCTGCGGCAGGGATATCAGGGTTGCCGGTGGCCCAAAATGGTCGGACCCGATGGGCGAGATTCGCCATCGCCCATCGCCCCCCTGCTTATCTGGCAGCAGCCGCATCCGATCTACTATGCCGAATTGTCCTACAGGCGATCGCCGACGAATGAGACGCTGGAGCAGTGGCGCGAGATTGTTTTTGAGAGCGCGGATTTCATGGCCAGTTACGCCGTGCTCGATCAGAAGACCGGCCGCTACGTGCTGGGTCCGCCGCTCAAGACAGTGTCGGAGAATACCGAGACGACGACGAACATCAACCCCGCTTTCGAGCTGGCCTACTGGCGATTCGGCCTGCGCACGGCGCAGCAGTGGCGGCAGCGGCTGGGGATGGACGAGCAACCACTGTGGGCGGAGGTGATCAAGCGGCTCGCCCCCCTTCCGCAGCAGGATGGATGCTATTTGATGCAGGAGGGAATGGCCGACACGTACACGAACTGGAACTGGGAGCATCCCGCCTTGCTCGGAGTGTTGGGCATGCAACCCGGCGACGGCGTCGATGCGGCAGTGATGGGAAACACGGTGCGAAAGGTATTTGAAGTCTGGCAATGGGACCGCGCCTGGGGCTGGGATTTTCCGATGGCGGCGATGGCAGCCGCCCGCGTCGGCGAGCCGGAGTTAGCCTTGAAGGCGCTGCTGATTGATTCGCCGAAGAATCGTTACCACCCCAATGGGCACAACTATCAGCGCGACAGCCTCACCGCCTATCTCCCCGAAAACGGCGGTTTGCTGTCAGCGGTGGCGATGATGTGCGCGGGATGGACGGGCGGGCCGGATCGAGCGGCGCCAGGATTCCCGAGCGACGGAAAGTGGAATGTGCGATGGGAAGGATTGAAGACCTGGATTTAAGACTGGGGATCACGTTTCATTTGTTACACATTCATCGCTCCGACCCGGCGCTTCGCGGCGTTGCGGGCGCTTTTGCCGGTCCTTGCCGGCCTCCTTGAAAACGTGATATGGCTTGACGAGCTCGATTTTCGGCAGAACCCAGCGAGAGAAACGATTGAAAGCCCAGCGAACCAGGCGGTTGGTCGGACGGATGAACAGGTACATCCGCTCCGACTGGCTTCCCAGACGCGACTTGAATTGATCGGCCGTCTGGCCGAGATGAATTTCCTGCGCTCCGCTGCGCCAGGCAAAATCCAGGTCGCGATAGAAGAGATTGAAATACAGATCGCTGTCGCGGCGCAAGCTGTCATCGAGGCCGGAATAGAGATTGTGATAGATCGGGCCGCGGGCGAGGCCGATGGTGAATGCGACCAGCCGCCGGGCCTGATAGATGCAGGTGAGTGACGCATCGCGGCCGAATCGGCGGCCCAGGTCGCGCATGAATTGGGCGGGGTAGATTTCCAGAGGATATTCGGTGCGCGCCCGCATCGCTTCGTACATGCGATGCACATCGTCCGTGTAGACGCGCGGCAGATCGACGGGGCCGCGGACCTGCTCAACGCGAAGGCCGGATTCGCGGAATTTCTTCAGCGATCGGTTCACGTCGGCGCGGTAGTGCGCTTTCAGGGAGTCGAGATAATCGTCAAAGCTCGCGCATTTGCGCGACAGCACGTATCGCGGCGGTATTTCGATGCGCGAATAACCGAGATCGCCCAGTGATTGCAGGCCGTCGCACTCGCGATCGGTAAACTCCTTCACCACCGTGGCGATCGCTCCCTGCTCGCGGGCAATGTTGCGCATGGCGCGATCGAGCTCCGCGAGCACGGCCGGGCGATTGGCATGGTGGGCGATGCGCAGATGATTCTGGCCGGATGGAATCGGCAGTCCGCAGAACAGAATCGAGATGTTCCCGCAATGAGGGCGCAGCTTGCGGGCCGTGGCGACCATGTGCCGCAGCCATACATAATTGCCAAGATCAACGCGGAAGAGGGTGGAGCAAGCGAGCGCCACCGCTTTGCCGGCCGCGTCCCGAATGACGACGGTGAAAGTGCGGCATTGATCCCCCATCATGGACTCGTAGGCGCGGATGAGACGATCGTCCATCGTCAGGTCGGCGTCGGCGGCGGTGAGGAGATTCCAGTCATGCGGCGGAATCTCGGTGACGGATGCGTGGATGGAATGACTCAGGCCGCCGGCAATCCATTGCCTGCCCGCAGCGCCGGAGGTCAGCGCATCACCCGATGGAGGCGCGTCGGCCCCGGGTGTGAGGATCAATTCATCAGAAGTCAGTGGGATGCTCCCAAAAGCTTGGATTCCTTCCATCATGCCGGCGGCCTAACCGAACGGTCGGCCCCCGTGTCCCGGCGCTTTACATGCCCGATAGTATACCATTGCGGCGCGTTCGCAAAAGACTCACGAGCACTTCCTGCGGACTGGCTTTCCATGCCGTCGCAATTTCATCGGCTTCCAGACTGTCGCCGATCAGAACGACCTCAGCGCCGATGCGATCGGCGGGAGCGGCCTCGACGAAAGCCGATTGCATTCCCACTTCCAGTATGCACGAACGGCGGCCGTTGACAAGGCACGGGCCGCGGCGCAGGCCGTGGGAGTAGCCGCAGAGAATGACGCCGTGGCGGGCGGATTCAAAACCGCTGTAACCGGCGGGACCGCGTGTGTCGTGGACTTCGAAAAGGCGGGCGGAGATGCGGACGGCGCCGCGATAGAGCGCCAGACCGGGCCGCACGGCGTCGAGGCGGCAGGAGGGATCGTGCAGCAAGGACGACCCGGCGGCGTGCAGCGGCAGTTTTCCGCGACCGCCGACAAGTTCGACAAGCTGAGCGGCCTGCTGCGGCCGGACAGCGTGGGTGAAGGCTTGCGAGACGCCGCCGACGGCGAGTGCCGCGGCGACCTGCTCCGGCGGGCAGGCGAAGCGCTGCATTCCCGTGTCCACGCAGAGCGCGGGGGCGGCGGATTTGTACTGCTCCGCCTGTTCGACGGTGTAGACAGCAGGCGTGACGCCGGCGGCGCTGAATTCGTCGGCCGCGGCGTCGCCGCGCGGGCCGACGGCGAGGATGGACTTGCCTTTGAGTTCGTGCAGCCCCGCCTGCCGCACTTCGGCGAAACCGAAGACACAGAAGCCGTCCACGACATCTGAGATGGTCCGCACCACATCGCGCGCGCCCAGGCCATAGGCATCGGCTTTCACGACGGCGATGACGGGAACGCCGACTCGATAACGAATCTGCTCCGCGTTGCGACGGACGCAGGGAAGATCGATGGAGACCGCAGGACCGATTCGTTCGTTCACAACGGCATTGCACGCTCGAAAATGGAGATTGTCCAGCGTACACTCACCCCCCTCTATGGCGAAAGACAAATTCACATTCGGTCTTTGGACAGTGGGCAACCCCGGTCGCGATCCGTTCGGCGAGCCGACGCGGCCCAGATTATCCGTGCGGCAGATTTGCGATCTGCTCGGCGAGGTCGGGGCGTATGGCGTCAATTTCCATGACAACGACGCGATCCCCATCGAATCCACGCCCGCGCAGGCGGCAGCGATTCTCAAGGAGTTTAAGGCGGCGGTGAAGGACAACGGGCTGCTTGTGCCGATGGCGACGACCAATCTTTTCAGCGACCCGGTCTTCAAGGACGGCGCGTTCACCAGCAACAACGCCGGCATTCGCGCTTATGCGATTCAGAAAACCATGCGGGCGATGGAATACGGCGCGGAGATGGGAGCGAAGATTTACGTTTTCTGGGGCGGGCGCGAAGGGGTTGAATCGGATGCCACCAAATGCCCGGTCGAAGCGATCAAGCGATTCCGCGAAGCGGTGAACTTTTTGTGCGAGTGGAACATTCAGCAGAAGTTCGGCTACAAGTTCGCCTTCGAGGCTAAGCCCAATGAGCCGCGCGGGCACATTTATTTCGCGGTCACGGGCAGTTATCTGGCATTCATCCCGACACTGGACCATCCCGACATGTGCGGCGTCAATCCCGAAGTGGCCCATGAGCACATGGCGGGATTGAATTTCGTGCATCAGGTGGCCGCGGCGCTGGAGGTTGGGAAACTGTTCCACATCGATTTGAACGACCAGGAATTCGGCCGTTACGATCAGGATTTCCGGTTCGGATCGGCCAATCTCAAGCACGCGTTTTTTTTGGTGAAGGTGCTGAACGATTGGGATTATACCGGCCCGCTGCACTTTGACGCCCATGCGTACCGGCAGAGCAATCACCAGGACGTGAAGGAGTTCGCCCGCGGGTGCATGAAGACCTACACGATCCTCAAGGAGAAAGCCGCCCGCTGGAACAGCGACAGGGAAATCCAGCACCTGGTGAAGCAGATCA
>Ga0182024_10027089_pt1 | contig 10045 bp, 6 predicted proteins | sample P32metaG_FD_120480 | JGI IMG/M metagenome (GOLD analysis project Ga0182024, IMG submission 120480) | Permafrost microbial communities from Stordalen Mire, Sweden - P3-2 metaG (Illumina Assembly) | ecosystem: Environmental > Terrestrial > Soil > Wetlands > Permafrost | place: Sweden: Stordalen...
GGCGGCAAGCGATACCGGAACCGTGGTCGGCATCATTGCCGCCGGCATTACCTGGGGCGCGCCGCAAGCGAGTGCGAATGCGCTTCCGATCGCGCTCGCGAACGGCGCGAGTTCGGTGCAAGTCGCGCTAGGCGGCATCGTCACCTACGTGCTGTCGTTCGAGAACTACGGCGGCATCGCGGCGACGGGCGTGCAGATCCTCGATAACATTCCCGTGGGCATCACGCCCAACACGAACGGCGTGACGATCAACGGCGCTCCGGCAACAGGCGTCCGGCTTACCGCGCAAACGCTGAACGCCCAATCGCGCGTCGGTCCGTCGCTCGCTTCGAACAGCGTGCGCCAAACCTTCAGCGGACAAGTGCTGGTCATCCCCATCGGAACGATCGCTCCTCTCGTCTCCGAAACCGTCACGTTCACGGGAACCATCAACATCGGCGACGTTTTGGGAACGACCTTCGTCAACAACGCGACGTTGCAAGGGGGAAACGCGACGCCGCTGGTGTTTCCGCCGACGAGCGTGTTTCTCGGCGCGGCGACTACCGTGTACGACGGAACGATCGGCGCCGGTAAATTGATCTCAGGCGCGCAGATCACGATCGCCGGCGCTTCCGGCATGCCGATCGCGCTCACCGGAACGGCCGTCGCCCCCAACGCGCAGAACGCGAATCCGTTTACGACGAGCATCGGCGGGCAATACGGTTTCGGTTTCGGAAGCGGGCAATTCGGCGTGAACGGCGCGAGCGTCACGTACGATATCTTGATCTCCGCTACCGGATATCTCAATCGCATCATTCAAGCGACGTTGACGCCCGATGCGTCGGGTTACTACTACTCGGCTACGTTGACGGCGATGGACGGTCAATCGCTCGCGTTGGCGGGCGGATACGGATTGACCAAGTCGACGGTAACGTTGAGCGACGTCTACGGCATGCTGGGCAACTTTCCGCTCTTCACGCCGAACATCGTGTCGGTTTCATTGAGCGCGGATAGATCGGTCGCTAGCGGCGGCAATCGCGTGGTGTTCACGTTGACGTTCTCGGGCAATAGCGCGGCTACGCTGAATCAAACGACGATCGTCGACGCGTTGCCGCCGGGGTTGGTATATGCGCCGGGCACCGGACGATTGGACGGAACGCCGGTCGAACCGGCGCGCAACGGTCGCGTTTTGACGTGGACGTTACCGAACTTGAGCATTGCGCACACGATTATGTACGCGACGGTCGTCCTGCCGACGGTCGCCGCGGGAGCGACGTTGTTCAACAGCGCGACGGTGAGCGCCGCGTTGCCGTTCGATCCTAACAACGTCGCGAGCGCCGTAGCGACATGCGAGGTGGAAATCACCGCCGGATTGTTCAGCGGGCGCATCATCATCACCGGCCGCGTGTTCGCGGATATAAAAGGGACGGGGCGCTTCACGTTCGGGGACCGCGGCGCGGCGGGCGTGCGCATCTTTCTTGAAGACGGCGAATCGGTCGCGACGGATCAGTTCGGGCGCTTCACGTTCCCGGCCGCGCGGCCGGGCATGCACGTGATGCGTTTGGACGTCACGACGTTGCCGAAGACCCTCCAAGCCTATCCGGATAAACGCTACGATAGCGAACGCAGCGTGCGTCGCCTCGTGCACGGCATTTTCGATAGCGGCATGATGGAAGACGTCAACTTCGCGTTGCGGGCGGTAGCGCCGTGATGAAACGCATGCTCTCCTGCGTGCTCATCGCCGCCCTCTTGAGTACATCCATGCCGTTCGCGTTCGCGGATACGCCGGTTCCCGTCGCGGGCGATCTCAAGCATTTGGTCTTCACGGCGACCAGCGGCCTTTGGGTGAAGTTGCTCTCGCCCGCGTCGGGCAGCGTCTCCGCGGCGCCGGCGACGACGGTCGAAGCGGCCGTCGGCATGGGGCAAGGCGTTGAAGTCGCGGTGAACGGCGAGGTCGTGTCGGCGGCGCAAATCGGCAAACGCGTCGTCGACGGGCCGGCCAATCAAACGCGCTATACGTTCTACGGCGTTCCGCTGCAACCGGGAGCCAATCGCTTGAAGTTGACGCCGTTGGGCGCCGGAAAGTTGCGCGGCGTAAGCTCTGAGGCAACGATATACGGACCCGGACGCCCGGTCGCGCTCCAGGCCGAAGTGTTGGGCAAATCGATCGCCGACGGTTCGTCGTTGATGCTTCTGCGCGTGAAAGCGTTCGATCAATGGGGACATCCGGCGCTGGCCGGCGCGTTAGTCAAGGCCGTCATCGTATCCGGCGATACGGCGTTTTTGCCGCCGGTGCGCGCGACGGCGGTTCCCTCGCCGTCGGCCTCCGGCGGCGTCGGCGCCGTTGCTGCGAGCCCGGCGCCGACGCCTGTTCCGGCGACGAGCGGGTCGCCCGTTCCGGCGGCGAGCGGAGCGCCTGTGCCGACCGCGAGCGCTACGCCGGCCGGCGCCGCGCTACGTTCGGCGTATTTCGCCGCAACGACCCAGTCGATTGACCTGTTGCTGGAAAGCGGCGGCGTCGCGAGCGTGAACATGATCGCGGGCCTCAAGCCCGGCGACGTCGTCGTGCATCTCTCCGCCGACGATGTAAAACTCGATCGCAAGTTCTTTCTTGCTCCCAACGTGCGCGCGCCGATGGTCGTCGGATTGGCGACCGTCGGCGTCGGCTCCGTTCCCGCCGCGCCGGGCGAAGATCCCACCGAGGTCGACGGCGCGAACACTCGCACCGGGCGCATCGCGCTATACGCGACCGGCGACGTCGGTCATCAAATATTAGCGACGATGGCATACGACACCGCCGATGAGTTGGCGCGGACCAGCGGCTACGGCGCGTTCGGTCAAGGCGACGCGTTAGCCGATCGTCCGTACGACGTCGTCGGAGACGCCAGCGTGCCGCGCGACGACGCGTTGTCGAACGATCATTTGTACTTGCGTTTCGATCGCAATCGTTCCAGTGCGGTATGGGGTGAATTCCAAGCGCAGACGGGCTCAACGTTCGATAACGGAGACGGCTTCAATCTTCTCGTCGACGGCGCCAAAATCGAACTGGCGAGCAGCGCGACGAAGATCATGGCGTTCAACGCGCACGACCAAATCGCGTACGCGCGGCAGATATTCAATCCTTTGGGCCTAGCAACGTTGGGGAATCTGTTGAACGGCAACATCGTCGTCGGCTCCGACGTCGTGACGCTTGTGACGATTAGTCGCAGCACCGGCGCGATTCTCACGCAGACGCCCATGACGACGAACGTCGACTACTCCATCGATTACAACACCGGGCAAATCCGCTTCATCAACATCCCTCTGCCGTTTGACGGCAACTTCAATCCGAATGAAATCGTCGTGCAATACGAATACGACGGAACCGGCGGCGCCGCGCAAACGACGGGCGGACGCTTTGAAGCGCTCTTCGGTCATGCGCAAAAAGAGCATCTGAGCCTGGGGTACGTGAACGACGCGTACGGTTCGGGCAACTTCTCCCTCCTCTCCGAAAATCTCGGCGGGACGTTGCCCGGCGGTGCGTGGTCGGCGGAACGCCTTACCAGCAACGGTATTATCGCGGGCGATCAAGCGACGCAAGTGCTTGGCGTGAGCGGTTCCAACGGCGATGCGATCCGTCTGGCGGCGCACGCGGGCGGCGCGATCAATAAATTCGACGTAGGCTACGATGCGACGACGGCCGGGTTCGACAATCCCTTCGGCGGGCTTTCCACGCCGGGATTGATGGATTATCATGCCGGCTACACGTATACGCCGCGCGGCAATCACGATCAATTGACGTTCAATTTCTCCCACGCGCAGAATACCGGAACGGCGGGATCGACCTCGCAATCGCAAGCCGCGTTGCTGTGGAAGGATACGATTAACAAACGCTTGTCGTTGAAAGCCGGCCTTACCGCCATTACGGGGCCGGGGGAAGCGGCGCCTGAGGCTTCTACCGTGCCTTCCTCTCCCACGGCGGCGCCGACGGCCATGCCTGCTTCGGCCGTGAGCGTTCAGGGAGATCTCGGATTTGATTGGAAGCTTTTCCCGAAGATAGACCTTAACGTGGACCACACGCAAGATATCGGCGGCGGCATCGTCGCCTCGCAACCCGGACAAACCAATGCGGAATTGGGATTCAATGCAACGAAGGGCCGCGCGTACGTTCGCGAAACTTGGAGCGAGGCGCCGATACAAAGCTTCGCAAACGCCACTGCCGCTCTCACCACGCCGGTCTCCGGAACGCATGCCGTCGCGATCGGATTCCAACGCTCCGCGGGCAAAAACACGGACCTCGATTCCGAATACTCGGTCGAGCAAACCGGCAACGGCGACAACATCTACTCATCGTTGGGGGTCGCCGAGAAACTTGAGCTCAGCAAACATCTGCACGGCACGGCGAATCTGCAGCGCGCCGTCGGCATCGGCTCGGGCGCGCAAGGCTTCAATCTGTACGGAACCACGATGAGTTACGATCTCACGCGCCTGCGCGCGACTGGGTCGTATCAACTTCGCACCGGCGACGGCGGCGGATCGAGCATGCGGTTGGGAGCGACGGGAGCCCTCTCGCCGGATATCTCGCTGATCGCGCTCGTGGATGATTCCAGCGCCTCCGGGTTGATGAGCAGCGATCAACGCGTAGGTTTGGCGTATCGTCCCGCGAACAACGATCGCGGCGCGACGTTGTTGCAATACAACCAACAGAACAGCACCAGCGCCGTGTTGGGAACGCGCTCCGATACGATTTCGCTGGATCAACTGTTCCGCCCGATGACGCGGTTGGAATTGGGGGCGCGATACGCCTACGAGCTTGACGGCGATTCGTATTATCCGGCGCGAACCCAGCTCATCGGTTTGCGCGCGGTGCAACGCATCGGCGATCGCTTTGATCTCGGCAGCGAGGTACGCTATCTTGACGAGAGCGCTATTGCGGGCGCATCGGCGACGGGGTTCGCGCTGGAAACGGGAATGCGTTTAGGAAATGAGATGCGCTTTGCGTTCGGCTATAATTTCTCGAGCACGCCGGACCCGGCGTTGGCAGCCGCGCCCAAGCGCCGCGGCGTGTACGTGACCATGACGAGCGTTATCGACCGCCTATTAGGCTGGGGACGTTAGAGCACTTTTCCGAAAGCCAGGAGCGTCCAAGCGCCGCCCTCTCATGTACTATTGTACACTTCGGAGCGCCGCTTAGACGCTCCTGACTTCCGGAAAACCGCTCTAGTGCAATAAACAGCACTAAAGCTCTAGAAAGCGGCGACGACTTCGATTTCGACGCGCGAACCGAGGGGAAGCGCCGCGACGGCAACGGTGGATCGAGCCGGCGGCGTTTTGCCGAAGCGTTCTCCGTAGACGGGGTTGACCGTCGCGAAATCCGACATCTCCGTGAGGTAGATCGTGGTTTTTACGACGTTGTCGAATGTCGCGCCCGCGGCTGCGAGCACGGCGGCGATATTGTTCATGACTTGCCGCGTTTGCGCGGCGACGTCGCCGTTGACGAGCTTGCCCGTCGCCGGATCGATAGCGATTTGGCCGCTGCAGAAGAGGAAGGCGCCGATGCGAATCGCTTGGCTATAGGGCCCGATCGGCGCGGGCGCGTCGGCGGCGAGAACGGCTTGCGGGGCGAGGACGGTCATTGCGCAGCTCCTACAGTCGATGCGGCGGGGGTCTGCGCGCGGGACATCGTTCCTTTGTAGGCGGCGGGCGGTTCTTGCACGCCGAAATTCGTCGCGGCAAGTTCCGCGATGCGATGCAGTTCGTCTTGCGTGAGGCGCGGCGCGTCTGAGGCTTTCGCGAATTCGAGGAGTTGCTCGCGATCGTAAATATTCGGGAGCACGGTCATGATCGCCGGCTCCGCGAGAAGCCACTGTATCGCCGCTTGCCCCAACGTGCGTTCTCGCGTTTCCAAGAAACGCAGCGTCTCGATTTTTTTTATGCCGTTGAGCAGCCAAGAACGCGGGCGATGGCGGCGGTGATCGTTTGCCGGAAACGTCGTGTCGGCGGTGTATTTGCCTTCAAGCATGCCGCTGGAATGCGGAACGCGGATTTGGTACCCGCACGCGGCGCGTGCTTCGCGCGCCGCTCGCAGCATTTCGTTTCCTGGGAATTGTTCGAGCATGTTGTAGATCATTTGTATATTCTCGACGTTACGTTTGGTCGCCGCGTCTTGGCCTTCGGCCAGCCATCCGATCGCCGGCCCCAGCGCTACCCCGTACGCGCGAATTGTTCCGGCGCTTTTGAATTCCTCAAGCAATGCGAAAAGCTCGTCGTTCTCGATTTCGCTCAGATGCGCGTTGTGGATCGAATAGATATCGATATAATCGGTGCGAAGTCGTTTGAGCGATTGTTCCAGGGCGAAACGCACGAATTTCGGCGAGAAATCGTGCGGAATTTCTTGTTGGCCTTTGCGTTCGTCCGCGTACGTGTAGAAATCGTACCCGAATTTCGTGGAGTAGACGACCCGGTCGCGCTTGTTCTCGAAAGCCGCGCCGAGTTGTTCTTCGCCGCGCCCGTTGCCGTACGTATCCGCCGCGTCGAAGAGCGTCACGCCCAGGTCGAACGCTTCATGAAAAAGTGCGATCGCATCTTCGTCCGTCACGTTTCCCCACCATCCGGTAGAGGTAGTCCATACTCCGAAACCGACCTCAGAAACCGTGACGGCAGTTTTCGGATACGTGCGGTACTTCATTGTGAGGATAACTTCCAGACCATTGAAAACAGAGCCTTTCCGACGTTTATCGTGTTCGGAGGTCGCGCGGGGAGCTTGCGTCGGGCGCCGAAGCCGTGACGGATGATGGTTCTCGCATTGGCCGCGATGTTCGGTCACGGCCCGCTGCTTACCGCTCATGCGTTGGTTGGTACGCTCGTTTTGTTGCTCGCTGTCGGAGCGTTGTTCGTGCGGTGGGCGCGGCGTGCGACGCTCTATGCTCTCGTCCTGCAAATCGTGCTCGGCGCGATTGTTTCCGGCGTGCTCAAGCTGCCTCCGCAGCCGTTGCATGCGCTATTGCCGCTGCTTGCGGGCGGCGTGTACGCCATGGCAAACGCATTTGAGCGAAAAGGCCGGTCGCCTGCTCTGGTTCACGGAGTACTGGTGCTGGGCGTTCTGATGCTCGCGTCGACGTATTACATAGGAGAACACGCGCTCCGCTAAAGAAGAGGAAGCGGCGTGCTAGGCGGCCGGCGTGCGGGCTGCTTTTTTTTCTCGGCTTCGTTGGGTGAATCGGGGCAGCGCGCCGGCTAATTTCTCGGGGAGAATCGTATCGATGGCGTCGTCGACGGTGACGATGCCGAGCATCTTGCCCTGTTGGTCGAGGACCGGAACGGCGAAAATATCGTAGCGAGCGATCGTCGCGGCGACGTCTTGCGCACTCGTATTCAAGGCGACGCTTACGGGATCGGCGTTCATCAACGTGTGGATGAATGCGTCGGGCGCCGCCAGCAGCAACTCGCGAAGCGAAAGCACGCCGAGCAGCTTGCGGTGCTCGTCGGCGACGTACAAGTAATAAATGAACGCTTTATCTTGCGCGATTTCGCGAATTTTGTCGATCGTGGCGGCGGCGGTGCGGTGCGGGTATATCCATACGAACTCCGTCGTCATCATCCCGCCCGCGGTGTTCTCGTCGTATTGCACCAATTCGCGTAGTTCGCCCGCGATCCGGGGCTCCATCTCAGCGAGGAGTTCGGTTTGTTTTTCCTCGTCGAGCTCGCCGAGCAGATCGGCGGCGTCGTCGGAATCCATCTCCTCGATGATGTCGGCGGCGCGTTCGGTGCCGATGTCGCGGATGATCGATTTTTGCACGTCGGCGTTGAGGTGCTCTAGCGCATCGGCCGCGGTTTCGTCGTCCAACGATTGGAAAAGGCGCGCGGCGTCTTTGGCGGAGAGATCGGCGATGATGTCCGCGAGTTCGGAGGGGTGTAAGCCGGACAGGCGATTGCGGGATATCGAGAGGCGTACCTGCGCCGGGTTCTTGTCGGAGATCGGCGCCACGTTGTTCCATGCGATGAGCGTGGGGGGAATGCGCCCTACCAACGACGGCGCCGCTTTGTTCGCGCCTAAGCGTCGCAGGAGGCCCGACAGGCCGATGTCGGCCGCGACCACGCGCAACGTTCCGCCGGTGTTGCAGATTTCCAAATCGTTGATGCGCACGACCTTGCGCCCGTCGACGTCGACGATCTGCTTATCGAAGAGATCGGCGATGAGGTACAGCGCCTCTTCATTCGGTTTCGCGGGGAGATCCGGGAGGCGAGCCAGTTCAACGACCCCGTTCTTATCGAGATCGAGAACCTCGGACATGGGAATGTATCGTCTGCCTTCGCGAGTTTTCACGACGAATCCGTCGATGCGCGGAAACGCGTCGTCCGGTTTTTCAATGAGGAAATCGACGATTTTGCCGATGGGGCGGCCCTGCGTCGTCGCCGTTCGGCCGACGATTTCCGAGAGGTAGCCGTCGTGAAAGCTCATGGAGTTCGTCCTTAGAGCAGGTTGCAGATTCGCTGAGCTTCGTTACTCGCGCCCCTCATGTACCATAGTACACTTCGGGTCGCGGTGCCTCGCTCAGCAAACCTGCAACCCGCTCTACCATGAGAAGGGGCGCTCTGCTGAGCGCCCCTTTGGCCGAGGGTCCGTGCGATCCTAGCGGTAGGTGTTCTTGCTCGAGAAGCACTCGCGGCAATAAACCGGTTTGTCGCCTCGCGGCTGGAACGGCACTTCGGCTACTTTGCCGCAGGCGCTGCAGGTCGCTTGGAACATTTCGCGTTGAGGACGAGTGCCTCCGCCGCCGCCTCCGCCGTAGCCGCCTCCGCTGCTGCGTCCTCCGCCTCCCCCGTACGAGCCGGCGGAGCCGCCGCCGCCGCCTTTGTTCGCCTTACGCGCGGCGCGGCAGTCGGGGCAGCGATTAGGTTTGTTGGCAAAGCCTTTTTGCGCGAAGAATTCTTGTTCTCCGGCAGAGAATATGAATGCGGCGTTGCAATCGACGCAGTTCAGCGTTTCGTCAGTGTACATCAGTAACTCCAGGGTATTTTGTTTAGTCTGCGGCGTCGGATCGACTTCGAAGGACGGTGATGCACCTGATAGGGACGCGCTGTGCGTCGAACATTGGACATGACTCGTTCTCTGTAGCCGGAGGACGGACGCCTCGCGTCGCCCGGCACGCCTACCATACCACATATCAGGCCGAAAAGGTTGCATCGGCTCCCAGGGCATAGAGCCCCCCCTCCTTCGCAAGGCGGCTGGGGGAATGCGGGGGGTCGCGGCGGTACTATTCCGGGATGAAAAGGCGGATTGATGCTCGTATTGAGTTTGAATTCTTGCGGGCAACCGAAGCGGCGGCTATCGTTTCAGGGCAGCTTGTGGGTCGCGGCGATAAGAACGGCGTGGACCAGGCGGCCGTAGATGCCATGCGCGCGGTGCTGGGCGACGTCGACATCGACGGCGTCGTCGTGATCGGCGAGGGGGAGAAGGACGAAGCGCCGATGCTCTACATCGGCGAAGAGCTGGGTACCGGAGACGGGCCGCGCGTCGACGTCGCCGTCGATCCGATCGACGGCACGACGCCTGCCGCCAAGGGAGGCAATGGAGCGATCTCCGTCGTCGCTGCGGCCGAGCGCGGTTCCCTCTTTCATACCCACGTCGCTTATATGGACAAAATCATCGTCGGTCCGGCCGCGCGCGGGGCGATCTCGATCGAGGCGTCCGTGGAAGAAAACGTGCGGTCGGTCGCTCGTGCTTTGGGACGCGCGGTCAGCGAGATCACCGTCGCGTTGTTGGAGCGTCCGCGCAATGATGAAAAAGTACGCCGGCTGCGCGAGATCGGGGCGCGCGTACGCCTCTTCAGCGACGGCGATATCGCCAACGGCCTTATCGCCGCGCTGGCGGAGCGCAGTCGCGTCGATATGCTGATGGGAATCGGCGGCGCCACCGAAGGCGTCGTGACGGCCTGTGCCGTAAAGGCGCTCGGGGGGGACATGCAAGGGCGCCTTTGGTTGCGCCCCGAAGATGAGGAGGTCGCTAGAAAAGAAGGGATAGATCCCGATCGCGTGCTTACGCTCAACGATCTGTGCGCTTCGGATTTGGCGATTCTCACCGCGA